>Ga0335078_10016928_pt1 | contig 10829 bp, 5 predicted proteins | sample Lox_Sample_32_FD_206711 | JGI IMG/M metagenome (GOLD analysis project Ga0335078, IMG submission 206711) | Soil microbial communities from Loxahatchee National Wildlife Refuge, Florida, United States - Lox_Sample_3.2 | ecosystem: Environmental > Terrestrial > Soil > Wetlands | place: USA: Florida... | reverse complement strand
TCAGTCGCTTCCAAAGTCGGCGACGCTGCTTCTGGGGTTGCATTCAGATTGTCAGTGGTGTTCTTGGGGTTCTTGGGCTTTGCCATGTTCTTGTACTCCTTGGGAAATCCTAGTCTTAGGAATGTTTGGTTGAGTTGATGATTTGGACAACATACACTTCGCCCCGATTAATGACGGGTCGCGATGAACGTGGGGTCGATATCTCTAACTATAGCTCCACTCTGCTGTGAATGGAGCGCTGAATACCACAAAAAAATCAGATTTTGGCGTGCAGGAATTCCAAAAGGAAACAGTTGGCGCGAAGGAGTGATGCAGCAAGAACGATTTGGTTTGTCAAATGATCAGTGAGTCGATTGAGGAGGCGCTATGCAAGCAGACCGTCTCTGGAGAGCACGGAGGAGGCCGTCGACAAGTTTGTTATAATTTGGGTTCGTCGCCGGGGCGCTATCGTCTAGGGGTTAGGACGGAAGATTCTCAATCTTCAAACCCGGGTTCGATTCCCGGTAGCGCTACCAAGCTTGTTGCTCGCCCCGAGCCGCCGTCGAACGTCCCTCTTCATCGCAAATTGCCGGGGTCTCCTTCCTATTGCGTTTTCTTTGGTGCGGATTGGATCACCGCATCGTAGGCCGGTTTCGGTTGGCCGGTACGGTCGAAGAGCAGGGGATAGTTCGTCCGCCCTCTTACGGGCCAGTCGTTCTTCCACGAATTCTTGTCGGTGACGCCCCACATGGTGACGCGGGTGACGAGTCCGCAGTGTTTGGCGTAGGTGCCGAAAAGGTCCGCGTAACGCTTGGCTAGCTGTTGCTGGACCGCATCGGTCAGGCCCTCGGCATAGGGATTGAGCTTGGGGTCAGCTTCGACTTTCAGCGAGACATCGGCAGTCTGGTTTTTTGCGGGCCAGGGCAGAAGATCGACGTCTAGCTCGGTGATCATCACCTTCACACCTAGCTTGCCGAATTCCGTGACCGTCGTATCGATCTGTTCCGCAGTTGGCCACTCCAGGCTGACGTGATCCTGCAGGCCAACGCCAGTGATCGGGACTCCCTTCGCTTTCAATTTACGAACGAGTTCGAGAGCTCCTTTGCGCTTGGCTTCGCTTTCGAGCGAGTAGTCGTTGTAATACAACTCGGCTTTCGGGTCGGCCTTGTGGGCGAAGCGAAACGCTTTCTCCAGGTAGTCTTCACCGATGATTTTCAACCACGGGGACTGGCGCAGTGTTCCGTCCTCGTTCAGGGCCTCGTTCACAACGTCCCAGCCGCCGATGCGTCCCTTGTAACGTCCGACGACCGTGTTGATGTGGTCGCGCATGCGCTGCAGCAATACCTTACGGCTGACCTGCTTGCCGTCGCTGTCTTCGAAGACCCACTTGGGAACCTGGTTGTGCCACACCAGATTGTGGCCGATGACGAACATATGGTTCTGCTCGCCGAATTCGACGTATTTGTCGGCGGAGGCAAAATCGTAAGTGCCGGGCTGCGGATGGATTTTCTCCCACTTCAGAACATTTTCGGGACTGATGGTATTGAACTGGGCCTTGATGATGGCGTCTTCCGTCACGGCTGTTCCCGTGAATTGTGCAGCGTTCAACGCCGCCCCAACCATGAAGCAGTCTTTGTAGGCGTCCTTGAGAGTCGGTTGATTCTGCGCGTAGGCGTGGACTGCCAGAGCAAGCGATAAAACCGCAAAGCACAGGGATCTACACATAGAGTCTCCTATTGGGCGGCAGCAGTCGAGGGCGCCTGCTTGCGCCGCTCGGCCAGTTCGTTGGCAATCGATTGGTTTTTTTCGCGATTCAGTGGATAGAAGAACAGGCAGGCCGCGGCGGCCAGGAAAAACAGTCCGGCATAAACGCTGGCGGTGAGAAGGATACCGGTCTGCGTGTGTGCGGACTGTGTATCAGCTTTCGATACTAGGCCATAGGCCGAGAGCAGCCATCCGGCGACGGCTCCTCCGAGCGCCAGTCCTGCCCATAACGCGAAGACGATGCCACCGGTGACAGCTCCGGTGGCGCGGCGCCTCATCTTCCATTCGCCATAGTCGGCCACGTCGCCCATCATGGCCCACAAGATCGGGCCGGACAGGCCGAACGAGAACTGGCGGAGCACTTCGGTCGCGATGATGACATAAGTCGCGTGCGGCGGGATTACGTATAGCGCCATGCTCAATAGACCGGCCAGAATCATGCTGCCGATGAACAATTCGCGTTTCCCCACTCGAACGGAAACAGCGGTCGAGCACGCTACGCCCAATAACAGTGCCGCCAACCCGAAGCCGTTGAACCATGCGAAAAGGTTGGCATTCCCAACAACGAACCGGAAGTAGGGCAGCATGACATTGCCGCGGACGACGATCGCAGCAAAATAGAACAACGTCACCAGAAACAACGCGATCCAGGCTGGGTTACTGAAAAGGTCGGAGAGGTCCTGACCGAGCGAGGTTTGCTGCTGAGGGTCGGGCTGAATGCGCTCTTTGGTCGTGAAGAACGAGATGATGAAGAAGATCACGCTGAGAACAGAGAGCAGCCCCATCGTAAGCTGATAACCGCGGGCGCTGTTGCCTTGTCCGAGAATCCCGACCAAGGGAACAGCAAGACTTTGTACGATGAATCCCGCGCTGTTCGCCGCAATCTGGCGATACGACGAAATGCTCGTGCGCTCGTCCGGATCCTGCGTCATGACCGCCGTCAGCGAGGCGTAAGGAACGTTGTTGACCGTGTAGATCACGCGCAGAAGGATGTAGGTGGTCCAGGCGTAGATGATCTTTGTGCCCGGGCTGAGCTGTGGAGTGGTAAACGTCAGGATGCTGATGACCCCAAACGGCACGGCCGTCCAAAGCAGCCAGGGACGGAACTTGCCCCACTTGCTTGTGGTGCGGTCTGCGATCATTCCCATTACGGGATTGAAGCAAGCGACTCCGAGCCCAACGACGAGGAAGAGAGTTCCCGCCTGGGCGGCCGTTAGGCCAAAGGTGTGAGTGTAGAAATCCAGTTGCAGGGCCAGCATTGCCTGAAACACAAAGTTGGCGGCCATGTCGCCGAGCGCGTAGCCGAATTTCTCGCCAAAAGAAAGTTTCTGAATCATGCGTGCCTCGTTGTGCACTGCGATCGGATTACTTGGTAACCGTGAGCGTCACCTTGGTCAGATCCTGGTCACGCGACGAATTGCCGACCATGATCGTGAACTCTCCGGGCTCGACGACATACTTCATGTTCACGTCGTAGAAAGCGAGCAACTCGGGAGTGATATCGAACCCGACTGTCCTCTTTTCGCCGGGACGAAGCGTTACTTTCTGGAAGCCTTTCAGTTCCTTGATCGGACGCGTGGCGGAACTGACCACGTCGCGGATGTACATCTGGACAACTTCCGAGCCCTCGCGTTTGCCGATATTGGTCAGTTCAGCGATGACACGCGTCGAGCCATTCGTCTTCATCGTTTTCTTTTCGAGGCGAACGTTCTGGATCGCAAACGTCGTATAGCTCAAGCCGTAACCGAAAGCGTAGAGCGGCGTTACGTCGTCGAAGAGATATCCGCGACGGGCGGACGGCTTGTAGTTATAGAAGACTGGCAGATGTCCCGCCGACCGCGGAATTGAAATCGGCAACTTGCCGCCGGGATTCATATCGCCGAACAACACGTCTGCGATGGCGTGCCCGTTTTCCTGCCCCAGATACCAGCACTCGAAAATGACCGGAACATTCTCGACCAGATAGTTAATTGAATTCGGCCGTCCGTGATGAAGAAGCACCACGACGGGTTTGCCCGTCGCCAGCATTGCCTTGACCAGTTCCTCTTGGCGCCCGATCAGGTCGAGACTGGCGCGGTCGCCCATGTGGTTCAGGCCCCAGGCTTCGCGCGAAGTCTGCTCATTGCCGCCGATCGCCAGAATGATGACATCGGCCTGCTTGGCGACTTCAACGGCTTCAGCAATCTGCTTGCGATCTTCGTCCGGGTTGCTCGCGACGACTGCATCCTGGTTCCAGTTGCCGCCGATGGTGATTTTGCAGCCTTCGCTGTAAACCACCTTCGCCTGGTTGCCGACGCGTGCCTTGATCCCTTCCAGCACGGTGACTTCGTGCTTAGGGACTCCGCTGTAACCGCCGAGCAGGGTGCGGTTGGCATTTGGGCCGATGACTGCGATCGTTTTGTACTTGCTCAAATCGAGTGGAGCCAGTCCGCCTTCGTTCTTGAGTAGCGTGATCACCTCACGGGCTGACTGGCGGGCGAGCTTGCTGTGTTCTTCGCAGCCAACGACGCGGTCGGCAACCTCCGGATCTACGTACGGGTCGTCAAACAAGCCGAGCTTAAATTTCCATAAGAGCATCGGAGCGACCAGTTCATCGAGCTGCGGTTCTTTCAGCACGCGCTTCTTGACCAGATCCACGAGTTCGAGATAGCAGTCCGGATCGGGCAACTCGATGTTCACCCCCGCTTCGACTGCGAGGCGCGTGGATTCTTTCTTGTCCGCGGCGACAAAATGTCCGTGCGTGTCAGGGCGATATCCGAGCTCCCAGATGGCAAAGTAATCGGAGACGTAGTATCCCTTGAAGCCGAATTCTTTTTGCAGGACATCGCGCAGCAGCCACTTGTTCGCGTGCGATGGCACTCCGTCGACTTCGTTGTAAGACGGCATCACGCTGATCGCGCCGCCCTTCTGCAGCGCTTCTCTGAAAGTGAATAGGAAGGTCTCGCGCAGGACGCGCATCGACACATTGGCCGGCGCGCAGTTCATTCCCGACTCGGGCTGCCCGTGACCAACGCAATGCTTCAAAGTCGCAATGAGGCGTGTCTTATCGCGGAATTTGGCGTCGCCTTGAAAGCCGCGAACGGCTGCGATTCCCATGCGTGAAACCAAGAAAGGATCTTCCCCGTAAGTCTCTTCGACGCGGCCCCAGCGTGGGTCGCGGGCGACGTCAACTACGGGGGTCAGAGCTTGGTGCGCGCCGCGCGACCGCGCCTCGAGCGCTGTCGCCGTGAAGATGGATTCGATCAGGCCGGGATTGAACGTCGCGGCCAGCGCAATCGGCTGCGGGTAGCTGGTTCCATCGACCGCGGCGTGCCCGTGCAGGCATTCTTCGTGAAAGACGACCGGAATCCCCAGCCTTGAATTCTCGATGAAAAACTTCTGAATTGCGTTGGTAGTCTCGGCCATTCTGCGGGCGTTCAGGCCTTTGCCTGCGTCGCTCGGACGTCCTACCTGTCCAAGTCCGTGGCCAGCTTTGAAAGATTCTTTAGCCTTCGCCAAATCGAAGTTGCCGTCGGCGTCTACGAGCGTCTTCGGTTTCTGCTGCCAGATGCAGAGCATCTGTGCTGCCTTCTCTTCCAGAGTCATCCGCGACAGAAGGTCCTTGACCCGCTTTTCCGCGGAGAGAGCAGGATTGCGGTAGGGCAGAACTGACTTGCGCGCGCCAGGCTTGCTGGGCAACTTGGCGCTGGTTGTATTCACAATCTTGTTTCGGACCACGAAGCACCCTCCCACGGAAAAGTAGCGTTGCTCGCCTAGAAAAACGAAATTCTAGAAATACTTGTGAACTGTCCAGGGAATGCTGATTTCGGAACAGGCAATATACTACAGCGTCGCGAACCACTGTTGTGACACGTGTCACGCACGTGTCTAAGGCGGGGTAGGCGGGCGAACCGGGATTCGCACCGAAGCTGAGTTTCGATCTTCAACATGGCAGTCATTTTGTGCGAGGAAACTCGCACCGCCTACTCTCAGGCATAATCAAAGAAGGCAAAACTCACCTACGAGGATACCTATGCGTCCGAGTGGCAACCGATTCTGTCTGGCAGTCGTATTGTCTCTTCTCTCAATCGCTACGGTTCAGGCGGCCGATAGCCCATTTCACAACGCGCCGAGTTCCGCGAAGGCGATGAAGAATCCGCTGGAAGGGCAGCAGGCGGCGATCGACGCTGGCAAAACCGTGTATGCGCGCAACTGTCTGGCTTGCCACGGGAAGGCAGGCAAGGGTACTGGGAATGTCCCGTCGTTGGTGGATGGGAAATTGAAGGGGGTTACTGAGGGCGAGGTGTTCTGGTTCATCACGAAAGGGGACAAAGACAACGGGATGCCGCCGTGGGAATTTCTCCCCGAGGAGAAACGGTGGCAGGTGGTGAGCTACGTGGAAGCGATGGCGTCTGGAAAGCTGACGGCGGCGACGAGCACGGCTCCGGCGGTTGATGCTGGAGGTCCGGCGGTCAAGGATCCGTCCCCGAATCCGCCGTTCACGGATTTTCGTTATGAGAAGCCGGGCGTGACGCGCAAGATCACGGTGGCGGATCTGCCACAGCCGTATGCGACGAGGTCGTCGAACAACGGCGCAGAATTGGTGGCGCGTCCGGAGAACGCCTGGCCGGTGGCTCCTGCCGGTTTCAAAGTCGAGCTATATGCGGCAGGGCTGGACAATCCGCGGTGGCTGCGAACTGCACCGAATGGAGACATTTTCCTGGCGGAGAGCGATCCGGGCCGGATTCGAGTATTTCGCGGGATGACTTCTGACGGGAAGCCTGAGCAGTCTGCGGTTTTTGCCAGCGGATTGAAGCAGCCGTATGGGATTGCGTTTTATCCGCCGGGCCCGGACCCGCAGTGGGTGTACATCGGGAACACTAACGAAGTGATTCGCTTTCCGTATCACAACGGAGATCTGAAGGCGAGCGGGCCATCGCAACATATTGCCGATTTGCCTCAAGGGGGAGGCCATTGGACGCGTGCGGTGGAGTTCACGCCGGATGGAAAGAAAATGTTTGTCGCCGTGGGCTCGGCTTCGAATGTGGACGATACGGATACCCATCCCGGAGAGAAAGATCGCGCGGATATTTTGGTCTGCGATCCGACGAATTGCACGCTCAAGGTGTACGCGTATGGAATTCGCAATGCAGGCGGAGGTATCAAGGTGAATCCGCAGACGGGAGAGTTGTGGTGCTCGGTGAACGAGCGCGATGCGCTCGGTGACAATCTTGTGCCGGACTACATCACGCACGTGCAGGAGGGCGGATTCTATGGATGGCCGTGGTGGTATATCGGGGCGCATCAGGATCCGCGGCATGAGGGCAAGCATCCGGAGTTGAAGGACAAAGTGATCGTGCCCGACGTGCTGTTGCAACCGCATAATGCATCGCTGGAGTTCACTTTCTACGACGGCAAGCAGTTTCCGGCGGAGTACAGCGGTGAGTTGTTTGCTTCCGAGCACGGATCGTGGAACAAGTCGGTGCGCGTTGGCTATGAAGTGATTCGCGTGCCATTGCATGGAACTGGACATGCGACCGGCGAATATCAGGACTTTCTGACAGGGTTCGTGTTGCCGGATGGGAAGGTGTGGGGGCGTCCAGTGGGGATTACTGTTGCAACAGATGGCTCGCTACTCGTGAGCGATGACGGATCGAACTCGATCTGGAGGGTGAGTTATACGGGAAAGTGAAGCCGCTTCATTGCGCCACGGATGATCTGGAGAGGATGGCCTGCTGATCGTCTCCGTTGCGGACGGTTTGGAAGAACTCGCGCAGAGTGGGATAGAACTTCGGATCGACTAACCGCAGATTGACTGTTAGATTGCGGCTCAGATGGAGAGCGCCCTCTTTTTTCTCGGCAGCAAGACTGTAGCTGCAGACTTTCAGATCGCTGTGTTGCGGCTCAGGAAGATTCGCGACTCCCGAGCCGGCCGGCAGGGTGATGGTGATGTCGTCCAGATCCGAATAGGGATAGCTGAAATAGATAGGATGCACTCGGGTGGCACCCTCGAAAACGTGTTTTTCTCCAGCACCAAAGAGTCCAATTGCGAGGAGCGTGCGACGTCCTGTCGACGATGTCCAGCTGGGAACCTTTAGGTTGTACTCTGCCACCAGGGTAGGGGAAGGATTGTTCCAGTCGGGAGTGTTGGTGAGTTGCACCTCGCTGGGAGCGGAAATGTAAGACTTCAGTTCTTCCTCAAGAAATCTCTTCCGTTCTGCGTCATCCTCGTCTTGTTCATCGATCCTGCGCCATAACGCTGACAAGCCTTTGTATGTAACCGTGATTTTTCCGTCCAAGGTTCCTGAGTCATCTAAATGAAGGATCGCTTTGCGATCCACCCCGGCGTCGGAGGGTTGAGGCATCGTAGTCAAGAGCCAAGTCCCGTTATCCTTTTCAATACGCAGTCCGGGAACATCCATTTCGTACCAAGACAAAAGGCCAAACGGTGCGTAGGGATTCCCGGGATTGAGGTAGAGAGTTTTGTCGTTTACCTTCACCTCCGCTACTGAAGCATTTAGCAGATACGGATTCATCAGTCTCACATTGAAGAAGTGTTTGTCACGAGTGGAGACCAGAACCGGGTTAGCCTCGAATCCTGCAGCGCGCACTAAAGCGAGGAAGAGCCATGTAATAGCTGTACTCTCCCCGTAGCCGCGTTTCCAGACGTCCTCTACATTGTGAATATCTTTGACCTTCTCGCGATCGCGCTCTTGCTGTGTCTTGTCCCGTTCATAGCTGGTGTTGTGAATTCTCTGGCAGCGGGCATATATCTTCCCGAGCTTCTGTTCTGGAGTATCTGTTGGGGAAATGATCTGAGCGGCGGCCTCTTCCATAGTCTTGCGCTTGTCGATGAACGAATTGATGTAGGTATAGATCAGCTTGTCTCGTTCTTTCCAAAATCTGTCAGGATCCTTCTCAAAGGCGAAGGCGTACATGAAGTCGACGCGATATTTCTCCTCATCCTGCGGGGGCATGTAGTCTTCAATCTGAAAAGCAGGGACATCTTGGGTTTCGAGACGAATCACACGATGATCGTCGACGGGTGGAGAAGTTCCCTCGGGCAAGCCATGTGGCCAGCTCCATCGCACGGCATAGAGAGGGGAGGGATGTAGAGAGAATTTGGCGTGCTTGGTGAAGAGTTCCTCGCTCAATAGCCAGCTGGAGTCGTAGGACCATGCGCCGAAATGGGTGCGGATATAGTGGTATTCAACAATGCTGCCAGGCTGCACGTCGGGCATCGTGAACGTCTTTGCCAGATACTTTAGGCCTTTCGCCTTCACGATCGTGCGGTCGAAAACCTTGCCGTCAAAACTGATGACGGTTCCATCAGGATGAATCGTGCGCGCCTGCAGGTTCTTGATGTCACCGAATCCCTTCATGTAGGGGATTTCGATGTCGGCGTATTTGCGGCCTTCCTCGCTGAAGATCTTGATACGGGTGTAAATGATTTCTCTATATACCGCGTCGTCGAGGTCCACTTGGCGATAGAGATAGATGGCGGGGGCCCCCGGAGCTTTGGATTCGCTGGTCATCTTTAGTTCTTCGGGGGAGATAGGAAGCCAGTTTTCGCCCGCGCGGGCGAGAGAGTGGAAAAGGGCGATGAGACAGAGGAGTTGCAAAAAGACTCGACGGCACAGGGAACCGGTCATGAGAGCCTCTGCTGCTGGCAATGTCTGCGGTCCCCGAGAACCTGCAGACAGATTTGGCGGGGAAGGTCTGTTCCGGCAGAAGCTGATCCCGACCCCTCTTTCGGGAACTGCAGGAGCAGATTCACAGGAGAATCTAGCCCTGAAAAGATATGTCGTCAAGGATCACGATTTTCAATAGAAATCATGGGAGACGGTTTCAGCCTTGGTGACGAAGAGTGGTTGCACCCGCTCGGCTTTTACTGAGATGACGTTGTCTTGATTCTGAAGTATCCCTTCAATGGCCAGAAATCGCTCGCTGGCTAAGAGCAGGCGATTCTCGTGAAAGAGATCGGGGCGGATGATGGCGTTCGCGACCCCGGTTTCATCTTCGAGGCTGATAAAAACGAATCCTTTGGCGGTGCCGGGGCGCTGGCGGGTGATGACGCAGCCTCCGATGCGGATGCGCTTGCCGGTAGGCACATCGCGGAGCTCGCTGGCGCGGCGGATGCCCATGGCATTCAGCCAGGCGCGCTTGTAGGCCATGGGATGCGGACCGACGGTGAGTCCGGTACCGTGGAAGTCGGCGACGAGGCGCTCTTCGTGGTTCATGGGTTGGAGCGGAGATGGCCTGTCGGGCTCGGCGTTTTGTTCGAGCAGAGGGCCGGAGGCGCGGACGGCAGCTTCGACTTGCCAGAGGGCGTCGCGGCGGTGGAGGGTTTTTTCACCACGGAGACACGGAGGCACGGAGGAATCATTTGTTAAGTCTTCTTGGTGGAATGAATGTGCTGCTATCGATACAGCATCTCCGCTTTCTTTCATTTTCTCCGTGACTCGGTGTCTCCGTGGTGAATTTCCGATGGAGTTCAACCCGCCGATTTCGGCGAGCGTGGTGAGTTCGTCGCGGCGAAGTTCGGGGACGCGGCGGGTCAAATCGTGGATGGAGGTGAAGGGACCTAGCATGCGTTCGCGTAACAGCGAGTGTGCGGCCTCTTCGCGCAGGCCGCGGACGTAACGCAGGCCCATGCGGAGGGCGATTTCGCCGTCATTTTCACCACGGAGGCACCCTTCGGCTTCGCTCAGGGCAGGCTCCGACACAGAGGCCAAACATTTTCTTTTGTTCTCCGTGTCTCCGTGCCTCCGTGGTGAATGGACTTTTTCTAAAGTGCAACTCCAATCTGAGCGCGTCACATCCACAGGCAGCAACTTTAATCCGTGGCGTTGAGCGTCTTTGACGATGGTTGCCGGGGAGTAGAAGCCCATCGGCTGGTTGTTGAGCAACGCGGCGGTGAACGCGGCCAGGTAGTGGCATTTGAGGTAGGCGCTGGCGTAGGCAATCAAGGCGAAGCTGGCGGCGTGGGATTCGGGGAATCCGTAGAGGGCGAAGGACGTGATCGAGAGAATGATTTCTTCCTGCGCCTTGGGAGAGATTCCATTTGCGGTCATGCCCGCGCGGAGTTTGGCTTCGATTTCTTTCAT
>Ga0335078_10016927_pt1 | contig 10830 bp, 11 predicted proteins | sample Lox_Sample_32_FD_206711 | JGI IMG/M metagenome (GOLD analysis project Ga0335078, IMG submission 206711) | Soil microbial communities from Loxahatchee National Wildlife Refuge, Florida, United States - Lox_Sample_3.2 | ecosystem: Environmental > Terrestrial > Soil > Wetlands | place: USA... | reverse complement strand
CGATGCTGCCTCGACGCCGGGGATCTGGGATACACGCCCCAGCAGTTCGCGCTCGAAGCGGTACTGCCGGTCCTGTTCCTTGTAGCCGGTTTCCGGTAGCATGACGCCGGCGGTCCAGACGCCTTCGGTCCTGACGCCAATATCCAAACGCCGCACCTGGACGAAGTCCTTTAACAGATGGCCGGCGGAAACCAGCAGCACCAGGGAAAGCGCGATTTCGGCGACCACCAGCACATTGCTGGCGAGGCGGCGGCGCTGACCGGGGCTGACCAGACTTCCCGCGCCGCCTTTCAGCTCCTCATGCAGATCGGGCCGCGATGCCTGGAAGGCGGGAACAATGCCGAAGAGGATGCCAGTGACCAGCGCCAGCGCGCTGGTGAAGCTCAGTACATCGAGGTTCAGATGGATGACGTTGAATTGCGGCAGCGAGAGGCTCTCCCGCTGGGAGAAAAGACCCACGGCAACCCAGGCCAGAAAGAGACCGAGCGCACCACCGGCCACCGACAGCAGCACACTCTCGGTGAGCAACTGGCGCACGAGGCGTTTTCGCGCGGCGCCGAGAGCGCTGCGAATGGCCATCTCTTTCTGGCGCGCGACGGCCCTGGTCAGCAGGAGGTTGGCCACGTTGGCGCAGGCGATCAGCAGCACGAGGCCGACGGCGCCCAGCATCATCCACATCGAGGCGCTCGAATCGCCGAGGAGCGCGTCGTGCAGAGCCGTGATCTTCGCGCCGATCTTGCCGTTCGAATCCGGGTATTGTTTTTCCAGACGCGACGCGATGACCGTCAACTCGGCCTGCGCCTGGCTGATCGTCACACCGGGTTTCATTCGCCCGATGGCGTTGGCCCAGTGAGTGCCGCGATTCCCAAGGGTCCTGCCGTCCATATCCAGGGGAATCCAGAGCTGTGCGTTGGCCATGCGGAAGTTCGGGGGCATGACGCCCACAACGGTGTACTTTTTGGAGTTCAGCGATATCGCGCGGCCGATCGTGCCAGGGTCCGCCACAAAGCGGCTTCGCCACAGCGCGTAACTCAGGACGGCAACCTGGTCGTGACCCGGCTGGTCTTCGCCGGCCGCCCAGGTGCGGCCGAGCAGAGCGGGAACGCCCAGCAGCGAGAAGTAGTTCGCTTCGGTGGGGAGCGCGTGGACGCTTTCGGGTCTGCCGCCGCCGGCGCTGAGATTCGCGTCCGACGCCCAGCCGAACAGGGTCATGTCCTGGAAGGTGTGATTTTGCGTCTTCCAGTCCACGAAATCCGGACCGGCGAAAGGGTAACTACCGGGCGCGGCTTCGGTTTCGTTGAGGGCGACCAGCTGCTCGGGCGCGCGGAGAGGCAGCGGGCGGAGAAGCAGAGTGTCGACAATGCTGAAGATCGCCGTGTTGGCGCCGATCCCGATTGCGAGGGTGGCCACGGCGATGGCGGTGAGACCGCGGGACTTCAGAAGATTGCGAACGGCGTAGCGCAGATCGAGCACCAGACTGTTCATTGATATTGTTACGTGGCAGAGGCCAATCGGTTTCCTAACTTCCATCGGGATAACCGCCCCGGTGCGAGACCATGGGGTAGTCGGGTAGGATTTCAATCGGCGGCAGCGACGCCCGCCAGCCATCCGGGTACGGCTGAAGGCCGCCGAGCAGCGACGGTTCGATTTTCGCGAGAGACTTCGTCAGGTTCGTAATGACGCTGGCCCCAAACCGCCCCCGCCAGCGCTCTTCTATTTCGGCCGTCAGGCGCTCGTACGTTTTGCGCGCCACCCCGCCCAAAGGCGTGAGCATCAGCGTTTTCGCGCGACCCGCCGCCGATTCCGCCTTTACCGACGCATAACCGCGCTTCTCCAGAAAGCCGGCGGCAATGGCCACCGCCTCTTTGGATATACCGGCCAGCCGCGGGAGGTCGCGAATGCGCACCGGGTCGGCGGCCAGGCGGAGGACATTGGAGCAGATGGCGATGGAGACATCGGAGCTCTGCTCAAATTCCAGGGCGAATGCAACCAAAATGCGAGCGATCAGCGCGGGCAGTGCCGGAGACGCCGGTTCGGCGCTCGCGCCAGGCGGCGGGCCACTGGTCTTTAGTCCGTAGCCCACGATGGGCATGCAGTCGGGAAGGTGGGGGTCGAGCCGCGATGCCAGCGTCTCCAGGGCGGCACGCAGATCGCGCATGGTACCGGCCCCGAAGCGTTCGTCCCAGCGTTGCTCGATTTGCGGGAGCACCACGCACCAGACCTCATCCGCCTTGCGGCCTTTCGCGGTTGCGCGCAGCACCCATTGCAGGCGCGGACGCGAGGCGTCTTCCACCGCCAGATATCCCCAGCGGGCCATGCCATGCACGTTGGTATTTGTGCGGGCAAGCGCTGCGAGTTTTCGAGCCGTGATTCCCTCCGCGCCAACGTAACGCAGACAGTTCCACCACATGGCCATGGAAGACATCCAGACACCGGCGCGAGAGCCGCCATGGATGGTGGTGAAATGCGGGGTACGGTGTTCGAATTCGTTGTCAGCCTCGATGGTGAAGGCCACCAGAGCGCGCGAGAGCAGAGAAGACAGATGGCGGCTCATCTGGCCATGGTACTTCGGAGGCGGGAGTTTCCCCGAGGTTCGCAGGCCGGGAAAGGAGCGGTTCCGGTGCTGCGCACCCAAAATGGTTGCGGCTGTTGTGCCGACTGAGAAAAAACACGCGTTTTTCACGGGACGACACGTCCCGAATCAGGAAAAAACATGGAAATCCGATTGCTCCAACCGCCATATGCTGCTGGGGATGACAAGTCATATGAAACGGGCGAAAGACGCGCGGAATTTCGAGATCCAGGCTGGCCGTTCCACGCGTGTGGAGAATCTCATCACTGAGAAACTGACGGTGGCCGGCGCATTTACACGCCGGGCGCAACGCCAGCTGGAGAATGGAATGCGCGACGAAGCTCGCTCGAGCGCCCGAACAACGCGGGGAATGCTCCAGGAAGCCTGGGACATTGCCGCGGTTCTCCCTGTGGGCCACGGCGCGATGCGCGATCGGATTGCCGCGAGCGATCGCGAACTGCGGGTCATTGAAGTCGAGCTGATTCGCGACCTTCGGCACTGACCGGCCGTGGCGCGATGGCGAGGCTGGATCACCCGGCAGGGTTCAGAAAGCCCCAGACGAGACCGGCCACGATAATTCCCAGCAATACAATTCCCATCACAATCAGCACGATGCTGTCGGGGGCACTGCGAACCAGAACAGCCTCGGACGGTTTGGCGGGGTTGAAGTAGACGGTCACGACGGCGTCCACCGGATAGCGTTCAAGCTCCGCATGGGCGCGGTGGCGGCGCGAGAAGACACGGCGGGTGAAACCGATTCGCTTGCCGGTGTACTTGACGCCGTTAGCGAAGTATTCATAGTTGAGTGAAACCGAATAGCCGGTGGAGTCGTTGGAAGTTTCGGTGACGATGCTGCCGCCGGTGACGGTGGCGCTTGTCTGGGGCCAGCTCTGGCTGGTGGCGACCCGATTCCGCTGGTAGATGCCGGCAATCAGGAGCCCCGCGCCAGTGAGTCCGCCCGCGGTCATGCCAATGGCCATTTCCGAGCGCATGCGAGTCTTTGGGGTGAGTATATCGATTTTGGCCGGCCGCGGGATCCACCACCTGGAGCGGCTTCCCGGCATCGAGCTCGCCTGAACCTCAATCGCCGAGCACGCCTTCGAGCACCCGCCTTCCGGCCAGAGATGTGCGGAAAGCAAGCGCGGCCAGTGCGATCACGGTCAGCGACGCCAACAGCGACGGCGTTCCGTACCAGGCGCCGAAGTTCGCCGTGAACACCATGTTCTCCATCAGGTCGGCGACGAAAATGCACACCACGACCGCCGCCAGGCCGAAGCGCAGCAGCAGCAGCACCAGCAATCCGTAAATCAGCAGGAAGGCGGGAATCATAATCGCCGGGTACCCGCTGGCGAAGCCGCGGGTCAGCGCGAATCCCAGTGCGAAGACGGCGCCGGCGATCCACTCGCGGCGCACCAGCAGCCGGAGCAGAAACAGCAAAAGGAAGAACAGAAACGCGCCCGTCAGCGCCTGCGCCACGTGAGCGAACAGCGTGGAAGCCAATGGGGTGAGCCCCAGCAGAGCATCCAGGGTGACGCTCGCTTCCGGCGGCGCCCCACGCTGCTGCATCAGCACCATGGACACGCCGAAGATCAGATCGTAGCCGAGTCCCACCAGGATTCCCAGCAACACGTCGCGCCCCAGCAGGGAGTCGCGAATGTCACCGGCCAGCAGGCGGGCCCAGGTCACCATGGTGCGCGGCCATTTTCGCCTCACCCAGGGCTCCAGCGCCAGATACGCAAGCCAGATCCGCGCGGCGGTCCACAACGCTTCGCACACCATCTGCGCAAACAGCGTGCCCTCCCAGGAGGACGCGGTGTGGTGAGCCCCGAGCATGCGGCTGGCCAGATCCATCACGAAGACAAATGCAGCGAGGCGGAGCGCACCGCGCCGGTCGCCCCGGCCGGTACGCAGATTCCTCCATGCCAGAACGCAGACGGCGACAAGCACCACAATGCCCAGGCCCAGGATCAGGCGACTCTGAGCGGTTTCCGGCTCCGCCGGATCTCGATGGGGCTTGGTCCAGGGGCCCGAGATCTGGAAGAACACCGGCCGGCCGCGCCACCACGCAGCCTCGACGCGCACCGGCGTGGGCGGAGTGCCAGGCAGAATGCCGGTCCAGGCGAGCCGGTCGTCAAAGGCCGCCAAGGGCATCCATTTCGGAGACGTTGGAGACAACGTTTTGCTGTCGAGGTCTGCGGCGGCGAACAGGGCCGCCGGGTCGGGCGGGGTTGCACGCGGCGGCGATGGGTCGATTTGGGGCGGGACCATTTGAAACCCGGTCAGTCGGCCCGCCGTGTCAAGCCAAACGATCGACATGCCCGAGACAGAGATCGGCGGATCGCGGGGCGAGACCGCGCCCACATCCGGGATGCGGGCCGGGCGCAGAGGCTCCGGGCTTTCGCGATACCAGAACAGAACCGGCGAAGGGCGCGGACGCAGGAATGCGTCGCGGCCGGCGTGATGATCGTCGAGGTAATTGGTGTAATCGAAGTCGTAGACGAGTCCCCGAGCGGCGTCCGCCGGCGGCGCAGTGTAGCCGAACTGCCGGGTGTAATTGCGTGCCTGGAATTCGAGCGCGTCTGGCGGCAGATCGAAATGCACGGCTCCCGCCAGCAACTGCCGTGAATTGAAGAACAGCACCGCACCGACCGCGGCAATCACCGCCGCGAGACAGATGACTGCAACCACGGGTTTGACGCCCGCGCCGGCATCGGCGGCGGCCACCATTTCCGGAGACGGCGTTTCCCCCGCGGCCAGCGCGGCAGCCAGAATATCGCCGCCGGGAAGCGCGGCTGAGACGGCCAGCGCGGACGAGGGGCGCCGCGTCGGATCGGGCTCCAGACAACGGAGAATCACGCGTTCAACGGCGGGATCGATGTCGCGCACCAGGCTCGAAAGACTTGCGGGAGCGCTCTCTTCGCGCAGGCGCAGCAACTCGGGCAGGCTGCTGGCTTCCCATGCACGCTTGCCGGTGAAGATCTCATACAGGACAAGGCCGAGCGAGTAGATATCGCTGCGGGCGGAGACTTCGCGGCCGCTGAGCTGCTCCGGCGCCATATATGCAGGGGTGCCGTTGCGGACCTCGGCGCCGGTCACCTGGTTCTCGATCCCGGCGAGGCCGAAATCGGTGATGACCACCTGACCGCGGCCGTCGATCATGATGTTCGCGGGCTTGAGATCGCGGTGGAGAACGCCCTGGTTGTGGGCGGCGGCCAGGCCCGCGCAAAGGCGGCGTGCAATCTCCGTGGCTTTATCGGTGGGAAGGCGTCCGATGCGGCGGAGGAGGGAAGCGAGGTCCTCGCCATCCACATACTCCATGGAGATGAACGGCTGTCCCTCATACTCGCCCAGATCGTAGACGCGACAGACGTTGGGGTGCGTCACCTGGCGGGCGATGCGGACTTCGTTGTGGAAGCGCGCCAGCGTGGCCGGATCGCGAACGGTGGCTTCCGGCAGAAACTTCAGGGCGACGGTCTGGCCGAGGCGAATATCGGTGGCGCGGTAAACTTCGCCCATGCCGCCGCGGCCGAGACGTCCGATGATGCGGTAGCGCTCGGCGAGCAGAGTGCCGGGAAGAAAGCGGCCTTCATCGAAGTCCGCTGCGCTGGAGGAAGAGGATGGCGGCGGCGTGACGAGCATTGCCACGGTAGCCTGCTCGACAGCAGCGCCACAGGAGGGGCATGCCGTGCTATCCGCGCGCACCGCAGCCGAACAGACCGGGCATTGCATCTGGCTGGAGCCTTATCAGACAGTATCTCGCAGTCCGGCACGGTGTGAGCTGAGCTACGATGTATAGGCTGTGCCTGTGCTGGGGCCTGTCGGCGTATGAATGAATAACCACGGCGAGGCTGCTCGCCTCAGTACTCTATCCCGTTGTACATGCTGGCGACCCATTTCTTGTAGCACCGTCCCGGGCAAGCTACGCCCTAAAATATGCGGTGATGGTGCCATCATGATGGCTCGAAGCCAGATCACGCTCGATCCGGAGGTTCAGCGACGGGCCAGGCAGCGGGCGAACGATTTGGGCGTGTCGCTCGCCGAATATGTGCGGCGTCTGGTGACGCGCGATCTGGGCGGCACACCTCCCGCGGCCAGTCCCTCGTTGGTGTTCAACCTCGGGTCTTCCGGCGGCTCCAATATTGCTCGCGACAAGGACGCCATGATTGCCGAAGCTTTCGCTCGCGTGAAGGCGCGGCGGCCGCGATCGGGCCGCGGCCGATGAGTCTTTTCGTCGATACGTCCATCTGGTATGCGGCCGCCGATTCATCGGATATCGACAACGCCGCGGCGAGGGAAATTCTCGCGGCGGGTGAACCCCTGGTCACCAGCGATCATGTCCTCATTGAGACGTGGACGCTGCTTCGGAATCGCATCGGCAGGAGCGCGGCCGACCGCTTCTGGCATGGACTTCGCGAAGGCGTCGCGGCCGTTGAGTCAGTGGGAGCGGCCGACCTCGAGACGGCCTGGCAGATAAGCGCGAGTTGGCGCGATCAGGATTTCTCGATTGTCGATCGAACAAGCTTCGCGGTTATGCGGCGGCTGGGCATTGAGCGTGCCGCATCTCTCGACGATCGCTTCGCCGTCTTTCGCTTCGGCCCTGGGCGGCGACGGGCGTTCACCGTGGTTCGATAACCACGGCGGGCTTTTCGCCTCAGTACTCTTTCCCGTTGTACATGCCGGCGACCCATTTCTCGTAGCCGTTGTACATGAGAGTCGGGCGGCGCTCCATGTTGGGGATGACCTTCTCGGTGGCCTGCGACCAGCGCGGGTGCGGCTTGTTGGGGTTCACGTTCGAGTAGAAGCCGTACTCGTTCGGCCCGGATTTATGCCAGAACGTCTCCGGCTGCTTGTCGATGAACTCGATTTTCACAATGGATTTCGCGCCCTTGAAGCCGTATTTCCATGGAATGGCCATGCGAATCGGCGCGCCGTTCTGTTTCGGAATGGCTTTGCCGTATAGCCCGGTCACCATGAAGGTCAGCGGGTTCATCGCCTCATCCATGCGCAGGCCTTCGAAGTAGGGCCATTGATACCACGTGTACTGCACCTGGCCGGGCATTTCCTTCGGCCGGTATACGGATTCGAAGCGCACGAACTTCGCCTGCGGCTTCGGGTCCACCTGCTTCACCAGCGCCGAGAACTGGAACCCGGTCCACGGGACGGCCATCGACCAGCCCTCGACGCAGCGGTGCCGGTAGAGCCGCTCTTCGAGCGGCATGTTGTGCACCAGGTCGTCGATGTCGAACCAGCGGGGTTTGTTGACCAGCCCCTTCACCTCGATCTTCCACGGGCTGATCTGGAACCTGCCCACCATGTCCTTGACAGCGCTCTTGTCCTCTTCGTTGAACTCGTAGAAGTTGTTGTAGCCGGTGGAGGCCCACTCCTCGGTGATGGGCCGGTCGAGCGTGAATTGCGGATTGCGCCTCGCCGGATAGGGGTTTGTGGCCGCTGCCGCCAGCAAGCGCTCCACTCCCAGAAAGCCCGCCGCGGCCAGCAGTTGCCGGCGGTTCAGATACACCGATTCCGGTGTGGCCTCACGCTCGGGGATCTCCCACCCGCGCGGGATTCGAATCAACATCCCGGTTCTCCTACCTGATAATACGCTCGGGGCCGGGTGGATGTTATGGTCACGCCCGGCGAACCACGGGACCCGTGTTTGCGTATTTACAATCGGAGGCGGATCGCCATGTTCTGCACAAAATGCGGAGTTACCTTACAGGAGGGTGTCAAGTTCTGCAGCCAGTGCGGGGCGCCCACAGGCGTGGCATCGGGGGGCGCCGTTCCTCCCCGCAGCGAGCGGTTGAGCCGTCCAGCCGACGACCAGAAGATTGCCGGCGTGTGCGCGGGCTTTGCGCGCTACATGGGCGTGGACGTGACGCTGGTGCGCATCCTGTGGATCGTGCTGGTGATCTGGCCCATTCCGCTCATCGGCATCATCGGATACATCGTGGCCTGGATTGTGATGCCGGTGAGTTATCCGGCTGCCACGGCGCCGCAAAACCCGGCAGCGGCCGCGCCCTCCTCACAGGCGAACTAAGCTCTGACATCCTCGGGAATCGGCACGTCTTTGGCGTGGCGCCAGAGGCGCTCCAGATCGTAATACTGGCGGGACTGCGCCGAAAAGATGTGTACGATGAAATCGCCGTAATCGGCCAGCACCCATTCGGCGTTGTTCACCCCCTCGATGCTGATGACGCGCTCGCCCCGCTCCTTCAGCCGCTTCTGAAGCTCCTCGGCCATGGCCTGGATTTGGCGCTGGTTGCCGCCCGTGGCGATGACGAAGTAATCGGCGAACGAGGTGACCTCGCGGAGATCGAGCACACGAATATCGGAGCCTTTGCGCGAATCGAGCGCCCGAACGGCCGTTACCCAGGAGGGTTCCAGCTCTTCCGGAGCGGAAGCGGTTTCAGCTGCGTCGGTTTCCGTGGAATGTGCGCGATCTGCAAGGCTGGGAGGGATTTTACGAACAGTGTTGCTGGGGCCGCGGATAAATGCTTCTCCTACCTTGATGGTACACTGGTTCTGAAGAATGCAGAAGTCGCGAGCAGTTTTGTTCGCCCTGTGTTCGCTGCCATTGCTCGCGCAAACCCCGGCGGCGCCCAGCGACCCCCTGAAGAAAGAAGCCAGCCTGGCCAGCGACGAAGTCCAGCGTGTGTCCAGTCTGGTGGATAGCGGCGCGCTTCCCAACGTCCGTCTGAAAGAAGCGATCGACAAGCTCAACGACGCGCAGGACGAGCTGGTTTTGCGCCGCACGCTCTACATGCCCGCCGAGAACATGACGGAAGAGCAGAGCACCGACATGCTGGGCGCGGCCCAAAGGCTGGTGGACCGCCAGAACGCGCGCATCGCGACCATGCAGGACCTGATCGACAAAGGCATTGTCGCGCGGAACTCGCTCGATCCGTTGAAGGACGAGCTGCACTTCCGGCAGACCACGCTCGATCTGGCTCACGCCCGCGCGGATCTGCTGGTGGAGCTGGCAGCCATCGCCCGGTCCGAACAGAGCATGGAGGCAGCCGGCGCCACCGGAGGCGTGGAAGAGCATTTCGCCGGCAAGGGCACCTTCACGCCGGAAGATCTGAAGACGGTTGAAGCGGCGTGGCAGAAACATTATGATCGTCCCATGCCTATCAGCGCCAACGGCCAGACCGCGGTGCATTCGGCTTTGGGTTTCGATCACCGGGGCAAGGTGGACGTCGCTCTCACGCCGGACCAGCCCGAGGGCGTCTGGCTGCGGCAGTATCTGGAAGCGCATAACATTCCTTTCTTCGCCTTTCGCTCGGCGGTGCCGGGCAAGGCCACGGGCGCGCACATTCACATCGGACCGGCCAGCGTCCGCCTGGCGCGCCTCATGAGGCCGGCGGAGTGAACGGCGAGACCTCCGTTTTTCTCAGCAGCGGGAAAATGCGCGAGCGCGTGGAGCAGCTCGGCCAGGAGATTTCGCGCGATTATCCCGAAGGGCCGCTGTACCTGATCGGCATCCTGAAGGGCTCGTTCATGTTCCTGGCCGACCTGGCGCGAGCCATCAGCACGCCCTGCCGGGTGGAGTTCATGGGCATCTCCAGCTACGGCAAGGGCAAGAAGACCTCCGGCGAAGTGAAGGTCACCAAGGACCTCGATGTGTCCATCGAGGGTTTCGATGTGCTTGTCGTGGAGGACATCATCGACAGCGGCGTCACGTTGACCTACCTGCTGAATGTCCTTGGGCAGCGGAAACCGAAATCGCTCGAAATCGTGACCATGCTGGACAAGCCCGAGCGCCGGCAGCGGCCTTTGCAGCCCAAATATGTGGGCTTTCAGATCCCGGACGAGTTCGTGGTCGGCTATGGGCTCGATTTTGCCGAAGACTACCGCAATCTGAAAGACGTCTGCATTCTGCGCGACGGCCCGGCGGCGCCGTAGGCCGCGCGATCGGAGGCTCTGCCGTTTAGGGCAGATTCATGCGCCGGAGAATCCGCTGGAAGGAATCGAGGCCGCGCAGCGGGTCCAGACGCGGATCGAGCAGCATGCTCATGAAACCCACGGTGCGTGTTTCCGCGGCGGTCTCCAGCGCCTGCATGGCCTGCGCATGGTCGCCAAGTCCGAGCCACGCGTAAACGAATCCGGCGGGTGACACGTAGTCTCGGGCCGACATATCGGTCAACTCCTGCAGCAAATTCTCGGCGACGGCGCGACGACCTTTCGCGGCATTTGCCATCACCAGCATGCCCACCACCTGGCTGTGCCACTCATCGTCGGGACTCCACTCCAGCGCCGCG
>Ga0335078_10016926_pt1 | contig 10830 bp, 9 predicted proteins | sample Lox_Sample_32_FD_206711 | JGI IMG/M metagenome (GOLD analysis project Ga0335078, IMG submission 206711) | Soil microbial communities from Loxahatchee National Wildlife Refuge, Florida, United States - Lox_Sample_3.2 | ecosystem: Environmental > Terrestrial > Soil > Wetlands | place: USA: Florida... | reverse complement strand
CGACCTGCAGCTCGAACTCTCGCGCCTCGGCATCCCCTACGTGATCACCAGCGGCGTGCGTTTCTTCGAGCAGGCGCACATCCGCGACCTCGTGGCGATGCTGCGTTTTGCCTACAATCCGGCCGATCAGTCCGCGTGGCAGCGCATCGCCGTGCTGCTGCCGAAGATCGGCGAGAAAAACGCGCAGAAGCTCCACGCCGCCGCGCTCGACCACGCCCGCGCCCGCCAGCGCAACCTGATCGACGCCCTGGCCGCGGCCGAGGTGCAGGCGAAAGTGCCGCAGGACGCACAGGAAGAGTGGCCCAAGCTCGCCGCCTCGCTCCAGCAGATCGCCGGGGCGCTGGAGCGGGAAAAACCGTTCCATGCCGTCGAGCTCGCGATCGAGGGCTGGTACGGCGACTACCTCAAGGGCGCCTACGCCAACTACGCCTCGCGCCTCGACGACCTGCGCTCGCTGACCGGCTTCGCCGCGCGCTTCGACGAGATGCAGGACCTCCTCGCGCAGATCGCCCTGCTCAACTCGGAGACGAGCGACCGGCAGGTCGACCCCGCCGCCGACGCGCTGCGCCTGACCACGGTGCACCAGGCCAAGGGCCTGGAGTTCGGCGTGGTCTTCATCATCGGGCTCGCCGAGGGTCTGTTCCCGCTGCGGCGCGCCATCGAGGAGGGCGACCTCGACGAGGAGCGTCGCCTCTTCTACGTCGGCGTGACCCGGGCGAAGGACGAGCTCTACCTGTGCTTCCCCATGGTCAGCGCGCGCGGCGGGCCGTCGGCCCTGCTCGCGCCGAGCCGGTTTCTGGCCGAGGTTCCGGCCGACCTCTACCAGCAGCTCCGCCTCCGCCGCAGCGCCGGGTGGTGAGACGCCCCGGAAGCGGCCGCAAGCGTTCCTCTCCGCCATGGCCGGATCGGCATGGGCCATGGCGAACTTGTCAACTATTAGTTGACACGTCGGTAATCCGTGATCCGCCAGAGATGCGGATCCCCGAGAACCGCCGCCGCGGTGCTCGCGGCCTCCCACCCGCCGCTTCCGCGCGCCCACCTACAATCAATCGCCGGCGTTGTACCGCCTGCCCGCTTGTAATCCCGTCGGCGACGGCTATTGGGTATGTTCCCAGTATGCTCAAAGTCATCCTCGCCCTCTTCGGAGCCATCGTGCTCTTCGCGGTGATCGTGGTCGTCGCGGCCGTCAGCACCTACAACGGACTCGTCAATCGTTCCCAGGCGGTCGACGCCCAATGGGCGCAGGTGCAGAACGTCTACCAGCGGCGCGCCGATCTCATTCCCAACCTCGTCCAGACGGTGTCGGGCGCGGCCAACTTCGAGAAATCCACCCTGGAGGCCGTAACCGAGGCCCGCGCCTCGGTCGGCAAAGTGCAACTCAGCGCCACCACCGCCCCGACCGACGCGGCGCAGCTGGCCCAGTTCCAGCAGGCCCAGGGACAGCTCTCGACCGCGCTCTCCCGGCTGCTCGTCGTTTCCGAGCGTTATCCGGACCTCAAGGCGACCCAGAACTTCCAGATGCTGCAGGCGCAGCTCGAGGGCACGGAGAATCGCATCGCGGTCGAGCGCGGGCGTTTCAACGACGCCGCCCAGGACTACGACGCGGCGATCAAGCGCATCCCGGCGGTCTTTTTTGCCGCCGCGCTCGGGTTCAAGGAAAAGCCCTATTTCCAGGCGACAGCCGGCGCCGAGAAGCCGCCGGCGGTGAAGTTCGACTTCAACGCCCAGCCGGCCCCGGCCCACCCGTGAGGGCGTTGCCGGCAACTTCGGCGCGCCCAGCGGTCGCGCCCCACCCATCTGCCGCCATGCGCTGGCTCCTCCCCTTGGCGCTGGCTTGGATGCTCGGCGCCGGGGCGCTCCGCGCCGCCGAGGTCATTCCACCGCGGCCGACGGCCTATTTCAACGACTACGCCGGCATCGTGTCACCGGGCGTCGCCGGGCAGCTCAACCAGGAGCTCGAGCAGTTTGAGCGCGACACGACGAACCAGATTGTGGTCGCGATCTACCCGCATATGCAGTCGGACTCGTCGATCGACGACTACGCGGTGCGGGTGGCCCAAGCGTGGGGCGTGGGCCAGAAGGACAAGAAGAACGGCGCCGTGCTCTTCGTCTTCGTGCAGGACCGCCGGATGTTCATCGCCACCGGGTACGGCCTGGAGGGCGCGCTGCCCGACGGCACGTGCCACCTGATCATCGCGAACGAGCTGCAGCCGCATTTCCGCCAGGGCGATTACGCCGGCGGCCTTCAGGCGGGGATCGCCGCCATGATGGCGGCCACGCGCGGCGAATACCACGGCACGGGACGCACCGACGCGGACCAGCAGGCCGGCAACTCGAACTGGATCTTTGCCCTTGCGATCTTCGTTTTCGCGGCCATCGCCTCCGTAGTGAACCGGTCGCGCCAGCGCAGCGCGGTGTACCAGCGAACCGGAAGCGGACTCTGGGGCGGCCCCACCATGTGGCTGGGCGGCGGTGGACTTTTCGGCGGCGGGGGTGGATTCGGCGGCGGGGGTGGAGGCTTTGGCGGCGGCGGGTTTTCCGCCGGCGGCGGAGGCTTTGGCGGCGGGGGCGCAGGCGGCGGCTGGTGAAGGGTCCGACCATGCACCACAAGAAATTCGTCAACCAGCTCGTCCACGAGCGCCTGCACGCCGCCATCCACGAGGCGGAAGCGAAGACCTCCGGCGAGATCCGCGTCATGGTGAGCCACAGGTCCGCGCCGGACCCGGTGGCCGCCGCGCAGCAGGCCTTCCTGCGCCTGGGCATGCAGCAGACCAAACAGCGCAACGCCGTGCTGCTCTTCGTGGCGCCGCGCTCCCGCACCTTCGCCGTGATCGGCGACGAGGCGGTGCATGCCAAATGCGGCGACGCCTTCTGGCGCGAGCTGGCTGACGCGATGACCGGCTTTTTCAAGCGCGGCGAATATACCGACGGCCTCGTCCACGGCATCCGGCGCGCCGGTGTGCTGCTGGCGGAGCACTTCCCCCGCACGGCCGGCGACGGCAACGAGCAGCCGGACGATGTGATCGAAGACGGCTCCGGGACGTAGGGCCGCGCCCCGGTCACCGGGCCGCGGTTTCGGCGGCCTGCAGCACGCGAAGCAGGTTGCCACCCCAGATCTTGGCGATGTCCGGCGCCGCGAAACCCCGTGTCATCAATTCGCGCGTAAGGCGGGGATAGTCGGCGGCATCGCGCAGGTCCTCGACTCCGCCGCCCCCGTCGAAGTCCGTGCCAATGCCCACGTGGTCGACCCCCGCGACTTCCACCGCATGCACCAAATGGTCCATGAAATGGTTGAGCGTCGCCCCGGGCCGCGGATACCGGCGGTCGAAGTCGCGAAACACCCGGTCGGCCTCCGCCATCACCTCCAGGGTCAACGGCGTGCTCTCGAAATGCTTCATCAGTTCCCGCATGGCAGTGTCTCGTGCGGGATCCGGTGGTGTCGCCACGAGATAGGTGCTCAGGGAATTGATCTGGATGACGCCACCTTGGCGGGCCAAGGCGCGGAGCAACCCGTCGTCGATGTTGCGCGGATGGTCGAACACCGCCTTGCAGCCCGAGTGGGACAGGACCACCGGCGTGCGCGAGCGCTCCAGCAACTCCGCCAGCACGGCGTCAGAAGCGTGTGACGCATCCAGGACGATCCCGAGGCGGTTGCATTCCGCCACCGCGTCGCGACCCAGCGGGCTCAGTCCCTTCCACTCCGGTCCGCGGGGGTCTGTGGATGCATCGCCCAAGTCGTTGTTGAGCAGGTGGGTCAGACCAAGCAAGCGGACGCCGAGCTGGCGGAATGTCGCGAGCGAGGAGAGATCCGGCCCCAAGGCATGGCCGTTCTCCAGACTCAGGTAGATGGCGCGCCGGCCGGCGGTGACAATGCGCAGTCCGTCCGCCGCCGTCAGGGCCACTTCGCATTCGCCGCGATGGCGGGCCAGGGTGTCGCGCGTCATCCGGAGGATGGTGAACGCGCAGTCCCGGGCCGCACGCCGGCCCTCCGGTGTGCGCGCCGCCTGCAGAATGAAGACGGCAAACACCGCCGCCTTCAGGCCACCCTCTCGCATCCGGGGGAGATCGCACTGCGACTCGTCGTGGTGAACGTCGTGGCGCTGACCGAAGTCCCAGCCCGGCCGGAGGAAGCTCGCAGTCGGCGTGTCCAGATGGGAGTCGAGGGTGAAGATTTGCCGGTGGAGGCGGGCCGCGCGGTCAGCAGGCATGGCCGCATTCAAACGTGAAAACGGCGGGTGGCGAGTCCGCCGCGGACGGCTTCCGGCTGGGACCGGAACCTGGCGGCGACCCGCCGGGTTCGAGGGTGGAGGGCACCCCGCAACCGCGGGCGTTCGGCGGCGCCGGTTGACGGTTCTGCTAAAGTGATCCCGCGCACTCCGGGATTGCACCGCGCAGCCTCTATGTCTCTGTGGTTCCATCGTTCCCGTCATGTCGCCGCCTATTGAAAATGTCGTCATCGTCGGCACCGGCTGCGCCGGCCTGACTGCCGCGATCTACGCCGCCCGCGCCAACCTCGCGCCGCTCGTGCTCGAGGGCGGCCTGCCCGGCGGCCAGCTCACCACCACTTCCGAGGTCGAGAACTTCCCCGGCTTCCCCGCGGGCGTCGACGGCTTCCAGCTCATGGACAATCTGCGGCAGCAGGCGGCGAAGTTCGGCGCGCGATTCGAGCAGGCGCTGGTGACGGCGGTCGATTTCCAGTCGACCCCGCGCGTGCTGGTCTGCGGCGAGCGGCGCATCGCGACGAAAACCGTGATCATTGCCACCGGCGCCTCGCCGCGCCTGACCGGCGTGCCCGGCGAGAAGGAGCTTTACGGAGGCAAGGGGGTGACGACCTGCGCGACCTGCGACGGGGCGTTCTATCGCAACCTGGAGGTCGCCGTCATCGGCGGCGGCGACTCGGCGTGCGAGGAGGCACTGTTCCTCACGCGCTTCGCGAGCAAGGTCCACCTGGTCCACCGGCGCCACGCGCTCCGGGCCTCGCGCATCATGGCCGAGCGCACCACCTCGCATCCCAAGATCCAGATGGTGTGGGACCACGTGCCGGCCGAAGTGCAGGGCGTGGCGGCGGGCGCGGTCAGCGGCCTGAAGGTGCGGCACGTGCAGACCGGCGCCGAAAGCGTGCTGCCGGTGAAGGGCGTGTTCGTCGCCATCGGCCACGTGCCGAACTCCCAGCCGTTCGCCGGGGTGCTCGACGTCGACGAAAACGGCTATTTTCTGCCCGCGGCCGGTTCGCAGGTGAAGACCAAGGTGCCGGGAGTGTACGTGGCCGGCGACTGCGCCGACCACGTGTACCGTCAGGCGGTCACCGCGGCCGGCATGGGCTGCCAGGCGGCGATCGAGGCTGAGCGCTGGCTGGCCGAGCGTGGCGGCTGAGGGAGCCCCGGCGGACGGAGAATCCCGGCCGGCGGAAACAAATTGAGGTTGGGGCGCCAGACGTTTTTAATCCAGCCACCCCTACCCTGCATGAATGCAGCCGAAAGCGAAGCGACGGTCTACAACCTGCATCTGGCGCTGACCCTGTATGCGCGCGAAAGCCAAAGCCCGTTTCCCCAACGGCGCCGGACCTTGATGGAGTGGGTGCGGCGGATCGATGCCGACGCCGTGTTCCTCGAGCAGGAGGTGGCGCGGATCCAGACGCGCCTCGGCACGCCCGCGGAACAGCAGGACGACGTGGAGCGGGTCAAGACGGCGGGCCACCGCCTCAGCAATCTGCTGTGCCTCGCCGTGCTGCTGCAGGGGTTGAAGGAGCGGCAGGGCTCGAGTGAGCGTCGCTCGACGCCGTCCATTCCGCTGCCCGCCGGAACCGAGTCGCCGTTTGGCGCTGGCTGAATCGCGCCGGGCGGCGCCGGCGGGAGTTGCGCTCCGGGGTCCCATCGCCGAGATTGCGTCCGGAGTCCCATGCGCGTCGTCGTCTTCAGCACCAAACCCTATGACCGCGGTTTCCTCGAGGCCGCCAACCAGGGGCGCCACGACTTGGCCTATCAGGAACCGCACCTCTCGGTGGAGACGGCCCCGCTCGCGGCCGGCGCCGACGCGATGTGCCTGTTCGTCCACGACCATGCCGACGCCGCGGTGATCGACGCCCTGGCGGCCCTCGGCGTGCGCGGCATCGCGCTGCGGTGCGCCGGCTACAACAACGTTGACCTGGCCGCCGCCGCACGCCGCGGCCTCCCGGTCACCCGCGTGCCGGCGTATTCGCCGCACGGCGTGGCCGAGCATGCAGCGGCGTTGCTGCTGGCGCTGGACCGCCGGCTCCACCGCGCCTACAGCCGTGTCCGCGAGGGCAACTTCGCCCTCGACGGCCTGCTCGGCTTCGACCTTTACGGCAAAACCGTCGGTGTCATCGGCACGGGCAAGATCGGCGCATGCTTCGCGCGGATCATGACCGGCTTCGGCTGCCGGGTGCTGGCGCATGACGTGGTGGAGAACCCGGCGGTGCGCGCGCTGGGCGCCGCCTACGTGCCGCTCGATCGGATCTTCACCGATGCGCACGTGATCAGCCTGCACTGCCCGTTGACGCCGCAAACCCACCACCTGATCGGCGCGGCGGCGCTCGCGCGCATGCGCAAGGGGGTGTTCCTGATCAACACCGGGCGCGGGCCGCTGATCGACACGGCGGCGGTGATCAAGGCACTCAAGTCCGGCCGCCTCGGCGGCCTGGCGATCGACGTCTACGAGGAGGAGGAGGGCGTGTTCTACGAGGATCTCTCGGCCGCGATCCTGGCCGACGACGTGCTCGCCCGCCTATTGACCTTCCCGAACGTCATCGTCACCAGCCATCAGGCGTTTTTCACCCGCGAGGCGATGTCCGCCATTGCTGAGACGACGCTGGCGAATCTGGACGACCTCGCCGCCGGCCGCCCCTGTCCCAACGCCGTAAGGGCCTGAGCCGGGAAGCGTTTCGGCGCCGTCCGCCTAGGGTCTTTTCCCGGTCGGGAAAGATTCGTCACCAAGTCCGCAGCTGTTAGAAAGGCGGATTGGGTGGCGCGGTTCGCCCGCCGCTCCAACCGGCCATGAGCATCACGACTCCTCCAATTCCGGCAAACGAAGCCGAACGACTGGGCACCCTGACGCGCTACCGCATCCTCGATACGGCGCCGGAAGAGGCCTACGACAGCGCCGCCCGACTGGCGTCGCTGATCTGCGGGACGTCCCTGGCCTTTGTCTCGCTGGTGGACAAGCACCGCCGGTGGACGAAGGCCGCCGTGGGCATCGAACCCGGCGCGGTGCCGCGGGAGAACTCATTCTGCGCCTATGCCATCAACCATCCGGGTGAAGTCATGATGATCCCGGACGCCACCCGGGACGAGCGCTTCGCCGACAATCCCTTGGTGCGCGACGGGCCGCGCCTGCGCTTCTACGCCGGCGCGCCGATGGTGACCCCGGAAGGACATGCAGTCGGCACCGTGTGCGTCGCCGACCGGCGCCAGCGGGCGGCCTTGACCGCTGAGCAGCAGACCGCGCTGCAGTTGCTGGCCACTCTGGTGGTGAGCAACCTCGAACAACGCCGCGTCCTGGCCGACCTGGGCCTCCGGTTGGAGACCATCCAACGCCTCTCGCACGTCGGTGACTGGGAATATGACGTGCTCAAGAAGCGGCAATATTGGTCGGCGGAGATTTACCGCATCCTGGGAGTGCCCCCGGGATCCATCAAACCCACCCTGATCACCGCACTCTCCTGTGTCCATCCGGACGACCGCAAGCGGGTGCACCGGTTCGAATTGTCGCTGCGAAAGACCACGGAACCGAGGGAGCTCAAGCACCGCATCATCCGCCCGGACGGGGCGGTCCGCCACCTGCGTACCCGGGCCGAGGTCAAGTTCGGCGACGATGGCCAGCCCCTGCGCTTCACCGGCACGGTCCAGGACATCACCGAGTCCAAACTCGCGGAGGAGGCGCTCCACGCGAGCGAACAGCGCTACAAACTCGTCTCGCGCGCCACCAGCGACGTGCTCTGGGATTGGGACCTCACCACCAACACCATCTGGCGCAGCGAAGGCTTCAAAACGGTCTTTGGCTTCACGACCGAGGATGTCGAGCCGGTATGGGATCAGCTGAACCGTCGCCTGCACGCCGACGATCGCGACCGGGTGACCAGCGGCCTCCGCGAGGCGATCGAATCCAACCAGGAAACGTGGACGGATGAATACCGGTTCCGACTCAAGGACAACCAGTACGCCGTCGTGCGGGACCGCGGCTACATCATCCGCGACGCCGAGGGGACGGCCCGCCGCATGGTCGGGGGCATGACCGACCTGACGGAGCAGAAGAAGCTGGAGTCCCAATACCTCCGGGTGCAACGCATGGAGAGCATCGGCACGCTGGCGGGCGGCATTGCGCACGACCTGAACAATGTCCTCTCGCCGATCATCATGTCCATCGACCTGCTGCGCCTCGAGGGCAACACCGACCCGCGGCACACGCAGCTGCTGGAAACCATGCGGACCAGCGCGCGCCGCGGCGCCGACCTAGTACGCCAAGTGTTGACGTTCGCGCGCGGCGTCGAGGGACAGCGGGTGGCAGTGGACCTGCAGCCGCTGATCGGCGACCTCGCCGGCATGATCGCAGAGACCTTTCCCCCCAAGATCGCGATCGTGCGTGAGATTCCCACGAATCTCTGGCCGGTGGTGGGGGACGCCACCCAGCTCCACCAGGTGCTGCTCAATCTCGCGGTGAATGCGCGCGACGCGATGCCCGAAGGGGGCACGCTCAAGTTCGCCGCGGACAACCTCAGCGCGGACGCCCAGTTTGTCGGCACCATCAGCGGCACCCAGCCGGGACCCTACGTCGTGCTGGCGGTCACCGACACGGGCACCGGCATGCCGGCCGAGGTGCGCGACCGGATCTTCGAGCCGTTCTTCACCACCAAGGAGCGCGGCAAGGGTACCGGCCTGGGACTCTCGACCGTGCACACCATCGTGAAGAGCCACGGCGGCTTCTTGCAGGTCGAAAGCCAGGTCGGCCGCGGCACGACCTTCCGGATCTTTCTGCCCGCGGACCGCGAGCTGGCGCAAAGGCCCGTCGCCACCAGTGGCGCCGCAGTGCCGCGCGGCCGGGGCGAATGGGTGCTGGTGGTGGACGACGAGGAGCCGGTCCTCACGGTGACCCGGCGGTCACTCGAGGCTTTCGGCTATCAGGTGCTCACGGCCGCGGACGGCGTCGAGGCCGTGGCGGTGTTTGCACAGCATCGGGCAGAAATCGCCGTGGTCGTGATGGACATGGCCATGCCGGTGATGGACGGCCCAAGCGCGATCAACGCCTTGCTGCACATTGAGCCGAACCTGCCCATTGTCGCCGCGAGCGGCCTGGCCTCCAACGTCACGCTGCATAAAGCGTCGGTGGCTGGGGTTCAGGACTTCCTCGCCAAGCCGTACACCACGGAGGCGCTGTTGACCTTGGTGCGCAAGGCGCTCGACCGGCGCAAGGCTCCCGCCGCGGGTTAGCGGGTCGGCAATCCGGCATCAAGCGGTCCGAAGTCAACGGGTACGATTCAGAAGGTGGCAATTGTCCACCTTGAAAATATTGGCCGCCGGGCTCCTGTGCACCAGCGAGCGAAGAATACGCCATCGCCATGCACATATTGGTATTCAAACTGGACGATGGACATCTACTCATATGGATGTCGTTGACTATAAGTTATATCAAATGACAGCTGGAATAATTCCAATTCTCACTTGATATCTGGAACGATTCCAATTCTCTTTTAAGGTAAGATGATTTCGGACACCCAAGACATCTCGCTCTCGCAGCGCCTCGCCGGGAGCGGATTGCGTCCCACGCCGCAACGCGAGGTCGTCTACCAAGTCATTCTTTCGAAGCGCGATCATCCCACGGCCGAGGAGGTTTTCGACCGGGTCAAGGCGCGGATGCCGGGCATCTCCCTCGCCACCGTCTACAACTGCCTGGATGCCCTGGTGCAGTGCGGCCTCATCAAACAGGTCAACTACGTCCGCGAGCCGACCCGCTACTGCCCCAATCTCCACGAGCACGCCCACTTTCACGACCAATCCACCGGCCGCATCCACGACATCGACATTCCGGCCGATGTCATGGTCCGCCTGCGCTCCCTGCTGCCCGCCGGCTACGCGGCCACCAGCATCGACCTCAGCTTCCGCGGATCGGCCGGCGACGCTCCGGACCAGCCGGGCTCGCCCCCCTGAACCGCTGCCGTCTTCCCCGTCGCCACCTTTCCCATGAGTCAACTCGTCATCCAAGACCTGCACGTCGCCATCGGCGACAAACCCGTCGTCAAGGGCGTCTCGCTCACGATCAACCAGGGCGAAGTCCATGCCATCATGGGCCCCAACGGGACCGGAAAATCCACCCTGGCCAAGGCGATCGCCGGCCATCCCGACTACGCCATCACGGCCGGCGACGTCCTGCTTGACGGACGCTCCGTGGTGTCCATGGAGCCCGACGAACGCGCCCGCGCCGGCCTGTTCCTCGCCTTCCAGTATCCGAGCGAAATTCCCGGCGTGACCATCGCGAACTTCGTCCGGGCCGCGCTCCAGGCCCGACTGGGAGAGAATGCGGAACTCGACGCCACCGGCTTCTACAAGCAGCTCTACGAGAAGATGGACCTGCTGAAGATCGACCGGAAGTTCACCTCCCGGGCGGTCAACGAGGGCTTCTCCGGCGGCGAAAAGAAGCGCTGCGAGATCCTGCAGATGGCCATGCTCGACCCGCGGTTCGCCCTGATGGACGAGACCGACTCCGGGCTCGACATCGACGCCCTGCGCATCGTCGCCGACGGCGTGAACAAGCTGCGCAGCAGCGCGCTCGGCATCCTCCTCATCACCCACTACCAGCGTCTCCTCAACTACATCGTGC
>Ga0335078_10016925_pt1 | contig 10830 bp, 4 predicted proteins | sample Lox_Sample_32_FD_206711 | JGI IMG/M metagenome (GOLD analysis project Ga0335078, IMG submission 206711) | Soil microbial communities from Loxahatchee National Wildlife Refuge, Florida, United States - Lox_Sample_3.2 | ecosystem: Environmental > Terrestrial > Soil > Wetlands | place: USA: Florida... | reverse complement strand
ATACTCAAACCCGCTGCCATGTAACTGATTTGTTCCGCTCTTCGTGACAAAGGTCACGTCGCCGATCTGGGCGAACTCCGCATTGTTGTTGAACGCCGTGACTTTCATCTCGGCGATGTTTTCCAGCGATGGGTAGGCATCCTGCAGCGCGCCGTTCAGGCGCACGTTGGCTGTCGAAATGCCGTCCACCGAAAACCCCACCTGCGACGCCGTCGCGCCACCCACGGCAATGTTCCCCTGCGTGTCCTTCGTCACGGAGGCGGATGTGGCTAGAGCCGCCAGAGGGCTGGAGGACACGCTTCGGGAGTTGATCGGCAACTGGGTGATGTCGGTATTGCCCTTGGAATCGCTAAGCGTTCCGTTCTCGGTATTGACCTGTTCGGGAGTGGCTTGCACCTCAACGACTTGAGATTCGCTTTTGAGAGCCAACGCGACGTCGATGCGCAACGTCTGCTGCGACTCCAACTGCGCCGACGATACATGGAACTCGGCGAAGCCCGGCGCCTGCGCGGTCAGGGCGTAGTGTCCGGGTTTGAGGTTGACGAACTCGAATGCGCCGTCGCTGCCGACCGCGACGTTGCGCGTGTTATTGTCGTCGAGACTCCGCAACGTTACCGCCGCGCCGAGCACGGCCGACTGCGTGGGGTCTCGTACGACCCCTACGATGCTGCCGAAAGTGGACTGGGCGCCTGCCGGCGGCGTCAAAAGAATGCCGAGGGCGAAGCACAGCGCGATGGAAAGTCGTTTTGCCATAGTGGACTCCAAAAAGTGAATTGAAGCGCAATTGGTTGCCGGGTGCGCCGCGGCACACGTGTACTGCGCGCGGAGAAAAACTTAAGCGAGGCGTCCTGGCCTGACCGGGCTGCGTGCCGGTTGTGGGGGCTTCAAACGGGGTAAGCCAAACCGATTATTAAGTTATACGGTTAACGAGATTAGGAAGGCATAAAAATCTAATACTTATTTCATAAGTGCTGCTTCCGCACGAGACGGGTGTCCGACCGGATATGCAGCCTAAGAGTTCCGACGAAGCCTCAGTCGCGCCGGGCATCCGCGATGGGGCTTGTCCCGATTGGGCGCCATCTTCCACAGGCCCCCGCGATTGCAGGAACTGGACGACGGGCTGCCAGCGGCGATCAGGGCTTCACAGGGTATCCCGTCCCTGAGCCGGCGAATCCGCCGAAGAAGGTCCCACCGCGGAGAATGCCGCCGCGGCCGGGAACCACGCCGCCATAAGGTCAAACCATCGTTGCTGCCGCTGAAGCGGCGCAGGACGTTCTCAGTGCACGGGCCGACGGCCGGTGTTGGCTTGGTCGATGAGGATACCGTGCCGTGGTCCGATAGCCGCCCTGACCTGTGGCGCCATAAAGCACGCCATGGGCGTCCGGCGTTTCGAGCCGGCACAGGTCCACCAGGCGCTTTGTAACCCCAGAGCCCTTTCCTCGGCCCGACGGCATATAATGTCCTTGTCGCGCTCGCAGCGAGCGCCTGAAGGGGAGGGCCCCCTAACAGGTTCAATTCGCGTAGCAAGACAATGAGAGATGTAGACGATCCGTCGGCGATCCGGTAGGCCACCCAGGATCACCTGAAGAGGTACCATGCTGGTAAAATGCATCCTCTGTCCCATCGATTTCTCAGAGTTCTCGGTAAGGGCATATCACCATGCGGTATCGCTAGCCGAGCACTATCGCGCCAAGTTGGTGGCGCAACATATAGTAGAGCTATGGCGGCATCCTTCCGTCGGCTTTGTTGTCAATGCGGGACTCTATCATGAGTTCTGCCGCGCGCTTCGCGAGGACGGCGAAGCACAACTGCAAGAATTGGTGAAAAACCACACACCCGATGGAATGCAGCCGCAGCTCGTTGTGGACCTGGGATTAGCTCCGGACGCGATCCTGTCGTTTGCCGAAGCGCATAAAACGGACGTGATCGTCATGGGAACGCACGGCCGGCGAGGGTATGACCGCCTGATGCTGGGGTCGGTGACCGACCGGGTAATGCGAAAGGCTCCCTGTCCGGTGCTGACAGTTTGTAAACCGCCGCACGACTCTGCCGCGGTTGAAGAGCGGCGCCACGTCCACCACTTGAACCGAATTCTTTTCTGTACGGATTTCTCCGAGAATTCGGAGCGGGCTTTGAGTTATGCGATTTCTGTGACAGCAGAGTACGACGCCGAGCTCACCCTGCTGCACGTGTTGGAGGACGTCTCCAGTTCGGATAATGTCGAAGAGGCCGTAGCGCTGGCGGCGAAGCGACTCGATGCCCTAGTGCCAGCGGACAGCCGCCAAACCTGCAAGATCAAGACGGCGGTGCGCATAGGAAAGCCATACTGGCAAATCATTCAGCTCGCCCTGGAAGCACAAACCGACTTGGTGACAATGGCAGTGCGCGGCCGTGGAGCCTTGGATCTTGCGGTGTTTGGTTCAACAACCTATCGAGTGATGCAGTTGGGACCCTGCCCGGTTCTCGCCGTCCACGTTTGAAGAGTGGTCCCCCGTCATTGCGAACCGCGCGTTTGGTTTCTGGACCAGACCCTATTCATTTCGCATTTCGCATCTTATTTGGCTAGAACAGGCGTCCGGGCTCACAAGCGGGCGACGCTAGAAAACAGAATCCGGCCAAACGCGGCTGTTTCGCGCCATCTTGCGAATGCGTTCCCATCTCCAGCCAATGTGCTTGAACGCACGAATTCATGGATCGGTCCGCGTGGTAACCAGGCATGCAAATAATTCCCGGAATCGCGTTAACACGGCCGCCTGAGTAGCGCCGCTTTGCTAACCTACGGTCCCGTGGCCTGCAGGGGTCGAATCTGGCGGGAGTGCGCCCGCCAGTTCTACACGCGGAGCGCTGTGATGTTTCACACACTGCGCAAATAAGTCTTTGAATCGGTGGTTTGGCATCCTGCATCGGGCGAAGGGAACGCGGAATGCTATGCATGCGCGTGAGGTGCATGCTACAGAGGAGGAGGGGATTCATGTTGCTCTTGCAAGCAGGAACTTCGGAATTAACACTGGCTGTGCTTGCCGCCGGCCTGTGCGTTGCCGCCGCGGGGTGCTCCCGCAATGCGGGCGGCGCCACGGCTCCACAGTTGCTTGAAGTTCGAGTCGTGCAGGCCGCACAAAAAGATGTCCCCATCTACAAGGAGTGGATCGGCACCTTAGATGGGCTCGTCAACGCGGACATCAAGGCCCAGGTGTCGGGTTATCTCGTTCAGCAAGCCTATACGGAAGGTTCTTTCGTCAAGAAGGGCCAACTCCTGTTCCAAATCGATCCGCGGCCGTTTCAAGCGGCGCTGGACCAAGCGCGCGCTCAGCTCGCCCAGTCGGAGGGACAGTTGGAGCAGGCCCGCGCGCAGTTGGCGCAGGCGGAAGCACAGGTAGCGGTGGCCGAAGCCAATCAGCGCCGGACGCAACTCGACGTCGATCGCTACATCCCTCTTGCACAGCAGCAAGCCATCACCCAGCAGGACCTGGACAACGCCACCCAAAACAACATAGCGGCCAAGGCACAGATTCAAGCGTCCCAGGCGCAAGTCGAGACGGCGAAGGCGCAAATCACGGCAAATGGAGCCGCGGTTCAATCGGCAAAAGCCGCCGTCGAGACGGCGCAGATTAACCTGGGGTTCACCCACCTGACCTCGCCGATCGACGGTATTCCGGGGATTGCGCAATTACAGGTAGGAGCGTTGGTGAACCCTTCCAGCCCCGCCATCACGACTGTCTCCACACTCGATCCGATCAAGGTCTACTTCACGGTCAGCGAGCAGGAGTATCTCGAGTTTTCGCGCCGCTTTGCGACGCCGGAACTTCGTGAGGCCGATCTCCGCAAGCTTGACTTCGAATTGGTTCTGGCCGATGGCACCACCTATCCGCATACCGGCAAGTTCGATTTTACGGACCGCCAGGTGGACGTAAGGACCGGCGATATTCGCATCGCGGCATTGTTCCCAAACCCCGGGAACCTCCTGCGGCCCGGACAGTACGGAAAAATACGCAGAGCCAGAGTTCAGCCGGGAGCCCTGCTGATCCCGCAACGCGCCGTCATGGACCTGCAGGGGACGCACCTGCTAGCCACAGTCGATAGCGGCAACAAAGTAAGCATTCGACCCGTGCAACTCGGCGACACCGTTGGCCACGAATGGATCGTGCTTGCAGGCGTCAAGCCCGGCGAACGAGTGGTCGTGGAAGGTCTGCAGAAGGTTCGGCAAGGAATGCAAGTCGATCCGAAGCCATACCTAGCGAGGTGACGCATGTCGAAATTCTTCATCGGACGCCCGATCGTAGCGATCGTCATCGCCATCATCACCGTGATAGTTGGCGCGGTAACGGTGGTCAGCCTGCCGGTGGCCCAGTTTCCCGCCATTGCGCCGCCCGAGGTCCAGGTATCCGCGATCTATGTGGGCGCGGACGCCCAAACCATCGAGCAATCGGTGGCGACTCCCATCGAGCAGCAGATGAGCGGTGTGGACAACATGAATTACATGTGGTCCGTCAACGCCACCGCCAATGGGCAGATGCGGATGATCGTCGATTTCGACATCGCCACCGACCCGAATACGGATTTGATTCTGGCACAGAGCCGCGAGACACAGGCTGCGTCACAGCTCCCGGTAGACGTCACCAATTACGGTGTCACCGTACAGAAATCGGTGCTGGCGCCGCTGATGCTGGTGGCTCTGTACTCGCCTCACGGCACCTACGACGCCAAATTCCTGGCCAACTACGGTTATATCAATCTGAATGACCCGCTGACCCGCGTGAGGGGTGTGGGCACGGTTCAGATCTTCGGCGCCGGACAGTACGCCATGCGCCTCTGGGTGAAGCCGGATCAACTGGCGAAGCTGCAGATCACCGTTCCCGAGATTGTTTCCGCCATCCAGACCCAAAACACCGTCAACCCCGCGGGGCAGGTAGGCAGCGAGCCGATTCCCAAGGGACAGCCGTTCACTTATGCGGTGCGCGCGCAGGGCCGCCTGACCTCGCCGGAGGAGTTCGAGCAAATCGTGGTTCGCGAAACGCCGGACACTGGAATCGTGCGCCTGCGCGACGTGGCCCGCGTGGAATTGGGCGCGCAGGACTACAGCATCATAGGTGGATTGGACGGCAAGCCCAGCGCCGTAATCGCGGTGTATCAGTTGCCTGGGTCCAACGCCGTCGACACCGCCGCCGGCGTCCGAAAGCTGTTCGCGGAGGCCAAGAAGCGCTTTCCCGACGACCTCGACTACGCCATTCCGGTGGATACCACGAAGGCGGTGAACGAGGGCATCAAAGAGATCGTCCAGACGCTGCTGATCGCCATCGCGCTGGTGGCGGCGGTGGTCTTTCTTTTCCTGCAAGCTTGGCGCTCCACTCTGATTCCACTGCTGGCGGTGCCGGTGGCGCTGGTGGGCACCTTCATCTTCTTCCCGCTGTTCGGCTTCAGCCTCAACACCCTTTCCTTGTTCGGCCTGGTTTTGGCAATCGGGCTGGTGGTGGACGATGCCATTGTTGTGGTGGAGGCGGTGGAGCGGCACATCGAGGAAGGCATGGCTCCCAAAGAAGCGGCCCTTAAGGCGATGGAGGAGATTTCGGGCCCGGTGGTGGGGATCGCGCTGGTGCTCTCCGCGGTGTTCGTGCCAACGGCATTCATCCCAGGCATCACCGGGCGCCTTTATCAACAGTTCGCCGTCACCATCGCGATCTCTGTTCTTCTTTCCGCATTTAATGCGCTCTCGCTCAGCCCCGCGCTCGCGGCGCTTCTGCTGAAGCCGAAAACCCCGAGCAAAGGACCGCTGGGAAAATTCTTCGACTGGTTCAACCGTTCCTTTACGCGGGCGACCAATGGTTACGTCCGCGTCTCGGGGGCGCTCCTGCACAAGGGCGCCGTCGCTCTCATTCTGTTAGCCGGATTCGCTGTGGCAGGCCTGTGGATCGGCGGCCGGCTGCCGGACAGTTTTGTTCCGGACGAGGACCAAGGCTATTTCTACATGAATCTCCAGCTTCCCAATGCGTCGTCATTGGAGCGGACCCAAGCGGTAGTGGCGAAGATTCAAAAAATCGTTTCAGCTACCCCCGGCGTGGAACATTTCACCAGCGTTACGGGATTCACCCTGCTCAGCCTGGTGCACACCAGTTACAACGCGTTTGGGTTCATCAGCATGAAGGAATGGGGCGACCGGAAAACCAGGGCAGTGCAGTTCCAGGCCATCAAAGCGCATCTCAATGCGGAATTGAGCAAACTGCCGGAGGCCGTCGCTTTCGGCTTCTCGCCGCCGGCTATCCCTGGGGTCGGCACCTCCGGCGGGTTCACATTTATTCTCGAGGACCGGTCGGGCGGCGACGTAAAGTACCTGTCCGACAATCTGAACAAGTTCATGGCCGCTGCGCGCAAACGCCCGGAGATCGCCAGCCTGAGCACTACGTTCCTGCCCAGTGTCCCGCAGCAGTTCGTTATGGTGGATCGCGATAAGGTGATCAAGCAGGGCGTCCCGATCAACGACGTATACCGCACCATCCAGGCGTTCATGGGCGGGCTGTTCATCAACTACTTTAATCGGTTCGGACGCCAATGGCAGGTGTACATCGAAGCCGAAGGCGACTACCGCACCAAGTCCGAGAATGTCGGGCAGTTCTATGTCAGAAACGCCGCCGGAGAGATGGTACCGCTTTCGGCGCTCACCAGGTTTGAATCGCGGGATGGTCCCGAGTTCACCATGCGTTTCAATGAATACCGGTCGGCGCAATTGAACGGGGCGGCCGCGCCCGGCTTTAGCAGCAACCAGGCCATGAAGGCGCTCGAGGAAACCTTCGCGCAGACCATGCCGTCCGGAATGGGCTTCGACTACTCCGGCATGTCCTTCCAGGATAAGAAGGCGCAGGAAGGCGTGTCTCCGGGAGTCATCTTCGGCTTCTCGCTGTTTTTCGTGTTCCTGATTCTATCGGCACTCTATGAAAGTTGGACCTTGCCATTCAGCGTCTTGTTGAGTACGCCCGTAGCTGTTTTCGGCGCCTTCGGCGTGCTATGGCTGCGCCGCACGATCTATGGGCTTTTTGCGCCGGCATACATGGTGCAAATCGAGAACGACGTGTACTCGCAGATCGGCCTGGTCATGCTGATCGGCTTGGCCGCCAAGAATGCCATCTTGATCGTCGAGTTTGCCAAGGATGAGTTCGAGCATGGAAGGCCGCTGGCGGAGGCTGCCATGGAAGGCGCTCGGCTGCGCCTGCGTCCGATCCTGATGACCTCGTTCGCATTCATCCTGGGATGCGTGCCGTTGTGGATCGCCAGCGGCGCCGGCGCCGTGTCCCGCCAGATCATGGGAACCACGGTGATCGGCGGGATGGTGGCGGCCAGCGGGATCGGCATATTCCTGGTTCCGGCGTCCTTCTATGTGGTCGAGAAGCTTTCGGGTGCGATGGCACGCCAGACCGCGCCTATCCCTCCCCCACAACCCTTGCCGGGAGAAGGAGACTGACACATGCACAGCCGCATTTGCCTGGCTCTAGCCGCCGTTCTGCTCGCCGGATGTACGGTAGGTCCAAACTATAAGCGTCCCGCGACCGATGTTCCCGCTAATTTTCGCGCGCCGCAGCCTTTGCCGCCTGCGCAAGCCGCCTCCCTCGCCGATCTCAAATGGTTCGAAGTCTTCAAAGACGACAAGCTGCAGGAACTGATCCGTAAAGCGCTGGTGGCGAACTACGACCTGCGGGATGCGCTCACCCGTGTGGACGCCGCCAGGGCCAGCCTGGGGATCACGCGCTCGAACCAGTACCCGAACTTTGGCGCCAGCGGCTACGTGGCCATCAACCGCCTGTCGCGGGATGGCGAGACGCCGTTGCCGCCGCAATTCCTGCCGGACCAGAACCGCAACTTCGGCACGGCCACGCTCGATCTGCTGTCGTTTGAGATCGACATCTGGGGCCGTCTGCGGCGCGCGACGGAAGCCGCCCGCGCCAATCTTTTGAGCGCCGAGGAAAACCGCAAAGCCGTCGTGACCACCCTTGTCAGCGACGTGGCTACGGCCTATTTGACGCTGCGGGAACTCGATTACACGCTGGAGATTTCCCAACGAACCTTGCGCACACGCGAGGAGTCGCTGGTGCTGACCAAACAGCGGCAGACCGGCGGCGTGGCGACTCGTTTGGACTTGCGTCAGTCGGAAGAGCTCGTATACACGGCGGCGGAAACCATCCCCACCATCGAACAGCAGATCGAGCAGACGGAGAATCAGATCACCCTGCTGCTCGGACAGAATCCCGGCGGTGTGGTGCGTGGGCACAGTCTCACGGAGCAGGATTTGCCTCCCGAGGTTCCGGCGGGCTTGCCATCCGCGTTGCTCGAACGGCGTCCCGATATCCGGGCGGCCGAGCAAGATCTGATCGCTGCCAACGCCAACATCGGCGTGGCCAAGGCGGCGTATTTCCCAACCTTGAGTCTAAGTGGGTTCCTTGGCGGACAAAGCACGCAGTTATCGAGCCTGTTCAGCGGACCGCACAGCGCCTGGAGCCTGGTGCCGCAGGTTACCCAACCGATCTTCACCGCCGGAAGGCTGAAATCCGGCGTCAGACTGGCGCAAGCCCAAAGAGACCACGCTCTAGTGCAATACCAGAAGACCATTCAGACCGCATTTACGGAGGTCTCCGACGCCTTGATCGCTCACCAGCGTGTGCGGGAAAGCCGCGAAAAGCAGGTGGCCCTGGTATCCGCGCTACAGGACCGGCTGGGCTTGGCCTATGCGCGGTACCGTGGGGGTGTGGACACACAGCTCAATGCCCTGGATGCCGATCGCGATTTGTTCCAGGGGGAGTTGAACCTGGCGCAGATTCGGCTCCAGGAAGTGCTTACAGTGGTTCAGCTTTATAAGGCGCTCGGAGGCGGATGGGCCGCGCCCTAGCTGGCTTGGCGGTTTTCGAGTGGCCGGCAAACCCATCCACAGCGGGCCGGTAAAAGCTGGGCAACAGGCCGGATATATTTCCAAGAACGCCGTCGATGGGACCGCGGAGCGACACAAGTTCGCGATGCCAGCCATACGAACAAGCGATCTCTTCCCCGGGACTGCGAAGCCGCCATGAGCGCGTGGCAACCTATAAGTCGGCGCCGCCAAACAAGGGCCGCCCCGCCAGCGAAAAGCGGAATGCCAAGGCCGCCATGACCGCCACGCTGAGCAGGGCGAACAGCGACGTTCCCGCGTACCAAGACGAGAAGTCTGCGGTGATCGGAAACATTTCCATCAACTCGAAGACGAAGAACGATGCGATCAACGCCACCAGGCCGAAACGCACCATCGTGAATACCAGCAAACCGGTTGAGACCGCCGAAAAGAGGGCAGCCAGCGCCGGAGATGCGGTGGCCACCAGCGCGTTCAGGACCACGTAGATCGACAGGAAGGCCCCCGCAGCCAGCCAGTCGCGGCGCAGCATGATGCGCAGAACGAATATCAGCACGAACCAGACCAGCGCCGAGACGACGCAGTTCGGAAGCAGCGTCAGGAAGGCCGCCACGGCTCCGCTAACGCCCTGCAGCGACATCAGTTGCACGCCGAGGCTGGGTGTGGAACCGAAGTCCAGGAGCACCAGTTCGTGCAACTTCGTCACCAGCGCCGCTGCCGTTCCGAGAGTCAGACCCAGGAGCACGTCGCGGGCGACCAGAGGATCGCCGGCGCCACCCGCCAGCAGGCGGTTCCAAGCGATCATGCTATGCGGCCATCTGCGCCGCGCGAAGGGCTCGATCGCCATGTACAAGACCCAGACGCCCGCCGCCAGCAGAAGGGCGTGACTTAACGCGCCGATAAAAAGCACCAGTTCCCCAAGACCAGCGACGTGCGAGCCGCCGAAGATCCAGATCAACATGAAGATGCACGCCGAGAAGCCGGCCAATCGCTGGGCGCCGCGCCGGTCGCCTCGCTCGCGCCGGGTATTATGGCGTGCCAATAGCAGGGCGGCTGCCAGGAGCAACCCGGCCAGAACCAAGCCGGTAATGGCGAAGGTCTTACTATTTGCGGAGAGCATAAAACTCTGCATGCGTTCCGGACGAGTCCAGGGCCCTACGATCTGGAAGTAGATGGGCCGCCCGCGCCACGCGGCAGCCTCTACGCGCACCGGGGTCGTCGGGCCGCTGGGCAAAACGCCGGTCCAGGCGGTGCGCGCGTCGCAGATGCCCAGCGGCGTCCATTGCGGCGTGGCGGCGGAGAACCGCGACATGTCGAGACCGGCGGCATCGAACAAGCGCTTCCAATCGGGCGGCGGGACCTCGCCGGATGCCTCGTCGACCTGCGGCGGCGCCGCGTCGAATTCCATCAGGCGGCCTTGCGGATCCAGCGTCACCGAAACCATCCCGGAGACAATCGGCGCCGGATCGCCCGGATCCACCGTGCCCGCCGCGAATGCCTCGGGCCGCAGCGGGCGCGGGCTCTCGCGATACCAGAACGCTATTGCGGGCGGCTGCATGTTACCCAAGCGGCGCTTCCAGCGGCCGGGTGACTTATCGGTGCGCTCGACGTATTGCAGGTAATCGCCATCGTAGGTGAACCCGTGCGCCACGCCCACGCGGTTCGCCGTGTATCCCAACGCGCGCGCCAAGTCGCGGCTCTTCTCCACCAGCACTTCCGGCGGATGCTCCAGGGCCACCTTGGAGATCATCTGCACGCGCGGCCCAATGAACATAACCGCCACCAGACCGGCGATGGTGGCCGCCAGGCAAGCCAGGCCAATTACCGGCCGGATGCCGACTGCCTCGCCGGCCGCGGCCACCAAATCGGGTGACGGCGTTTCACCCGCGGCCAGCGCGGCCGCCAACGGATCTCCGCCCGGCAGCGCCGCGGCCACGGCCAACGCCGTCGCCGGACGTTGCCGCGGG
>Ga0335078_10016924_pt1 | contig 10830 bp, 7 predicted proteins | sample Lox_Sample_32_FD_206711 | JGI IMG/M metagenome (GOLD analysis project Ga0335078, IMG submission 206711) | Soil microbial communities from Loxahatchee National Wildlife Refuge, Florida, United States - Lox_Sample_3.2 | ecosystem: Environmental > Terrestrial > Soil > Wetlands | place: USA: Florida... | reverse complement strand
CCCGGAACGCCGGCAGTGATGCTCCGACGGGGGACCAGAGCATCGATATGAATCGTACACGGAAACACCCCCCAGTGTGTCAAGACCCAATTACAACCAGATCTCGGGACGAGCCTGAGCAGGCCCATCATGTGCGTTTAGTTATCATCTGTGCCCGGCCCCAGGGGGCCGTGACCGTTTCCCCCGTTTGCTCCCGAGGACCCGCCGGAGTCGCGGGTGGCGGGCGCGTTCGGCCGGTACTCCATGAAGCCGCGGACGTTGTTCGGTTCCCGCCCGCCGTTGGCGAACACGACGGCGAAATATGGGATGAAGATGGCGCCGACCGCCGGTATCGCGGTGAGCCAGCCGAGGTGGTTGACGAACAGGACCACAGCTATCACGAAGCACACCGCGCGGATGCCCATCATCAGCAGGTACCGGCGCTGCCGGTACGCGATGTCGTCGGACAGTGACCGCCGCGCTTGCGTCACCATGTGCACCTGCGGCCGTCCCCGGCCGGCATGCCCCAACCTCACTCTTCTACGGTATGCCTAGCAGCCGAGCCTGGCGACCACGCGGTGGAACATCAGGGTCGGCCGGGCCGGGGCTAGGTCGGCGGGCGAGCGCGATCGACCGCCGTCGACACCAGTGCTAGGCCGTGACCAGCCAGCAGGGGGCTTCCTGCCCGGGATCCCGGCGCGTATCCCCGCCAATGAGGGACGCCCGGTCCCCGGAGATTACAATGGTGTGGTTACAGGCAATCTCCCGGAGAGGGCCCTCCGCCCCGTGACCGCGTAACTTCGGTTCTCTCCGCGGACGCGTGACATGGCCATCGTCACCCGGGACGCTAATCAATCCTCCGCGCCCGTCAGGTGCCGTCCCCGGATCTGGCAACCGAGCGTAAACCCGCAGGTCAGCGCGCGAACTACGCCTGAAATATTGACGCCGGCCCAGAGTTGAATCCGGAGTCCGGCCGCCGCAAGCCAAAGGGAAGCCATGAAAGTGACTGGCGAGGGGAATGCCTCTAGAGACATCGATAAGAAACCGTGATACTTTTAGGTAGGAAATCTCTATCGTATATGATTACGATCGCCTCTCTGACAGGACAGCCGGCGCTGGAACTCGGCACAACTGGAGGAAGGCGAACTAAATGACCCGACGACCATCAAGCGGCCGCCGCATCAGCGGGGCTCAGGCTCGTACGGTACGAGCGACCGCCGCAGATCATGAGGCAGCCCGGGGCGAGGCGAAGGGCGGCGGGCGATGATCAGGTTCACCAGCCGGAGGGCGGGCATAGCACTCCTGGCTATCGCCTGCGTGACCGGCATGGCAGCATGCAGCAGCTCCAGCACCTCGTCCACGCCGAGTACATCGTCAAGTTCCTCGGTGAAGAGCGGGGGCAGCATCACGTACGCGCTGGACGAGGACCTCGCGGGCTTCAACATCCTGCAGGCCGACGACTCCGAGTTCGTGCTCCAGCAGATCCTGGACCAGGTGTGGCCCTCGGTCTACGTCCCCCAGCCGAACGTCGGCCTGGCGCTGGACACCAACGTCGTCACGAGCGCCACGGTCACCAGCCAGAACCCGCAGACGGTCGTGTACCACATCAACCCGAAGGCCACCTGGTCCGACGGGACGCCCATCTCGGCTCAGGACTTCATCTACAACTGGCAGGCGCAAAGCGGCAACCCGAAGTACAAGGACGTCGGCGGCAAGGCCTTCCTGCCCGCGAGCACGGCCGGCTACAGCTCGGTCAAGACGGTGACCAGCTCCGACAACGGCAAGACCGCCACCGTGGTGTTCTCCACCCCGTTCGGGGACTGGAAGAGCATGTTCTCGCCGATGATCCCCGCGCACATCGCGTCTAAGGTCGGCTTCAACACCGGCTTCCAGAACTTCGGCCCGGCGGTCCAGGTGTCCGGCGGTCCCTATGAGATCCAGAGCTACGCCCAGGGCCAGACCCTGGTCGAGGTGCCCAACCCGCATTACTGGGGCGTCCCCGCCAAGCTGAGCAAGGAAATCTTCCGGTTCATCCTCGACGACACCCAGATTCCCCCCGCCATGCAGAACGGCGAGGTCAACCTGGCCAACCCGCTCGCGGCCTCCGTCGCGTTCAAGGCCGGGGTCAGCAGCATCCCGAACACCACCACCGTCGTGATCCCCGGGCTGGAGTTCCAGCACATCGATTTCAACCAGGCCAACCCGTACCTGGCGCTGGCCAACGTCAGGCACGCCATCGCCTACGGCACCAACCGGGCGCAGATAGTCCAGCGGCTCATCACCCCGCTCACCGATAAGATCTCGCCGCTGACGAACCGGATCTTCATGCCCATCCAGCCGCAGTACCAGAACACCAGCGGCAGCTACGGGGCCTTCAACCCCAGCCAGGCCAAGACCCTGCTCACGCAGTCGAACATGACGATGGGCTCAGACGGCTACTTCCACCCGAACTTCGGGCCGGAAAAGGGCAAGGACCTGACGCTGTCCATCTCGACCACCACCGGCAACTCGGTCCGGGCCCAGATCGAGCAGCTGTTCCAGGCCGACATGAAGGCCATCGGCGTCAAGATCAACATCCAGAACTACAACGCCAACACGCTGTTCGGCACGGTCGGCCCCAAGGGCGAATTCGACATCATCCAGTTCGCGTGGGTGTCGACGCCGTTCCCCTCGGGGAACGTGTCCATCTACTGCTCCTACACCAATGCCTCGCTGTGCGGGCAGAACTGGAACCACTACTCGAACAAGCAGCTGGACAGCCTGATGAACCAGGCGGCGGCCACCACCAACGCGGCCCAGGCGGCGAACCTGTGGAACCAGGCTGACGGGATCCTGTGGAAGGACATGGCCACCTTGCCGCTGTTCGAGTCGGCGCAGCTGTTCTCCTGGTCTAACACCTACGGCAACATCATCCCCAACCCCACCAGCTTCGGCGTCCCGTGGAACGCCGACGTCTGGGGGATGAAGGCCGCATGACCCTGCTCCGCGTATCGCCTCCGGCCCCCCGCGGGCCGGAGGCGGCGCGGGCTGGCGGACACCAGGCCGGCCCTGCGACGGTTCGGAGGTAGTGATGGGCGGATACATCCTGCGGCGCTGCCTGGCCGGGCTGGTGACCTTGCTGGTAGCCAGCTTCCTGGTATTCCTCCTGGTCGCCGTGTCCGGAGACCCGCTGGCCAACCTGAAGGCGAACCCGCACATCTCCCCGGCGACGATCCAGGCCGCCAGGGTCCAGCTGCACCTGAACGAGCCGTTGCTCGAGCGCTACTGGACCTGGCTGACCGGCATGCTGCACGGTAGCTTCGGGACCAGTACCACCGGCCAGGACGTGGCTTCCCAGCTCGGCACCCGCCTCCTGGTCACGCTCAGGATGGTGATCCCGGCCACGATCCTGGCGGCGATCGTGGCCATCCTGATCGGGGTGGTGAGCGCCGTCAAGCAGTACAGCATCCTCGACCACACGATGACCGGCCTGGCGTACCTGTTCTACTCCACTCCCGTCTTCGTCGTCGCGATCCTGCTGAAGGACTTCTTCGCCGTCAAGTTCAACGGCGCCGTCGGGCATACGGTGCTCTACACGATCGGCCAGAACACCCCGGGCACCACCGGTGCGTGGAGCGCGTTCACCGACTCAGTGCAGCACTCCATCCTGCCCGTGATCACCCTGGCGCTGGTCACCTACGCCGGCTGGAGCCGCTACCAGCGCGCCTCCATGCTCGACGTGCTCAACGCCGACTACGTGCGCCTCGCCCGCGCCAAGGGACTGTCCCCGCGCCGGGTGCTCTACGTGCACACGCTCAGGAACGCCCTGATCCCGATCACGACGGTGATCGCGCTGGACTTCGCGACCATCATCGGCGGCGCGCTGATCACCGAGATCGCGTTCGGCTGGCAGGGCATGGGCAACTTCCTGCTCGGCGGCCTGACCGGCCCGGTAAGCCCGGACGTGTACGTGGTGCAGGCCTGGCTGATGGTCGCGGCCACCGCCGTGATCGCCTTCAACATCATCGCAGACCTGATCTACGGACTGCTGGACCCGAGGATCCGCTATGCCTGAGCCGCCGCCGGAGGAATTCAGCCATTCGTTCATGCCGGAGGGGGCGCCGCACTACGGCGAGGTCATCGGCGGCGCGCCGGGAACCGAGGTGCGCGGGTCGGCCACCCTGACGCCCACCGAGCTGAGCTCCAGCACGCTAACCGAAGACGAGCTGGCGGCGGCCCGCGAGGGCCTCACCATCAAGAGCCGCAGCCAGCTGAAGATGGTGACCGAGCGCTTCTTCCACCACCGGATGGCGCTCGTGGGCCTCGGCATCTTCGTGTTCCTGCTGCTCATCTCCACCATCGTGCCGTTGTTCTGGAAATTCAGCTACTCGCAGATCACCGACCAGTTCGCGACCGGGCCATCACTGGAGCATCCCTTCGGCACCGATACGATCGGGCACGACATGTTCGCCCAGGTGCTCCAGGGCACGGCGACGTCGATCAAGACCGCCCTCGTGGTGGCCGTGATAGCCACCGTGATCGGGACCCTGGTCGGGGCCGCGGCCGGGTACTACGGCGGGTGGGCCGACTCACTGCTGATGCGTTTCACCGACCTGATCCTCGTGGTACCGCTGCTCGCGATCCTTCTCGTGCTGTCCAACAAGTTCAGCAAGCAGGCCAACGGCTGGGTCTTCGTCGCGATCTTGCTGGCGGTCTTGCTCTGGACCTACCTGGCCCGGCTGGTGCGGGGTACGTTCCTGTCGCTGCGGGAGCGTGAGTTCATCGAGGCGGAGTGGGCGATCGGCGCCACCGACCGGCGCATCATCTTCCGGCACATGATTCCCAACGCGGCGGGCGTCGTCGCGGTCAACGCCACCCTGACCGTGGCCAACGCGATGCTGATCGCGGCCGCGCTGTCGTTCCTCGGGCTCGGCATCCAGCCGCCGCAGGTGGACCTGGGCAGTCTCATCGCCGCCGGCGAGGGTGACGCCACCGCCCTGCCCTGGCTGTTCTACTTCCCGGCGCTCTTCCTCGTCGCGGCCATCCTCTCGGTGAACTTCATCGGAGACGGGCTGCGCGACGCCCTGGACCCCACCCAGAGGATCCGCACATGAGCGACCCTGTCCCCCCGGCGCTGCTCGAGGCCGCCGGCCTGTCGGTGTCCTTCCCGACCAGGGACGGAGACGTCCGGGCGGTCCGGGACCTGAGCTTCACGCTGGAGCGCGGCGAGACCATCGGCATCGTGGGCGAATCGGGGTCGGGAAAGTCGACGGTCGCGCTGGCCGTGCTCGGCCTGCTGCCCAGATACGCCCAGGTGACCGGCTCGGTACGCCTCATGGGCAATGAACTGGTCGGGCTGCCGGAAGAGGACCTGGCGAAGATCCGGAGCAGCACCATCGCCTATATCCCGCAGGACCCGCTGAGCTCGCTCAACCCCGCGTTCACCGTGGGCTACCAGATCGCGGAGACGATCTGGACGCGCCGGAGCATGTCCAAGGACGACGCGCGCCGCCGCGCGATCGAGTTGATGGAGATCGTCGGCATCCCCCGGGCGGCCGAGCGGGCCGACAGCTACCCGCACGAGTTCTCCGGCGGCCAGCGGCAGCGTGTCGTGATCGCCATCGCCATGGCGAACGATCCCGACGTGATGATCGCCGATGAGCCCACGACCGCGCTCGACGTGACCATCCAGGCCCAGGTGCTCGAGGCGCTCCGCGCGGCCAAGGAGCAGACCCACGCCTCGCTGATCCTGATCACCCATGACCTTGGCGTCGTGGCCGGCATGGCAGACCGGGTCATGGTGATGTACGCGGGCAAGCCGGTTGAGACCGCGCCTGCGGACGCGATCTTCTACGAGTCGAGGATGCCGTACACGCTCGGCCTGCTCGGCTCGCTGCCGCGGATGGATACCAGCGGCCGCGGCCCGCTGCGGCCCATACCCGGCAGCCCGCCGTCTCTGCTCAACCTTCCGCCTGCCTGCCCGTTCGCCCCTCGGTGCCCGGTCGCCTACCAGCGCTGCCTGCGGGAGGAGCCCGCGCTGGCCGAGATCGGTCCCGCCCACGCCGCCGCGTGTCACCGCTCGGCGGAACTCACCCCTGGCGACACGAACCTGTTCGCTCCCACCTCGGCCGATACCGAAAGCCTGCCACCCGGAGCGGCACTCACCTCCGAAGCCTCCAAGGTCTCCGAGGTCTCCGAGGACGGAGACGGCACCCGGCCAGCCGCGGACGAGACGCTCGCAAGCGAGACGCTGATCGAGGTCCATGACCTGGTTAAGCATTTTCCCATCCGTGGCGGCAAGCTGATCAGGTACACGGTGGGGGAGGCGCACGCGGTCTGCGGGGTCTCCTTCGACCTTGCGGAGGGTGAGACCCTGGGCCTGGTCGGGGAGTCGGGCTGCGGCAAGTCGACCACGGCGCGCAGCGTCCTTCAGCTGCTCCCCGCGACATCGGGGTCGGTTCGCTATCAGGGCCTCGAGCTCACCGGCCAGAGCCGGAAGCAGCTCCGGCCGGTGCGGCAGCACATCCAGGTCGTGTTCCAGGATCCGTACGCCTCCCTCGACCCGCGGATGCCGGTCGGTGAGATCGTGGCGGAGCCGCTGCGGGTGCACGGGCGCTGGAACGGCAAGAAGGGTCCGGAACGCGTCGACCGGCTCTTCGAGCTGGTGGGCCTCAACCCCGAGCACCGCAACCGCTTCCCGCACGAGTTCTCCGGCGGCCAGCGGCAGCGTGTCGGCGTCGCCCGGGCCCTCGCCCTGGACCCCAAGGTGCTGGTGCTCGACGAACCCGTGTCGGCGCTCGACGTCTCCATCCAGGCCGGGATCGTGAACCTGCTGGAAGAACTGCAGGACCGGCTTGGCCTCGCCTACCTGTTCATCGCCCACGACCTGTCTGTCGTGCGGCATATCTGCGACCGGGTGGCAGTCATGTACCTGGGCAAGATCGTCGAGATCGGCACCGGGACTCAGGTGTACGACACCCCCGCTCATCCCTACACCCAGGCCCTGCTGTCCGCGGTGCCGGTACCTGACCCGGCCCTCGAGCGGCAGCGGCGGCGGATCCTGCTCACCGGGGACGTGCCGAGCGCCGTCGCGCCGCCGTCCGGGTGCCGGTTCCGGACCCGGTGCTGGAAGGCGCAGGAGATCTGCGCGCGGGAAGAACCCGAGCTGACCGAACGGGGCCAGGGCCATCCCGTGGCGTGCCACTTCGCCGATGTCACCCGGGTCCTCCCGGGGGAGGCGTGACGCTCTGTTTCTTATGAGATTCCGCGTTATGCGAGAACCCCCCACCCGCCTCCCTTCCCTCTTCCTTTGCTGCCCGCGCTGCCTGCACCGGCCGCTCGCGCAGGCCCGTAAGGCCTGCACTCGCAGCCGGTCTTGCATAACGCTCATTAGCTGGCCTGGCTTACCGAGGACATGTTGAAGCCCTCGACCCGCACCGCGGGCATCGCCGTGCGGGTGAAGTAGTCGCTCCACTCCCGTGGCAGCGTCGGCACGGTGGCGCCCACCTCGAGCAGCCGCCCGAGCACGCCGACCGGCGACTCGTTGAACCTGAAGTTGTTCACCGCGCCGGTCACCTCGCCGTTCTCCACCAGGTAGACCCCGTCCCTGGTGAGCCCGGTGAGCAGCAGGGTCTGCGGGTCCACCTCGCGGATGTACCACAGGCTGGTGAGCAGCAGCCCGCGCCCGGTCGAGGCGATCATCTGCTCGAGCGCCGGTGCCCCGGCCGCCGCGGTGGCGAAGGCCAGGTTGCCGATGGCCGGGGTGACCGGCACCCCGGCCAGTGCGGCCGAGTGCCGCGAGGAGACCAGCGCGGCCAGCGAGCCGTCGCGGATCCACGAGGTCGCGCTCAGCGGCAGGCCGTTGTCGAACACCGAGGAGTCGGGCCCGGACGCGTGCGCGATCACGAACGGCGCGGATGGCCGGCCCTGCGCCCGCGGGTCGCTGGACAGCGTCACCGGCTGGGCGGACAGCCGCTCGCCGATCCGGGTCCCGCCGCCGGGCCTGCTGAACGCCGTCCGCCCCTCCGCCGCCTCCTTGGCCCCGGTCGACCAGTACAGGTAGACGAGCAGGTCGGCCACGGCGGTGGGCGGCAGCAGCGTCTCGTACCGCCCGGCGGGCAGCGCCACGGTGCGCCTGGCCCAGTCCAGCCGCCCGGCCAGCCCGGCGTCCAGCCCGGCGATGTCGACGTCGCTGAAGTCGCGGGTCGCCACCCCCGTCCAGGCCGAACGGGCCAGGTCGGCGGACTTGGCGTTCAGCTCCACCCGCCCGGTCGGCTGATCATGCCGCAGCCGCAGGCCCGCCGAGGTGCCGAGGAACGTGCTTTCCAGCTGGTGCTCGGCGAACCCGTAGAGCAGCCGCCCGGCCGCCTGTGCCCCGCGCAGTGTCTCACCGAGGGCGGCGGCGAAGTCGCGCAGCACGCCGATGCCGGTCTGGCCAGGCGGCGAGTCCCAGCCGGTTTCTGCGCTATTCATCCCGAACGAGCCGGTATCCGCCCCGGTCAGCTCGCCCGCGTCCTCGGCGGGGGCGCCCTCGGCGGCCGCGTGCTCGGCCTCCCGGACCACATCCTCGATCTGGTCGGGGCGGACGCCGGCCCGGGACACCACGCCGGCCGCCGCGCCGTCACCGCGCCGGTCGATGGCGATGACGGTGAGCTGGCGGGAGCGTGACACGCCGTTGGTGGTGAGCGTGTTGCCCGCCCAGCGCAGGTTGGCTTCCGAGGTCTCCTCGGCGATCACCACGCAGTCGTCTGACTTGGCCGCGGCCAGGGCGCGCTCGACGGTGTCCTGCGGTGACAGGCTCTGTCTTCCCGCTCGCCTCCGGGCCCCCGCCCGCCCTTTCCGTGCACGGGGGGCTCCCGCCCCCCGTCCCCCCTGGCCCATTCCCCCTTCACTGGCGCCTCCTTCCCTCGTCGCTCCTTCGTCGCCCCTGGGGTGGGTCTGGGGGGACAAGCGCTGTCCAGTCGGCGCCGCGTCCCTTTGGCTCGCGGGAGGGTCCTCAGTCCAGGCGGCACCGCGCCCCTCCGGGTCGCTCATGATCCCTCTTCCGTGGTGTTGAGTATCCGGACGCCGCGCATCAGGGCCGCCGGGCAGCCGTGGCTGACCGGGGCGACCTGGCCGGGCTGGCCCTTGCCGCAGTTGAACGCGCCGCCGAGCACGTAGGTCTGCGGGCCGCCGACGGCCTCCATCGAACCCCAGAAGTCGGTGGTGGTGGCCTGGTAGGCCACGTCGCGCAGCTGCCCGGCCAGCCGCCCGTTCTCGATCCTGAAGAACCGCTGGCCGGTGAACTGGAAGTTGTACCGCTGCATGTCGATGGACCAGCTCTTGTCGCCCAGGATGTAGATTCCGCGCTCGACGCCGGCGATGAGGCTCTCGGTGGACGGGCCGCCGGGCGCGGGCTGCAGCGACACGTTCGCCATCCGCTGCAGCGGCATGTGGCCGGGCCCGTCGGAGAACGCGCACCCGTTGGACCGCCCGAAGCCCTTGAGCCGTGCCATCCGCCGGTCGAGCTGGTAGCCGGCCAGCACGCCGTCGCGGATCAGGTCCCAGGACTGGCCGGCCACGCCCTCGTCGTCGTAGCCGATGGTGGCCAGGCCGTGCTCGGCCGTGCGGTCCCCGGTGACGTGCATGACGGCCGATCCGTATTGCAGGCTGCCCAGCTTGTCCAGGGTGGCGAACGACGTGCCGGCGTATGCGGCCTCGTAGCCCAGCGCCCGGTCCAGCTCGGTGGCGTGCCCGATCGACTCGTGGATGGTGAGCCACAGGTTCGACGGGTCGATGACCAGGTCGTAGCGGCCCGGCTCGACCGAGGGGGCGGCCAGCTTGGCCGCGAGCAGGCCGGGCAGCTCGGCCAGCTCGGCGGCGAAGTCCCAGCCGGTCCCGGTCAGGTACTCATAGCCCCGGCCGGCCGGCGGGGCCAGCGTCCGCATGCTGTCGAACCGGCCGTCGTCGGTGACCGCGATGGCGGTGACCTGCGGGTACAGCCGGACCCGCTGCTGGGTGGCCGTGGTCACGCCGTCGGAATAGAACTTGCACTCCCTGACCTGGTTCAGCGAGGCGTCCACGTGGCTGACGGCGGGGTGCGCGAGCAGGCCGTGGCTCCACTGCGCCAGCAGGGCCACCTTGTCCGCGACGCTGACGGTGAACGGGTCGACGTCGTAGGCCGACACCCAGGTCACCTCGCCGTAGGCGGGCTCGGGAGCCAGCTCGATCGGCTCGGTGTTCATCGCGGCGGCCACCCGGGCGACCGCCACGGCCTGCCGCGCCGCCTGCGCGGCGGCGTCCGCGTCCAGGTCCACGGCCGAGGCGAAGCCCCAGGTCCCGTCCACGATCACCCGGACCGCGAGGCCGGTGTCGTCGGCGTCGAACAGCGTCTGCGGGTGCCCGTCGGACAGGCCGATGTGCTGGCCGCGGCTTCGCTCGGCGCGGAAGTCGGCGTGCTGGGCACCGAGGCTCGCGGCCTGCGCGAGCGCCGCGTCCGCCAGTTCCCGCAGCGGAAGGGCGGTAAATTCCGGATCGATCCGGGATTCGTGGTCATCCACGACACCAAAACCTATCTCACCGGCCCGGGGCGGCTACTGTACCTTCAGGTGGCCCTAGGAGAGGGGTGCATGTTGGGGCGTTCCGTGCTGGTGACCGGCGGGAACCGGGGCATCGGGCTGGCCATCGCGCGGCGGTTCGCGGCCGACGGCGACAGCGTCACCGTGACCTCCCGTTCGGGTGACCCGGTGGACGGGCTGTCGGTGGTCCGCTGCGACGTGCGTGACGCGGAGTCCGTCGATGCCGCCTTCACGGCGACCGAAGCGAACCAGGGGCCGGTGGAGGTGCTGGTGGCCAACGCCGGCGTGACCCGTGACACCCTGCTCGCGCTGATGA
>Ga0335078_10016922_pt1 | contig 10830 bp, 4 predicted proteins | sample Lox_Sample_32_FD_206711 | JGI IMG/M metagenome (GOLD analysis project Ga0335078, IMG submission 206711) | Soil microbial communities from Loxahatchee National Wildlife Refuge, Florida, United States - Lox_Sample_3.2 | ecosystem: Environmental > Terrestrial > Soil > Wetlands | place: USA: Florida... | reverse complement strand
TCGCAGGCAGCGCATCGAGCGGATTGAGCGGATCGAAGGCGCTGCCGTCGGCATTGCGCAGACCTGGCAGCACAGTGTTGGACGCAAACACGACGTCGCCGGTGCCGAACTCGGCCGCGACCGGCATAGGATCGCCGATGATGAGCGTGCCGCCAGCCGGCAGCTGGTCGAAGGGCCGGTACAGCGAGCCGCCCGCAGCAGCGGAGAACGGCTGCGTCGGCAGACGCTGATACATGCCGGCGCTAGCGCTGCCGTTGATGGCACCGTCGAGCACGAACTGCGGCGCCGTGAGCTGCACGGTGCCGGCGTCCTTGCCTTCCGTGTACCCCGGCGAGTAGCTCCCGGAAGAGGTGTTGTAGGTTTGCGTGACCCCCCAGGTCGTGTTGTTGATGGTGAGCGAGTTGACGATGCCGGCGTAGGTCTGGTTGGGATCGGCGGCACTGATGTTGACGATCTGGCCGGTCGTGGTGAGCAGCTGCGTCGTGTTGATGTCCGCGCCGGTGTAGTGAATCGCTCCGCCCGCGACGTCCAGCATGGAGCCGCCGGCGACGATCACATCGCCGTGCGACAGCAGATTGATGCTGCCGCCGGTGAGGTTGCGCTGCAGCACGTTGCGCTGGATCGCCGCGATCTCGCCGCTCACGTCGGCGAGCGGAGTACCCTGCCACGCGGTGCCGTCCGGGCGCGTGCCGTTGGCACGTATGTCGACGTAGACGGTTTGCCCGTCCAACGGCCCGTTCTGCTGCACCGGACTGTCGGCGAGCTCGGTAGCGCGCAGCTGCACCGGAATCACGTTACTGCTGACGGGCAGCGTGACGCTTGCCCCGGACACGTCGAGCGTCGCTCCGGGCGCGATGTAGATGCGGCTGCCGTCCTGCTGGGCGCTGACGACCTCGGTAACCTGCAGCGTGCCGCCGTAGACGCTCTGGTCGGAGGCGGCGGTGGCGTTGATGGTACCGCTGGTCGCGCGCAGCACGCTGCCGCCCAGCACGTTGATGTCGCTCCCGGACAGATCGATCCACGACTTCGGCTGCGCCACGCTGTCGACGGTCGTGGACGGATCGGCGGCATCGAGCCTGACCTCGGTGTCGCTGTTCGCTCCGACGGTCAGCTTGCCACCGGTGCCGGGAACGATCGCGGCAGTGCCGTTCTCCTCCGAGCGTGTGATTCCGGAGCCTGCCTGCAACCTGACCGAGCCGTTCTCGTTGATGCTGGTGGTGGCCGTAATCCGCCCCAGCTGGTTGACCGCGAGTCCCGCGAGCGTCACGTTGCCGTCCTTGGCGATGATCTGTCCGACGAGCTGCGCGGCGCTCGCGGCGCTGGCATCCGCCGCGTTGCCGTTGGTGACGGTCGGCGTGCTGCCGGGCGCGGCGGCATTACCGACCTCGACGAGCAACCCGCGCAGATTCGAGTCGTTGCTGGCCGCCAGGTACACCTCGGTGCCCGCGGCGAGCACCGCCTGCCCCTGTGGCGTCGTGATCGTCCCCTGGTTCGTGACCTGCGGCGCGAACAGCAGTATCTGCCCGCCGTCAGCAGCGGTGAGCTGCGCGCCGGGCTGCACCGACACCGCGCCCGCCGGACCCGACGCAGACTGCGTCAGCGCCGCGCTGTTATTGAGGCCGGGTTGCAGCAGGCTGATGACCGGCTGCGCGGAGCTGCCAGAGATCGCCGCCGGATCGAGGGTCAGCGATGAGGCGAGCAACGAGCCGACGTTCACCTGCGCGGTCGGGCCGAAGATGATGCCGTTCTGGTTGAGGAGGAACACCCGGCCGTTGGCGTTCAGCGCACCGAAGATCTGCGAGGGACTCGCCTGGAAGATGTTGTTGAGCGCAACCGAGGTCGAGCTCGGCTGCACGAACTTCACGCTGCCGTCGGCGGAGATGTTGAAGCTCTGCCAGTTGAGAACGGCGTCCGCGCTGGTCTGCGTCACGGTGAGACGTGAGCCGGCGGACACCGCGGTCGCCTGGCCGGCCGTGACGAACGGGGTGTTGCTGCAGGTCGGTCCCACGCAGGGAACTGGCAGCGTGGCGGAGCGGGCCGACGGACACATGAGAGCGGCGGCCACGGCGGCCCGAATCAAGCGCTGTGCGTTCATCGCTCCGCCTCCGGCCGATGCTGCGGGCTAAAAGCCATAACGAAACGTGAAGTCGACGCGGCTCTGTCCCTTGAGCGTGCGGATGCCGTCCGCCTCCGGGAGCGCGTAATCGAGCGTGCCGGTGAATCCCGAGGGACGCTCGAGACGCAGCCCGGCACCGACGCTCCACAACCTGAGCTTGTAGGCCTGTCCCGGCAGCGGCTCGAGCAGCGTCGCGACACCGCCGTCGACGAACACGAAGGCATACACCGGGCTGAGCAGCGTCCCGAGGTGCCGTCCTGCGCCGGGGGTCTGCAGCTCGAGGGTCCCGGCGGCACCCGTGTCGCCGAGGGTCTCGGCTTCGAGGTAGCCGCGCACGGTATCGAGACCGCCGAGGGAGAACTGCTCGTTGTTCACCAGCGGGTTGGCCGACCATTGGCCGGAGAGGCGCGCGAGCAGCGCGAAATCTCCCGGCAGGCGCTGCGTCGCCGCGCTCGACAGGCGCAGGTACAGGTACGCCGGCGAGGCATCGAAGCGCGCATTGGCGAAGCCGTCGACCTGATTGACGATGCCCTGCACTCCGAAGCCCACTCCGAAGCTCGTCGCAAAGGTGCTGCGCGGGAGCCGCCACACCTGCGAGTAGTTGCCCGACCAGTTGAGGTAGCGCACGGGCGTGAGGACCGGTGCGCTGCTGGCGGCGGTCGCATCCGGCATGACCTCGGTAAGCACGTCCTTGTAGTCGACCCCGAAGCTCAGACTCCGGGTGGTTGCGGCGGTATTGGCAAGCGTCTGCAACCAGTGCAGTCCGTAGATGTCGCCCTTGCCGAGCACGCCGAGGGTGCCGAGCGCCAGCACGTTGCTGCTGGTGTGGATGTAGGAGAGCGACGCCTCGCCCCCCGAATTGCCGACGTGCCCCAGGTAGGTGACCGACTCTACCGTCGCGTTGCTCGGCCGGGCGGGCGCGGTCTGGTACTCGAGCGCCAGGCTGTCCTGGCGTTGCCAGAGATTGTCGTAGCTCAGACCGACGCTCGCGCGGTTGGGAGTGGTGTCGGCGGTGTGACGGTTATCGACCTCCACCGAGCCGTGCAGAGGCAACGTGTCCTTCACCGCGAGATCGACGTCGACCGTGCCGGGCACCGCTCCGGGCTTGAGGATCGGCGTGACGCTGCGGTCGGCGCTGCGTGCTCCGAGGGCCGCCAGCTCCTCCTGCAGGCTGGGGAGGTGCGGCGTCTCACCTGGAACGAGCGCCGGCAGCGCGGCGCGGATCTGCCGCTCGGAGAAGTAGCGTGCGCCGTGCACGCGCACCCGCCCGAGCGTCCCCTCGGTCACTTTGAGCCTGACGATTCCGTCCTCGACGGTCTGCTCGGGGATGTCGACGAAGATAGTGCCGTAGCCCGCGTCCTTGTAGGCCCTCTCCAGCGACTCGACCGCCTTCTTGACCGCGTCGAGATCGCCGTTCGGGCCGAGGAAAGGGTAGACGGCGCGCTCGATGGAAATCGCCGGCAGCACGTGATTGCCGAGCACCCGGTACTCGAGGATGTCAAAACGATTGTCGGCGCCCGTGGCTTTCAATGCCGACGTCATGAGCGGCGCAGCGGCCGGCGCGCCCGCAGCGTGCAGCGCTGGGGCCGCGGCGTGCGCCGTCGTGCCCGCAAGCGCTGCAGCGATCGACAGCGCGATCACGTTCGCGACCCTCAGGGTCATGCCGCTAAGCCCCGGAAACGTCAACGAGAGAGCGGCGGGTCACCCGATGCCGGTGGCCCGCCGCGATTTTTTTGGACTCGGTTCGGCCGGTCCCCGGAAGGGGACCGGCCGTCGTGATGCACCCTAGCTCGTCATTGTTACGGGTGGTTGACGTTGCCCGAGCCAAGCAGCGTCTGCGGCAGAGCGATCGTGCCGCTCGCCGACTGCAGCACCGCGGGACCGCAGTTGTGAGTCGAGCCCGTGAATGCCTTGGAGTAGGCATTCGTCGGGTTGCTGGCCACGGTCGTGCCAGTCGCCGGGATGGTCGGAGGGTTGCTGGCAGCAAATACCGACGCCGGCGCGAGGTCCCCGCCGCTGCCCCACGGCCGCCCCGCAAAGGCGGCGTTGGTGATGGCGGTAAAGACCGGGTGTCCCATACGACCCTGCATGGTCGAGAACAGCGTCGCGTTTGCGCCCGTGCCGGCAGCGTCCGGTCCGCTCGAGGTCGTGTAGAACTGATCCGTCGAGAAGAACTGATCGTAGCCGTTCACGACGTTGTCGAGCGTCGGCAGCACACCATCGAGCGCGATCATGCGGAAGCAGTCGTTGCAGAGATTGCTTCCCGAAGCGGTGAGGTCACCCGACTTCACCTCGCTCGTCATAACACCGATCGCCCACTGGCCGCCCGGCTCATTCACGGCGGGCAGGCCCGTGAAGGGCGTAATGGTGCCGCCCTGGTAGAAGGCCTGCAGGCAGTTGCGGATGCCGCCCGTCGAGCCCTGCTCGAAGACGAACTGGCCGTCCTCCGGCCACGGGATCAGCTGCGAGCCGGCCGGATTGGTTGCGCCGCCGCAGCGCGCGTCGAGGAAGTACTCCTCCCACGAGGCCTCGGTTCCCGACCCCGGATCGCGACGACAGATGTAGATATTGTTGTCGGTCGAGTTGCTGAGACCGTTGAACTGATTCCACGTGACCAGCGAACCCTGGTTGGTGAGGATCGAGGCCACCTGCGACCTGGTGAGGGACGGCGCGCACCCCGGCGCATCGTTATTGGCCGTGTTGCAAGTCGAGATCACGCTGCCGTCGGTCAGGTGCTCGGCCGTCTGCAGCGCGTAGTACAGGTTCTTCGTGACCGCCACGCCCCACACCACGTCGAGTCCTGGTGAGCCGTTGAGCTTCGACAGCAGACCGGTCGGAAACGGCGAGTTGTTGGGGTCGTGCAGGATGTTGGCCTCCACGTCCGCGATCCCGGCAGTCGGGTTGGCAGCCACCTGGATGTTGGTCGCGCTGGCATTGCACTGATGCAGCGTGAAGGTGTTGAAGTTCGCCCCCAGATCGCTCGAGGTCACCGTCGGGCAGTTGGCGGCGGTGAGCTGGCTGCTGCCGCTGGTCCCCGGCGTGCCGGCATTGAGGAACAGCAGCTGGAAGCCGTTGCCGGTCACGGTGGTCGCGACACCGACGAGCGGCCCGGGTCCGTTGAAGGAGCCGACGTTCGATTCCTTGAAGATGGCGATCGGCACGCCGCTGAGTCCGGTGGGCAGGTCGGTCGATCCGGTGCAGTAGGTCAGGCGGTTGGAGGGATTGCCGATCTGGTAGACGTCGATCGTGCCCGCCTTGCACAGGCCGCCCGGCCCGAGGGTCTCGAGCGCGGTCTCGGTGGCGAGCAGCGTACCGTCGACGGCGGTCGAGCCGCCGATGTTGAGCACGACGGTGTTCGAGGCCAGCATGCTGCTGGCATCGAGCGCGTAGGCGGAGCTGGCGGCGCTCGCCAGTGCGAGAGCGATTGCAGACTTGATGGGTGACATGAATTCTCCGATAGCGGTTGCGTTGTGTTCAGTGGTGGGTCGGCGGTTCAGACTGCCGCCGCGCCCGCGAGCCCCTGACGGCGGCGGCGCGCGATCGCACCGAGGCCGGCGATGCCGGAAGCGAACAGCCAGAACGCGGCCGGCAGCGGCACCGAGCTTTGCGACAGCGGCACGTTCCAGGTGAGATCGCCCGAGTCCGACAGGAACCAGAATCCGGCGCCCGTGGAGTTGGCGTACTCGGTGATGTTGCTGGTGCTGGTGCGTCCGCTGGTCGTGATGAACAGATTGTAGAAGTTGAGCGCGGTGCCGATCGCGCCGCCGAAGTTGATGCTGTTCATGGTGCCGGCGTTCACCGTGTTGGCGAGCGGGTTGTAGGGCGCCGCACCGGTGGTGTCGACCCCGGTATTTCCGCCGCTGCCGTTCCACGAGATCGAGTTGAGGTCGTTCGCCACCACACCGATGCCCGCCGGCGGCATCTGCCCCGTCGTCGGGGTAGTGCTGTCGGTAATCTCGACGGCGGTGATCGCGCTGCCGTTGCCGGCGCCGACGAAGTAGTCGATTGGGCCGCCCCCGGAGGGCGCCAATGTCGAGAAGTTCGGCACGGTGCCGAAATTCAGCTGCAGCACGTTGCCCGAAGCCCCGGTCGGATTCGCCGCAACAGTGAACGGGCTGGTCGTCGAGTTCGGCGTCATGCTGCCCGTGGCCGCCGTGATCTGCGAGTAGCTGTAGCTGAGGCTGACCTCCTCGCCATAGCCCGAGTTGGGCGACCCGCTCTGGACTGGCGACCAGATATAGAGGATCAGGTCGGTGTTGTTGCCGGCGGTCGGCGGCGAGGTCCCATAACCCGGCGTCGAGAGCTGGGCGTTGGCGGCCGACGCGGCGAACGCCATCGCCACTGCGAGGCCGATCGGCTTGAGTGAGAATTTCATAACTGGAGACTCTCCTGTAGTTCGGATCAAGGGCCGGAATCCGCGGATCCGCACACGTTGCGGCAACCATGCGTGCCCGCCGTGCGCGACTCCCTGCGAAAACCCTCGTCGTGCCGCGCACGTCGGGAAACACCTGACGTAGCCGCTCGACGCAGCGCAGGTTGGCGCCCGGCCGTGACAGACTCGTTAAGAATCTTTGAACTCTCCCACACTGCGCGGGTCGCGCAATGTGGTTGTCGGACGCATGTATGACGTACGTGCGCGCGATTCGCACCGCTTCGCGCGCAGTCAGCGGGTGGCGCGCTCGATGCTGAAGGTTTGCGCTGCGAGTCCCGCGCGCTGCTGCGCGCACATGCGCCGGTAAGCGGCCTCGAGATGCCGGCAGTAGGCGGGCGTGTCGAACAGCGGCACGGCGAGGCGCTTGCGCTCGAGATGGGCGCGCAGCGCCGCGAGCCGCGTGCGATCGCGTGCCAGCGACAGCGCCAGCTGCTCGTACTCCTCGAGCGAGCCGGTGGCGAGCTCGCCGAGACCTGCGGCGTGCAGCAGACTTGCCGCCACGCGCGCCGCGAAGCTGCGCCCGGCACAGCTCACCACCGGCAGGCCCATCCATAGCGCATCGCTCGCGGTGGTGTGCGCGTTGACCGGCGTGGTATCGAGAAACAGGTCCGCGAGCCGCTGGCGCGCCAGGTGCAGCGCGAAGCTGACGCGCGGGCAAAAGACCAGGCGCTCGGGTGCAACCCCGCGCGCATGCGCCTCGGACCGCAGACGCTCGCACGCCCAGGGTCCCGCATCGAGCAGCCACAGGACGCTGCCCGGAACTGCCTGCAGCAGCCGCATCCACACCGCGAAGACCGGCGCGCTGATCTTCCAGGCGTTGTTGAAGCAGGCGAACACGAACCTCTCGTCGGGAAGCCCCAGCTCGCTGCGTCGCGGCGCCCCCGTCTGCAGTGGGCGCTGGCGGTCGTTCACCTGATAGCAGTCGGGCAGGTAGACGATGCTTTCGGAGTAGTAGCGCCGCTCCTCCTCCGGTATCACGCAGCGGTCCGCGATCAGGTAGTCGACCAGCCCGACCCCCATGGTGCCCGGGTAGCCGAGGAAGCTGACCTGGATCGGCGCCGGGCGGTAGGCGAGGATCTCGGTGCGCGCCCAGGACGTATAGCCCTTCAGATCGACCGCGATGTCGATCTCGCGTTCGCGCAGCGCACGCGCGATTTCTCGGTCCGAGCTCAGCCGTACGTCCAGGAACTCATCGCACGCTGCGGCGATGCGTGCCCGCACCGCGCTGCCATCGTCCGGTCCGTAGGAGACACCGACGATCTCGAACGCTGCGCGATCGTGCAGCTCGAAGAGCTCGGCGGCGAGCAGCGAGGTGGCGTGGTTATAGAAGTCGCGCGACAGGTAGGCGATGCGAATTCGCGGATGGTCGTAACTGCGCAGCCCGGGGAGCGGCTCGCGCCCCAGCATCATCCGCCCACCCCAGCCGCGGCTTGCCTCGAGCTGCTCGGCGGGATCGTCGCTCGCACCGAGCAGTACAAACGGGTTGGTAGCCGCGAGGCCGCCGGGGAGCTCGCGGATGCGCTGCATGACTTCCGCTGCGCGCTGCCAGGCGAACGTCCGGATGCAGCAGTTGAGCACGGTCGAGAGGATTTCGGGATCGCCGGGCGCGAGCTGCGCGGCCCGCTCGCAGCTTGCCAGGGCTTGCGGGTACTGGTTCAGCATCTCGTGCGCCCAGCTGCTCAGCAGGTGGGCGCGCATGTGGCACGGATCGATCTCGAGCGCGCGGCTGAAGCACCCGAGCGCCTCCTGCGAGCGCTCGACCCGGAACAACGCGCAGCCGAGCAGCACGTGCGCGTCCGCCAGCCCCGGCTTCGCGGCCAGCGCCCGCTCGAGGTGCCCGATCGCTTCCGGGCACTTGCCTTCCTGCAGCAGCTCCTGTCCGAGGAGCGCCTGTGCGTCGGCGTGTTGCGGCTTGAGGATCGTCGCCTGGCGCAGGCTCGTGAGCGCCGCGTCGCGCTCGCCGCGAAGGCACAGCGCGCGGCCGAGATTGAAATGCGCCTCGGCGAGGCCTGGGTCGGCGGCGACCGCCCGGCGCGCCGCGCCGAGTGCCTCGTCGATGCGGCCCAGGTCGAGGAGCGTCGCGGCCAGATTCGCCGCCGCCGCCGCGTGATCCGGCGCAGCCGCGAGCGCCGCTTCGAGCGTGGCGAGCGCAGCGGCTGCCTGCCCGGCCTGGCGCTGCACCTTGCCGAGGTTGGTCAGCGCCCGCACGTAGCCCGGGCGGTACTCGAGGGCCGCTGCGAAGCACTCCATCGCCTCCCCGTAGCAACCGCTCTCATCGAGCAGCGTGCCGAGGTTGTTGTGGGCCTCGACGACCCGCGGGTCGAGCGCCAGGCACTGGCGATAACTGTCGATGGCGGCGGCGCTGTCGCCGCATCGCTGCTGCGCCGCCCCGAGGTTGTAGAGGAGCTGCGGCGTCGGCCCGCAGCGCTCGATGGCGCGGGCAAAGGCCGCTGCCGCGCGCGCGCCTTCCCCACAGCGCATCAGCACCTCGCCGAGTCGCATCAGCAGACGCGCATCGCTGGGCTCGAGCGCTGCGGCGTACTGCAGACACTCGACCCCCTCGCCGAGGCGCCCCATGCCGATGCGCGCCATGCCGAGCAGCTCCATGGCCGGCGCATGTTGCGGCCGCACGCGCAGCAGCCGCTCGCAACGTGCGGCCGATTCGGCATAGCGCCCCTGCTCGAGCAGGTTGCGCACGCGCTCGATGTCGGTCATCGCGTGGCGCGCGCCCCGAAGCGGCGGCGGCATGCTGCGGCGAGCGCGGCACCCAATGCCGCGAGCAGCGCGGGGTCGGCCGCCCCGCCACCACCGCCGCCACCGCTCGCCGCGGTGACGGTCACCGTCACCGACTGCGCGCTGTTGCCACCGGGACCGGTGCAGGTGAGCGTAAACGTCGTGCTCACGGTAAGGGGCGAGCTGGTTGCGGTGCCGCTCGTGGGCTCATTGCCGCTCCACCCCCCCGAGGCGGTGCAGCTGGTGGCGTTGGTGCTCGACCAGATGAGATCGACGCTGTTCCCCGAGGCCACCTGCGGGTGATCGACGCTGAGTGAGACGGTCGGCGCGGGCGGCGCGACGGCGAGCGTGAGCGCGTAAGTTCCCGCCAGATCTGCCCCCGTCGGCTGGGCGATGAAGTTTATGAAGTAGGAGCCCGGCGTTGCCGCGAAGTTGAAGGTCCCTCCGCCGAAGATCGAGCCCACAGCCGTGGTCCCCTGAGTAACGATGGTGTCGTAAGAGGCAAAGGACGCGGGGAAGCCGAGATCCGTTGCGGTCACGGCGTAGGTGCCGGAGGAGCTGATGGCGATCTGCTGCGAGCTGAAGAGCGTGCCGACCGCCTGTGTCGTCTCGAGGACCGGCGTGCCCCCCGTCGCCGGTGCGAGCCCGATGCCGAACAGGCCGCCGGCTGCCGGAGCCTGGGCGAACACGAATACCGAGATCGGACCGGCAGCCGCCGATACGTTGCTACCGCCTGGAGAGCTCAGCGTGCCGAGCATCGCGCCCGCCTGTGCCACGCCGATGCTCAGCGAGCCGAGCGCCGCCGGGAACTGGAAATCGGCAAGAGTCACCGTGTATGAGCCGGCGCTCGGGATCGTGCCGTCGAAGGCGTAGACCGACTCGGCACTGCCGGGTGCGACGACTGCGCGCGCCACTCCGAGCGGGGTCAGGCCACCCTGGGTGACCTGCACGGCGTAGCTGCCGGCGCCGGGAGCGGCGGCGGCCCCGGCGTACGCGAAAACCTCGTAGGTGTTGCTCGCGGCCGTGAAAGATTGCTGCCCGCCGGTGGAGAGCGACGCGGCCGCCTGCCCGGAGAGTGTCGCGACCGCGGCGAGCTGTGTCAGTGCGGCCGGGTACTTGAGGTCGGTCAGGGTCAGCGCCGCGCTGCCCGCCGCAAGCGCTGCGCTGCCGAGGTGGATCGTGCCGCCTACCGCAACCGCGCGGCCGAAGATGACCTTGCCGCCGCTGTCGGTGACCACGGCGCCGTAAAGCCCGGCGTTTGCGGGAGCCCCCGCGGCGCCGACGGCGAAGATGTCGTAAGTCACGCCTGCCGACAGCGCGACGGTGGTTTGCATCGCGCCGGTCCCGGCCACCGGCAGCGTCGCGAGCGGCGCTCCACCCTGAGGAACCAGCAGCAGCGTGAGCGTCGGCAGCGCCTGTGGCAGCAGCATGTCGGTGAGGGTCACCGTGTAGTTGCCGCTGCTGCTGACGCTGAAGCTGCTGTCGAGCACACCCTCACCGTCGGGCAGGGCCTGCGAGGGCAGGGTCAGCGTGTCCTGGAACGCGGCAA
>Ga0335078_10016921_pt1 | contig 10831 bp, 6 predicted proteins | sample Lox_Sample_32_FD_206711 | JGI IMG/M metagenome (GOLD analysis project Ga0335078, IMG submission 206711) | Soil microbial communities from Loxahatchee National Wildlife Refuge, Florida, United States - Lox_Sample_3.2 | ecosystem: Environmental > Terrestrial > Soil > Wetlands | place: USA: Florida... | reverse complement strand
GAGGAGGATGTTAGCAGCGGCCGGAGCGGTGTATTTCCTAACCTTCATAGGATCGAGCATAGTCATGGTCTCGCCTAAAGCAGATCTCTTTCCTCTGGCACAGCAACCGTCATGCCAGCTGACGTGGGAGGAATGCATCGGCGAATTCACTCCGATTCCCGAGGGATCCCGGCTTCGGCGTTTGTTGGGAAGCGCCCTGCAAGGGGACGAAAGTGCATGGTTGCTATTAACGGCATCTTCATCGGCCAATGAGAGAATGCCGGCGAAAGAGCGTGGGCGCTTTTGCCCGGAGATGGCGAAAGCGGCCAGTTCCGCTCGCCCGTCTGTTTAAGTGCCACAATTGCATTAATGTAAACCCCCGGCTCTGCCGGGGGACTCCAAATGTTTGACAGTTCCGGGATTATGCTTTTCACTGGGGACCTGTGAAGAGGATACAGGCAGCATTGTGAGAAGTTCGTAGCTTTTTCTTTTCGCGTTTGCGAACAGGCCCCTTTGAGGGGCCAGCAAACGGCAAGCCTCCGGCTCTGCCGGAGGTCATGACTCACTAGAGTCAACGAACCCATCCCTCAGTTGCAGGCGAACCCACCCCAAGTTGCATGTTATTGGGTCGGGGCGTGGCTTTCGCTTGTCGAGGACCACCTCCGTTGAAGCCGTCTTTGTCCGGCTCAGCTCTTCATGACGAAACGACAATTGAGTTCCTGGAAGGGCTCGTGGAAAAGCACCAGAGGAACTGCGGCCTGCACCAAGGCGAGGTCACGCTTCTCCGGTAGGATAAGTCCCTAAGCTGCGATGGCGGGTCCGAGAGGGGAATTGCTGTCTGCCCAAAAATCATGTACGACAAGAGAATAGCAGAATTGACCGTAGTGGCCGGACTCAGGCCTTGCACGGGTCCTGCCCTTGCCCTATAATGTTTGTGATACCACTTTCCACTTTATGACCGATGCCCACGAGGAGAATACCGTGCTCTTACGCGTGATGTACCGGGATTACCGTTATGACTACGTAGATCAGCGCACTCTTGACCGATTGATTACCGGCCGGGACATCATGAAGTTTCTGCGTCCCTCTGAGGGACTGTGGGTCGAAGTTACCCCTTGTCCAACAAGAGGTACGGGAGGAATCTACACAGGGCCGGAGAGAAGACTCACGCGAGCGTCGTGACACGCAACGCCTTCACGTCGCAACAGTGTGTGGTTTCGGGGGCTTCGGCTGGCAAAATGAGGCGAAGGCTTAGGTCCTGCTCCGGGAATGCAAGTACCAACGGCCGCCTGAGCCTTGCGATTTAAGCGGATTACACGTGTGCAATCAGCTCGAAATGAGACCTTCCTGGATCACGCCATATTTCAACCGTGAGCTGACGTTCCTCCTTCGCGTCAGCTTGCTGCGCATCGAGAATAAAAGCAAGAGGGTGAAGGCCACGACGGTCAACCCTGTCACGACCAGCGCAACGGAAGCCACCACCTGTTCAAACTGATGAATAACCATGGTCCCCTCTCAGACGAAGATAGTCGGTCTTACCCCGACATCGGGGCCTTTCGATTCAAGGGCCGATGAACCACGCACCCCTTGGCCCACATTTACTGTAAGTCTTTCAGTCGTCGGTTGCACAGGAAAGAGGGGTCATCCGCTCGTTGCGACCAAAGGTGCCGGCAGCGCACATGCCCGTCCTGCAGACTCGGTCCTGGTGTGTCCTCCTCCTGTGAATGGTTGGTTCCTGCTCAGAGATTCTCCGGCGCCGTCTTTTCAGCGCCGTCGCCCAGGACTTCTTTGATTTTTCTGGACAGGTCTGCTATGTTGAAGGGTTTTTGAATAAAGCCGTTACAGCCTCGTGCGATGATCCTGGCAGCCTGCGCATTCAAGCTGTAACCGCTTGAGAGGATGACCTTGACGTTCGGATTCATTGCTTTGAGACGATCGTATGTGTCGCCTCCGCTTACTGAAGGCATGATCATGTCCAGGATCACGAGGTCGATCCTATCGTTCTTTTCCGCGTAAACGGCGAGCGCTTCCTCACCTCCAGAAGCGGTGCAAACCTCGTAACCCACGGCGCTCAACATGTCTCTCCCCACATTCAGAATCATGTCCTCGTCGTCGATGAGGAAAATACATCCGGTGCTCCGGACGACTTCAGAGGAACCCTTCTCTTGCCGAACTATCTGTTTCTGCGACGCAGGAATATAGATGTTGAAGGTTGTTCCTCTCCCCAATTCGCTGTATACGTTTATGATGCCGCTGTGGTTCTTCACTATGCTGTAGGCGGTGGCGAGGCCCAACCCTGTGCCGTGTCCCATCTCTTTGGTGGTGAAGAAGGGCTCGAAAATCCTTCTCTGCGTGGTCTGATCCATACCCGTTCCCGTGTCCGTGACCGATATCTTCACGTAGCTGCCGGGCGAGACCATGTGGCGCTTCGTGTAGAGAGCGTCAAGCGTTACGTTCTTGGTTTCCAGGTACAAGTCGCCCCCGTCGGCCATGGCCTGCCACGCGTTGACATAGAGGTTGAGGAGAACCTGCTCGATCTGGCCGTTGTTCACATCGACGGTATCGATGCCCTTCTGGTATTTTCTGTGGATGGTGATCTCCCTCCTGGTCCGGCCGAACATCTCGGACGAGCTCCTCACAAGCTCGTTCAGGTCCGTGGGCTTCACCTCGTGCGTTCCGCCTCGCGCGAACCCGAGCAGCTGCTTCGTCAGATTCGAGCCGCTCTGCACGAGCGCCTCGATGCTCTTCAGCCGCTCGTAGTGCGGATCGCTAGCATCCTTATTCAGGAGCATGAGAGACGCGTAGCCGAGGATTCCAGTGAGGAGGTTGTTGAAGTCGTGTGCCATTCCTCCGGCCAGGGTCCCGACTGCCTCCATCTTCTGCGCATGGAGCAGTTCCCCTTCCATCATCTTCTTCTCGGTAACGTCTCTCAAGAATACGAGAAAAGCCGGTCGGTCGATCCACTCTATGGTTATGGCGTTCATGTCCGCCCAGACCGTCTCCCCGGAAGCGTTGAGGATTCTGAATGTCGAGCTGGACACGGCTTTTCTGTTTCCTTCGAGCCGCTGTTCCTGACCCAACCAGAGGCCCCTGTCTTCAGCGAGGACAAGGCTCGTGAACGGTATGCGGGCCAACTCTTCTTTGCCGTACCCGAAGAGCTCGAGCGTTGCCGGGTTGGGGAACTTCATAACGCCGTCCTGGAGGACGAAAATGCTTTCATTGGCGTTGTCGACGACTATTTGGTACATGTTTTCAGACTCGGTGAAAAGGTTCTCCAAGTCTTTTGAGTAGCCCCTAAGCTGCGCCTGGGTGGCCTCTAATTCCTGCCGAACGAGGTATTCCCGCAGTCTGAGCCGATAGCCCACATCACTTGCCACGAGGGCGATGACCATGGCGGAAAGGACAAACATGTTGTTGACGAGGAAAAGGCCGACATGGTCGAAAGGAGTGAAGAGTATGACCGCGAGGAGATACGTGAGATAAAGGGCAGCGCTGTGGATGATGAGAAGCTCGATGCGTACCGTAAGGACGGCGCACATGCCTAGAAATACGAGGATCAGACCTGCGTAGTAGGGGGTGGCGAACCCGCCGACTTCGACGATCATCTTGATGATGGTGAGTCCCACGATGTAAGCAGCCGCGATGCCTAGATAGAAACTGCGGAATCCAAGCCTCCAGCGTCTATTGACAGCAAGGAGGACGAGGCAGCATGCCGCCGAGATAAGCCGGTACGTCAAGAACCTCGCGAAATACTGGGGGTAAAGAAGGTAATCGGCCACGCCGAACACCGGAACGAAACCGCAGCCCAGGAGAATGATGATGTTGACCCGCTCCATGACGAGTTTTTCCTGGTCCTTGTGGAATCCGTCGAGCTGATCGGGCGCGACGGAGGAGGCTGCCGGTAGGCGGATCTTCATGTCGCCCTATTGCTCCTTAGTGGCAACGGCAAAGAGGTTGATGCCGTTTTCTTCGTACACCATCTCCACGGTATCACCGAAAGGAGTCTTCGAAAAGATTCTCCGCAGCTCCTCCGGGCTCCGATGGATTATTTTCCACTGCAAGATGTGCTCCAAAAAGGCCTTGTCAGGGTTTCCGTGGCCGAAATTCCCGATGACCAGGACTCCACCTCGCTCGAGGCATTCGTACGCCCGGCTGATAAGGGCCGCACATATTCTCTCATCCAGGTAGTCCGTCAGGCCCGCCGAATAGATGATATCTTGGAAGCCGATATTATGGCGCACACGACCGAGGGCCCAGCGGACCACATTGTCGTTCATCAATCTGACAGAAGCCCTATGGGGAAAAACATTGACACTGGCACCCGTATATTCCAGGGCTTTCGGATCGGCATCGACGCAAAGGGCGGCGATCTGCTCCGTATAGGTGCAGACCGCAAGAAAATCGAACAATTCTCTGTTCGATCCGCAGGCGAGGTTCATGATCCGTATGAGCTCCTGCCGGCCATGCCTGGCGCTGCAGAGCCTTTCGAGCTGACCTTTTAGGAACGTGCGCCTGCCCCGCACCGCCTTGGCGGCTCCGCTTTCCAGACACCACCGGTCCATGAGCCTGCCCAGCTTGCCGTCTCCGTCAGGTTCGTTGGCATATATCATCTCCATGGTGAGAAAGTCTCCAGCGTAGCCGCTCGGCTTGTAATAGGCTCTTTCGGCGAAACGGCTTCGCATGAAATAGGGGAAGATCTCCTTGAAGGCGTAACCCCAATAGTGGTCCGCAGCCTCGCTGTCCTTGAGCTGGTCGGCAGCGGTCCGCAGCTTCTCGTTGAAGTCATCCATGACTTCGGAGCATTTCGTCTGCAATGCCTCGGGAACCTCTTGGTCTGTATCCTGTTGGAGCTGATGGGACAGGTCGAAGAAGGAGGCCTTGAAGTCCTCTACCAACTGGCCGACCACACGCCACTCACGGGTTTGCAGCAATGGCTGGGGAACGGGCTTTATTTCTTTGAAGCTCCGCCTCCCCGCTGAGAGGGAGGCGGCATAGGCGTTAAGGGGCTCTCGTTCTTCCAGGACCTGCCGGAATCTGACGCATATGGAGCGGGCCATCATGGTGACAAAATCCCCGTAGAGGACCGGGTTCTCGTCCCGCATCAAGGCGAGGTTCTGCTGGTCAAAAACCCTGATCACCGAATCTTCGGTGGCGCGGATATTGCGAACCCTCAGCTGCCCGTCGAAGAAGCCTATTTCACCGAACAGACTCGAAGGACCGATGAGAGCCACTACTATCGGTGTTTCGCCGACTCGATATGAGACCTCCACCGATCCTTTCTCCACGTAGTAGAGACATCTGGATTCGGCCCCTTCCACAATGACTTGGTCATTGGTATTGTATCTGAGGGTCCGGGAAAATGGGAACATTTCGCGGATTCGATCTTCTGGCAGCCCTTCGAGGATTTCTCCCAAAGAGGGGTGACTCAGAACTTCGGATGATGGGTGATCGGCCCCCTTCTTTCGGGCATCCACGCTACGCGGGCTGAGAAGATTTGAAAAGAATCCCATCGCTGCTAATTCTCCTGCAAATCGGATGAGTTTTCAACTGAAACCTTAACCGGGTCCGGCGTACCGTAAGCTCTCTTTGAGAACAGGAAAGTCCTTTCGCTGGCATGCCCATTGCTTGATATGCTCGCCATGATGCTCTGGCTAGCCATAGCCTATTTCGGCATCTCCGTCGTCTTTTCCGTCGTGGTGGGGAAATTCGTCACAGCGGGAAAAGGCAGAGGATAGATCGAAGGCGAAATCTGTCAGTATTTTCCTACAGGATCTGTCTGGAAAATCCCCTACTTCTTCTCGAGCCTCTGGTGACATCTACAACGGTAAAGGATGGGTCAGGGAGGTAGTACGCTGCCGATAGGGGCTTTGCAGCGAGGAGACCATGAACGGAAAGAATTGCCGAGCCTTGGGCTATAGCTTCCATCGCTGATGGCCAAAGTGAAACGGGCCGAGGTCTGCTTTCGTCGGTGCAATTGGTTTTGAACGGATTCCACGTGCCGCGATCACGCATGGCCGACCGGCATGGGAGTTGCACGACGGCAGGTGGTGAACGTGTATTTGGTGGGGCGAAGAGGACACGCGAGGCAGCAGGCGGACCGGAGCAGCCATTTTCTGCATTCCCGGATCGCCCATCCCTTTGCCAGTCTGATGCCCTACCTTCTCGTTCCTGTAGTTTTGGTGATGATAGTGCTCTTTTCCCATGGCAGGGCTTGCGCTGACCAGGCTACGTTGGGCTGGAACGCGAGCGCCAGCTCGCTGGTCACCGGGTACAGGCTCTACTACGGCACCCAGAGTCATAACTACTCCTTTTTCATGGATGTGGGCAACCAGACGAGCGGTACCATCACCGGACTTCAAGACAATGTGACCTACTATGCTGCGGTAACTGCCTATGACGCACAGGGCGCGGAAAGCCCTGCTTCAAACGAAGTTAATTTTGCTCTGAATAACGGCGCGATCGGCGGCGGCTTAGCTGGGGGCACTTCCCCGACGACATCGGCAGACACCGGGAACAGTAGCGCTGCAGGCGCCTCGGCGGACGCTGGCGGTGGAGGAGGCGGAGGGGGTGGCGGTTGTTTCATCGCCACTGCCGCCTTCGGCTCTTACATGGAGCCCCATGTCAGGGTCTTGAGGTCTTTCAGGGATGTGTGCCTTCAGACTTCCGGCCCGGGAAGGGCATTTGTGAGATGGTACTACGCCACATCACCGCCCATAGCCGATACGATACGGAAGAGCGAGACCCTGAGGGCGGGGGTGCGGCTGGCGCTGATCCCCCTGATAGGGTTTAGCCATCTCTGCCTCTTCATGGGCCTGATTCCCGCAGCGGTCATTGTGGCCCTCTTCTTCATCCTCCTCGTATGGTTCGGGAGAAAACACTTTTTTAGGGAACGGGTCGCCCTTTCTTGAGATACTGGTTTAAGGCCCGAGCGTTCCTTCCGCCGTTGACTCGCCTTTCAACCTTTGGCTTGGGCGGCCTCTCTGTTCCTTATTGCCCCCTTCTTGTTAAGCTCGTCGCAACCTGTGTCGAAAATCATAAGGTATAGACAACCCGTCGGTATGATATATACTAATGGAGCGGTCGCGCGGGCCAAATGGGTTCGGGAAAATCTCCGGGGGCGGCACGTTCCCGGTCGTCTTATTTTTCTGATGTCCATCGAGCGCCCCGCCAGACGAAATCATTGGAAGAAGGGCGATCGTCCGACATGGAGGAATTGTGAAAGTCTTTGTTACGGGAGGGGCTGGCTACATAGGAAGTCACGTGGTGAAGATGCTCGGAGGGGAGGGTCATGAGATCCTCGTTTATGACAACCTCTCGAGCGGGCACGAGTGGGCAGTGCTTTCAGGGAGATTTCTCAGAGGCGATCTGGCGGATCCGCCATTCCTGAAGGCTGCCATGGGGGAGTTCCGGCCTGACGCGGTCATCCATTTTGCGGCGTCCATCCAGGTAGAGGAGTCGGTTCGGGAGCCGCTCCTATACTACCGTAACAACGTTGCCAACACGCTCAACCTGTTGGAGGCAATGGCCGAGAGCAATGTCGGGTACCTGGTCTATTCGTCTACGGCCGCCGTCTACGGGATACCGGAGATCATGCCGGTGAGCGAAGGGGCCGAGCTCAGACCCATCAACCCTTACGGGGCTTCAAAGGCAATGATCGAAAGGGTCCTGGCAGACCTGTCGTTGTCACGGAATTTCAGGTACATGGCGCTCCGCTATTTCAACGTTGCAGGGGCGGACCCGGAAGGGGCCATAGGGCAGGCATACAGGAAGCCCACACATCTCATTACCCTGGCGCTCAAGACAGCGAGACGAGAGTTCGAGAAGCTTTCCATCTTCGGCACTGACTACCCGACCAGTGATGGCACGTGCATCCGTGACTACATTCACGTGAACGACCTCGCAGGGGCGCACCTGCGAGCCCTCGATTACCTTCTTGAGAGCGGCGAGAACGGGCAGATGAACTGCGGCTACGGCCACGGCTTTTCGGTGAGAGAGGTCGTTGAGACCGCGAAGAGGATCACGGGGGTCGATTTTAAGGTTGAAGAAGCGGGAAGGCGCCCCGGCGACGCGCCCGCCCTGATAGCGGACAGCAGCCTGCTGCGCAGTAAAACCGGCTGGACACCGGAGTACGACGACCTCGATTTCATCATAAAGACGGCTTGGAACTGGGAGTTGAGGCTGGCGAGTCTCGGGAGCAGGTAGGACGGAAGCGTGACGCCTAAAGAGGGGCGCTGACTTTGCTCCTATTGCCCCGGGTGGCGCCGTTTCACAATGAGCCGCGACTGTCGGCCGGAGAACAAGTGGGGAGAGCGGCCCCATGTACGACATTGTGGGGAGACGATAATTGAGAATCTTGCTGGTGGCTGGAGCGAGGCCGAACTTCATGAAAATTGCCCCCATTTACAGGGAAGCCCGTAAGAGGGGTCTAAACTGTAAGCTGGTCCATACCGGCCAGCATTACGATGCCCAGATGTCAGACACATTTTTTGAGGACCTTGACATTCCTGTGCCCGACTTCATGCTGAACGCAGGGGCTGGCTCTCATGCCGTTCAAACGGCGCGGATAATGGTGAGATTCGAGAAGGTCTGCCTCACAGAAAAGCCTCAATTGTTGATGACCGTGGGAGACGTTAATTCGACTCTCGCTTGCAGCATAGTGGCAAAAAAGCTTGGGATACAAGTGGCCCATGTGGAAGCAGGCCTTCGCAGCGGCGACATGACAATGCCGGAGGAGATAAACCGGATTGTCACCGACTCGATTTCGGACTACTTCTTTGTCACGGAAGAGAGCGGCATGGAGAACCTCCTGAGAGAGGGTAAGAGCCGGGATAGCATTTATTTCGTTGGAAACGTGATGATCGATAACTTACTGCATCAGGTGAAGCAGCTCGAGGCCCTGCCTCCGGCGCTCCTGCAGACTCCCATCCACGCATTGAAGCGGGCTGAAAGAAAGTACGCTTTTCTCACCCTTCACAGGCCGTCCAACGTAGATAGGAAGACCGCGTTTGAGGAAATAGCCGAGGCTTTGAACATCATCGCTGACAAAAGGAAGGTATTCTTCCCAATGCATCCGAGGACGAAGAAAGCGGCCAAGGCATTTCACATCGAGTTTTCGAAAAACATCGTTCTTCTCCCGCCGCTGAGCTTCAAAGAATCGCTCTATCTGTGGAAAGACGCCGAGGTCGTGCTCACGGACAGTGGCGGTCTCCAGGAGGAGACGACCGCCCTGCGGGTTCCTTGCGTGACCATACGGGAGAATACCGAACGCCCCATAACCGTGGAGGTGGGAACCAACGTACTGGCGGGTACGAAACGGCTGGCAATCATCGATGCTTATTACGAGAGCATCAAGAAGGCTGCGAGCGCCTCAGTGCCTCGATATTGGGATGGGAAGGCTTCTCGAAGGATATGGGATGTCTTGATGAGGGCGTTCCCGTCGGATTGCTGATTTCATCTCTGACGGTTCGGTCATTTGTGGATCAATAAGATGAGCCCAAGGATCGTTCTGCTATTGCGCGCGACCAAGGCTGTGAAAGAGGATGCGGCCCGACGTGCTGCGGGAAACACGGATCCCGATCGTAGGGGATGGCTGCGATGGGGAGTTGACATGGGTCGGGACGGCAAAAGCGGCAAGGAACCGAACGGGTGAGAGCCTGGAAAGAAATCATTAACGGCTGAACCCATGGAGTGATTAGAATTTGCATGGGGGAAAAAAATGAAAAGTGGATTCAAGAAGAACATTCTCTGTATCGGGGCCGGCTACGTGGGTGGTCCGACTATGGCAATGATCGCACACAAATGCCCGCAATACAGAGTGACCGTCGTTGACATAAACCACGAAAGGATCAAGCAGTGGAACTCGGACCGGCTTCCTGTGTTCGAGGAGGGTCTCGACAGCATTATCGCCGCAGCGAGGGGAAAGAACCTCTTCTTCAGCACCGACATCGAGAAGGGCATCAAGGAATCGGAGATCATCTTCGTGGCTGTCAATACTCCCACGAAGACCTTCGGGGCCGGGGCAGGCATGGCAGCGGACCTCCAATACTGGGAAAAGACTGCCAGGCAGATCAGGGAAGCTGCGGAATCGCCGAAGATCGTAGTGGAGAAGTGCACGATTCCGGTCAAGACCGCCCTTGCAATGGAGAGAATACTCACCTCCAAAGACGGGCACATCGACTTCGAGGTGCTCTCCAATCCGGAATTCCTCGCTGAGGGGACGGCCATCAAGGACCTCGAGTCTCCTGACAGGGTACTCATCGGCTCGCGGGAAACAGCCGGCGGGATCAGGGCGAGAAAGGAGATAGTCCAGATCTATGAGAACTGGGTGCCCAAAGAACGGATCATAGAGAGCAACGTGTGGAGCAGCGAGTTGTCTAAGCTCGTGGCGAACGCATTTCTGGCCCAGAGGATATCCTCCATAAACGCGGTCTCCGCGCTGTGCGAGAAGACGGAAGCTGATGTGGCCGAGGTGGGGCGGGCAATCGGCATGGACAGCCGTCTCGGCAGCAAGTTCCTCAATGCCAGCGTGGGCTTTGGCGGTTCATGCTTCAAGAAGGACATTCTCAATCTCGTCTATCTCTGCAAGAGCTACGGGTTGCAGGAAGTGGCAGACTACTGGGAGAGCGTGGTCAAGATCAACGAATACCAGAAAGAGCGCTTCGTGCTCAACATGCTGGGTTCCATGTTTAACACTTTGGCAGGGAAGAGGATCTGTCTCTTCGGGTTTGCGTTCAAGGCGGGTACGGGTGACACACGGGAAACCCCCGCAATCTATGTTGCCAAGCGGCTCGCCGAGGAGAAGGCGGAGATCATCATCACCGATCCAAAGGCACTTGACAATGCAAAGATAGAT
>Ga0335078_10016920_pt1 | contig 10831 bp, 7 predicted proteins | sample Lox_Sample_32_FD_206711 | JGI IMG/M metagenome (GOLD analysis project Ga0335078, IMG submission 206711) | Soil microbial communities from Loxahatchee National Wildlife Refuge, Florida, United States - Lox_Sample_3.2 | ecosystem: Environmental > Terrestrial > Soil > Wetlands | place: USA: Florida... | reverse complement strand
AGCGCCTCCCACTTTTTGCCGGTGGGAAATGCAGCGCCACCGCGGCCGAGCAACTTCGACTCGATCATCTCGCGGACCACGCCTTCAGGCCCCAGGTCAAGCGCCTTGCGCAGCGCTTGGTAGCCGCCGGTGCGCTCATATCCGGCGACGCTCAGCGCGTCCGCGTGCCCAACGCGGCGAAGCAAGCGCAGCTCCGGCTTGCCCGCTTGCGGTACAGAAATGTTGGTATTGAGGGTGTCCGGTTCAGGAGGCAAGTTGCCGGCGACCGCATCGTTGACAAGCATTTGCAAAGCATCCGCTGTAGCGGGAGCCAGGACTCGCTCGCGCGGTTTCTCGCCCGCAGCCGCAACCAAGGCTGCCGGAGCGCGTTCGCAGAGCCCAAGGCAGGTGCTGCGAATCCACGTGGCGCGCCCGTTCATGCACCCCGAACCAGCCGGGCCGAGCTTCTTCTCCAAATCACTGCAAAGCGAGTCAGCGCCACGCGCCATACAGGCGATGTCGTCGCAGACGTGAGCCACTACCGGCGGCCGCTCTGTGAGCGAAAACATTCCGTAGAAGGACCCGACTCCATAGACTTCCGCGGGTGCGGTATCGAGCCGTTGCGAGATGTAATTCAGCGCGCCCGGACTGATCCAGCCGACGCGCTCCTGCACGGCGTGGAGCGCGGGAAGCAGCAGATGCCTGCGTGAGCGCGCCTCGTGCCCGGTGAATGCGACGCGAGTGTCCCGGTCGACGCGGCGTTCGCCGCCCTCCCAGCCCGATGCCGGCGAGCCGAGCAAAGCGTCGACGGCGGCCCGCTCTTCGGCGTCAGCCTGGGCCCGGGTCAGATGGAGATCCAATCAGTTCTCCTGACACTTGTCGATGCGGATGGCGGTCGCTTTGAATTCGGAGACGCCTGATTTCGGATCGACTGCATCGATGGTGAGATCGTTCGTGGCCACCTGATCGTGGAAGTGCGTAGTTAAAAATGCAAGGCCGGGCCGCAGACCGGAATCGAAGCGCACCGGCGCAATTACGGATCCCCGCCGAGAACTTACGCGAACTTTTTCGCCCTCGCTGACCTGATAACGCGTGCCGTCTTCCGGACTAATCTCGAGCGCCTCGGGAAGACGCAAGGGAGAGGAATAGCCCCCTGACTGAACGTTGGTGTTGTAGGAATCGAGGCGGCGTCCGGTCGTCAGGCGGAGCGGATATTCCTCGTTAAGGGTATCGACGGGAGCTTCGTTATCGACAGAACTGAAGGGCGCGCGCGGGCCGACGACCGGCGTCTCCCACAATCGCCCGTGCAGATAGATCTCTCCCGGATGGAATTCGTCATAGCAGGGCCAATGAATGCCGCCCATTTCCTCCAGGCGCTTGTAGCTCATGCCGCCGTGCATGGGACTGAGCCTTCGGACTTCCTCCCAGATGCATTCCGCTTTCGGCTCGCCCCAGTCGTGGCCCATGCGGCGCGCCAATTCGAAAATGATTTCGATGTCGTCGCGCACCCCGGGAGGCGGTGGCACGGCTGCACGCACACGCTGGACGCGCCGCTCGCTCGAGGTGACTGTGCCTTCCGTCTCGCACCATCCCGCGGCCGCAGGCAATACGACATCCGCAAGCTTTGCCGTCTCGGTATAGAAAAGATCCTGCACCAACATAAATTCGAGCCCGCCGAGCAGTTTTTTCGCGCGATGGCGGTCCGCCTCGGAATCGACGGGATTTTCGCCGAGGACGTAGGCACAGGTCATTTGTCCGTGTTCCATGGCCTCGAACATGCCGCTGAGGTGCCGGCCTTTTTTCGGCGGAATCTTGACACCCCAGGCTTTCTCGAACTTCACGCGCAGCTCGTCGTTCTCGACGTGCTGAAATCCCGGCAGGCGATCGGGGATCGCGCCCATGTCTCCGCCGCCCTGAACGTTGTTCTGCCCGCGAAGAGGATTGAGTCCGCTCGCGTATTTGCCCACGTGGCCTGTCAACAGCGACAGGTTGATCAGTGAGAGGACGTTGTCCACCGCGTTGTGGTGCTCGGTGATGCCGAGCGTCCAGCAGAGTTCCGCATTTTCGGCCTTGGCGTAGGTGTGGGCCATTTCGCGAATGACTTGGGCTGGAACGCCGGTCTCGCGCTCCGCTCGCTCGAGCGGATACTGCTTCACATGTTCGCGATAGCACTCGAACCGGCTTGTCGAATTCTCGATGAACCACTGATTCGTCAGCCCTGCCTGAATAATTTCATTGCCCACAGCATTGGCCAGCGTAATGTCGCTGCCGACATCGATGCCCAGCCACACGTCCGCCCACTTCGCCGAACTGGTGCGCCGCGGGTCGATCACGTAAAGCTTGGCGCCGTTGCGCACACCCTTCAGCAAATGATGGAAGAAAATCGGATGCGTCTCCCGGGCATTCGAGCCCCACAGGAGAATCACGTCCGTTTCTTCAATGGCCCGGTACGAACTCGTACCGCCGCCTGCCCCGAAAACCGTCGCCAGACCGGCGACGCTGGGGGCGTGTCAAGTCCGGTTGCAGCTGTCGATGTTGTTCGTTCCGATCACCGAGCGAACGAACTTCTGGGTAATGAAGTTCAGCTCGTTAGTCGTTTTCGAACAACTGAACATGCCGAACGTGTCGGGTCCATGTTTTTCGATCTGCGTTCGGAAGTTCTGGGCCACGCGATCGATCGCTTCGTCCCAGGTGGCGGGGCGATGCGACCCGTTTGCGCGGACCAATGGCTGCGTCAGACGGTTTTTCGATGGGATTTCCACCGATTCCTCCGCCCACAATTTTGCCATACCGAGCCGGATCGTCCAAGCGCTTCCGTCCAAGCGCTCACTCGAGTTGCCCGCGATTTGCCGGGCTCAGAATCGTGTGGGGAGAAAAGAATCTCTTTTCGCGCGGCGATTGCCTGTTAATCTAGGCCACGGGCCACAAGAGCATTGCCGCCGCCTCCCTGCTCCGGCGGTCACATCCAGCTATCAACATCCAAATGAGGGGGCGGTCCATGGCTGCTTCTCGCACCGAAGTCGCGCACACGCAAGGCGGCGGTTTCGTCTTCACCATCTCTGCAATTTCGGCGCTCGCGGGACTGCTGTTTGGGTACGACACCGGGGTCATTTCGGGCGCACGCCTTTACGTAAGGGAAGACTTTCACCTCTCGACGTTGCAAGACTCGACGGTCTCTTCGCTGGCGCTGTTGGGTTGCTTGATCGGCGCAGCGTTCAGCGGCACGCTTGCCGATCGCTTCGGCCGACGCAGCGTTTTGTTCCAGGTGGCGACCTTGTTCGTTATCGGCGCGTTTGGAACCGCGCTGGCGCCGGGACCCGTTTTGCTTTCGATTGGCCGACTGGTCGTGGGAATCGCGATTGGAATCGCATCCTACACGGCGCCTCTCTACATTTCGGAGATTTCGCCGGCTCACGTGCGGGGCAAGCTCGTTTCTTTGAATCAGTTGATGATCACGATTGGAATACTCGTTTCTTACCTGGCGGACTATGGGCTCGCTGCATCGCGCGGATGGCGCTGGATGTTCGGACTCGCGGCGGTTCCGGCTCTGATCCTGCTGGCCGGCCTGGTATTCGTCCCGGAAACGCCCCGGTGGTACGTGAGGCAAGCGATGCACGATCGCGCCCGGGACGTGCTCGCCAAGATTCGCAAACCCTTCGAAGTCGATCCGGAGCTGGCCGAGATTGAGGCGAGCCTTTCTCAGCAACAAGGAAACTGGCGTGAATTGTTCAGTGCTGCGCTGCGCCCCGCGCTCATCATCGGGATCGGGCTGGCGGCGTTTCAACAGTTCACCGGAATCAACACGGTGATTTATTACGCGCCGACGATTTTCCAAATGGCGGGCTTGCAATCAAAAGCCGGCGCCATCCTGGCAACTGCCGGCGTGGGTGTGGTCAATGTCGTGGTGACGATCCTCGCACTCGAACTGCTCGATCGCGTCGGCCGGCGGCGGCTTTTAATTTGGGGACTCATCGGCATGATCGTAAGCCTGGCGCTACTTGGCTTCGGGTTCCTGACGCAAAGCCCCACGCCGGCGCTGGCCTGGACGTCGATGGTTTGCGTGATGGCTTACGTGGCATGCTTCGCGTTCAGCCTGGGGCCGATTTTCTGGCTGATGATCGCCGAGATTTATCCGCTGAAAATCCGCAGCCGGGCGATGAGCGTCGCCGCAGCGGCGAACTGGGGATCGAATTTTATTGTCGCGCTCACATTTCTGAGCTTGCTTGACGCGCTCGGCCGCCCCTCAACGTTCTGGCTCTACGCCCTTGTCGGCGTGGTAGCGCTCGTCTTTGTTGTTCGGCTTGTCCCCGAGACGAAAGGCAAGACTCTCGAGGAAATAGAGGCGGGATGGCGATCGCACGGTGCTGCTCGCTCTGGTGGGAGCGGCGCTTGATGAGTCTCTGAGCTGAATAACCGGCACAGCAGCTGGCTAAAGCGGGCCGCTACATAAACCGCTCGTGTGAAAAGTGCCGCGACACGCGGCTTGCATCAAGGCTGCAAGCGAGATTTCCTGCAGAATTCAACGATGCGGGCTTCGCACCAGAAGCGTTCGTCTCCGTTTTCGCGCGAGATGAAGGCGATGTGTCCGCCGTGTTGCGGCGCAACGAACTGAATATCTGGATTCTCGCGCAGCGCCGCGATTTCGAAAATCGCGAAGGGGACGAAGGGGTCGTCCTGCGCCGTGAGAATCAGCGTGGGTACGCGAATTGCTTCCAGGACGTGCATGGCGCTCGAGCGCGCGTAGTAGTCCGCAGCTCCTTCAAATCCGCAGAACCGGGCGGTAATCGCGTCATCGAATTCGCGGACGTTGCGCACGCGCCGGAGAGCCGCCCGCAAACCGTCAGTAAGATAAATATCGGGGAAAAGAGCCGCCTTATAACGCATGCGGCGTTTCAGGCGCTGCATGAAATGGCGGTTGTAGAGGAAATTGCGCGGCTCGCCCAGCGCATCGGCACATGCGGCAAGATGGAGGCAGGGCGCGACGGCAACGATTCCCCGCAGCCGGGGCGGAGCGGCGTCTCCAAATTCTCCCGCCATCTTCAGGGCGAGATTTCCGCCCATGGAAAAGCCGGCAAAGAAAATCTCCGGAAGGCCATCGCGCTCGATCAGTTCGAGAACGATGGCGCGGAAATCCGCGCTGCGACCCGAGTGATAAAGCGTCTCGGTGAGATGTTCCGTGCCGCCGCAATTGCGTTGATTCAGCCGAAGAACGTTGAAGCCCGCGGCAAAAGCCTTCTCGGCAGCGCCGAGTATGTAATCCGAATCGCTGGAGCCTTCGAGTCCGTGGAGCAGAAGCAGCGTGGGATGATTCGGTGGATTGGGCTGCCAGTGGCAATCGCCGCGAATTTGCGTGCCGGATTTGGCCTCCGCTTGCCCGCCGCGGCCGACAGCGGGTTCGACATCGAAGAATCGCGGAAAGCTAGCAGGCAGGCGCGGAAACCGACGACGCAGGAATGCAGCCGCAATGGTCATCAGATGGCCATTGCGCAGAGCAGGATGCGGAATGAATTCTTTCACTCACCCGATGTTATGTGCTCGGAAGCGCGGCCGCAACCAGTAGCGGCCGTTAGCTCACCCGGCGACAACGAATTGGCCGCGCGGAAACGCGCCGCTACATATCCATCTCGGATCAGCAGGCTCAGCTGGCGCCGCTTTGGCGGCGTGATTTGGGAGGCTGACTGGCGAGGATGTTTTCGGCCGCGAAGCGCACTTTTTCGCGGGCAAGCGCCTCGACTGCGGTTAGCAGGTGCTCGATCGGCTCGGTCTTGCCAAGGACTTGCTGGATGCCGGCCTTCTTTGCCTCAGCCTCCAGCGTCGCAGAAAGGTGGTTGGTATAGAGCAGGATGGGCAGCCCGGGCATAGCCATCGAAATTTCGCAGGCAGCCGCAATTCCATCCATCACGGGCATGGCGAAATCGAGGATTACCGCATCCGGCTTCAGCTCAATCGCCTTTTGAACGGCCTCGCGGCCATTGCGGGCCATGGCGCAAACGCGCCAGTCGCTGCGAGCCTCGATAGTGGATTTCAGCGCGTTCCGCAGTTCGTCGTGGTCGTCGGCGATCAGGATCGAAAATGGCACAATTAGCGCAACCCCAAAACAGCCTATGTTCGATGGACGACCAACGATTGTCTATACACTCAATCTGTTATGGATTCGCGCCGGAGTACCAGCTCAGGTGTTCACCGTATAAAAAACGCGGCCAATCTACGATACAAGAATAAGTCCTGCTGATGCCCACACCTCTCCGCCAACCAAAATCGTGAAAGACGAAAACGGCAAAACTCCGCAATGGTTGCACGATGGCGAGCGAACCAACGCGGCCGGCAAGCCCGTCGGCAACAAACTCCTGCTCGCTATCTCTGACGAAGAATACCGCGCGATTCGCCCTCACCTTGATTATCTCGAGCTGCCGCACCACTACGTGATGCACGAGCCATCCGAAAAGCTGCGGTTCGCTTATTTCCTGAACGCGGGCGTAGCGTCCCTGGTGGTGGGAACAGACGGCGGGAGAGATGTCGAGGCAGGCGTGGTGGGACGAGAAGGCGTCGTTGGGATTCCGCTCGCCGTGGGCCTCGACCGAAGTCCACTGCGAGAAGTCGTGCAGATCGAAGGAAACGGATTTCGGATCGGCGCTGCGGAGCTGGAGGAGGCGCTCCGGGGCGCGCCGGACATGCGAATGAAGCTGAGCCGTTACGCCGTGCTGCAAGGCCTGCAAACGGCGCAGACGGCTGCATGCAACCGTCTCCACGATCTTCCGCAGCGGCTGGCGCGCTGGCTCTTGATGGCACAGGATCGCGTGGATTCGGGCACGCTGCCCATCACGCACGATTTTCTAGCCACGATGCTGGGGACCGACCGGCCTAGCGTGACGCTCGCCGCAGGGCGCTTGCAACGGCTCAACGCGATCGCCTACAAGCGCGGCAAAGTGGAAATCCTCAACCGCAACAAGCTCGAAGCCGCGGTCTGCAGTTGCTACCGCACCATTCAACAACTCAACGGACATCTCGGACTGAAATAGAAGGCCGGGCAGAGGAGCCCAGGCAAAAGCCAGCACCGACAGCTTGTTTCCGCTGAACCAAATCTAGATAATGCTGGGGCCAATTGGGGCGTGCCGTCGCGGGAGTGTGTTTCGGCGGTTTGACTCGAAGGGAAAAATCATGAAGAAAATTAGCCTGGCCCTGGTGTTCGTTTTCGTCTGCGCACTGGCTTGCCCTCCGCTTGCTCGCCGTGGCGAATGGCAAGCGCGCGCGGCTGATGAATCGAAGCCCCTTCTGATGCGCAGCCCCTCGATGAGCAAAACGCAAATCGCTTTCGAATACGGCGGCGAGATTTGGCTGGTGGACCGGAATGGCGGGGACGCAAAGCGGCTCGTCACCGGAACAGGAATCGAAAGCGGGCCGATATTTTCACCCGATGGGACCATGGTCGCATATACGGGCAATTACGACGGCAATCAGGACGTGTACGTCGTGGCCGCCGCGGGCGGCGAGCCGCACCGGTTGACTTACCATCCGGGACGCGATGTGGCTCTGGGCTGGACGCCGGACGGCAAACGCGTGCTCTTCCGGTCAACGCGCAACAGCTATTCGCGATTCGAGCGCCTGTTCACCGTGTCTGTAAGCGGCGGCTTCCAGACGGAATTGCCGCTGCCGATGGGCGTCGAAGGCTCGTTTTCGGGAGACGCATCGCAAATCGCCTACGTGCCGCGCTGGAATCGCCGCCTCGGAGCGGACGCAAATTACATTGCCATCCAGCATTATCGCGGCGGTCAGACGGCACCGCTGTGGATCGCCAATCTGTCCGATTCCAGCATCGTCAAAGTGCCGCGCGACAATTCGAACGACTACAACCCGATGTGGATCGGCGACACAGTTTATTTCATCTCCGATCGCGAAGGCCCTGTGTGCCTTTTCGCATATGACGTGAAAACGAAAGAGGTGAAGGAAGTCGTAAAAGACGAGGGATTCGATATCAAATCCGCTTCGGCCGGACCCGGCGGCATCGTTTACGAGAAGCTAGGATCGCTACACATTTACGATCCGGCATCCGGCAAGACAAAGCAGGTTGACGTTCGCGTAGCGGGTGACTTGCCGCAGGTCGCACCGCATTTCGAGAAAGTCGCCCAGCACATCGTCAACGCAAATATTTCTCCGACGGGGCAGCGAGCCGTTTTCGAAGCGCACGGCGAAATCCTGACGGTCCCCGCGGAGAAGGGCGACATTCGAAACATCACGCGCAGCCCGGCAGTGGCCGACCGCGATCCGTCCTGGTCGCCCGATGGCGCTTCGATTGCGTACTTCTCCGATGAATCCGGCGAATACGCGCTGCACATTCGGAGTCAGGACGGCATTGCGCCGGTTCGCAAGATCGACCTGGGGCAGCCGCCGTCGTTTTTCTATACGCCGACGTGGTCGCCGGACAGCAAGAAGATTGCTTACAGCGACAAGCGGCTGAATCTGTGGTACGTCGACCTCGATCATCCGACACCGGTGAAAGTCGATACGGACCGCTTCGATTCGCCGCTGCACGAGTTCGATGTGGCGTGGTCGCTCGACAATAAATGGCTTGCCTACACGAAGCAGCTCGAAAATCACATGCGCGCGGTTTTCGTCTATTCGTTCGACGACAAGAAAATCACGCAGATCACGGACGGGATGAGCGACGCGCTGTATCCCAATTTCGACAAGAACGGGAAGTATCTCTACTTCACTGCGAGCACTGACGTGGGGCTTTCGACCGGCTGGCTCGACATGACCAGCGACGCGCATCCTGTTTCGCGAGCCGTTTATGTGGCTGTATTGCGCAAGGACCTGCCGTCTCCGATCGCGCCGGAGAGCGACGACGAGAAGCCAGCAGAGAAAAAAGATGAAAAGGCCGACGCTTCTTCCGGCGCGAGCAAGACGGCAGCAGATCAGGACAAAGATAAAGATAAGGATAAGAGCAAGGACAAGGCGGAAGTGAAAGTCACGATCGATTTCGAGAATCTCGACCAGCGCATCCTGGCACTGCCGATCCCGCCCGCGAATTACGCGGCGATGTCCGCGGGCAAGGAAGGCATTCTCTATCTTCTCGAAGATTCGCCCGTGGATTTCAGGCCCGGCCCTCCATCGCTTTCCGTGCAGCGATTCGAATTGAAGACGCGCAAGACGGAGAAAATCGCCGACGGCGTTCGCACGTTCTCGCTTTCGTTCGACGGCGAGAAGATCCTGTACCAGCAGGGCGAGAATTGGTTCATCGCGCCCAGCGATAAGCCCGTCAAGCCCGGCGAAGGCCAGCTGCACATGGCGGATATGGAGGTCTACGTCGATCCGCGCGCCGAATGGAAACAGATGTATCACGAGGTTTGGCGCATCGAACGCGACTTCTTCTACGACCCGCGCTATCACGGGCTCGATCTCGCAGCAGCGGAAAAAGCCTACGAGCCGCTTCTGGATAGCGTCACCAGCCGCGCCGATCTCGATTATCTTTTCGGCGACATGCTGGGGTACGTCAACGTCCAGCACATGTTCGTCGGCGGCGGGACCATGCCGGAAACGAAAAAAGTAAAGGTGGGCCTGCTCGGGGCGGATTACACCGTGGAAAACGGGCGCTACTGCTTCTCGAAAATCTACAACGGCGAGAATTGGAATCCCGAGCTGCACGCACCGCTGACGCAGCCGGGAGTGAACGTCAAAGAGGGCGAATATCTGCTGGCCGTCAACGGCCGGGACCTCCATGGCGATGACGAAATCTACAGCTTCTTTCTGGAGGCGGCCGGAAAGCAGACGGTAATCAAAGTCGGGCCGAATCCTGACGGCAGCGGCTCGCGCGACGTCACCGTCGTTCCCGTGGAGAGCGAAGATGCGCTGCGCAATTTCGCGTGGATCGAAGGGAATCGCCGCAAAGTGGACGAACTGAGCGGCGGAAAACTGGCCTACGTGTGGCTGCCGGACACCGCAGCAGGCGGCTACGAGAATTTCAACCGCTACTACTTCGCGCAGGTTGGAAAAGAAGGCGCTGTGATCGACGAGCGCTTCAACGGCGGCGGGCAGCTCGCCGACTACATCATCGACTATTTGCGGCGCCCCGTGCTCGCCTTCGTTCAAACGCGTGAAGGCGAGACCGCGGCGGAGCCGGAGGAATCGATCTTCGGGCCCAAGGCCATGATCATCAATGAATTCGCCGGTTCCGGCGGCGACGCGATGCCGTGGTATTTCCGCAAGGCGGGAGTCGGTCCGCTGGTCGGAATGCGAACATGGGGGGGACTCGTCGGCATCGGCGGTTATCCGGAATTGATGGATGGAGGCGGCGTGACAGCGCCGCGCTGGGCGATCTACGGGACGCACGGCCAGTGGGAAGTGGAGAACCACGGCATCGATCCCGATTACGAAGTGGAGCTCGATCCCAAGCTCGTGCGAGAAGGCCACGATCCGCAACTAGAAAAGGCCGTCGAGGTGCTGATGCAGTCGCTGAAGGAGCACCCGCTGCCGACGTATCAACGGCCCGAGCCGCTGAACTATCACCCGAAATTTTGAGGGCGGCTTTGGTGCGTGCGAGCGCTCCTTGCTTTCGTGTGCCGAAGCGCCTAAAATCGAAGTCGATTCATGAAGTCGCCCTCGAACAGGGAAACGTCTATCCGCCCAGCGCGCCGCGCTGGGCTTTTGTGTTTAAAAGGCGTTCATAGGGGGAAATAATGGCGCGAGAAGCCCTCTTTGTCACAACCAGAGAAGAAATCGCCGGCGAGCGCCAGTTCGATCAAGCGATCCCGGAAGGCCTGACGTTTGACGATGTGCTGCTGCTGCCCGGAAAATCGTCGGTGCTGCCGGCGCAGGCGGATACGCGCACGTTTCTCTCGCGACATATCCCGCTGAA
>Ga0335078_10016919_pt1 | contig 10831 bp, 10 predicted proteins | sample Lox_Sample_32_FD_206711 | JGI IMG/M metagenome (GOLD analysis project Ga0335078, IMG submission 206711) | Soil microbial communities from Loxahatchee National Wildlife Refuge, Florida, United States - Lox_Sample_3.2 | ecosystem: Environmental > Terrestrial > Soil > Wetlands | place: USA... | reverse complement strand
GTGCAGCAACATGGGTACCCCGCCCCCCGAATCTCAACTAATGATAGCCCTGGCGAAGCGATTATCTCTGGCTGACGGACGATACATTGAAATTCAACCATTACGCATTCCTCTCGCAGGCGGACGCGCGTAGAAAGTCGGAGAATAACAAGAATCCGTTTATTACAACGTACGGACCGGAATTTGACGAGTATTTTTCCAGGGTGGAGGATACCGAGATTCAGTTTTATTTGGCCGAATTGAAGGAGAGGATGTTAAGGAGTATTAGGGAGGATCCGCCGGTGAGACCCGATGATTGGCAGCCGTTGCCTTATTCGAATCGGACTGGAAGCTGATCCGTCGTGAGATGGACACATGGGCTTAGGGGGTTCTTACTCGGCGAATCGGAGGTATCAATGAGATCATGGGCTTTTTAATGGAATGCAATTTTGTACTTTAGATTTTTCGCTTTATACCATAGGTCTATTGGAAATGAACCGAATTTTCACAGACTCGAACTAAATTTCCCATTTCCCCATTGAATAACCTTTTATTTCAAAGCCTTGTGGCAGAGTGAATGAACGGTATCGGTGCTAGTTCCGAACGAAGAAACTACCTACTCAAAACAATGTAATCAATACATGAGAAAACACAATCCAAACTCGTTCAAACTTCAAATTTTCGCATTCTTAGGTCAATTATCACGCTAGCAGAATGGCTTCCCGTTCCTAGCTTGACGAGTTTGAGAACATCCTTATCATTAATCACGAAGAAACATTCATCCAGCTCTATCCCCATGATTTCAATGATTTCCAAAGAGGGACAGAGACTCTTCAGATCTTTCAAGATTGTGATAGTCAGTTGATTGACCGTGAACTCGTTTATGCGCAACACTCGTAGATTCTGAGATCTCGCAAGTCCGTTATAAGCTCGGATAGAGCAGTCTTTGAGCTCTAAGATCTGAACAGATCCGCAGGGCAGAAGCTCGTGCTCAATGTCGAACCCCTCCAAGAATAGCTCCGTTAATGCCGTGCATCTTTCAAAAATGATTGAACAAAAGCTGAGCGGACACCAACCCACGAGTTTGACCTTCTGCAGTTTGGTGCAGACAATCTCGTTCGGGAAATATTGGAAGGAGGACGGCGTGGAGCTTCCCTGGACAGAGCTGAGACTAAGTTGCTGGAGCTCTGGCATGCCTTGGAGAATTGTAAGGGTCGTCTGGGACCACTCGTCTTCGTTCGCGAATGTTCTGGCAATACGGAAAGAGACGACTTCCGAATAGTCCACCTTGACCTTGAGGAAGCTGGGAACCGGGATCTCAGGAAGGATGAGACTGGTAAGCTTCGTCGACTTTGAGATTGCATTCCAGAGATTTGTGCAGTCTTCCAGCGTGTCCAGAATCTGGTAAGGGGTTCGGTAGATCTCGAGGTGAGCAAGGTCTGTGAGGCCAGTGTCGGGGAAAACTGGCAACAACGTCGCGAGTGGCATTCCGATGATTCTGAGGAAGGTAACGTGCGGAAGGAGCATTTTCGCCAAAGCTACGTCGTTTGCCGAGACCGATTTGAGAGTGAGATTGAACTCATTAGGTTTATGAACATCGATTAAGGAAAGCAAGGCGGCGATCTTTCCCTACAATGTTTTTCTGTCTTGAGGAAAGTCGAGATTCAAAGAGGACAACTTGAAATCGGGGAGCTGAAGTGTCGACCTTGTACGTGGAAGGATAGCTGAACAACTTTCCAAATACTTGTCCACCTAGCCGTGTTTTGGCTATACCATGAGGAGTAATGATTGATCTCATCGAAACTCAAATCGATATAAAGACATTGGATCTTGGCGAAAAGACCAAGGATTCTATTCTCACTCTTCATGATCTGCGAAATGAGGAAGTCGAGCATACTGTTTGTCAAGTAACGTTTTCAATTGGGTAGCCACGCCGCTGTCGAAAGAAAAAACGATCGACTTCCAAAGGGATTCAGTCGTCAGATCCCGAAAGAATTTGTTGATCACAGTGACGTTCTTCAAGTTTGAGATAGAGTCATTGGTGAGACCGCCGGCAGGATCAAAGACTTCGAGATAAGAGATTATATTCCTCAACACATAGAGTGGCATTGTCATTAAGCTTTCCCCTAGCGGCATTAGAAATGGTTAGGAAGGAGGGTCTTTACGACGACGAAGATCAGATGGGAAGACGAGGCGAGTAATAATTGGTCTGTCGGAACTTGGAGTGTTACCCATTTCGCTGGTTACCGGAGGACGACTTGTCTCTCCAGTGTCCCCCAGGCTGTCCCTTTATGCTCTTTGCACAATGGCACTACGAGGGATATCTCGTAAGTCTGAACTAGCTAGATCTCCAGATAACCGCGATACCACTGTCCAAACCAGGCCCGGTCGGGACCGCATTAATTATCGCCACGGCAGAATTTCTCGCCGTACGGTAGTACACAGCCAATATAGCTTAGATATCAATTGTAATACCAAACGGCCCCACCTGTGACCGGACTCCCGTCATCGGTTCGACCCATGCAGGGAGTTTGAGGAATATCCCACAAAGGATGAGGATCTCACCCCACATTCCAAGCCGGAGGAAAACTAGTCGCAAACCTAAATCTGTCATCCCAATCGAATCTGGATTTACAAAGCACCTCACTCAACGTATCTCGGATCCAATCACAGATATCGATGACCGCCGGCACCGGAGATGGTCGACTTTAAATCAGTGCGGGATCGAAGTCTAACGAGTGGATCTCGATTGAATCCGAGTCGCTTTTATTTCAGTGCGTTCACATTAATTGGGATATTGCCCTGGGAACTTCTGTGCCTGGCGGAAAATTACCGGTGGTGGTACAGTGCGGATCTCTTCTTGACCAATTATTTTGCGTCGCAATATTTGCTCAAAACCAACATCAAGCGTGCACTGTCTTCTCGCGTTCACCGGCAAGGACTTAACAGAGATTCATTACTGCTAGTAAACTATAATTACTAAGTTATCCCAGAACGGAGATTATCTAGAGCTGAAGACATCTCAATTTCTTGATTACTTTATCCGGACTTCGAGTAACCACCCGAAATCCTAGAAAGGATAACAATTCTCTGAGATAAGGATGAGGGGTGATGTTTAAGGACCGCGTGAGCCTATGGTACTACTAACCAACATCCAAATTACAAATTCACCACATTACGTGATGCTCAGACGCCGTGTAACTGTGCTTTCTAAAAGTTGATCAAAAAGCTTAAGATCCGAAATACATTTTCAATTTGTCTTCTATAATATGACCATCAGTATGCAGGCCTCTGATAGCAAACTGTTATGACACGTGTCTCTGTGCTTGGACTCTCTCACGCTTTACTTCAGAACTCAATTCCAGTTGCATTACGTTCGGAACGGCAGTCTCAGTGGTTACCCCACATTTTTGTTGCCTCGGCGCCTAAACTTACCTCAGCCACTTTGACGGCGCCGATGTCGCAAGAGCTAAAATTCACAAGACCTGGCGATACTGCTTAAGCTGTACCTTAACTGTAGCAAACGTATCCTTTTGAAGCACTGGATAGAATTTGCGAGACTTTTTGGATCTGAACTAAGCCTTAGAACGAACGGAAATGTACTAGCTGATCAACTCGGCAATGCGACTCTTGCTGCACGTTGGAGGTGTTTGACGTCGTATCACACATCCAGCAATACAATCTCAAGACAAATAGCAAACCTAAAAAGAACGTAGTTGCAGTGGGGTTTAGGTTGTACGATAATTATTTGGAGCTGCGTCAATCCGTGAGATTAGGCTCAAAGGGTTAGATTTGTTTTCTTCGAAGTCACGACCTCAAAGCAACGAGTGAGCGCTCCGCGAGCCCCTCGGCACCCTTTTTTTTTTTTTTCCAGAATTCAACTCGAATAATGCCACATGGTCTCTGTTGCTTCCCACATCACTCTCTGCAGCAAATCTTAACTTGGCGAGATCGGCGGACCACTGTCCAAAATTCTTGGCCCCCCAGCGCCGAGACACCCAACGCATCAGTACAGTCCTAATATGACTCTGAGATTCACTTGTATTCGGTCGAGTTGAAGGGGATGGTGTTGAGAAGTATTAGAGAATATTCCCTTATGACACCACATGATTGGCATATCCGTTGCCTTACTCGAATTGAATTAGTGTCTGATCTGCCATCGGGTTTGATATGAGATGAAGTCACGAGATGGGAATTGCTTGGCTTAGTCAATTTGAAGAGCATCATTGAACCCTCATTGAGATCAGTTGTTGGTAATGAGATGAGATTTATTATGGGACGGGACCTTTGGTAAGCTATATTTTTTTACAGGCTTCTTTGGAATTTCCTCTTGTTCTTTACATTCTAACGAAACCAATCTGAAAACCTTCGATTTCAAATAACATAACGACGAGAGACTAACAGCTCAGAAGACACATTCAAACCGGATCGGCGTGAAATAAGGACATATAGCTAAGTTCCACAACGATGTTTGAAAATTCTTAGCAGAGCCGCCATCGCATTTTCCTCAATCAAACGTTCTATGAGTAGGTGGACATCTTGCAAACTACTAACTTCGTCCAATCCAGTGACTCTAGATATCAATTCAACAATTTTTCGAGTACTTACCTGGTACTCTCTCGGAACTGGGGTCAATTGCTGAGCTTGTTCTTCGCTCAAAGACGACAAATCCATTCCACGCAACTCAGGATATGATTGAATCTCGGAGCTGTCAGGAACAGAAGTCCAATCGAATATGACTGGGTGATCCTTGGTCCATAAATTGCCCATTAACATCCATGCTCGTGGATCGAAAGGTCCAACTTTCAAAGCAGTGGAAACCGTGATCGTGACCTCCGCCTGAAACTCTCCCTGAGCACGATCAAACTCGACAATTGTGGCGCAATTAAAACGATGTGGCACGCCCGACTTCTCCGACTCATTCTCCATCAGATTCCATCGCACTACATTCCGGTTTGTTTGATTTGGTTCGCCGGAAATGACACCATGAATCTTTGCGGAGTACTTATGTTCGACAGTTGTTTTATTTCCAACACCAACACTAAACGCCCCAATTGAGGCTACACTGGGCATCAATCTGACATTCCATTTCCATTCCTGGCGGTCGCTAGAGAGATTGCCATATAGCTGTTCGGGGAAATAGGTTCTAATTATTGGTGGTAGGTTGCCGGTCGATTCTCCCTCGAGTCGTTTCGGAGACGTAAATTTAATCTTGACGGATGCAGAGGTGTATCGAAAAATGCGACGAGGAGATTTGAAATGAAAGGTGAAAGCAAAAACGATGAGCGCTGCTGATTTACCGTTGTAGGAACCATAATGAACTCCTTCCAATTTGCCTTTGACTTGGCATTCACTCAACTCCCGCGACGTAATGATAGCTCGATGTTTCATCTGACCCTCATTCGTGATTGACTGCAATTCACCAGCTCCCTCATCTATCTGAAGTGTGACAGTCCTCTCGTATGCGTTATCGTGGATGTTGAACTCATCATTTGTCTCCTCCATTAGAGACACTGTGCTGAGCCCCTGAAAGGCGAGCCCCTTCAATTCGGTGATTGTCGGAAAAGCAAGGATAATGTTATTTAAATTGACTTAAATTTAGTATACAAACGATTTGTAATAAAGTTCTATCTTACCAAAGGGAGCTTGAAGCCAAAATTCGTTCCCGGCACGTGGGTCCATACCGGCTCCGGAGTTCAGAGCAACCATATCTTTCCGTGACTCTTTTCGATTTCCATTCGCTTCATCCTCCAGGCTTCTTCAAATCGCAAATGATGGCCGTCGTGCAGGATACTCCGCCTCTCGATCTCACATTTCAATCACGACTTCAGGAATGCGTACGTCTCAGACGGTTAGGACGAGCCGAAGAAGGCCGACGAATGCTCGCATTCCGGAACGCCCTCGACCTATCGCCTTCGCAAAAAAGGAGTCTCGCAAGCGAAAAATTCAACATTCTGTATGAGCAAGGTTTCTACAGAAGAGCTGAAACCGTGATGAGAAAAGCAATAGCAGCATCCTCAAAGGAATTGTAGAAGCGCACCTCGATGGATGAGTGTCGGATGCATGCTTTATTACGGGCTAAGAAGGCCTATGTGATGGTGGATACCACGGGCAGATTTCAACACTTAGCACAGGTCAGGAGGGAACTTGTTGGGGTGTTTTTGGAGAATGCGTCGTTGGATGAATTAACGAATCCTATTCTCGTACCTTCCATACAGATGCGGAACTAACATTAGGTGGAGTTACAGACAATTTGTACCGATCTGCTCTGCGGTTTAACTTCATCATATGTTAAAACATGGTGCAGTCATATAGTACCGGATCTCGAAAGAGAGATATTGAATCTCTTGCCATGTCTCGAATTGCAACTGTCACAATTAATCTGCAAACAATCTTTTAATTCGGTGACAACTCAACTTGCAATTGCGTATCTTCAGATACATCCCAATTTCACCGCCGCCTTGTCCCTTGTCAAAAAAATCCTCAATCGCGAGTCTTCTCTGGCCGCTGAAGACAAAGCCGTCCTAAACTTTCATATCGGGAAAAAGTTCAACGACTATCCCCAAGCCTATCACATATCAGACAAATATTTCGCAACCGCAGCGAAATACTATCTAGAGACCGACAATCAACTTGGGCCTTTAATGGTCCAATTGCTCACCCTCTCCCGGCCAAACCAAGGCCCTCTTCATGTGCGGGACAAACTTGTTTCCTTGTCTGAGACTCTTTTGTTATCAAAGTATCGCACCCTTAACTGGTCCGCAATAGTTATGCTGGGATTCCTAAACGTTTCACTCGCGCGTGGCATCTATGGTCATGGGGCAGGATATTTCGAAGCCAATGCAGGCATGAATATCGCCTACCAACTTGGTTGGAAATTGCTATGGAGCTGTTTGGCTGGCGTACCCACAATGCGATCTGTTCAAGCCACGGGTCCTTTAACGGCTCTCAGAAATTCCGCGGCGGAGCTCCAGCAGGCGAGAATGGTGGAATCGAAAATGATTGTGCCCATACCGTACCTGAAATCGCGGATGTATTCAAAGTTAGCGCTTGTCGAAGCCCAGCCTTGGAGGAAACTGCATTATGCGGCACTTGCTCTGCGGTACGCAAGGCTTTGTGGCAGTCGAGACCAAATTTCCGAAACGACACGAATCTATCTGGTATATATGAAGACGTTCTCAATGGGTGATCAAGCTCCATGGAGTGAAGGCGGAAGACGACTCAGAGCTGCGTTCATGCTACTCATAGACAAAGACGACGATTTCCATCTCGATAAACAACAGTTCCAAAATTATGCAGAACTCCTATCGGTCCTCACCACCAATTATCGTCCCAACTTGACTCCTCAGTCTACCTTCATTCAGATAGGAAATGGCGATGCTATTGATCCCATCCTGCGTGCAGAAGTCGACGAATCGATCAATGACAGCCTGGCACGAGCTCAGATATTGGGGGAAAGACTAGGGGAGGACGAAAACGAACCCCATAAATATCAGGGAGAGATCAATGCACTCCGTGCTCTGGTGCTAAGCGCGCGCGTGGACCCCGATTATGAAGCGTCAATAACTGCTCTTCAGCATGCTTTAGACACCTTTTCCAAAGACGGCAAGGAAGCGTTCCGCATTCCACATACATTGTTTAGAATCGGATTAAATTATTTCCAGTGGTTCACATTAGTTCGATGCCGAAATCCGTTGTCACTACCTCGATTAGATCTTCTCAACAAAGCTGACGAACACTTCTCAGCAGCAACAGAAAAGTTCCAACAACTTCGAGCGTATATGGCGGCAGCTTTAGCGGAACAGTCCAGAGTGCGCTGCTTAATTTCAGCTCTTAGGTTGGGCAACACTGAAGATCCAGTGGTGGGGCATGTCGAGGAATGCCTAAGAAGTTTAGAAAACGCCGCATATTTTTTAACTCAACGTCGGTTGGAAGTGTCGGCTTATAAGGGGACACCGGAGTCAATTATCGAGAAACAACACATCCGCTCCGATGATAAAAATATATGCGACACGGCAATAACATTGTGTCTCCGTTATTCTCGCATTGAGTTTGCGTGGCACTGGGTGCAACAAAGCAAAGCCCGCAGTCTGACAGATATGTTTGAGCTGGGAAATATGATACCGAGGAATCTCCAGGAGAGAATTGCATCTACAAATGATGGAATGGAACTTTTAGGGAGGGAAAAGGAGTTGGTCAGAAAGTTGACGGGGAATGTTAATCGAACAATTTCAAGTGGAGGTTTTGAGGACTTGGACAATCTAAGGCGCGAAATGATGAACAACCCGGCTTTGGCCGAATTACAAGCCCTTCGGGAAGGCAAAGCGGAAAATGTACAAGCTCTGGAGTGGTTATTTGAAGATGATCGGATGATTAGAGGTGGTCCCCTCTGTGTGGTTGATTGGATTTGCATAACGGACAGCACCAAGAGTTTCATGGGGATTCCGATTAACAAGATCTTCATCTCCATTCTGGACCACGAACGAAAACTTCATATAGAAGAAACACCTCTGACACCACACGATATAGAAAAATGGGGTTCGGAGAATCCACGGCTCGACCCGTATGGGAACGAAGACGATTCTCCACTTCGCGAGCTCGACAAACTGGTCGCACAGTTAGACAGAGTGAAACGGGGAACAACTCTGATCCTCTCCCCAAGTGGGCCGCTCCACTCTATTCCGTTGCACGCACTTCGACTTCCTACTGGAGAATTGCTGATCGAACAATATCCCGTCGTCTACGTCGCTAATTTGTCAATTTTACGGCAGTGCAAAGTTATTCGAGCAAATTCTCGGTTGGAGACTCCGGAGCCCAACGACGGAAGGCAATTGACGACAATCGGTGTATACGAAGGGGCTGTTTCTGCAGACGAGCAATGTGCAATCCAAACCGAGCACCAAAATTATATCGAGATGTTTGGAGGTTACTCTGCCCAAAACGCGGAAGTCAATTGCAAAGTATTCCGAGATGCAGCAGAGGCGGCGACAATATTGCACTTTCACGGCCATGCTGATAAATCAGAAACCGATAATATTCTCGATCAAGCTTTGCGACTATCGGAGCGTAAGACAGAAGCACTTCAAACTGAATTGCTTACGCATGGTGCTTTCAGTAGTACAACGCTTGCTATCTCAAAGCTAAATATACCAGGTGAGATAGCGGAAGATGCGACACCGCACAAGATAACTTCGTCCGCTATGCATCAGTCGAACATGACAATTGAGGACTCATGGGAGGATGGCGAGAGCGGACTTGTCTTCGAGCGCATACCAGAATATGAATATTTCACCGTTCGCGATGTATTCGACCTTAAGCTCAAATCTCGACTGGTGGTTTTGATCGCCTGTGAATCTGGTCAGGTCGATCTATTGCCAGGGGAAGAGCCTTTGGGATTTCTATCGGCATTTCTAGTGGCGGGAGCTGAATCTGTGTTGGGAACGTTAAGGAGGGTTGCGAGTGCCAGTGGACGAGCATTCTCGAATGAATTTTACGCCGAGATATATCGGCAATGTTGTAGCCCTGTCGATGGAATGATAGATCTAGCGAAAGCACTTCAAACGGCAGTGCTTAAGATGCGTCAAAATCCGGAAACAAGCGCACCATATCATTGGGCCCCGTTTGTCTTACACGGAAGCTGGAGGATAAGACCCATAGAAGTACATCAGACTCCGCAGAATGGAAAAGGATCTACTGAGTGCCCAGGAATATAGGGGAATCCGGACAAGGCTATGGTGGGTCATGTTATGTAGATGATTTCATGGAATAGGAACTCTTTAACATGTATATCAAAGATTTCAGGGCTGGGAATGAACCAAAATATTTCTCAGATGTTGAGTCCCATTCATAAAATGCGCGTGTATGTTCGAGTTTGTTATCCTTTCGAGCTACTTCTGTATACTCTATTACCTGCTGCTCTTTGATTCCTTCACCTTCCACTCCAGAACCCATTTCTTAATCACTAATGCGAACATAACACTCGATGAATTCCCCACTTAATCGCCTCGCTAACCTTAATTCCGCCATTCATATCGGATCGGCGGGCCGCCCACCCACCGAAATCCCTTGGCATTCCGATTGATCATGTCGTGACACACTTACACAGAGTCATTCCATGCTTCCAGACACCCCTCCAGCACGAAAGAGATCTTCGATACACTCATTCGGCTCTCCAAGCTCCTCAGGAAGAAAGACCCTCGCCGAAAAAAATTTCCTCCGTGCGGCAGCAAGACTAGAAAAGAAACTGTACTCCACAAAAGCAAGTCGTGATGGGCGCGCTCTTATCGAATTCCAGATCCCTGTGTTTCATTCGCCGAGAATCGAAGCTATGTCAGGAGAGTTGGAAATGGCACTTGAGAAGATCATTCAACAGAGACATATCGCCAGAACTCAACGGATAGACAAGGTTGAGAGTATCATGCAATCGTGGCTGCGAGCGTGTTATCCGTTTGTCAAAATCCTTATCAGCACAGCTAAAGCGGGTTCGCAGGTACGGTCCCAGTTAGTCTCTCTAATGCCAGTAGCTTACAGGAACGCCTTTTGGTATTATTTGTGATGCATTGCTATGGTTGGCGACGGTATTGCCTTCCTTCACTGTGACTTATTCAGAGTGCGTATACTGAGAGTCGGCGCGGAGACGATTTAGATGATGCATTAAATGTGCTTTGGGCGTCAGTACACAGCATACAGTTGACTGCAGAATTCCCCAGATCTGTCTCCCATGCACAGGCACACAACATTCAATGCATAGCTCTAGATCTGTGTGCCGCAATAATGGACTATCTAGCGGTTGCGCTCAAGACATTTCAACGTCCACTGCTAAGTACGTCTCCACAAGTTGTTCCTGATTTAG
>Ga0335078_10016918_pt1 | contig 10832 bp, 9 predicted proteins | sample Lox_Sample_32_FD_206711 | JGI IMG/M metagenome (GOLD analysis project Ga0335078, IMG submission 206711) | Soil microbial communities from Loxahatchee National Wildlife Refuge, Florida, United States - Lox_Sample_3.2 | ecosystem: Environmental > Terrestrial > Soil > Wetlands | place: USA: Florida... | reverse complement strand
GTTTTGAACGGGAAGCCCGCGCGATCGCCAATTTGAATCATCCCAACATTTGTACGCTCCACGATGTGGGCCCAAACTACTTGGTTATGGAGCTGATTCCAGGCCAGACGTTAGCGGATCGCCTGAACGGGGGTGCGATCCCCATGAATGAGGTCCTCCGAATTTGTGTCCAGATTGCCGATGCGCTAGCTGCTGCCCACGAGCAGGGAATCATCCATGGGGACATCAAGCCAGCCAATATCAGGGTCACGCCGGAGGGCCGTGTCAAGGTCTTGGATTTCGGACTCGCCCATGCGACGCCCGTTACGAACTTGGAAGCCAGCTTCACAACAGTAACGGCCATGACTCAAGCCGGAGCCATAGCTGGGACACCTCCGTACATGAGCCCCGAGCAGCTACGCGGCGAATCCATTGACAAACGCGCAGACATCTGGGCTTTCGGTTGCGTGTTGTATGAACTGTTGGCGGCCAGGCGGTGCTTTTCAGGTGCCAGCATGGCGGATATCATCGCCGCTGTGTTGAAGACTGAGCCGGATTGGCAAGCGCTGCCCCCTCAGACTCCGCCTCAGGTTCGGACACTGCTGCGCCATTGCCTGCAGAAGCAGCGCTACCGCCGTCTGCAGGAAATCGGCGAGGCGCGCGGAGATCTAGAGGAAAGGCAATTGGTTCCCTCTGCTGCAACGTCCCGCGAGGAGGGCCACAGTGTCCACTCGCTAGCGATTCTGCCTTTTGCAAACTCGAGTGGCGATCTGCAAATGGAATACCTCAGCGACGGACTAACCGATAGCATCATTCTCCGCCTTTCGCAGCTGCCCGAGCTCAAGGTGATGTCTCGGAGCGCTGTCTTCCGATTCAAGGGCAAGGCGGACCAGGCACAGGAGGCTGGGCAAGCGCTAGGCGTGGCTGCCGTTCTTACAGGCAACGTCATCCAGCGTGGCACGACGTTATCGATCATCGCTGAATTGGTAGATGTGGCCAATGGCTGGCAGCTTTGGGGCGGACAATACAAAAGGAATGCGGAAGACATCTTCGCGCTTCAGGACGAGATCGCAAAAGATATCTCAGAGAAATTGCGCCCGAAACTCACGCCCGAGAAGCGCGACGTCCTGAAGCGGCGCTATACAGAGAACGTCGAGGCGTACCATTTATATCTCAAAGGCCGCTTCTACTGGGCCAAAAGAACCAAGGAAGGACTGCTTAAGGGAATCCAATATTTCCGTCAAGCTATTGAGTTGGACCCTACCTATGCCCTCGCATACGCAGGCCTAGCCGAGGGCTACGTTCCACTCACCTTCTATTGTCACCTCGCCCCCTCCGACGCTGCGCCTAAAGCCAAAGCCGCAGCGCAGCGGGCACTCGAAATTGACCCAGAGTTAGTAGAGGCAAGAACGGTACTGGCGACGGTCAAGAGTAATTACGAATGGGATTTCGCGGGTGGCGAGCAGGATCTGCGCGCGGCGGTTGAGTTGGATCCGAAGTATGCCCGGGCAAGGCAAGCGCTCGCCGAAATCCTGACCATGACGGGTCGCTTCCGCGAAGCCGCGGCGGAGGCCACGCGCGCACTGGAGCTGGACCCGCTGGCTTTGAGTCTGAACGCTTTCATGTCGATGACACATTACTTCGACCGGCAATACAAAACTGCGATTGAATATGGCCGAAGGACCGTGGAGATGGACCCGAGCTTTTTCCCCACCTACTTTTATCTCGGGCTGGCTTATCAACTGGATGGACAATTCGCTGAAGCCGCCTCCGCTTTGCAGCAGGCGAGAACGCTTTCGAGTGAGAGTTCGCTCATGGTGGCCTGCCTGGGAGGTATTTTCGCCGCCTGGGGCAAGCCGGACCAAGCACGAAAAATCCTTGAGGAACTGGAAGAGATAGGGCATCGTCAATACGTATCCCAGGTGTTTGTTGGCGCGATTTTCGCAGGGCTTGGCGAAAAAGAGGAAGCGCTAGCCCGCCTTGAACGGGCATACAGCGAGCACTGCACGTGGCTGCCGCGTTGTCTGGCAGCGGACGCCCGGTTCGACAGCTTGCGTGGCGAGGAGCGGTTCCAAGAACTCATGCTCCGTGTTGGTATCTCGCGATGAAGGAGGTTTGAAAGGCGCCATAGACCTTTCGTTTTACGCTAGGAAGTTTCTCCTGTTGGCCATCCAGGATACGCAGTACGTTATCCCGGGCCACGGGTCTTAAACGATGAGTAAGCGGTTTGAACGAAGCCGCTGGGCGGCGGACGCTTCGCGTGGATGAAGCTAGCGGCAGTCGGCTGATGCGAGGAGTAGTGTGTGGGTCACAAGGAGGACTACCCTGTGACCCATTTACGCAAAGTCATGCTGGAGGAACTTCAGCGGCGTAACTATTCTTCAACGACTATACGCTCTTACATCGGCGCAGTCGAGCGATTTGCACGCTACTTCGGCAAACCACCCGATCAGCTCGGGCCCGAGCATATTCGTCAGTGGCAGGCGTATCTGCTGCACGAGCGAAAGCTAGCGGTCGGTACGGTTGTGACACAAGTGGCCGGATTGCGATTCTTCTTCAGGCGCACGCTGAAACGCCGCTTTCCGCCTGACTCGATTCCATACCCCAAGTACACCAAGCGCCGCATGCCGAAAGTGTTGAGCCCGGAGGAAGTTGCCCGCCTTATTGAAGCAGCCGGGAATCTGCAAGCACGCGTCATGCTCATGCTGCTGTACTCCACTGGTATCCGTCGGCACGAACTGATCCGGCTTCGCGTCGAGGATATCGACAGCCAACGCATGATGCTGCATATCCGAAAAGGGAAAGGTGGTAATGATCGCGATGTGCCGTTATGCCCCAAGCTGCTCGAAACGCTGCGGGAGTACTGGCGCTGGAAAAAACCCAAGACGTGGCTCTTTCCCAGCGGCATTGGCGCGCGCCGTGATGCCCAACATATGACAGATAAGGCGGTGTGGTACGCCTGCTCCGAGGCGGCTCGCCATGCCGGTCTGAAGCAACACGTTGCTCCGCATATGCTGCGTCACAGCTTCGCCACCCACTTGTTGGAGAACGGCGCCGACTTACCCACCATTCAGGTTCTGCTCGGACATGCCGACCTGGAAGCCACCAGCATTTACCTGCACCTGTCGCGACGCCATCTGGAGACAACTGTTAATCCGCTCGAACACCTGACTCTCTCCGATGCTTCCGATGCCAGCCGGCTGTACCACCGCACCCGACAAAAATGAACCGGCCCACCGTGGAGGTGGCCGATATCCTCCGCGCGCAGGGCAGCACCTTTTTGGATCGATATCGAAACAGCTTTGACTTTCAGCAGCTCAAGGCTTTTCGCGCCATCCAGCGCTGTCGCACGGCGGCCCTGGGTGGACACATCGATGCCTGTCCAAAGTGCGGCTATCAGGTGGCCATCTCCTATAACTCCTGTCTTATGGAGAGTAATTTCTAATGGGGCGTGGAGCGGCAAAAGGGCATGTTGCACGTGGCGTCACGCCCTTTCGACTCTCCATTAAGACTTGCCCTTCAGAAGCGCGAGCAGTTTGTCGGGAGGCCGAAACCTGCCTTTGCGAAGGCTGGGCGGCACGACCGCTTCAATGGCCTCCAGCTTTTCCGTGGGATCAGCTCGGACGTAGACTTCCGTCGTGATCAGATTACTGTGCCCCAACCACAGGGAGACTTTGCGGATGTCTTGCGTTGCTTGTAGCACGACCATTGCGCAGGTATGCCGAAGCACGTGGGGTGAGACTTGTTTACCGTTCAAGGTTGAGCATTTTCGAGCAGCCGTTTCGGTATGACGTCGCAGAACGTATGCGATGCCCCATCGACTGAAGGGTTGACCGCGGGCGTTCACAAAGAGCTCAGGTGAACTGACCGGCCCTCGAATCGCCAACCAAGCACGAAGTGCCGCAGCCGTTGTTTTCCAAAGAGGCAACGCGCGCTCGCGGCGGCCCTTGCCACGCACGCGGATACTCGCCGACTGGGGCGCGACGTCGTCGAGGTGCAAGCCTGTCAGTTCGGAGACTCGAAGCCCAGCGCACACCGCAAGATGTAGAATGGCTCGATCTCGAACTCCGTCCCGCCTAGATGGATCAGGAGAGTCAAGCAGAGCCTGCATTTCTTCCTGCACCAGATACCCCACCAGACGGGTGTCGGTTTTCTTGAATGGGATCGCCAGAACACGGCGAACCTGTTCGACTGCGCCTGGCTCACGGTGCTGCAGAAAGCGGAAGAACGAGCGGAAGGCAGCCAAGCGGACGTTGCGCGTCTCCGCTGAGTTGCCTCGCGTAGTTTCCAGATGTTCAAGGAATGTACTAATCAGAGCTGCGTCCAACTGCTCCAGCAACAGCGCCGATGGCGCCACTTTGAGTTTCTGGGAGGCGAAAGCGAACAACGACTGAAAGCTGTAGGCATACGAGTCGCACGTGTGTTGGCTAGCGCCACGGTGGCGGGCCAGATGCTCGCGGAGGAAAGCTTCCATGTGCGGTGCGAGGGAAGTCAAGGCCGCTCTCCTTGCAGAAAGCTTTCGGTAACGATTGCGATCTCGCGCAGGAGTTCGGGTGTGGTTTCCAGGTACCAGTAGGTAGCGTTGATGTTGACGTGACCGAGATAGGTGGCCAAGGCCAACATGTGCTGGCCGATTCGTTGACGGCCAGTGGGAGACGACTCCAGTGCCCGGACCGCAAATGTGTGACGAAGCTCATGAATGCGTGGCCATCGACCACGGCAGGGCTTGAGCCCCGCCGATTTCAGTAGGGTCCGGAACACGCCGTGGACTTTCCAGTACACCAGCGGTTGCCCTTCCTCCGAAACAAAGACATGGTCGCCACCGCATCGCGCTTCCTGACGGTACATCAGGTAGTGACCGAGGCCCGTTACTGCGGTGTCGTGCAGAGGCACCAATCGGGTTTTCTGAAACTTGGTTCTGCGGATGAGCAAGCCGTCGGGTGTGATGTCAGAAACCAGTAGATGCAATGCCTCCGAGATTCGCAGCCCGGTCGCTGCCAACAGACTGATCAGCGCCGCATACATCTTTGGCTGCCATGAGCCGGAGGCGGGAAGCCGGGTGGCGGCGAGGACCAGGCTGTCGATCTCGCCTCGCGAATAGATATACGGAACACGACGTTTCTTCCGATAGCCGAAGTGGTTTGGAGGTGGAGATTCGTGCCGGGGGTCTTCCACACGAAGGTACTGAGCAAAGTGGCAAATGGTCTGGTAACGAGTGTGCCGTTGTGCGACCGATCGCGCTTGGCAAGCCCAGTCGATCGTTGTTGTCGTGCGGATATGCGTTTGCTTTTTGTCGGCCGCGAAGGCTGAAAAGCTACGCAGAAGATACTCTGTGTTGCTTAGAGTGAAGCCGGCGGCACGCCGCACGGCAAGATAGGATTCGACAGCCGTGATCATCTGTTCACCTCCGGCCACGGCTGAGCGATTTGTTTGAGCAATGCGACATCGGCCTTGGCGTAGTGGGCAGTCATGTCGATGCTGCGGTGACGGAGGACCAGACCGGCTTGGTTCAAGGGCACACCATTCCGCAACATCTCTGTGGCCGCTGTGTGACGCAATAGGTGCGCACCCTTGGAGGGAGTTTCAATGTTGGCGCGCTGGAGCGCGTGTTTCACCACGGACGAGACACCATCCCCAGAGGCAAAGGGTCTGCAGGGAGCTTTGCTTCGAACAAACACGTGATCGGTGTGGACGTTCGCGGGGCGGCATTCCAGGTATCTGAGCAATGCGTTGCCGACATCCTGCGGGAGCGGCAGTCGCACCTGGTATCGTCCTTTCCCTATCACCTGCAGCGTGCCGTTGTTCCAGTCGATGTCGCTGAGGCGCATACGCGCGACATCCCCAGAACGCAACCCCAACCGCACCAGCATCAGTATGATCGCCCGGTCCCGAAGCCGCCGATGAGCAATGCCATCACAGGCGGCAATGAGCCGATCTACCTCCTTCGTGGACAGACAGCGGGGCAGCCTCGCGAGGCGCCAGTGGGCCACGGCGGGTATGGCGAGGGCGAGGTCATCGCGAGTTTCTCCGAGGAAGTTGAGAAACCGCAGAAAGGCCCGGAGGGAGGTAATCAGTTTTTGGGTTGTCGAAACGCCGCATTGGTTGGCACGTTCCAGTAGAAAGTCTCGTAAGACTTGTGCCTTCCACTGGCTGACATCCTCGCCGAGTGTCTGGAGTAGGTCCTCAGCGCCGCGAGTGTAGTGGCGGAGAGTTGGTTCCTTCGCCCCGCGATGCGTTAGAAACCAGTCGCGGAAGGCGGACACAAGAACTGGAATGGCGGCCGCATCCTGGACCGGTTCAATCGCGCAGATCCCGCAGCCGACTAGGTGTCGATGGAAGAGCTTAACTCCGAAATGGGCGTGATAGCTAATCTTTCCTCGTTTGAAATGGGGACATCGGCAGCGGCGAAGATGCTGACTGAAGGAAGCAAGTGTGTTGAGATCGATGTCCGCTAGAACGCCGCTTTTCCGCTGAACGAAACAGCCGAGATGGGCGGCCGCTCGTATGTATCGCACAGCACTTGTTGGGGCATATCCCTCGCGTTCGAGGCGATCTGCAAAGCCGTCGATGTGTGGTCCACTCATTCCACCGCGCAGACGCCTTAACGTCTTTGGCGCGGAGAAGTACTTGTCTAACATGGGCTCTCCTTTGTGATCGGGGGAGGCCCGAACAAGAGTAGCAGGAGGGTCCGTTTTTATGGTGAGTTGCCGTGGCTCAGCCTGGGTTCACAACGTCCGCCAGATCGTCGGTTGGGGAGTCACACTCTCCACAACGAATTACTCTCCATAAGACAGGTAATGGTGCGCGCACCATTACCTGTCGCAACCGGCACTGCCCGAAGTGCCAGGCGCAAGCGCGTGAACACTGGCTGGCGGCTCGCGAGCGCGAGCTACTCGCCACCCGCTACTTCCACGTCGTATTCACCGTGCCGCACGAACTCAACGTGCTAGCGCTAGAAAACCAGCGCGTATTCTACGACCTGTTGTTCACCGCCAGCGCGCAAACCTTATTAAAGGTAGCGGCCGATCCCAGACATCTCGGCGCCCACATCGGTGTGATCAGCGTTCTGCACACTTGGGGACAGAACCTGCTGCTACATCCGCACGTGCATTGCGTCATCCCTGCCGGTGGTTTATCGCCCGATCAAAGCAGTTGGGTTCACACGTCTGATCCATTCTTTTTGCCCGTGAAGGTTCTCAGCCGCGTTTTTCGAGGCAAGTTCTGCGCCGGATTGAAGCGCCTCCATCGACGTCAGCAACTGCGCTGTGCCGGACCGGCGTCCGCGCTGGCTGAACCCAAGCAGTTCCGTCAGCTCCTGCGCCGGCTGCACCGCCAAGACTGGGTGGTCTACGCCAAGCCGGCTTTTGGCGGGCCCCAAAAAGTGCTGCGCTATCTGGGCCGCTATACGCATCGCATCGCCATCTCCAATCACCGGCTCTTAGCGTTTGATGGCGAGCGCGTCACTTTCCGCTGGAAGGACTACGCCCGCGGCGGTAAGCAACGCACCATGACGCTGCTGGCAACCGAGTTCCTGCGCCGTTTCTTCCTGCATGTTCTACCGAAGGGATTCGTAAGAATCCGGTACTTCGGATTCCTCGCGAATCGATTCCGTGCTCATTGCCTCTCACTCTGCTGGCAACTATTGGCTGGCAATCACCAGCCACCTCGCACCTGCTCGGATGTTCCCGCCAACTGGCACTGCCCACGCTGCGGCGCCGCGATGATCCTTCTCTACCGGCTCACCGCGGCGGAGCTCTCGTGGTGCGCTTACTTCGACACCTCTTGACGCTGTCATCAGGAGCAAAGAGCCGACGTGCTCATCGCACGCCAGCGCGGTCGTGTGTCCACGCATTCAACCACACTGCCCGGCACCTTCCACAATCGCTCCCGGATCGATTCTCTGGACGCAAATCGACGCTGCTTGGCAATCCTTCCCCAGCTCCGCCCGCTGCGACCGCTCTCGTCATCACTTGCACCAGTTCAAAACTGCCATTCATTTGACATAGCCAGCGTCCGCCGCAAACACCAGCGGCTTCCTTCAAACCCCTTTTCGAAAATGCCTCGGCCCGCCCCAATCGCTTGCGTTTGCAACTTTGTGTGCCGAGGCATTTCCGATCAAGGCTAGCGGTTTTACGACCGGTGGGCGGACAAGTTCCGGATTTCCAAGGGTTCATCCACCTCAGAATGCGTCAGGCCAAACTCGCGTCTGGTTTCTGTCACACGACCGTGTAAATCCTACGCTATATAATTGCGCTTGTGGTTGACGCTGAAAGCATTCGGGAAGAGCTGGACCGAATTTCTCACAGTCGAGCGTTCAACCGCTCAGCGCGTCTAGTAGAGTTTCTTCGGTTCACGGTGAACGAAACCCTCGCTGGCCGACACTCTGCGCTTAAAGAGTATTCCGTAGGTGTCGAGGTCTATCACCGTGGGCCGGATTTCGATCCGAAAGCGGACTCCATTGTCCGGACGGAAGCAGCCCGCCTGAGAGCCAAGCTCGATGAATATTACGCGATGGACGGGAAGCAGAGCCGGGTTATCATTCGATACTCAAAAGGGACATATGCACCAACATTCGAATCGGCAAATGGAGCTATAACCTCTACGCAGCCGTTGATCATTGCGGTCCTTCCGTTCGTGGACACGAGCGGCGTCGCGGAAAACGAATACTTCGCGGATGGGCTCACAGATGAGCTGATAGCCGTGCTGGCGGCAATTGAGAACCTAAGGGTAATCGCACGAACATCCGTCTTTGAGTTCAAGGGAAAGGCGTCCGACGTGCGGGAGATCGGCCGCCGGCTAGGCGCCGGGGCGCTTGTCGAAGGGAGTATACGCACCTCGGGACCACGCGTGCGGATCACCGCTCAGCTCATCGATGTGGCGACTGGTGCACATCGTTGGTCCCAGACCTACGAGCGCGAATGGCGCGATATTTTCGAAATTCAGGCTGAAATTACGCGAGCAGTCGCGTCCAGCCTTGCGCGTCAGCTTCGGCTGGGGCCTCCAGAACTCGCGCCGCGACGAGATTCGGAAGCACATCGGCTCTACCTCAAAGGCCGCTACTCCTTTCACAAATGGACCGTCGAAGATGTAAACCAAAGCCTGTCATGGTTCGGAAAAGCGGTGGAGCGCGATCCAGCTTACGCCAACGCTTGGGCGGGAGTCGGCGATGCGCATTGTATCCTCGCCTATTGGGGCATAGATGCGCTGGCCAATATTCAGGCCGCCGGGCCGGCGTTGCAACGGGCCCTGGAACTCGATCCGAACCACGTCGAAGCCGAATGCGTCTATGCCGGATACCTCGCGTCGTTCGACTGGCGGTGGGCTGAATCCGAAAGACAGTTTCGCACGTTGATTGAGCGCGGTTACACGCCCTCGCATTTTCTGTTTGCGATGTTGTGTTTGACGCCTCAGGGCCGTCTTGAGGAGGCGTGTGGATGGATTAAGCGCGCCCTGGAGATTGATCCGCTGTTTCTTGGTGGGCAAGCCCATCTGGGTCGCGTGCTCTATTTGGGCGGCCACTATGAGGAAGCCGTTGCCCAGCTCGAAAACACCTTGGAGCTGAAAGCAGATTTTCGCGAGGCGCACTGGCAGCTCGGTCTGGCGCACCAGTCGGTCGGCAATTATGACCAGGCCTTGGCAAGCTTCGGCCGTGCAATGAGCAGTGGGGCCGATTCTTCTGGTGCGTGGGGAACAATCGGAAATTGCTACGCAATGCAGGGCAGAGCCGACGAGGCGCGGCGCTATCAGAAACTGCTCGAGCAACAACACGATCGTGCGGCAACAGCCCCAGGCTTGGCGTTGATTCACACCGCGCTGGGCGAGACTCTGGAAGCGCTGGCATACATCGAGGAGTGTTACGCACTTCGATCGCCCATGCTGCTGAGGCTGAAGACTGACCCGCGATTTTCGCCGCTGCGGCATGAAGACAAATTCCGGGCTATTTTGACGAAAGTCGGGTTGGCGTCCTAACGTTCTCCTAACCCCTTCCATACTCCCGAAGACGGCCTCCATGGCGCATCATCGGTTCACGCCCTGATTCAAACGGGGCGCTAAAACAAGGAGAAGACAATGAGACTTTTGCACATCGCAAGCATCTTGATAATCGCGACGCCGGCGGTGATGTTCGCCGACGCTTCCAACAAGCTCGAAGGCACATGGCTGATCAACATCGCCTTTGACGGAACGCCGCCTCCCGGATTCCCAGCTGCATTCCCCGTCATGCACGCGTTCACGGCAGACGGCGAAGTGATCGAAGCCAATTCTCTACCGCCCAGTAAAGGTGCCGGTCTGGGCGAATGGGCGTCGGTCGGCCCATGGCAGTTCCGTTATACGCTCCGATTCTTCGTTACGGACCAGACCGGTGCCGTCATCGGCTATGCCCAGGTGCGGCATTGGATTCGAACGGATCACGAATACTCGAAACTTGAAGCCTGCCGCTTCATCGGCGATATATTTGCGTTCAACGGCACTCAATTGCTCCATTCAACGGGCTCGTGCACGGGCGACAGGATTGTCATAGACCTGGAGCAGCCGACTGCGGTTCCAGTTGGCGCAAACTGAGGATATTCCGATGTCGTATGACGTAATCATTGTGGGAGCTCGCGTGGCGGGCTCCGCCACGGGTATGTTGCTCGCGCGGAGGGGCATGAAAGTCCTGTTGACCGACAAAGCATCATTCCCCAGCGACACAATCTCGACGCACTATGTTCACGCATCCGGCATCGCCCGGCTGCATCGCTGGGGATTGCTCGAGCGGCTGCAGAAGACTGGCTGTCCTCCGATTCACTGTGTGAATTTCGATTTCGGCCAATTCGGTTTTGGCGCAACGCCTCCACCTGCGGAAGGCGGAATTC
>Ga0335078_10016917_pt1 | contig 10832 bp, 9 predicted proteins | sample Lox_Sample_32_FD_206711 | JGI IMG/M metagenome (GOLD analysis project Ga0335078, IMG submission 206711) | Soil microbial communities from Loxahatchee National Wildlife Refuge, Florida, United States - Lox_Sample_3.2 | ecosystem: Environmental > Terrestrial > Soil > Wetlands | place: USA: Florida... | reverse complement strand
GCTGCTTGAGCAGCTCGCTCAGGCGCTTGCCGCGATTCAACTGCTTGAGCGTGAGCGGATCGAGGTCGCTGCCGAATTGCGAGAAGGCCGCCAGCTCGCGAAACTGCGCCAGGTCGAGCTTGAGCGTTGCGCCCACCTGCTTGGTGGCTTTGATCGCCGCCGAAAAGCCCACGCGCGAAACCGATAGTCCCACATTGACCGCGGGGCGCTGGCCGGAGTTGAACAGATCGGTCTCGAGAAAGATCTGGCCGTCGGTGATGGAGATGACGTTGGTGGGAATGTACGCCGATACGTCGCCGGCCTGCGTCTCGATCACGGGCAGCGCCGTAAGCGAGCCGCCGCCGCGCTTGTCGCTGAGCTTGGAGGCGCGCTCGAGCAGGCGCGAGTGAAGATAGAAGACGTCACCGGGATAGGCTTCGCGGCCCGGCGGACGGCGCAGCAGCAGCGAAATCTCGCGGTAGGCCATGGCGTGCTTGGAAAGATCGTCGTACATTACCAGCGCGTGGCGGCCCGAGTCGCGGAAGTACTCGCCCATGGCGCATGCCGCGTAGGGCGCAAGATAAAGCATCGGCGCCGGCTCCGACGCAGAGGCGGCCACCACTACCGTGTGGCCCATGGCGCCGGCCTCGGTGAGCGTCTGCACCACCTGCGCGATCGAGGAGCGCTTCTGGCCGATGGCGCAGTAGATGCAGATCAGGTCGTTCTTCGCGTTGTTGATGATGGTGTCGAGCAGGACGGCCGTCTTGCCCGTCTGCCGGTCGCCGATAATCAGCTCGCGCTGGCCGCGGCCAATGGGGATCATGGCGTCGATGGCCTTCAGGCCCGTCGCCATGGGTTCGCGCACCGGCTGGCGGTCCACGATGCCCGGAGCCAGCCGCTCCACCGGCAGCGTGGTCGTCGTCGCGATCGGGCCCTTGTCGTCGACGGGCGCGCCCAGCGAGTTCACCACGCGCCCGATCATGGCGTCGCCCACCGGCACGCTCAGGATCTTGCCCGTGCGCTTGACCTCGTCGCCTTCGCGGATCTCGGTGAAGTCGCCCATCACCACGGCGCCCACCTGATCTTCTTCCAGGCTCAGCGCCAGACCGGCAACCCCATGGGGAAAGCTCAACAGCTCTCCGGCCATCACCTTGTCGAGTCCGTGAATGCGCGCGATTCCGTCGCCAAGCGACGTGATGGTGCCCACCTCGTCGACCTGCACCTTGGCGTCGTAGTTCGCGATCTGTTCGCGCAACAGCTGCGTAATTTCGTCTGCCTTGATTTGAGCCATTTGCTTTCCTTCAGTTCACAGTTCTCAGCTCGTAGTTCGCAGTCCGGAACCGGATTCAGCGCGACCACCTGATTTGCTCCTCAGCTGCGAACTCAGAAACTATGAACTGCGAACTATGAACTGTGAACTTCTGCCTACTCCGCCGCCAGCTCTTCCTTCAATCTCTCCAGCCGCCCCTTCACCGATCCGTCATAGACCGTCGATCCGATGCGAACCACCGTGCCGCCAAGGATCGACGCGTCCAACTCAAAACTCGCTTCGATGCGCGAGCCGGCCAATTGGGCGACTCGGGCCTCCAGATCGCTTCGTTCCTTGCTGCCGAGTTCGCGCGCAGTCACGATTTCCACTTGCCGGATCCCCAGCCTCTCCTGCAACAGCCTGCGGTAGCTTTGCTCCACCTCGTGCACATCGCCGATGCGGCCATGGTCGATGAGCACGGCGATCATGTTGCGCAGCTCTTTTTGCAATCCCAGCTTTGCATTCAACCGGTCGAGAAACTCGACCTTCTGCCTGGCCGGAATCGCCGGGTTGATCAGAAACTCGCGCAGCTCCGCGCTGCCGTCCCATGTGCCCAGAAAGTCGCTCCATTGCCGGCCGATGGCAGCCGTGTCGAGCTTCCTCGACGTCACAACGTCCAAAAACGCCTGCGCGTAGCGGGAGACGAAGGCAGCCATCTAGTTCGTGCTCCCCTTCGTCACATCGCTGACGAACTCGGCAATCAGGGCGCGGTCAGCCTCGGGCGTGATGGTCATCTGCCGGGCGGCGTGATCGACCGCCAGCTCGGCGGCGAAACGACGCAATCCGCGGCGCGCGTGAGCGGCAGCCGCACCAATCTCCTGCTCCACCGACGCCACGATGCGCTTCCGCTCCGCCTCCAGCGCAGCCTGGATGCGGGCCTCATCCTGCTGGGTCTCGGCTTCGATCTCCGTGCGAAACTTCGCAATCTCCTCATCGAGATGTGTGAGCCTGGATTCGATGGCGCTCAAGCGGGAGTTCGCGTCCTCGGTCTGCCGGCGCGCCGACTCGATGTCGGCGCCCAATTTTCGGGAACGATCCTGCAGGTACCGGGGCAGAAAGCGAAGGAGCGGGATGCCCAGGGCAATGACCACGACGGCAATGTTGATGATCTCGAACGAGCGGGCCGTCGTCTCGACCGACAAATGGAGCATCCCGGCCGCCGACTTGATGATCGTCGAGTGGCGAAATGCGTTGTCGCCCTGCTCTTCGGCCTTTTCTTCCATGGCGCCCGGCGACTGGCTGCTCGCGCCGGCTTGGGGCGCGGCAGCGGTCGAAGCGGGTTGTTGCGCATCGGCAGAAAGGCGCGCCCAGGCTGTTCCGGCGGCGAGCAAGAGCGCCGTAGCAATGCAAAGCAGCCGACGTGACCAACGAGACTTCATGTTCAGGTGTTTCACCGGGTACCCCCGGCCGGCTGGGGCAGCACCGCTCGGACGACGCGTCCTGCCAATTCCGCGGCAGAAGCCTCAATCGCCACCCGCGCGCGATCTGTTTCCGCATTCAGTTCTGCCTTAGCCTCATTGACACTGGCAGAAGCTGTCTTTCGCGCGGCATCGAGCGCCGCATCAGACTCGGCGTTGCGCTGATGCAGCCTTTGTTCGCGAGCGCGAAATGCTTCGGCGCGGGCCTGTCGCAGCCGCTCGGCGTACTCGGCGGCCTGGGCCTCAGCCTGGGCAATGGCCCGCTGGGCGTCTTCAACCGCCCCCACCGTGAGCGCGCGCCTTCTCTCGAACATCTGGCTCAGAGGGCGGTCAATCAAAAATCGATACGCGATGACCAGCACAATGAACAGGAGAATGGTCGGCACGGCGTCGAGCAGAAGGTTTCCGAGTTGATCGAAGGTCTCTTGCATGCAGGTTTGTGCAGGTTTTCAATCCTTGTCGTCAAGCAGGACACTTTTTTGTATCAGGGGCGCAACACAATGGTCAACGCGGGACGGGACACTTTGGATGGCGGCCTGTGATTGCGGTCACGGTTCGGGAAATTTCCGAAAAAAAGACTTGCTTTCCCGCCCAACAAGCCTAGACTAAAGATACCACCTAGACCCGGTTCAGGGTCCAGCGGGCGGTCGGATTCGGGATGCCCTTCCACTCCCGAACCCGATTGCCCGCTTCTTAATTTCTGGAGCGTTTTCGAGCATCCGCGCTCGCGCGTCAGGTAGGACCGTCACGAAGCCGGTACTTCCTCAGTCTTCCCAGCAGCGACGCCGGACCACTGACCGACAGCCGAACCAGGTTGCCCTCGTATTCCCTGTTGTGAACCATGGTCCCGGCCTCAATGGCTGCCAGCAGGGCTCCTTCCTGCTGTGGCACACGCAACTCCGCCTCGAGAATCGGATCGGAGTGCAGAGCCTGGTCAATCGCTTGCAGAAGCCCGTCAATTCCCTCCCCGGTCAGCGCCGAAACGGCGACCCCGCCCCGCGATGCCAGCCCCTCGCGCTCGTGCTCCGGCAAAAGGTCGATCTTGTTCAGGACCTCGATCCGCGGCTTGTCCAGCACTTCCAGCTCGGCGAGGACCTTCTCCACCTGGGTGCGCTGTTCGGCGCCGTAGGTTGAAGCCGCGTCCCGCACATGGAGCAGCACTTCGGCCTGCTCTACCTCTTCGAGCGTGGCGCGGAAGCTTGTGACGAGCGTATGCGGCAGGTTGCGGATGAACCCGACCGTATCGGAGACGAGAACCTTGCGGCGGCTGGGCAGCTCGATGGCGCGCAGCTTGGGATCGAGCGTTGCGAACATCTTGGAAGAGGAGAAAACCTGGGCGCCGGTCAGGCAGTTGAACAGCGTGCTCTTGCCCGCGTTGGTATAGCCCACCAGCGCGACCGTTGGCACCGGAACAGCCTCGCGCCGCTGGCGCTGCTGCCGGCGAGTGCGCCGGACCGACTCGAGCTCCGATTTCAGGTGGTCGATGCGGCGCTGGATCCGCCGGCGGTCGGTCTCCAGCTGCGTTTCGCCGGGTCCGCGCGTGCCGATGCCGCCTCCCAGTTGCGACATCGCTTTGCCGCGGCCGGTCAGGCGCGGCAAGAGATATTGCAGCTGCGCCAGCTCGACCTGCAGCTGGCCCTCCCGAGTGCGCGCATGGCGGGCAAAGATGTCGAGGATGAGCTGCGTGCGATCAAGCACCCGGCACGGCAGGGCAGCTTCGAGATTGCGAAGCTGGGTGGGTGAAAGATCGTGATCGAAGAGCACCAGGTCCGACGCAGTGGACGCGGCGACCGCCGCAATCTCCTCGACCTTTCCCTGGCCGACGAGCGTGGCCGGATCGGGTCGGGGACGGCGTTGCATCAGCTCCGCCGCCACTTCGCCCCCGGCGCTGGCCACCAGGTCGCGAAACTCGGCGAGAGATTCTTCGGAACTCAGCGTCGGAGAGGCCAGCTCCGATGCCTGGGCGGCGGCTCCGGCTGTGGGGCGCAGAAATTCCTGGGGCGCGGTGTCGCCGTCTTCCTCCGGGACCTTTGTGATTTCCGCGGGATTGGGGCGCAACGCCGCCCTGCGTGCGTGCACGGCTCTCAACTCGATGCCGCGAGCTCCGCCCCCGAAATCCACTCCAACCAGAACCGCGCGTTCCGGGCCAAGCCCCGGCGCGCCGTCCTGGCGCCGCCGGACCGTCGCTCGAAAGGGCTCCGCGCGTCCTATCGCTGCTCCGCGGTCGCCGGTGCAGGCGCCGGCACGGCCACCGGAGCCGGGCCGATTCCCGTATGCACCGCCGTCGGACGGTGTTCCGCGTGGATCACGCTCCGATTGCTGACCACCGTGGAAATGGCGTGCTTGAATATCAGTTGCTCCTGGCTGTTGTTTTCCAGCAGCACCGAATACTTATCGAAAGAACGGATTTTCCCGGTTAGCTTGACGCCGCTGACCAGATAAATCGTAATGGGGGTCTTGTCCTTGCGGACGGTATTCAGGAAGGTATCCTGAATATTTTGTGCCGGCTTGTTTTCCATTTGCCGATCTCCTACTTTCTCGTTTGATTGGATGCAACCGCATGCCGCCTTCATTACTGACAAGTTAGCGGGGGCGGCGCCGAAATACCGTCGCCGTCATATCCCGCAATGTGACCACATTATCGAAGATCGAGAATGTTTTCAACTTTCGATCGTCTGAGGAACGCCGTGTCTCCTTGGTTTTCCCAGTGGAAATCCGGATTTTTGCTGCGGTTCAATCGTCACAGTGCGCTTTTCCGGTGGTCGGCCTTCCGGCGTGAAGGGAACGGCCTTCAGGCCGTACGTGACTGCCCCCATAAGAGAAGTCGGCTTGCTGTAACCTGATCTGGTGGCCAACGTCGCCCCATCCCGGCCAGCGCTTTCGGTACCCATGCTGGACCTGAAGCGCCAGTACGAGCCCCTGCAAAAGGAGTTGCTGGAGGCCGTCGGCCATGTACTGGGGACGCAGCACTTCATCCTCGGTGAGCCGGTAGAGGCGTTCGAACGGGCGGCCGCGCACCATCTGGGCGTCGCTCATGCGGTGGGCTGCTCTTCGGGTACGGACGCCCTTTGGCTGGCTCTCGCCGCGGCGGGAATCGGCCCCGGCGCAGCCGTCGTCACCGCTCCCTTCAGCTTCTTTGCCTCGGTCAGCGCGATTCTGCGCGCCGGAGCAACGCCGGTGCTCGCCGATATCGACCCGGCGACGTTCAACCTTGACCCCGCGGCTGTTGAAGCCGCGCAGAAGGGCCCGCACGGCGCAGCCGTTCGCGCCCTTCTGCCCGTTCATCTCTATGGGCAATGTGCGAATTGCACGGAACTTGCGCGCATCGGCGTCGAGCACGGCCTCAAGCTGGTTGAGGACGCCGCGCAGGCGTGGGGCGCCGAATGGCAAGGCGCCAAAGCCGGAGCTTTGGGGGAAGCGGCAGCGTTCAGCTTTTATCCCACCAAGAACCTCAGCGCCGCCGGCGACGCCGGCATGGTGGCCACCAACAACTCCGAGTTCGCCGAGCGCCTGCGCATGCTGCGCCAGCACGGGATGCGCCGCCGCTACTTCCACGACGAGATCGGCTGGAATGCGCGTCTCGACAGCTTGCAGGCCGCAATCCTGAACGTGAAACTCAAGTATGTCGATGGCTGGAATCATTCACGGCGAACCGCGGCCAGGCGATATCACGCCCTGTTTCATGCCGCAGGCCTGGCCGAGTGCGGGCCGTATCCCGAACATGGCATCGTGTTGCCGCACGAAGTCACCGGCAGCCGCCACGCCTGGCACCAGTATGTGATTCGCACGCGCCGGCGCGATGCGCTGCGAGAATTCCTCTCCGAACGCGGCATCGGGTCGGAGATTTACTATCCCGTCCCGCTTCATCTCCAGCAAGCGCTCAAGAGCCTGGGCTACGCCGAAGGCGACTTCCCCGAGGCCGAGCGCGCCGCCCGCGAAGTCCTCGCCCTGCCCATCTTCCCCGAACTGCGCGAAGACGAGCAGCAGGCGGTGGTCGGGGCGATTGCAGGGTTCCACGGTTGATCGATGCCCAGCGCCGGCCGGCGAGGCGCTCGAGCCGAACATATTACCGGTAGTGAATTCTTTCCGCCCGATATCTCGCCAAGAATCGCGCCATCCAGGCACCAGCGCGTGCCGCCGCGATTACGAAAGACTGCTTCTCTAGGATTGACACGCGCATGGCTCCGCCTTAGCGTTTGAGCAACGGCAGCACCCCGGTCCCAACTATCTCTTCTCGGCTCTCGAAAAAGGAACCTCGATGATAAAAGTTGTTGCTCTGTCCCTTCCCCGCAGAGACAGTCGTTTCATTGGCATCCTGCACTTCGCGCTTCTCAACCTGGCGTTGGCGCTGCTTTTCCTGGCGCAGCGCGCGGTGTCGCAGTACTCCACCGTCGAAGTCAACACGATGGCAGCGTTTCCCAAGCCGGCCCAGGCCGGGTTCGGGTTCGGGGCTGCGTTCTCGACGGACGGGACATGGCTCGCCTACTCCACCGGCAACGCGGTGTGGTCGCAATCGATCAAGGGCGGCAAATTGCACCGGCTCTTCACTACGGGCACGGTGCTGCCGGGCAGCGACATCAAGGCCAAGCTGATCTATCCGCAGACCGAAGTCAGCGACGGAATCATCGTCTTCCTTGCCACTGACGAGGGTGGCGAGTCCGGTCTCTATGGCCTCTACGCCATCAAAGCCGACGGCTCCGGACCGGCCAGGCGCGTCGCCGACAGCACTCAGGCCACCGAGGCGATCAACTGGTCCAACTTCATGAACCCCGAAGGCGTCTACGGCTTCTATCAGGTAGCCAAGGGAGTCGTGGTCTTCGGCCTCCAGGGCGGCACTCTCTACGCGGTCAATATCGACGGCTCGCATCTCCGTCCCATCTGGCAAGTTGAGTCGGGCGGCTTTGCCGGTTGCAGCTCTGGCGGGGAGTATCACAGCATCTTCCTGGTCAACCAGGCATTCCAGCCGGCCACCGACGGAACCAATTACGCTTTCGGCGCCGGCAACTACCTCGACTTCGCCGGGGTCTATCACGGCCCGCTCAAGACCGCCAATGCATGCGGCGACCTGATCGATTCCGGCGACTCGATCGACGACCCGTCGCTGAAGATCCTGCCCGGCCAGCCGCAGGCCGGCGCGGCGTTTGCCTTTCCCCAGGGCCAGAATTTTCAGATCGACGACGGCTTTGTCTACTTCGGCGCATACTCCAGCCACGGCGTAAGCTCGACCGAAGACTATTACGGTTATTTCAAGGTTCCGCTCAAAGGCGGAAAAGCCAGCGTATTGGTAAGCAACATCAGCCACGTCCCCGGGCTGCTGGGACCACACGGACAAGCCACCCAGCTCAAGCTGCTCGGCTTCGCGGTCCGCGATGGCCGGTTCATTTTTGCGGCGCAGGACGAAGCGCAGAAGCATCCCGAATCGTTTTACATGGTCGACGGAGACTCTTACGTAAAGATCTTCCAAAGCGGCACCAGCGTCAGCAACCATTGCGTCGGCAGCCTGGATTCCGGCTTCGCCGACGAAGCCACCATCAACCAGAACACGCTCACTGCCGATGGCAAGCTCGTCTTCTATGCCTTCGATGCGCCGCCCACCTACCCCGACGCACACGGGCCCTGCAGTTACCCGCAGTTCGATTACATCCACCTGCCGTTCGGCTTCTTCGTCGTCGATACGACCCATCCGATGATTCCCACCGAAACCGAAATCTCGCTCAGCGTCTCGCAGCCCATCGTCTACGGCGAGAAACCTTCTCTCAGGATCAAAGTAATGCCGGCCGAAGGCGCAAGAAATCCCAAGGATCTGGTTCCGACCGGCGTGGTCAGCGTTTACTACACGAATCCTCAGTATTTCGGCAACCAGCATCCGACTCCCAATATGGCGACACTCGACTCCGACGGCAAGGCCACGATCGCGCTGGGCGCGCAACAGAACGGCACATATTCCTATGTGGTCGCCTATGGGGGCGATGCTAACTTCTCTTCGAGCGCCTCGAGAACGCTCCAGTTCCTGCTTCATGTCACCGCGCCCGTCTTCTCCGTGAAGGGCGGAACCTATAGCTCGGCGCAGTCGATAACTCTCACTGACTCGACACCGGGATCGACCATCTACTACACCACCGATGGCAAAGCCCCGACGAAGAAATCGAAGCAATTTCTCAATGCCATCACGGTTTCATCGGGGAAGGAAACCATCAAGGCGATGGCGGTTGCAACTGGCGATGCGCAGTCGGCGGTGGTGACGCAGAGTTACACGATCAAATAGCTTTGTTGCCGCTAACCTTTTCATGATCCTGGGTGCCCCAGGTCCGGGGTCCCCGCGAACGGGTCTATGTTCGCGGGGTGGAGATCCGTGTTTTCGGACCTGGGATACCACGAAGCCGCGTTCTCGACGAATCGAGAGTGCCCCATCCTTGCCGGACGCGAAGCGAGCGTCAAGGGTGGGTTGAACTTGGGCCGCGACGTTCACCATCCCACCCTCCGCTCGCGTCTCGGCGCGCGAAGGATGGGGCACCCACATATGGGGTAAGTTAGCGAGAAGACGAAGGGTGGGCCGCCCGTCAAGGCTATCGGATCTTCGGTAGTGTCTCAGTTTGAGACACTACCGGATCTTCGCTTGTTGACCGGTACCTCCCGGAAGCACCGACTCTTTTCGGTCCACCCCGATGCCAATTATCATTGGCCTCCATGTTCCCATACGACCCTGAACTCATCGCCGCCGTTGCGACTGGCCCAGAATCCATCGCCGATGTGATTCGGATCCTCGATGCGATCGAAGTTACATGCGTGGACGGCGACGGACTGAGGTGGTTCAACTGGCTTTATCTCGACGTGACCCGGGCCGTCGAAGCGCGCACCAGCTCTGATGGGTTCGCCGATCCCACATGGATCGCCGCACTCGATGTCCACTTCGCGCGATTCTATTTCGCCGCAGTCCAATCCGCGCTGACCGGAGCCGCTACGCCCGGATGCTGGCAGGCGCTTTTCGACGTACGCAACCAACCTCGCATCGCCCGCATTCAGTTTGCTTTGGCAGGCATGAACGCGCACATCAACCACGATCTTGCGCTTGCGGTCGTGGCCACCTGCCAGGATGCGGGTATTGCGCCCCGGCACGGCACCACGCAATACGACGATTTCACCGCAGTGAACGCAACGCTGGACAGTCTCATAGAGTCTGCCAAGCAGACGCTGCATGTGCGCCTGCTCGGCGACCAGCTGCCCCCGGCCTCGCATCTGGAGGACACGATCGCTGCCTGGAGCATGGCGGACGCACGCGAAGCGGCATGGAACAATGCCGAGTTGCTGTGGCATTTGGCCGATGCCCAGCCTCTGCGGTCATCGTTTATGGATTCGATCGACGGCCTGACGACAGTCGCCGGCAAGGTGCTGTTGGTCGCCGCGCCGTAAGGTTCCCAGTCCCCCTCCGAGGCATCGATTGGTACGCTCGACCGGCGACCAGCCCTCGTCCCAGTGCCGTAGAATCGCCCTTGTATGAAGTGTCCCTACTGCGGCTTCGGGCAGGACCGCGTCGTCGACTCGCGCGAGAGCAAGGATGCGGACTCCATCCGCCGCCGCCGCGAGTGCGAGCGCTGCAAGCGCCGCTTTACCACCTACGAACGCGTCGACGAAATCCCCTACATGGTGGTGAAGAAAGACGGCCGCCGTGAGCGGTTCGACCGTCAGAAGGTGCTCAGCGGCCTGCTGCGCGCCTGCGAAAAGCGTCCCGTGTCGTCGAGCCAGCTCGAATCGGTGGTCGATGCAGCGGAGAGCTTTCTGGTCGACGCGGCCGAGCGCGAGCGCACCACCGCCGAGATCGGCGAGCTGATCATGGAGCACCTGAAGAAGCTCGACACCGTGGCCTACATCCGCTTCGCCTCGGTCTATCGCGACTTCAAGGACGTGAACGAGTTCAAAGAAGAGCTGGAGGGGCTGCTGAGCAGCCACGGGCAGGCAAGAGCGAAGAAGTGAGGATTCAGCGATTAACTTTCAGCCGTCAGCTCTTAGCTGCTAGCTTTTAACCCATCGCGCCTATCGGGGGACACAATCTGCGCTTCCCGCGACACACACTGGGAACTGCGAGCTGAGAACTACAAACTGAAGGCTGAAAGCTAACAGCTAAGAGT
>Ga0335078_10016916_pt1 | contig 10832 bp, 10 predicted proteins | sample Lox_Sample_32_FD_206711 | JGI IMG/M metagenome (GOLD analysis project Ga0335078, IMG submission 206711) | Soil microbial communities from Loxahatchee National Wildlife Refuge, Florida, United States - Lox_Sample_3.2 | ecosystem: Environmental > Terrestrial > Soil > Wetlands | place: USA... | reverse complement strand
GCGGTCGCAGAGCTCGAAGAGGTGGGCGTAGTTGTGGTCGATCACGATGATCGACACGCGGCCGCTCGTAGCGAGGTCCTTGATGAGGTCGATGATGAGGCGCGACTCGCGCGCACCCATCGCCGCAAGGGGCTCGTCGAGCAGCAGGATCCTCGGCGCAGCCCTTACGGCACGCGCGACCGCGACCGCCTGCCGCTGTCCGCCGGAGAGCTGCTCCGCCTCGGCCTCGACGCTCGGCACGTTCACGTTGATGTCGTCGAGGTACTGGCGGGAGAGCTTTCGCATAGCTCGTTTGTCGAGGATGCGGAGCGGTCCGAACTTCGTCAGCTCGTGGCCCAGGAACAGGTTCTGGTAGACGGGGAGCTGCGGGATCAGCGCGAGATCCTGGTAGACGGTCTCGATCCCCTGTGCTCGAGCCGCCCCGACCGAATGGAAGTTGACGCGATTGCCGCCGACCATCACGTCGCCCCCGTCTTGCTGATGGAACCCACACAGGATCTTGACCAGCGTGCTCTTGCCGGCTCCGTTGTCGCCGACGAGCCCGAGCACCTCGCCCTGGCGCAGGACCATGTCGACTCCGCGGAGGACGACGAGGGCGCCGAAGCGCTTGGTCACGCCGCGAACCTCGAGCACGGGCTCGGGGGAGGCGGGCGGCTGCGGCACTGCGGGCTGGACGCTCATGACGACCTCGAGCGGGCGATGATCCGGTCGAACTGCACGTTCAGCGCCATCGCGAAGATGATCACGACGCCGACCCAGACGTAGAAGTCGTTCGTGCTGACCCCGATCAGCGTCAATCCGTCCTCGAGAACGCCGATCAGGATCGCCCCGATGAAGGCTCCGATCACGGTCCCGCGACCGCCGGTGAGCGCGGTGCCGCCGATCACGCAGGCGCCGATCGCGTAGAGGATGAAGTCGACGCCGAAGTTGCCCGGGTCGAGGCTCCCGTACTTGACCGAGTCGACGATGCCGACGAGGCCTGCGAGGAAGGAGCAGAGAACGAAGGCCCACACCTTCACGCGCCGGACCGGCACCCCGGCCTCGGCGGCCCCGACCAGGTTCCCGCCGGAGGCGATCACCCGAGTGCCGAAGCGCGTGCGCGTGAGCAGCACCATGCCGACGATCGCGATCCCCAGCACCCAGATGATCTCCGACCACAGCCAGGCACCCATGATGTCGCCGCCGACGCTCGCCTTCGCGCTCGCCGAGGAATACGTCGACAGCGGGATCGGCGACGCCTCCGTGTCATCCGAGTAGATGAGCACGAGCCCGTAGAGGACGAAGTTCATCGCGAGCGTCGTGACGAAGGACGGCACGTTCAGGCGCACCGTGATCAGCCCGTTGATCGCTCCGACGCCACAGCACACTCCGAGCGCGATGACGATGGCGAGCGCGACCGGCAGTCCGAGGCTGTACAGCCACCAGTTGACCCACGCCGCGAACAAGAAGACCTGTCCGGCCGAGAGGTCGATCTCGGCGAGCACGAGCAGCAGCACCTCGCCGACCGCGATCGCGCCGATCGGTCCTGCGTAGCCGGCGGCCGAGCTGAGGCTGAGCTGGTCGGTGAAGTTCGAGCCGGCTCTGATCGTGAAGTACACGCAGAGACCGATCGTGATCAGGATCGGCGTCAGCTCGCGCTGGTAGACGAACAGACGCAGGATGCGACGCGCGATCGACGCTTCACGGCGCTGCCCCGGCGGCTTGGTCGCCGGGGCAGCAGCCGTTGGGGCGCTTTGCTGCACGCTCGCGGCGATTAGTGCGAGATCTTCGCCGGCGGCTTGAGAACCTTCTGCTTCGCGTTGGTCCCTTCGAACCTGTTCGTCACGAGGTACGGGGCGACGTTCGACTTGGTGACGATGCCGAGTCCCGTATCGGTGTTCGTCGGCTTCATCAGCCCGCCTGAGATGTTGTACAGGAAGAGCTGCATGATCGTGTCGAAGCCCTGCAGGTAGGCCTGCTGGTCGATCGTGGCCGACACGTAGCCCGCCTTGATGCCCTGCACGACCGGCAGTCCGACGTCCCAGACCGACGCGCCTACCTTGCCCTGGAGCTTGTTGTTCTGGATGAACTCGGCGACAGCATTGCTGTCGCCGCTGTCCACGGCCATCATGAACTTCACGTCCTTGTGGCCGGCGTACCACGCGGCGATCTTGTTGTACTCCGGCGATCCTTCGGTCGCCGACGTCCCGACCTCGATGAACTTGATGCCGGCCTTCTTAAAGATCGGCTTCGCTCCGTCGAGCCGCGGCTGGATGTTCCCCGTCCCCGGGGTCGCGATGATCCCGGCGACGAGGTCGCCCTTCCCGATCCCCAGCTTCACGATCGCCTCCCCGACCGCGGCACCCGCGGTCAGGTTGTTCTGGCCGACGTAGGCCATCCGGTTGTTCTTGGCGCCCGGCGACACGTCGGCGTTGTACGCAATCACGGGAATCCCGTGATTGAGCGCGGTGTTGACCGGGCCGTTGAAGGCCGTGTTGTTGATCAGGCAGCACCCGATGCCTTTTGCGTTGCCGGCGATGGCGCTGTTGAACGCCGCGACCATCTCGTTGACGACCGAGTTCGTCGAACCGGTCCACGTGGCGGTGCAGCCGGTGATCGCACACGCGTCCGCGATTCCGTACTGCGTCGCCGTGAAGAACGAGTTCGTCGTCACGTGACAGATCATCACGAAGTGGTACTTCGGATGCTTGGCGAAGAACGCGCTGTCACTGTTCTGTCGGATGAGGGTCGCCGCGCTGGCGCTCGTGTCGCCCAGGAACGCAGCGATCCCGCCGGCGGCCGACCCGGCTACGGCCGCACCGCCAGCGTACTTCAGGAAGCGGCGCCGTGAAACCTCCAGCTGCTCCCCACTGACCTCGTCAGGACGATCTGATGTCATACCTCCTCCTCTTTTCGTTCGGTTCCGGCCCAGTCGAACGCCCGTCGTGGGAGCGAGCTGCTCGGCTTCGATACTTTCCCGAACACCGGCTCAATTTGCGTATATACCAAGTGTCGAAAGATTTCTCAAGAGCATTTGCCCGTGTGTTCAGTACCTTCGCGCCGGGCCGCGTCAACCTCATCGGGGAGCACACCGACTACTCCGGCGGGCTCGTCCTGCCCGCCGCGCTCGAGTGCGGCGTGACGGTGCGCTGGCGACCGGATCCGGCCGTCATCCGGCTCCGGTCGGACGAGTTCCCCGAGACCCTCGAGCTCGCGGCCGACGGAGCGCCGCGCGCAGGCCTCGGGGGCTGGGTCCGCTACGCGGGGGCCGTCGCCGAAGTGCTGCGCGAGCGCGGCCGGCCGGCCGCAGGGCTCGACGGGACGGTCTCCTCCACGGTTCCGGTCGGCGCCGGACTGTCGTCGTCGGCGGCGCTGACGGTGGCCCTGGCTCTCGCTCTCTGCCGCGCGGCCGAGTTCGAGCTGCCGCGACTCGAGCTCGCACACGTCGCGCAGGAAGCGGAGCATCGTGCGGTCGAGGTCCCCGTCGGGCTGATGGACCCCGCGGCGGCGCTCTTCGCACGGACCGGTCACGCGCTCCTGCTCGACTGCGGAACCGAGCAACATCGCCTCGTGCCGCTGCCGGCCGACCTCGCGATCGTCGTCTTCGACTCCGGCGTCCGGCATACGCTCGAGCATTCCGGCTACGGGACCCGGCGCGCCGAGCTCGAGCGCGCGCTGCCGTGTCTCGGCGGGGCGCGGCCGTCGGAGGTGACGGTCCAGGAGGCCGAGGCGGCGGCGCGCACGGCCGGCGTCGACGAGGTGGCGTGGCGCCGCCTGCGGCACGCGGTCTCCGAGAACGAGCGTGTCCGCGCCTGCGTCCGCGCGCTGGAGTCGCCTGAGGTGGACCGGAGGGCGCTCGGCGCGCTCTTCCGTGCGAGCCATGCCAGCCTCCAGGACGACTTCGAGGTCTCGATCCCTGAGCTCGACCTGCTCGTCGAGCTCGCCTACGACGGCGGAGCGGTCGCCGCGCGGATGACCGGCGGCGGCTTCGGCGGCTCCGTCGTCGCTCTCGCCGACCGCGCGAACGCCGCTGCGCTCGCCGCGGGAGTCACCGCCGCCTACGTCGCGCGCACCGGGCGCCCCGGATCGGGCCGCGTCTACGCGACCGGCGACGCTGCGTCCTGAGCGCTACCAGCGCTGATGGACGGCCGGGGCGATGCGCCGCCGGTAGACGTCCGCGATCACCGCGTGCGTCTCCTCGCTGAGCGGCGGCAGCCCGGCCGCCTCTGCGTTCGCGCGCGCCTGCTCCGGCGTCTTGGCACCAGGGATGACCGTCGAGACAGCCTCGAAGTCGAGGATCCAGCGCAGCGCCAGCTGCGCGAGCATGGCCCCCGGGGGCACGAGCGGACGGAGCTCCTCGACCGCCTCGAGGCCCGCCTCGAAGTCGACGCCGGAGAACGTCTCGCCGACGTCGAAGGACTCACCGTGGCGGTTGTACGCGCGATGATCGTCTGCAGCGAAACGCGAGGCGCGGTCGAACTTCCCGGTCAGCAGGCCCGAGGCGAGCGGCACGCGCGCGATCACGCCGACGTCGTGCTCGGCCGCCTGGCGCAGGAAGAGCCCGGCCGGGCGCTGACGGAAGGCGTTGAAGATGATCTGCACCGTGACGACGCCGGGATACTCGATCGCCTTCAGAGCCTCCTCCACCTTCTCGACGCTGACGCCGTAGGCCTGCACGAGCCCCTCCTCGACCAGGCGGTCGCAGGCCTCGAAGACCGACGGCGTGTAGTACGTCTCCCACGGGAGGCAGTGCAGTTGCACGAGGTCGACGGTCTCGACGCCGAGATTCTCGCGCGAGCGCTCGATCCAGGTCCGGAAGTTGTCGTAGGTGTACGCGGCCGGGTCGAGCGGCACGCGCCGGCCGAACTTCGTCGCGACCACGAGCTGCTCGGGCCGCTCGCGCAGGAGCTGCCCGACCAGCCGTTCGGAGCGGCCGTCGCCGTAGACGTCCGCGGTGTCGAAGAACGTCATCCCCGCGTCCACCGCGGCGTGCATCGCCGCGAGCGACTCCCGGTCGTCGACGCTGCCCCAGTCGGCCCCGATCCCCCAGGCGCCGAAGCCGATCTCGGAGACCTGCCGGCCGGTCTTACCGAGTCGTCTCGTCTTCATGGACTTTCCATTCCTGTCGGAAGAGACGATACTACTAGCGCTTTCGCAGAACATGCAGACCCTGCCCCGCCACGAGCTCTTCCACCGCGACGGACGGCGCCTGCTCGTCTACGGCGACCTCTGCGGGACGCTCGACGACGAGCCCGCTGCCGACGAGCCCCAGGCGATCCACAAGCGCCTCGACCTCTTCACCGGCGACTGGGTCGGGATCGCGCCTGCGCGGAACGCGCGGCCGCTCGACCCGGCCGCGGAGACCGCCGAGGCGTGCCCGTTCTGCCCCGGCGGGACGGAGGTCCCCTTCCCCTACGAGGCGGCCGTCTTCGACAACCGCTTCCCCTCCTTCCGGCCGACGCCGCCGCCGCCTCCGGCGCTCGAAGGGCCGACCGGCCCCGCCCGCGGCCGGTGCGAGGTCGTGCTCTACACCGACCGCCACGAGGCCTCGTTCGGCGACCTCTCGCCCACGGAGCTCACCCGCGTCCTCGCCGTCTGGATCGACCGGGCGCGTGAGCTCTGGAGCGAACCCTCCCATGCGTACGTCTGCGTCTTCGAGAACCGCGGCCCCGAGGTCGGCGCCACGATCGCGCACCCGCACGGGCAGATCTACGCGCTCGACCACGTGCCGCCGATCACGACGGCGAAGGCGGCGGCGCACCGCCGCCACCGCGAACGCGCCGGCACCTGCCTCTCGTGCGACGCGGCGCTGGGGGACGCTCGCTCCGACCGGGTCGTCTCGGCGAACGAGAGCTTCGTCGTCGCCGTTCCGTTCGCCGCGCGCTGGCCGTTCGAGCTTGCGATCCGCGCGCGCCGGCATGGAGCCGGTCGGCTGTCGGACCTCCACCCGTCCGAACAGCGCGACCTCGCAGTGGGGCTTCGCGACGCCGTCCGGCGGTACGACGCGCTCTTCGACTTCCCGCTGCCGTACATGATGGTCGCGCAGGAGGCACCGGCCGGCCAGCCCGACTGGCATCTCGCGTTCGAGCTGTTCCCGCTGCACCGCGCGGCCGGTGCGACGAAAATCCGAGCCAGCGTGGAAACGGGGCTCGGACTCTTCTTGAACGACGTCGCTCCCGAGGACGCTGCCCGGCGGCTGGCCGCGCTCACCGTCCCGGCCGAGCCGATCGAGCTCGACACGCTCTTCACGTCGACCCGGCCACCGCTGAAGACCCTGCCGTGAGCGAGAACGGGAAGCAGCCGCCGGTTCCCCCGTCGCTTCGGCGCGAGCGGATGCTTGCCGAGATCACGGAGCGCGAGTTCGTGCGCGTCTCCGAGCTGAGCACCCGGTTCGGCGTATCGGAGATGACGGTGCGCGGCGACCTCGACTCGCTCGCGGCCAAGGGGAAGGTGCACCGCATTCGCGGCGGCGCGATCCCCCGGCTGACCGCGAAGCACGAGGTGCCGTTCGAGGACAGCATCTCGACGTTCGCGGCCGAGAAGGTGGCGATCGGACAGGCGGCCGCCGCCCTGCTCGAGGACGGGGAGACGGTGCTCGTCGACGTCGGCACGACGGCGGCGGCGGCGGCGCGGGCGATCGCTGCGCGGACCGAGCTCGACGACGTGGTCGTCTTCACGAACGGGCTCAAGACGGCGCTCGAGCTCGAGGCGGCGGCGCCGCGAGTCACCGCGGTCGTGCTCGGCGGGACGTTGCGACCTCTCCAGCACTCGCTCGTCGACCCGCTGGCGACGCTCATCCTCGACCAGATCTCTGTCAAGACGCTGCTCCTCGGCTGCAACGGCGTCGACCCGGTCGGCGGCGTCACGAACATCAACCTGCCCGAGGCCGAGGTGAAGAAGCGGATGCTCGCGGTCGCCGGCCGCCGAATCGTGCTCGCCGACGGAAGCAAGCTCGGACGAATCGAGGTGGCGCGGCTCTGCGGCATCGACGACGTGGACATGGTGATCACGGGACGCTCCGCCGACCCGGCGGTGGTGGAGGTGTTGCGCGACCGCGGCTGCGACGTGCGCGTCGCCGGTTAGGCGATGCGGGTTCCGAACGACGCAGCCCCCGGCGACGTGCCGCTCACGAGACCTGCGCCGAGCAGCTCCGACACCCGCCGGACGGCCGGCTCCGCCTCCTCGCGGCCGATCACGACGACGGTCCCGCCGCTGCCGCCGCCGCTCACCCGTGCGCCGATCAGCCCGCCCTCCCAGCCGGCCGACTGCACCGCCTCGACGATGCGGTCGGTCGCCGGCGCGCCCAGCCCGCAGCGGGAGTAGCCGGCGTGCGACGCGGCCATGACCGCGCCGAGCCGCTGCGCCCGCGACGAGCTGACTGGTCCGTCGAGCAGCTCGAGGAACGTTTCGACCCGTTCCTGCTCCTCGATCGGGTGCAGCGTTGCCGCCCGCACGGGGTAGTCGACCTCGGGCTCGACGGAGCTCATCTCGTCGTCGACGCCGTCGCGGACGCGCAGGAACTCGGCGCCGGTCATGCGCTCCGGAAGGCGCTCCGCCTCCAGCTCACGCGGGCCGAGCGCGCTGAGGTACTCGGCCTCCACGCCGAGCAGCGCCTTCCCCATGAAGCACGCGCAGCGCGCGCGACGGTAAGGCGCGGCGCGGACCGCGTGCCGCGCCCCCGAGTCGATTCCCCAAACGGCGAGTCCACCCGGCAGGGCGTGCATGCCCGTCACCTCCGCCGGACGGCAGATCAGGGTGAGCAGCCGACCGGCCTCGCCGCGCACGACTGTCATCTGGTCCATGACGCCGCACGGCGCCCCCGCGAGCAGGTGCTCCGCCCGCTGGGCGAGCAGGGCGACGCGCCGCGGCTCGAGCCGCAACCCGAGCACGCCGGTCACCGCCTGCGCGGCGGCGACCTCGACCGCCGCGGACGAGCCGAGTCCCTTCCCCTCCGGCACGGCAGAGGAGAGCAGGAGACGCAGCCCCGGCAGGCGCACGCCCTCATCGCGCGCAAGCAGCGCCACCGGCCCCAGGACGTACGCGGCCCACGCGTCACGGCCCGAGAAGCGGCGCGCGAGGTCGGCGATCGGCGACTCGACGAGTACGGCAGCCGGGATCGCGATCCGCCGCGCACCGCTGACCGCAATCACTTGCCCGTCGCCGGCGGCCTGTGCCGCGGCGAGTGCGGCTGCACGGATCGGCAGGCCGAGGACGAGCCCTCCCGCGTAATCGGCGATGCCTCCGAGCACGTCGAAGCGGCCGGGCGCCCGCGCGACAACGATCGGCTCCCTCGGCGCGAACAGAGAGTGCCGGCGCGCCCGGGCGGAGAACGCGTCCGCGTCGGGAAAGACGTCGTCACCCATATCGGCGAGCGGCGCCGTGACCGTCGTCACGTCCGTCACTACCGCGAGTATCCCACGACCTATGCAAATTGCCCAGACTGGCGGGCGTATGACAAGTCCGGTCGCAAGGAGACGCTACGGCGAGGCCCGACCTCTTCACCCTGACGACCGGTGAGGGCGTCGAGTACCGACTCGAGGGCTCGGAGCTCCGGATCGACTACCGCACCATGACCTCGGCGCCGACGCTCGTGAACCTCACGAACCACACGCGTTGGAACTCGCGGGCGAGGGGAGCGGCTCCGTCGACGACCACGTGCTCCAGGTGTACGCCTCGTCGTTCACGCCGGTGGGCCGAGTCTCATCCCGACCGGCGCGCTCGCAGCGGTCGCGGGCACGCCGCTCGACTTCCGCGACCTGGTCGCGATCGGAGCGCGCGGACGGTGCTACGACCAGAGCTTCGTCCTCGCCGGGCACGACGGCTCTCTCCTCGCCGCCGCTCGCGTACGGCCCCCGCGAGCGGCGGGACGCTCGAGGTCCGGACAACGGAGCCCGGTCTCCAGCTGTAGACCGCACCTTCCTCGACGGGAACCGGCGCGGCACGAGTGGCCGCCGAGGTGCTCGCGGCGTGGAATCCGTCTCGCGCGACCTGCGTCGCGGTCATTCCTGCGTGCGAATCCGCTCGCAGCGAGCGCGCACAAGCGTAGTCACCCGGCGCGGGACGCGGATCGAGGCGTTCGTAGCCTGCGCACGGGTCAACGGTGGACAGGGCTGGTTCCTCGAGGATCTCGTGCGCCGGCCGACGGCGCCGGTCGGGGCCACCGAGCTCGTCGTTGTCGAGGCGCTCGCACGGCTGGCAAACAGCGGTGCCGACTGGGCGGCGCTCGACATCGCGCCGCTGCGCGGCAGCGCCCGACCAGCTCGACCGGCGTGAGGTCGGTTGATCCGCGCCGTCCGGCCGGCGCTCGACCACTTCGACGCGCGTTACCACTTCCACGCCCGCTCGCAGTACGCGAAGGAGTTCGCCCCTTCCGAATGGCGCCCGAGATACGTCGCCCTCCTACCGCCTCTGCCGACTCTCAGTCTGGTCCGTGCAGTCCGCGAGGGCGTTTCCTCGTTCTCCCTGCTTAGCCACATCGCTTTCGTTGTTGGGCGTGACGCCGGCCGGCTGTTTCGACGTCCACCGAGCGTCCACCAGCGTCCACCGGTCGAACTCGGGTGCGTTCAAGGCGTCGAGGAGCTCCATCGCGTGCTCGCGTCCGTCGCGACCGAGGCGGCCGAAAGGTTTCGGCACGGAGCCGAACGGCGGAACGGGCAGGCGCTCACCGCGACGTATTCAGCAGGACCGCCTCTGCGACCAGCGCCGTCAGCGTCGACTCGTCGACCTCCTCGCCTTCGCGGAAGTCGATCGCTCGCACCGTCTTGCTCTCCAGGCGGGTGTTGAACAGCTGCTTCGGATCGTCGAGCTGGGCGCCCCTCGGGAAGGTCAATCTCACGGCGGTCTTCAGCGTGTCGGCAACGCAGACAATCCCCCCACACGACCAAACCGGCACTCCCTCCGGTCTGGACGGCTTCTTCCACTTCACTTCTTCGACCACGGCCGGGGCCGCCTGGTTGATCAGCACGCAGTCGCGCCAAGGTCGCGCCCCGCCAGTCACCCGCCTTCTCGATGATCGCGTCGATCTGCGAAGACGCAGAGGGCTGCTCCATGCCAGGCTCCTTCCCTCACGTTCGCTGCTAGGGGGCCACGCCTCCGTCAGAATGCCCGATGCGGCTGCGCGCTACAGACGGCGCCCTCGGGCTCAGCCGAGGAACGACTGGAGCCGCGCGAGGAACGCCGGCTCCTGGAACAGGAAGGCGTGCGCCGCGTCGGGGTAGAGGACGAGTTGCGCGCCGGGAATCAGCGTCGCGAGGCGCCCGCCGGGTCGGTTCCCGCCCACCAGAGGTCGACCGCACGGCGCTGCGCGGCGAGGACGCCGGCCGGGACGGCCGCGGCGGGCGGCCAGCTCGAGACGGCGGCGAGGTAGGTGTTCTGGGCGCTCGTCTAGCTTTCGGGGAAGAGGTCGGACATGAGCTTCGCTTGGTTGCCGCTCTCAAGCGCGTCGATCGCCGACTGCGCGGGACGCACCGTCCTCCCGTCGCCCGGGAAGGCGGCACAGAGGACGAGGCGGCGCACCTGGGAGGGATGGAGCACCGCCAGCGCCTGCGCGATCATGCCGCCCATCGACCAGCCGAGGACGTCGGCGCGCTTCAGGCCGAGCGCGTCGATCAGCGCGCTCGTCTGGTTCGCCATCTTGTCGATCGTGAGCTTCTCGAGCGGCGCGGTCTTCCCGATGCCGGCGTTGTCGAGCAGCACGACTCGGTGGTGGGCGGCCAGCGCGTCCACGAAGCGGCGGTCCCAACCCTCCATCGTCACGCCGTAGCCGCCGACGAGGACGAGCGGCGGGCCGCTGCCGATGGAGCGGCAGCCGACCGGCCCGAGCGTCGTCTTCGCCGTCTGTACCGGCGTCGAGG
>Ga0335078_10016915_pt1 | contig 10832 bp, 9 predicted proteins | sample Lox_Sample_32_FD_206711 | JGI IMG/M metagenome (GOLD analysis project Ga0335078, IMG submission 206711) | Soil microbial communities from Loxahatchee National Wildlife Refuge, Florida, United States - Lox_Sample_3.2 | ecosystem: Environmental > Terrestrial > Soil > Wetlands | place: USA: Florida... | reverse complement strand
AGCGCGAACGAAACGGTACCCGCTGGCACCCCGGACCACGCCAACGGCGACGAGAAATCCTCGCGCTCGCACGAGTACCGGCGCGGAACCGGCTGCCCTGCGGCGAACGCACCACTGACCAACTCCACAGCGCGTTTTTACCACGTCCGGCTACGGGCACTCCGTCGCCATAGGGCTCGCGCCCCGTAGGCGATCCCGCGGTACGTCGTCGCCGTACGTGTCGAGCGCGACGTAGGCCGCCCACTCATCTCCTTGACCGCCCTCAGTGGGCGGGGCTCCGCGTCACGGGGGCTGCCCCGCCACCGTCGCCGCCGTCCTCCGCTCGGCACAATCACGTGGCCGGTTCCCGCCTGACCACGGCACGACGATGCGCCCGCGCGTCATGGCAGGCACGACACCAACACATCGACCCCGCGGTTAGTTGCGCCTGCATCGAACCCACGGGGGTTCTGATCGATTTCCGTCAGCTTGTAATTTCAGGTGTGGTGCGCCACGAAGCGCTGGTTGTTCGAGGGGGGTGGGAGACCTCTCCGCCCGGCCGTCGTAGCGGTGGGGTGAAGCTGGAGGCAGCCTGACCTGGGGTCCGCCGGGGAGGGCGGGAGCAGCCTCGACAAAGCCGGGTCGGCCTGGTACTGCCGGATGGGCCGCAGGCAGAAGCCAAGCGATTGGTACACGCATGACGGGTGTTGAGCAAGGTTGGGTGGCAGAGCCTCGAGGCCCCGACCACGCACCCCGGCCAGGTCCCGACGTGGCGATGGTCGGGAGAAATCGTGACGTCTGGCCGATCGCGAACTGGGGATGGCGGCCGAGGCGACGGTAGATGGTCTGGCGGAGATGTGGAATATGTGCCTTCACTCCCGCCGCTTCTTGCGTGCTGCGGCCAGGTTGTTCGCAGAGGTCAGGGTGTCCCGGTGGTCGGGGCCGAGGATCCCCCGCCGGTCGGTGAGGGTCTGCTCGTACGGCGGGAGGGCCCGGCCCAGATCCCCGGCCGCCTCATCGGCCCAGGCCTGCCGGTACAACCAGGCGGTGAAGGCGAACCGGCCGGGCTGGGCGGCGAAGTCACGATACCCGTAGCGGTCCCGGATCTCGGCGGTGTGACGCCACCGCACCGGCATCTCCCGATGGCCGGCCAGCACGCCGGGGTCGATCCGTTCCGGCGGGACATCGAGGTGTTCTCGCCGGATCCGCAGCGGCCGAACGAGCCCGGCCCTACCGGTAGTAGCCCGCGGGCTCATATTGTTCGCCTGTCCAACAAAATGTCACGCTGGACTCGCTAGCTGAGGATACCGGCTCGCCGACGCGATCGAGGCGCAGGCCGGAGCCGACCTGGAGAATGGGCCTGTGGTGCAACGCTGGCCGGACCCGGGGCGGTGCGGGCACACCGGATGGACCCGGGAACCGGAAAGCGTCCCTGAGAGCTACGCGTACCTGTGCGACCGCTGCCTCACCGCGTACGCGAGTCAATCCCCGGGCCGCCGCCGCAGGACCTGGTAACTTCCGCCCGCTCCGCGATGATTGGCAAAATGCCCGGCCGCCGTGGCTGGACTTCACGCGTGTTTTCTTACATTCTCTTTCATTACATTTGCCAGGCTATTCCGTCCGCCCGGGCCTGCTCGAACGTGCGCACCTGCTCGGCGGACGGCGTCCGGCCTGGTCGTAGAAGCAGCAGCCCGCCACGCCGTCAGCGGTGATGATCACTGGCATGACCACGGGTCTGCCGTCATCGGCTCCAGCCGGATCGCTGCCTTGCTCTCGTTGGCGAGCCCGTCCCACCGGTCCACCCACTCATACGCGGTCCGCCCGATGGTGAACACGGTCCGAGGCTGCCCCCGGCAGTACGCCGCCGACAGCACGCCGCTGACGGTCCATGGGCCGGTCATTGACGGGGCGGTCGCATACCCGGCCCGCACCGGCCCGCCGCCCACCGTCTTCAGCAACGGCGGGCCAGAGCAGTAGCCGCAGCCCGGTGACGAGTACACCATCACCCAGGTGCCGTCACTGCGCTGGTAGGCCCCCACCCCTTCGCCGACCGGGATGATGGTGGCCGGGGGTTGGGTGATGCCCGCCATCGCCTTCGTGCCTGCCCCGGTGCCGTCCGTCCACGATTGATTGAGGCTCTCCTCGGAGACGCCGCCCATTGAGCACAGGATCGCCGCCGCGGAGCCCTGGGTGATGACAGAGAAATCACCGTTGTACGCGCAGATCTTCAAGGCCGGCTTGTGCGTGAATCCGTGGCCACCGGCCTGGTAGCCGCAGGGCCCGGCCGGGCCGTGGCAGCCCATCACGTAATACGCGTTCACGTGATGGGCGCTGGTGTCGCGGGGGGCGTTGAACCACAGGAGCCACACCCCGTCGGGCCTGCGGAGCATCCGCGGGTTGAAGCAGCCCGCACCCGTCGAGGCGCACACCCAGTTCCAGGTGCGGCCCTTGTCCGGCCCCCAGTTGTCCAGCGCCTTCGGCGAAAACAGCAGGCGAGGCGCAGACCAGGGCCCGGTGAGGGCGCGGGCCTTCCGGACAGCGAACCCGCAAAACCGGGTCCGCGCCTTCAGCCAGGTGAACCCGCACTTGTATTCCGTCCCGTACAGGTAGAACGTGGACCTGTACTTGACGACGGTGCCGTCATGCTCATCCAGCCCAGACAAGATCACCGGCTTCGGCGGCGGCGCCGCGGACGCAGGCGGGACCGCTAGGCAAGCCAGCGCGAGGACGAGCACGGGAACCAGGGCTATTTTCGCTGCCGAGCGCACCGTCATGACCCCCTCCGACGACACCGCAACCCGGTGCGCCCGAGCGGCGGTCCTGGTGGACCTCGACCGCGCTGGCGCCGCCGTCTGACGAACACATGGGTTCGATCAATGACCACTTAAGACGCGCCGGGCGCGGACGGCGATTACAGACGATGCGGCAAGAAATTGGATTTGTGGCCCGGCCAGGCCACCGGATAAACGGACAGACAATGCGATACAACTCAGCGAGTGGGAGACACGCCCAAAGTCCATGGAATTGGCCACCGCGCCACGCGTAGCCATTGAGATGAACGGTGTGCACGGCGGTGCTGCAATCATGATGTTGCCTGGCGTTGCCGCGTGGATCTTCGGTGAAGATTGTCGATCATGGGACGTGTGCCCGGGTTTTGAGACCAGCCCACGGCGGGCCGTCATCGCCCGCCGGACGATCCGCTGCTTCAAGGCACGAACCCACGCCAGCAGCGCCGCCCGGCTGACGACCCGGCCTTCACGTTCGTGCAGCAGGTTCTGCAGGACGTCGAATTCGAGCTTGGTGATCGGCCAGGCAACCGAACAAAGGCGAGAACGTGCAAACGCTGCGCCGCAACCTTGCCTACGCCAACGAGGGCGCCCTGCTGCGACGCCACCACGAACAGCAAACCGAGCAGATGCGGTGTTTGACCGTGGTTACCAACGCGATCGTGTGCTGGGTCACCGAGTATCTTGGGCCACCGAATATCACAGCCTCGCCGTCGGCGCGCTACGTGATCAGCGGCAGATCAATGAGGAGGTATTCTCCCGCATCTGGCCCGCCCACCACGGCAATGTGCACTTCTACGGCGCCCACACCGTCGACATCGATGGTGAACTCGCCAAGCTCGACACTGACGGCTACCGACCCCTCAGAGCTCCCGCCGGCCCGCTCGGGTCGCGCGCGGACGCGCCGGGCATTGACCTCGCCCGGTGGGGCATCAGCAACCTCAGGGCCAGAGGGCTCGTTCGCCCGCAGGCCGTACTGGCTGTCGCGGCTGGCCGACCTGGTGTCAGCAGCACAGGCATCATGCGCGGCGGGTCGTTGCAAGGTCAGCTGACCCTATACACGGCCAGCACGGTGACGATGGCGGCCATCGTGGTGGTCGCGGCGGGACGGGAGAGCAGAAGCCGAGTGGGCCGCAGGCCCTGGAAGGCCGCGCGCAGGCTCACCCGGGCGGCTTGGGCGAGGACTGCGGCCGCCACAGCGAGCAGTACCGGCCCGGCAGCCGCCGGGACGGGGAAGGCATCGGCGGCGGCGGCGCCGATCACTGGGCTGAGGCACATCAGGGCCAGCCAGCCCGCCACCCGGCGGCGCGGCCGGCCACCGAGCAGCGCCCCGGTGGCCAGGCCTTCCCCGAAGGCGTGTGCGGCCAGCGCCAGCGCGACCGCCGCCGATCCGGCCAGCGCGACGGCGGCGCCCTCCAGGAAGCGGTGGATCGCCAGCGCCGCCGCCGTGCCCGCGCCGCTGGCCTGCTCCTTATGTTCGTGGCAGCCGCACCCGGCGCGGGCGGCCAGGCCCACGGCCGCGAACGCGGCGACCGCGGCGATCGGTACCAGCCCTGGCCAGATCCGCGCGCTGCGGGCGCCCGCCCACGCGTCCGGGAGCAGGTGCAGCCCCGCGATGATGAGCAGCGCACCGCCGGCGGCGGCGAACCAGATCTGCCGCTGCCCGGGCCGGCGGCGGGCCAGCCACGCCCCGGCCACGGTCGCGGCAGCCACCAGGCCGGCACCGGCCAGCACCGCGCCGGACAGCACGGCCGGGACGGGCTCCCAGGCGGCGGCTGGCTGACCGGCGTGAACCACCGCGTGCCCTTGCATCATCGGGCGCCTGCCTATCCGGCAATGCCCCGGCTGTTACCTGCTGAAGCAGTAGGAGTCGCTGGAGGCGTCTCCGCCCTGCAGCCGGGTCTGGTGCACCCGCAGCCCCCGGAACTCATCCCCATGCGGAAAGAAACGCACGTCGACTGACATGCCGCCGCTGCTGGTGTCCGCGTCGATCTTCGCCAGCCAGGCACCCACGCCGTCGGGGTAGAAGACCTCGTCCCATGCCGCATACAGCGAGTTGGTCACGTAGACGCGCTTGCCGTCCCGGCTGATCTCCACCATTTGCGACCCGCCGCCGAGCGGCTGGCCAGGCGCGGCGGGGTGCGGCTGGCGGCGCACGATACCGCCCAGCCGGACCGAGGCCGTCTCGCGCGGGTTGAACGGGTCGGTCACGTCGTACTGCTTGAGTTCTCCGGTGCCCCAGCAGGACACATACAGCCAGCGGTCATCGACCGACAGGTCGATGTCGGTGATGAACGGCGGCACGGCGCCAAAGGGCTTCAGCGCCGGCGGCAGGTCGCCGGGGCCGGCCGGCTCGGCGGGGATGGTGATGACCTTGCGGACCGCCCAGCGGTCACCGTCCTTATGCCACAGCCACACCGATGCGGGCAGGTCCTCCACGCTGGTCACCACGCCGGCGAACCCATACGTCCTGGCCGGGTCGTGCGCGGGCCGCAGCTCCAGCACCATCTGGTGCTGATCGCCCAGGTCGATGCGCTGGGTCAGCGTGCGCCCAGACATGCTCCAGAAGTTCAGGTGGTGGCCGAACTTGCGGCCGAGCAGGTCGTCGGGGTCGAGGCCGTTCTCGATCATGGACGGTGTGGCCCACTCTGAAGTGATCACCGTGTCGTGGTTGAGGTGCCACCACACGTCGTAGGCGAGAAACTGCTCGCCGCGCTCGGCCTCCCATGCGCCGGCCACGTCGAAGGTCTCGTGGTCGAGCAGTGCCACGCCGCCTGGGCCGTCGTTGCCGTTGGCGCCGCCGAGTGCGGACATGAAGATGCCCTGCGGGCCGCAGTGCAGCGTGTGCGGCCGGGAGTACCCGGCCTTGGCCGCCAGCTCCTCCGCCCCGATCTCCCGGATCACCTGCGGCGCCCGCGGATCCGGCCTGGTATCGAGGATGTAGGTCCGCGACGAGCGCAGGCACGGCACAACAAGATAGCGGCGCTCGAGGTGGTGGCCGGCGTGCCCGCCGTGGCACAGCGCGCTCGAGCACGCGTTCCACCCGAAGTGGTGCAGCTCGTTGCCGCTGGTCGGCAGCTCCGCCCAGCCCACCACCTTCCCGAAGGTCGCAGACGCCGCATCGCAGTCCAGCACGGCGATCGCGTCCTTGGCGGCCGCCCGCGGGTCGAAGGCAGCCACATAGGCCAACGCCTCTGGCGCGGCCGCGATGGCATCACCCGGCGTGCGGTAAAACGTCGGATCAGCGATCTCGGTCATGATTGCCCCCTGGGATTGTGCCCCGGGTCGCCGGGCTACGGCCAGGCACACCGGTGGGCAGGCCACGAAACGCTCGCTAGCGCCCGACAACCAGGCGCCGACCACCCCTCATTTAGGCAACATCTCTATGGAGGCGCCGCGCAGAACCTGCATAGGTAATGTGGAGATCCGGAGCCGGCCCCCGGTCGAAGATAGCCGGTGGCATTGACGGGTCCGAGGTCCTGGTCACCGGGCATCCCCCCGGGCCGGTGAGCGTTAGCGCGTACGGTGAGCCTCCGGCTCATCGTTCACGTTCACCAATGGAGCCCTGCTTGCCCGGGTTCTTCCCCCCGTGAACAGCTGGTCACTGACCTTTACGGGACACGTCGTTGGTTTAGCCTGAGGGGTCAGGAGGCCATGTCGATATGTTGCATGTCTCTCTCTTGGGGGAGCAGGCAATCACCGACGACCGGACCGGCAGCGTCCGGGCTCAGTCGTCGCGCTCGGTTGTCCTGGTCGCGTTTCTGGTCTGCCATGCCGGGTCACCCCAGAGCCGGCAGCGCATCGCCGGCCTGTTCTGGCCCGAGTCCACCGATGCGCAGGCGCTGACCAACCTGCGCCGCGAGCTGCACAACTTGCGTCAGGTTCTGGGAGACGAGCCTTCGCTGGTCGTGACGTCAAGGGAGCTGTGCTGGCGTAATTCCGATACGTGCCGTGTCGACGTACGCACCTTCGATAGCGAGCGGAAAGCAGCCCTGGCGGCGGCGGCTGCCGATGATAGCGACGGGGTCTTGCTGCATGCCACTGCGGCGATCGCTCAGTACCGGCCCGGGACTCCTATAGCTCCGGCGAACCGCAAAGTAGTAGCTGCTGACCGCGCTGGCCGGCACTCGGACCGCGGCACCGGCGCGTGTTAGCCGGCGGCGACCGCCGCGGCGGCCTTTTCGTCGTGCTCGCGGAGCATGCGCATCACGGTCGCCGGGGACGGGTGCTGGCCTTTCTTCTTTCCGGTGGAGATGACGAGGCCGGCGGCGATGTCGCGCAGGCTGAGCTCCTGGCCGCGCAGATGGAGGGCGACGGCGAGCATGGCGTCGTCGGTGACGGCGGCGCCGCCGATGACCTTGCCGCGGGTGCGGGCTGACTCGTGGCCTTCCAGGGTCCGGTCGCGGATGTACTCGCGTTCCATCCCTGACAGCGCGGCGAGCACGGTAAACACGACCCCGTCCGGGGCGTGCGAGCCCTGCAGTTCCCCGGTCAGGAATTCCAGGCCGATATCGGCGGCGCGCAGCTGCTCGGCGAGGGCGGCGAGCTCGATGCCGCGGCCGAGCCGCTTGTGCTCGTGCACGACGATCGTGACGGCGGCGCCGGACGCGCGGATCTCGCGGGCCAGGGCGACGGTCTTGTCGAGCTCGGGCCGGGTGAGCGCACGGGTGGAGATTTTCTCGGCGAAGATCCGGGTGATGCCCGAGGCCTTCAGTGAGTCGGTCTGGGTGTTGAGCGACTGGCGGACGGTGGATGCGCGGGCGTACCCGATCCGCACGTGCCCGGCGGTCACTGTGCCGGCCGCCGCAGGGCGGGGCAGTTCGGTCCAGGCGGATCCTGGCTTGCGGACCGGCGGGACCGGGACGCTGAGAGCCTTCGCGAGCCGGGGCACAAGCCGGAACCGGGCGGTGTGGTACTGAGCGGCCACCCGGCCCCTGCCCGTCCGGCACGGCGACCCGGCCGGGGCCGCGCAGGACGACATCGGGCAGTCGCTCGCCTCCACGCTCAGGAAATCGTCGTCACTCACCCGCAGATCGTTTCATGGGTGCGTTTCACCTGTCCAGGCGTTTGCAACAACCCATGAAACGGCATTCGCCCTGCATGGCTACCGCTGCCCAGCCTGTTTCACAGGCGACCGCCTATGAAACAGGAGAAGCAGCGCATCGACTGTTGAGCGACACGGAAATGTCAGTAGGAACGGCTCGTCCGGCTGTCAGTGGAGCGAGCCAGTGATGTGCAGCCCGAGGGTGGCGGCGGCGAGCTGGGCCGGGATGAGGGCTGCTCCGATTGCGGTGAACTGCCAGGCGCTGAGCGCCGCGCCGGCTTCGCGGGCGATTCGCCGGCAGATCAAGGTGGCGACCGAGCCGGTGATGAGCAGGTCCGGGCCGATGGCGGTGGCTAGGATGGCTGCCCACAGCCCGGCCGGTCCCGCCGGGTGCAGGGCTGCGGCGGCGGGCAGGTTGTTGAGGCCGGCGGCCAGTACGGTGCCGCCGGCGAACTGGCCGGCGAAGCTGGCGTGCAGGGCGATGCCCTCTGCGAGCAGCGCGCGGATCGCGGAGGCGGCGAGGAACATGGGCATCAGGTCGAGCGCCGTCCGCGCGGATGGGCGGTCGCGCGTCGCGCGGGCTGGCCCGGTTCCGGCGTGTGCCAGCCATGCGCTGAGCGGGCCGACGGTGATGGCGGTGACCAGGAGCCAGGCGAGCCATGAGCTGCGCAGGTAGGCCAGCGCCGGCAGCGGCACGCGGCCGAGCAGCAGCAGGCTGGTGATATTGGCGGTGGGGAGCAGGAACGAGGCGGCGTTGGCAGTGATCGCGACCGCGACCATCAGACGCCCGGCGGGCATGCGGTGCTGGCCGGCGGCCTGCAGGGCGACGGGCATGGCCACGACGACGGCGACGTCGAGGTTGACCAGCCCGGCCAGCAGGGCGGTGAACGCCAGCACCGAGGCGGCGGCCACGGCGCGCGACGCCCGGTCCCGGATCAGCAGGCGGGCCAGCGCGCCGAACACCCCGAGCCGGCCGGCCAGCACCGACCCGGCGATGATCGCGGCCAAGGTCGCGAACGGCCCCAGCGTTGCCCCGGCGGCCGGAAGCAGGGCCTGCGGCCGCCAGCATGCCGCAGCGGCCGTCAGGATGACCGCGGCCGTCCACAGCACCACAGGCAGCCGGTCGCGAGGTGACGTAATCTTGGCGGATACGTAAGGCCTTCTGGGCGTAACAGTATGCACGTCTCCTCCTACCCGGCTGAAATTGCTGGCAGATGTCAGCGGGCAGCGTGACCGCCTGATTAGGATGTTACACGATGATGTCAGATTCTGGCCGGGACCGGGACGACGAGCTGATGGCCATCCCCCGGCTCGCCGAGCAAATCGGGGTCACCCCCCGGGTGCTGCGGTACTGGGAAGAGCAGCAGCTGATCAGCCCCACCCGCGAGCACGGCAAGCTGCGCTACTCACCGCGCGACCTGGCCATCGCCGCGCTGATCCGGCGGCTCATCGACGCCGGCGCCGGCGTGGAGGGCATCCGGATGCTCAAGCGGCTCGCCGAGCGCGACGTCCGCCGCGCCGCCGCCACCGGCCAGGAAGACGCGCTCGCCGAGGAGGCGTTGCGCATCCTTTACCAGCGCAAGGCCTTCCGCGAGGAAACCGGCACCGACGAGGAGCACTACCCCCAGCGCAAGCCGCCGCCCCCACCGCCGCCCCCACCGCCCGGCCCGCCACGCCATCCCCCGCCCGGGCCCGGGCACCCGTAAGTGCTCCTCGGCCCTGCTGACATTTCGTGTCGCCGCACTGACGTTGTCGTGTCGTTTCCACTGACATCGTCGTGTCGTTCAACAACCGCCGCCACGATCACTTACTAACGCCACTGGCCGTTCCGTTGTTGCTCAAGCCCGTAGGCCTGCGCCCGCGCGGCCAGCGCCGGCGAGCACAAGGAGTAGCCAGCCATGAGCGACCCCTCGTGGCCTCCGTAACTCAGCGACCATCAGCGTGAGGCCGGCCTCACCGTCCTCTGCCAGGCGCTAAGGCCGCCGATCAAGATCATCGCTACCGCCAATGGCTGCATGAATCCTCCCCGGACCCCTCCCCGGAGCCTCACTGCCGGGTCAAGGCAAAGGCGGCGGCCGGCCGCGCAAGGAAACCCCAGTAACCCAACCTCATGGGATAGCACAGTTACAGTAACGGCCCCGGGGCTGGCGGTTCATGCCGCGGTGAGGTCGAGGCGGGCGTCCATGTCGAGGCGGAACCGCCCGTAGGGGTTGACGTGTGACCAGAACAGCGGGGACAGGCCTCGCCGGTCCTCCTCCGTCAGCCTGCCGGCCCAGGCCGGGTCGCGCAGGATCGCCTGGAGGAGCTGGGTGTTGATGAACACCAGGCTCGACTGGAGGAGGTGGAGCGCGAGCATGGAGACCTCGGCGTGCTCGCGGTCCTCGCCGGTGATGACGCCCTCGCGGCCGTAGTAGATCTTGTCGTTGGCGGAGTTCCAGTTCTCGACGACCTGCAGGCCGGTGTGGATCTCGCGGCGCAGCTGCGGATCGGCGAGGTAGTCGCAGGCGAAGATGGTCCGCACTACCCGGCCGAGCTCCTCCAGGGCAAGGTAGACCGGGTGCTTAGGACCGCCGCCCTTGGTGAAGCGGCGCAGCACCTGGTCGGTCGCGGCGGTCCGCAGGCGCAGCGCGGTGGCGTACTTGACCATCTGGTCGTAGTTGCGGGCGATGAGGTCCCAGTCGATGGGCCGCTTCTTGAGGATCTTCTCCAGCCTCGGCCACGCGGACTGGGCGGGGCCGGGGGCGTAGAGCTGGATCGCGCCGATGTTCTTCAGCCGGGGCAACAGCTTGAAGCCGAGCAGCTCGGTGAAGGCGAAGCCCACGAGGCTGGCACCGTGGGTGTCGGTGTAGTTGGCCTCGATCTCGGCGTCGGTGCCGTGTCGCAGCAGGCCCTCGATCATCGCGGCGACCTAATAACTCCCGGTAGAGGTTGATGAAGTGACATCCCCCTCGCCAAGGTGTGGATTGCCCTTCCCCAACCGAGACCAAGGAGGATGTCTGTGTCCCACCGTAGGCAGGTGCCCA
>Ga0335078_10016914_pt1 | contig 10833 bp, 8 predicted proteins | sample Lox_Sample_32_FD_206711 | JGI IMG/M metagenome (GOLD analysis project Ga0335078, IMG submission 206711) | Soil microbial communities from Loxahatchee National Wildlife Refuge, Florida, United States - Lox_Sample_3.2 | ecosystem: Environmental > Terrestrial > Soil > Wetlands | place: USA: Florida... | reverse complement strand
CTCCGCGCTCCGACGCTCTACGCTACGACACTCCACGCCCCGACGCTCCACGCTCTGACGCTGACTACGAATCATAATGTTATCCTCCGCCATCACACCTCAAGCCGATCCGTCGGGCGCGCGACAACCACGTAAAGCGCCGTCATAAGAAACGCGCTGATGAGCAGCCGCGAGAACAGGCCGCTGACAATGACCAGCGCGAACGGCCGCTGGGAATCCGTGCCGACACCCGTGGCGATCGCCGCCGGCAAGAGCCCCAGGGCCGCAACCAGCGCCGTCATCATGATCGGGCGCAGTCGCAGGATCGCGCCCTCGCGAATGGCTTGATGGAACTCCATGCCGCCGCCGCGCAGTTCGTTCACATAGGAAATATAGACGGCCGCGGTCTGCACCGAGACGCCGAACAAGGCCAGGAATCCGATGCCGGAGGAAACCGAGAACGGCGTGTGCGTCAGCCACAACCCCATGATGCCGCCGACCGGATCGGACAGCAATACTCCCAGGACGGTAATGAGCGGGAACTTGAAGTTGGGGTAGAGCGCGAACAGCAGCAGAAAGATCACAAACAAGGTCAACGGCAGCACCAGGTTGAGCTGCCGCCGGGACGAAGTGTATTCCTTGTACTCGCCGCCCCAGTCGAGCCGGTAACCTTCAGCGAGCGGGACTTGAGCCTGAACTTGCCGCTGCGCATCGTCCACGGCGCCGGCCAGGTCGCGGCCTTCCACTGAAAACTGCACGCCGATATAGCGCGAGTTGTCCTCGCGGTAGATAAAGGAGGCGCCGTTCTGCACGCGGATGTCGGCGAGTTCCTTCAATGGGATTTGCGAGCCGTCCGGCGCGGCGACCAGGAGGTTCCTGATCTCCTCTGGGTTGTCGCGGAATCGCTGCTTCAGGCGCACCACGAGGTCGAATTGCTTTTCGCCTTGCACGACTTGCGTCGCCGCGGCTCCGCCGACCGCCGCCTCGATCAGGCCATTGATGTCGGCGACGTTCAGGCCGTACCGGGCGATCCTGGCGCGGTCAATCTCCACGGTCAGGCTCGGCTGCCCGAGTTCCTGGACCAGCGTGATTTCTCTGATCTCACGCACGCCTTCCAGCACGCGCTTGATCGCTTTGCCTTTCGATTCCAGCGTCTCCAGGTCCGTCCCGAAGACCTTCACCGCCAGCGCGCTTTTCAGGCCCGTTTCGGCTTCATCCACGGCGTCTTCCGCCGGCTGGGTGTAGTTGAAGATAATGCCCGGAAACGCCTGCAGCTTCCCGTTAACTGCCTCGATCAGCTTCGCCTTCGTTCGATACCGTCCTTTCCATTCACCGTAGGGCTTAAGCCCGACGAAGAACTCCACGTTGAAAAAACCGGTCGGGTCCGTGCCAGGGGAATGGTCGTAGCCACAATCAGCCCGGCCCGCACGTCGTAAAGAAAGAACACCAGCACGACCACCACGAGCACCATGCCGCGAAGGAGATTTCCGTCAACGGTCTCCGTCGTCAGCGAAATCAAATCGCTTCGGTCGTAAAAGGTATGGACTTCACATCCTTCGGCAGCACGTTGCGGTTCCCTGACCGCGCTGGGTCTATGATCTCGCCGGGTGCTAAACGTAAAGAGCGGCCTGGAGTTCGCGGACCATCATCCCAATGAACGGATAGCGGCGGTTAGGGTCGCGTTCCAGGCAGCGCAGAATCACCTTTTGCAAGCTGGCGGGGATATCCGGATTGAGTTGACGGGGTTCGATAAAGCCGGAGCGATCGATCTGTTTAGCCAGAATCTCGTTGGGGGTGTCGCCCGGGAAAGGCTTCTGGTTGGTGAGCAGCTCATACGCGGCGACACCATAGGAGAAGATATCAACGCGCGGAGAAATCGGCTCGCCACGCAATTGCTCGGGCGCCATGTAGGCAGGCGTGCCCGGATTCTTCCCCGAGGCCTTCTTCGGCTTCTCGGGGATCGGCTGGGCGAGGTCGAAATCAACCAGGCGGACGTTGGCGTTGCGGGTGACGAGCACGTTCTCCGGCTTGAAGTCCAGATGCATAAAGCCGTTTTCGTGCATGTGTTCCAGCCCCTCGGCCATGTCAATGAGGATCTGGGCGACGTTCTCCAGCAGGACCGGGTCATGCTGTGAGTAAAGCTCTTTGAGGTTCGAGGCCTCGACGTAATCCATCAGCAGGTAGAGTTGCCCCGCGATCTTGCCGTGCTCGACATAGCCGATGATGCGGTCGTGGTCGCCAATCTTGGCCAGGATTTCGGCGCCGCGAACGAAGCGTCGCCGCGCGAGGAGATTGAAGCGGAGGCGCTGGTGCATGCGGCGCAAGGCGTAGGGCTTCTGGCGCTCGTCGGTCGCCAGCCAGATGTCGGCCATGCCGCCGCTGTTAATGATTTCCTGCAAATAAAACCGGCCAAACGGCCCCGGCGAGGGCGTCTGGTTTGCACCCGATTCTGCTGCTCTGCTAAACACTGCTCTTGTTTATCATGCCCGCGCGCGATTTACCACTGGAATTGGGGCAGTTCGTAGCGACTTTACCTGTGGCCCTGCGGTGTATAGCTGGCGAGCCTCCGGTTTGTTTGACAACGCCACGGGTTCTGGCATAGTAACGCAAATTAATTCCTGCTTTTAGCGCGGCTGGAAGTGCGGTTGGGAATACGAACTCACTGTTTACGAGGATTATGGTTATGAGCCTGAACTCTTTTGATTCAATCCGCCTGGGATGTTTTGCCGCTATGCTCCTGTTGGGAGCGCGAGGGCAAGCGCAAGTGACGGTCTCGAGCGACCCCCTGAATGGGGCCACCGGCGTTTCGCCGACGGCGCCGGTGGTCTTTACGTTCAGCGGGCCTTTGGACACGAACACAACGTCGGCGACGTTTTATTCCATCAGCCCGCCGGGGAGTTATCCTACTGCTCTCGCGTGGAACCGCAGCAACAGTCAGTTGACTTGCACGCCGACGCCGGCTTTTCCGACCGGACAGAACATCAGTTGGCTGGTGAGCGGACAGGACGCGGGCGGCCTGCCGGTATTCGCCCAAGGGTCTTTCACGACAGGCACGGGCGGCGGCACGACCGATACGAACCCGCCGGTTCTGGTGTCGAGCATTCCCGCGAACAACGCGACCGGGGTGCCGCTGAACCAGTCAGTCCAGTTCACGTTCAACGAGCCGATGCTGGCGACCCATTCGATCCAGTGGAGCGCCAATGTCACGTCGGCAAGCTTCTGGTACAACTGGAGCACGGACGCGAAGACGCTGATCTGCGGATACTCCCCCGGATTCCCGGCCAATGCCACCATTACCTGGACGCTGAACCCCTCGGGCTCTCCCGCCTTGTTCAAGGATGCCGCGGGCAACGCCCTGGCCACCGCCGTCTATACTGGCAGTTTCACCACCTCGGCCACCAACGATCTGTGCAATCCCGAGCCGAGCGATATGTCGCTCGGCTCGTTCTTCCTGTCGCGTCAGGTCAGTTATGTCCAGACCGGGAGTGGCGCACCGGTGCTGGACACGAACACGCTCCCCTTGTTCAACGCAGACCTGACCTCCCCAACGAATGCCAATCCGGTGACCAGCGCCCAACTCGACGTGCCCGGCGGCGGGTCGCTCGACCTGACGAACCTTTTCGGCCGCCTCTTCCTTGCCTATGACCAGTACGCGACCCAGGCCGAACTGGACGCCAGCCGGCCTCCCGGTACTTACACCCTCCACGTCAACCGCACCACCGGCGGGCCGCAATCACTCACGCGGAGCCTCCAAGCCAGTGACTGGCCGCCCATCCCCCAAATCCTGAACCTGCCCGCCCTTCAGAATGTTGATGCGACCAGCGATCTGCTGGTCCAATGGAACGGATTCAGCGGCGCTGCGGCGGGCGACAGCATCTACTTCAGCCTCTCTCTGAACGGCACCCAGGTTTATCGTGCCCCCGACCCGTGTGTTCCCGTCGAGCTGGACAAGGCGGCCACGTCCATCATAGTGCCCAAGGCAATCCTGGAGGCCGGCAAGACCTACGAAGCTTCCCTGGGGTATATCCACACTGGCTCCTTCGACACCAACCGCATCTCGGACATCTTCTCCTCCGCGTCCACCAGCAAGTCCCTCAGTTTTCTTGTGGTCACCGCTGGCGGCGCGGGCCCTGCCAGGCCGCCGATGATCGGCAGCGTCAGTCTGAACAGCCAGGGCCTGCAGAGCCAGATCACCGGCGCCGCCCCGGGCCAATCCCTGCAGGTGCAGGAATCCACCACGCTCCTCCCGGGCAGTTGGGTGACGGTGCAGACCAACCAGGCCGACGCTATGGGTAACGCCAATATCGTGTTTCCTTTCACCGGGGGCGGACAGAGGTTCTTCCGCCTCTACACGCCCTGAAGCCCGGGTGCCGCCTACGATAGTCTGGTTACGGCAGGACCTGCGGCTGGCAGATAATCCTGCGTTGCAAGCGGCCTGCCGGCGTGGCGGCGCGGTCGTCCCGGTTTTTGTCTGGGCGCCGGAGGAAGAGGGGTCTTGGCCGCTCGGCGGGGCGTCGCGCTGGTGGCTGCATCAGTCCCTGGCGCATTTGGCGGGACAGTTTCGAGCGGCAGGCACTGAATTGGTCGTTCGCCGGGGCGCATCCCTGGTCGAACTGCTGCGCGTGGCTAAAGCGATAGGAGCCAGGGCGGTGTGCTGGAATCGCCGTTACGAACCCACGGTCATGGCCCGGGACGAAAAGGTCGAGGCGGGATTGCGCGCCGCGGGGCTGCAAACCGAGAGCTGCAATGGCGCGCTGCTGCACGAGCCCGGGGCGGAGCGCAATCAGGCCGGCCGACCCTTCCAGGTTTTTACGCCTTTTTGGGGGCGATGCCTTGCCTGCAGCGAGCCGAGCGAGCCGCTGCCCGCGCCGCGCCGACTCAGCGCGCCCGCCCGGCGGCCAGCGTCGCTGCCGCTCGCCGCGCTGGACCTGGAGCCGAAACTCGATTGGAGCGAGGGTCTGAGGGGGGCGTGGCAGCCGGGCAGCACCGGCGCCCAGGGGGAGTTGCGGCGCTTCCTGCGCGAGGGCCTCCTGACATACGCCGAGGGCCGCAACCGGCCCGATCTCGCGGGCACGTCGCGGCTGTCGCCGCACCTGCACTTTGGCGAGATCAGTCCGCGGCAGGTCTGGCAGGCGGTGAGGCGCTTCGCCGAAACAGGGTGCATTCCGGCGGCGGCGTGGTGCCGGTGGCAATTCCTCACAGAGCTGGGCTGGCGGGAGTTTGCACACCATCTGCTCTTCCACTTTCCGCATACGCCAGAGCAGCCGCTGCGAGAGAGCTTCGCGCGGTTCCCGTGGCGAAAGCACCCGGGGTGGCTCCGCGCCTGGCAGCGTGGCCGAACGGGTTACCCGCTCGTTGATGCCGGAATGCGCGAACTCTGGGCCACGGGCTGGATGCACAATCGGGTGCGGATGGTGGCGGCGTCGTTCCTGGTCAAGAACCTGTTGCTGCCCTGGCAGGAGGGCGCGCGCTGGTTCTGGGACACGCTGGTGGATGCGGACCTGGCCAACAATACACTCGGCTGGCAATGGGCTGCGGGCTGCGGTGCGGATGCCGCGCCGTTCTTCCGCATCTTCAACCCGGTCACCCAGGGGGAGAGGTTCGATCCGGAAGGCGGCTACGTGCGCCGCTGGGTGCCGGAGCTGGCGCGGCTGCCCGCGGCGTGGATTCACCGGCCCTGGGAAGCGCCCAGCGTCGCGCTCGTGGCGGCGGGTGTCGAGTTGGGCCGCAATTATCCGCGGCCTGTCGTGAGCCTGCGCCTTTCGCGCGAAGTGGCGTTGGAAGCGTATCGCAAGACTAGACGCGGATAAAACGGTTTGCAGTCATCGGCTATCGCTGTTAGCTTTCGGGCATCAATCTGGCCGAAAGACCCATTCTGATGAATGTGTTCCTGGTTTACGTGGGCGACGATGACTTCTGCCGAGAACTGCCTGCCGCACTGAACCAATCGCACTCTGACAACGACCGCTACAAAGTGATGGCGTTCCCGCCGCTGGGAATCCAGACGCTGGCGCCGGTGCTGCGCCAGCGGGGTCACCGGGTGCGCTTATTTGACACTTGTCACCCGCAGATGAAGGCGGAGCACATCGCCCGGGCTGCGGCGCAGCAGCGGGCTGACGTCATCGGACTCTCCTTCCTTTCGACGACGACTTACCCGGCGCTCAAGCGGATGGCGCGGCAACTCAAGGCCGATGCGCCGGGAATCCCGATCATCGTGGGCGGCGCCTTTGCCACACTGAATGCGGACCGCATCCTGATGGATTGTCGTGATATTGACTGCGTTGGCCGGGGCGAGGGAGAGGAGCTTCTGCCGGATTATGTGGAGCACCTCGACGACCCCGGCTCGGTGGCGGGGCTAGTTTGGCGGGACGGGGAGAAAGTGGTCCAGAACCCGCCACGTCCCATATTGAGCGACCTGGACCGGTTCCCTTACCCCGACCGCACGAGTCTGCCGATTGATTACATCGAGTCGTTGCCGCTGGATGTGCCGGCGGTGTTTTCATTGGATAAGTTCTGCACCGTACAGACTTCGCGGGGCTGTCCCTACTCGTGCATTTACTGCGATATACCGTCGCTGGGCGAGGGCCGTTGGCGGTCCCGTTCGCCGGAGCACGTCCTGGGTGAATTGCAACTGCTCAACGACCAGGGCTATCGCTCGCTTTACCTGACGGACGATCACTTTCTCATTAACCGCAAGCGGATTAGCGGCATTTGCCAGGGCATCATTGATCGCAAGCTGCAGTTCAACTGGGGCTGCGAGGGCCGGGTGGATGCCGTCGGGATGGACCAACTCCCGATTATGAAGGCGGCCCGGTGCAGTTTCCTGGCGTTTGGCGTGGAAGCCGGCACGCAAAAGGTCCTGAATCGGCTGAAAAAGAAGCAGACCCCCGCCCAGGTTGAGTGCGCGGTGAGGGAAGCGAAGCGGCAAGGCATTGCCCGGGTCCACGGGTTTTTTGTGGTCGGCTCGCCCGGCGAAACGGCGGCGGACATGAAGGAGAGCTTCCGCTTTGCGGCGCGTTTGGAGCTGGATACGTTCGGGTTCAATCGCTTGTGCGCCTACCGCGGCACCCCGCTCTGGCAGGAGTACGTGGACCGTGGGATCATTGACGATGAGCGGGACTGGCACAAGTGGTTCAAGTGTTCGGACATTGACCCGACGACGTTGCCGAGCGCGGAGGTCAATCGGCTGCGGGCGAAAGGGTATGGCTCCCTGTTCATGCGGCGGGTGCTGAAACGCCCCATCCGAACGGCGCGGCTGCTCCGCGCGTTTGGCAGGCACATGAAGACAACCGATGTTATCAGATTGCTGAGCAGTCCATTCCGGCGGCGGACGCTGACCCGCAAGCCCGAGCTGCCGGCCCGGATGCTGGATTTGGGCCTTGAGGAGCCGGACCGGCGAGGGGTTTCGGCTGGCGATTTGCCGAGTGCGGCCATCTCGCAGCCGGCGGATTAGATGGGAAGATCAGCTCTCGCAATATGGCAAACGACAATCGCAAGAACGGTTCAAAAGGGCCGCGCATCCTGATTGTGGATGACGATCCCGGGCAGCGCAGCCTGCTGGATTCGTTCCTGCGGAGCCAGGGGTTCGAAACGGTGCCGGTCGCTTCGGGCGAAAAGGCGCTCGAAACCCTCCACGCCGGGGGAATCAGCATGATGATCTCCGATGTGCGCATGCCGGGATTGTCGGGCCTCGAGACGCTGCGGCGGGCGCGGACGGAGCATGCGGTCCTGCCGATCCTGCTGGTGACGGCGTATGCCGACATCCGCGAGGCGGTGGGGGCGATGCGCGACGGCGCGCTCAATTACCTGGCCAAGCCGATTGACCTGGACGAACTGCTGACGACGGTGCAGCAGGCCACCGGCATCAGCCAACCCGCCCCCCTGAAGTTCAGCGCCGACAAGCAACTGCCTCCTTACGTCGTGGCGAAGAGCCCCCTCATGCAAGCGGTCTTCCACGACGCTTCGCTGATAGCCGCCTCGGAAAGCCGCATCCTGATCACCGGCGAAAGCGGTGTCGGCAAGGAAGTGCTCGCCGATGTCATCCACGCTTGGAGTGCGCGCGCCGCCGGTCCGCTGGTTAAAGTCAACTGCGCCGCCATCCCGGAGACCCTGCTCGAAAGCGAACTGTTCGGGCACGAGAAAGGGGCGTTCACGGGCGCAACGGCGCAACGGATTGGCCGCTTCGAGGTGGCGAACGACGGCACGATCTTCATGGATGAGATTGCCGATATGTCGCCGCCGCTGCAGGCCAAGCTGCTGCGCGTGACCCAGGAGGGGCGGTTCCATCGCGTCGGCTCCAATACCGAGCTGCGCACCAACGCGCGCATCCTGGCCGCCACCAACCGCAACCTCGAGGAGGAAGTTAAGGCGGGCCGCTTCCGCGAGGACCTGTTCTACCGCTTGAACGTCGTCGAGCTCAACATCCCCTCCTTGCGCGAGCGGCCCGAGGACATCCTGCCGCTGGCCGGCGCTTTTATCGCCGAGTTCACTCGGGGCAAAGCGCGGTTTTCCTCCTCCGTCACCAATTGCCTTACGTCCTACGCCTGGCCCGGGAACGTGCGCGAGCTGCGCAACGCGATGGAACGCGCCGCGCTGCTCTCCCTCGGCGAACTCATCCTGCCCGAACATCTGCCCGCCAGGGTCCGCGCCGCCAGCGAGTCGGCCCCGGCGGCCGAGCCTCAGGATGCCCAGCGCCTCGGGGAGATCGAACGCCAGGCCATCTTCCAGGCGCTCCGCAAGCACGACTTCAACCGGACCGAGACCGCCAAGGCCCTCGGCATCAGCCGCCGCGCCCTCATCTACAAGCTCCAGCGCTTCCGGGAAGAGGGATACGCCGTTGACGCGGCTTAGCCCTCAAGACGCCTCCGCCGGCAGACTTCACTGTGGCGCCGCGCCCGGAATCCCGAATGCGCCTTCCCACCGTTAAGGCCTTGGGTCCTTCTCAGCCTGTGCCTGCGGGACAAGGTCGGGCCCGGGGTTCCGAAGGCGTCGAGTCTCGCTCGGGGGCTTGGGCAAGGCCGGATTTGCGTCTTGTGAGGCTTCCGCCAGGAGGCCTTGCAAGGCGGTGGTGAGGCCCCCGGCACGGGCGCCGTTTTCGAGCACGGCATCCAGGCAGGAGTGGTCTTCCGGCGCGGCCTGCCCGGCCAGCAGGACGACGGCTGTGGACGGCGAGCGCAGTTTGATGATGTGCGCCAACTCGGGGCCGGTGACGCCGGGGATGGCATCTGCCGTCATCACCACGTCGTGCAGTTTCGGATTGAACAAGTTGAGCGCCTCCTCCGCGGAGCGGGCCACATCCGCTATGTAACCTACATTCGCAAGCGCCCACTTCGCTGTGAGGCGGGTCGCATCTTCCTGCGCGACCAGCAGGATGCACCTCAAACCTGCTGCGGAGGGCTGCGCCGTTCTCATTAACTTAGGCATTCAGTCAGGTTCTGTGAAACTCTGTCTGTGAGAAATCTGCGCACTGCGCTTGCCATTTCAACCCAGTGTCGTGACAACTACGGACATTGACGGGACATACAATCGCTTGACATTATTCGCCAGTTACGCTGAGGTAGGGTCCACTGTTTGGGCCAGCTCCGGGATGCCGATGCAAACAGCGGTTGGGAGACGGGTGGAGGCTGCGTCCCAAAACGGATTGGTTAAGTCCCAAACACGCATAGACCGAGTTAACTCCGGTCGTGCGTAATAGAATGCGGTCTGGGATTTTGTTTATGCTTCGTGCGACTCATCAGAACGGTGCCCATGTTTAGTACTGACCACCTATCGCTAAAGCTGCTTCGCTTAAGAGCGAAGGAGGAGTGGCAGAGCCCGGGCAAAGGATTTTCCTTTCTCTTTCCGAAAGCAGGATCAAGCGCGTATTTAGTGGGGCCGTTGGCGCACCTGTTGAACCCCGGAGATGTGCTAGTGGTCAATGGCGAGCCCAAAGGACGGGTCGAGGTTCGCGAGGGAGACGAGATTGCCCTCTGGCTATTCTCGGTGTCCTTCGAGCACCTGTATCCATTATTTGCAAGCCAGGAGCTCGGTTTGCTGGCGGGGGTGGCGGAGAGGCTAAAGCACACCCGGCTGTATGGCGCGTGCACACCCATGGCGCGGGAGTGTCACCGGTTGCTAACAGACACTCCGCCGCGGCTGGACTTCGAGCACCGCATGCACTTATTGAGGGTGGCGGCGATTGTCCTGGCCGAAGAAATCAAAGCCGCGCGGGAGCGCCGCGGCGTCAGTACTCGGTCCGACGAGCACATCGCCGAGGTGCTGGAGCGGCTTTCCGCCAACGAGCTGTTGAAGTCATCCGTGCAGGAGCTGGCGCAGAAATTTGGCTTTTGCCGGCGGCATCTCAACCGCCTGTTTCACCAGTTTTTTGGATTGTCGGTCAGCCGCTTGCGGATGGAGATGCGGATGCTCAAGGCGGTCACCCTGCTGCGAGACCCTAACGCCAAAGTCATCAACGTGGCCGAGGAGTGCGGTTTCAACCACCTGGGACTGTTCAATGCCAGCTTCAGACTCCGGTTCGGCGCCAGCCCCGGACAGTGGCGCAATCAAAACCAGGGAAACGATCAAGGACCGCCAGGCTCGCGCTTGAGCCGCCAGCTCTGCGCGCTGCGCAACGCGGGCTTCTGCCCGCTCTGTGACGGGCGAGATCCAAGCGCCGGCACACCCACCTGCGCGACCGCAAAGGGCGACGGGGGTTCCGGTGCTTCACCGGCTTCCAGCCGCCCGGCGAAAGCCGCCCCGCGCAAACCGAAGACTCATCGTCACGTATGACAACAATGACGATCCGAGTCCTCCAGCCTCTAAGAGCATGCTTGGAATATGCCCTTCGCGGCAGCAGCCGACGCAAGGAGGCTCAAA
>Ga0335078_10016913_pt1 | contig 10833 bp, 10 predicted proteins | sample Lox_Sample_32_FD_206711 | JGI IMG/M metagenome (GOLD analysis project Ga0335078, IMG submission 206711) | Soil microbial communities from Loxahatchee National Wildlife Refuge, Florida, United States - Lox_Sample_3.2 | ecosystem: Environmental > Terrestrial > Soil > Wetlands | place: USA... | reverse complement strand
CAGAAAGCGGCTGGTGATTTGCGGCGGCCAAGCGAGGAATGCCCACAGCGTTCCCATCACACCGATGATGCCGATGGAGGAGATGAAGAAGCGAGCGGGAGCCGGAAGACGGGGAGATTCTGCGTGTTCGGACTTCAGTTCTTCCATCGCAGAATCTCCGTTGCGGTAATACTCCTCGGACAGGGCTTTGGCAGCAGCGCGTCGGCACTCAAGCCGACGCGGTCGATCATCCGATTTCTGTTCCAGTCCGCCGGCAATTTAGGCATGTTCGCGGACAAGCTGCTCAATGAATCCATCGACACTTTGAAGCCGGACTTTATGAATCTAGTCGCTTGGAACAGAGAGGGTTAGTGGCTATTCCGCTCGCAAAGCAATGGCCGGATCGACGCGGATCGCCCTCCAAGCCGGCACCGAACATGCGATCAACGCTACTACTACGGTCAAAAGGCAAGTCGAGGCTAACGTTACGGCATCGATGGCGCGGACCTCGAAAAGCAAGCGCGACATGGTCCAGGTGGTGAGGCTGGCGACTACCAAGCCGAGTCCCATGCCGATCAGTGTGATGCGGAACCCGTGGCCCACCACCAATTTCCACACTTGGCTGGGCTGCGCGCCCAAAGCCATGCGGACTCCCAACTCGTTCACGCGCTGGGTGACCGAATACGCCATAACCCCGTAGAGCCCGACTGCTGCTAGTAAAAGTGCTAGAGACGCAAAGATCGAAAGAAGCATAGTGCGAAAGCGCGGCTGAGCGATGGAAGCTTCGACGACGTCGTCCATGGTTCGCGCGTTGAACACGGGTTGATTTGGATCGATGTTCCGCAACTCGGAGCGAATTGCCGAGGTCATCGCGGCGGGATCGGAGTTGGTGCGAACCACCAGGAACATGATAGCTTCGGCGAAGTTAATCGCATCGGCCGGAATCTGCTGGTAGTTGTAATATGTTTCGGGGCTGGTTTCGGTGTCCAGACCGGCGTGCTTGACGTTGGCGACTACGCCGACGATGGTGGTCCAGACGTTTTCGTCGTTGCCAGAAAGAATACGGTGACCGACGGGATCTTGAGTGGGGAAATATTTTTTCGCGGTGGCTTCGTTGATGACCGCCACTTTGGGAGTCAGCTCGCCGTCTGTTTCGTTAAACACTCTTCCGCGAATCAGGTGGATTCCCAAGGCCGAAAAATATCCGCCGCTGGCGGCCCGAAACTTCGCGCGGGGTTGATCGGCCACGGCGAGCATGGGCTGGCCTTCGATGTGGAAATTCAGGCTGACGTCGGTGCCGCTCAGGGGCAGGAATCGGCACACGCCGGCGGTATTTACGCCGGGCAGATTCTGGACGCGATCAAGGAGCTGTTTGTAGAACTCGGCTACCTTGAGGCCGGGATAGCGCGCCTTTGGCAGCGCGATCTCCATGGTGAGGATGTGGTTGGTTTCGAAGCCCGGATCCACTTGCTGAAGGCGCGCGAAGCTGCGAATCAGCAATCCGGCGCCAGTGGCAAGCACGACACAAGCCGCAATCTCAAAGACGATCAGAAGATCGCGTGCTCGGCTGCGGCCCAGGTTCGATGTGTTGCCGCGACCGGTGGAACGAAGCACGGAGTTCAGATCGAGCCGGATGCTGGCGAGCGCGGGAGCGAGGCCGAAGACGATGCCGGTGCCGAGCGAAGTGGCCAAGGTGAAGAGGACCACGCGCCAATCCAGCGAGATTTCATCCAGACGCGGGATGTTGCGGGGAGCGAACTTGACGATCGCAGCGGTACCCCAATATCCCAGCGCCAATCCGAGAACACCGCCAATGAGAGCCAGCAGGACGCTTTCGGTGAGCATCTGGCGGACGATGCGAGCCGGATTCGCCCCCAGCGAACTGCGCACGGCGATTTCTTTCTCGCGAGCGCCGGCGCGCGCCAGGAGGAGGTTCGCTACGTTGGCGCAGGCGATCAACAATACGAACGCAACGGCGGCGGTTAACGTCCAAAGCGTTGCGCCGATATTGCCGAGCACTTGTTCGCGCAGCGGGATCACTTCGGCGCCGTAGCCGGCGTTGCTGTTGGGATTCTCCTGCGCCATCCTTCGCGCGACCGTCTGCATAGCAGTCTCAGCTTGTCTCGCAGTCACGCCCTGCCTGAGATGCGCCAGGACGCGAAGGGTTCGAAGGCCTTGCCAGAACGGCGTGAGCTCCACAGGATTGGGCGTGTAGGGAACCCAGATCTCCGACGGGCTGTCGACCAGATGGAATCCTCGCGGCGCGATGCCGATCACGGAATAGGATTTCCCGTCGAGAACGATCTGGGAGCCCAGGATGCCCGCGTCGGCTCCGAAGCGCCGACGCCAGAGACCGTCACTGAGTACAACGACTGAGTTCTTCTGCGGCGCATCTTCCTCGGCAGCGAACGGACGGCCAAGCGCGGGGTGCAAGCCCAGGAATTGGAAAATCGCGGGAGAAACGGCGGCACCTTCGAGGCGCTCCGGCAGCTCGCGCCCAGTCAATGTGAAAATCTGGTTGCGGACCGCACCGATTCCGTCGAAAACCTGGTTCTGTTCGGCAAAGTTTTTGTAATCGAGCGGCGATACGGCCTGTCTCCGCATGCCTTTGTCGAGCTTGTTTTCGAAGAGCGCGACTAAACGATCGGGATCGTGATAGGGAAGCGGACGAATTAGGATTGCATTCATCACACTGAAAATTGCACTGTTGGCACCGATGCCGAGGCTGAGCGCGAGAATCGCTACGGCGGAAGCTCCAGGCGCCTTTAGGAGCACTCGCAGGCCGTATCGAAAATCTTGAACAACTTCGCTCATCGGAGCCCGGCGTAGAATCCAATATTGTACGGAATCCCGAGCCCTGGCGAAAATAAAAACCGCGACTCTACCAGTGCCCGTAGAGCCGCGGTCTTTGTTTTCTTTCTCACCTCGAGAGCCTTGCCGGGTTGGGGTTGATGCTTGCGAATAACACCGGTTCAACTTCGAAGTGAGCTCGCTGGATAGTTACCTTTAATTAGTCACCCCAGGCTGCGCTGCCGGCTTTGATTTTGGTTTTGGTCCTCATGGCGATTCCCTCCTTCTTTTGGAATCAACTTACGCGCCTTAGAACTGCAAAACTATTGCCAATGTACCAGAACGCCGGCTGAGAGAGTCCTACAAGACCGCGATACCATTCATTTGGAGAGAGTTATCTATCCTTTTGTGCTGGTCTAAGCAGACCTGTGAAATGCTGGTACCGTTGCAGTACCTATCTGTTCAGATAGGATTCCTATCCGAGTAGATAGGGTATTTCATTTAGAACTCGCCGGAAGGCGGTTCCAAAACCCGCGTTGGAAAGAGCTACCGCACGAGAATGACCTGAAGATCGGCCACGTTGGTGCCGGTTGGACCGGTTTTCACCAAATCGTGCAGTGTGTCGAAAAAACGATACGAATCGTTGTTTTTCAGGCACAGGCCGGCGTTCAAGCCTTGGGAGGCCCCCCTGGCGAACGTCGTTCCATCCGCTACGGCTCCGGCGGCGTCGGTGGGACCGTCGGACCCATCGGTGCCGGCGCTCAGGATGGCGGCGTGGTCGAGACCAGCGAGGTCGATGGCGGCCGCCAAGGCGAACTCCTGGTTGCGACCGCCCTTGCCTTGGCCGCGAACGGTCACGGTGGTCTCGCCGCCCGAGACGAGGCAGGCTGGCGGACGGATAGGGCGGCCCGTGGTTCGAATTTCCCGAGCGATTCCGGCGTGGATTCGCGCGACCTCGCGGGCCTCGCCCTGAACGGAAGTCGACAGAACCAAGGTCCGGTAACCGAGTGCGCGCGCCTTTTGCGCCGCGGCGTCTACCGCGAGTCGATTGCTCCCGATAATCAGATTGTTGACTCGATCGAAAACCGGGTCGCCTGGTTTCGGCGTCTCGGGGGAGCCGGACAGGATGCGCTGCCGGACGCCGCGCGGGACCTGATCCGAGATGCCGTATTTCTCAAACACCGCTCGCGCGTCCGCGAAGGTGGAGGCATCGGGGACGGTGGGACCGGAACCGATGACGTCGAGCTGGTCGCCAAGGACGTCGGACAGGATGAGAGTGAGCACTGTGGCAGGCTGAGCGAGCCGCGCGAGCTGGCCACCTTGGATGACCGATGTGTGCTTGCGTACGCTGTTGAACTCGTGGATGTTCGCGCCGCAATGGAGCAGTAGCCCGGTGGTCTCCTGGAGTTCTTTCAGCGTGACGGGCGGAGCGGGCAGCGGTAGGAGAGCAGATGCTCCGCCGGAGATGAGACAGATGACCAGATCCTCGGCGGTGGCGCGGCCCGCGATCTCGGCGATTCGACGGGCGCCTTGTTCGCCACGCGCGTCAGGGACGGGATGGCCGCACTCGTTCACGTCTATGAAGCGGAGCTTTGCGGCGTGTCCGTATTTTGTGTTGATCCAGCCGGCAGAGATCCTCCCGCCGAGCAGTCGCTCGATGGCGCGGGCCATTTCGACGCTGGCCTTACCGGCGCCGATTAAGTAGATATTGCGGAATTTGGAAAGTGGGTAGCGTTTTCGGCCAGCGATCAAAATTCCGCGCGCGACTTGGAAGTGACGCCGCACAGCTTCCGCCGGAGCGGCCGCCTTCAGCGCGGCGTGGAAGATGGCTAGAGCATGGTTGCGGAGAGAAGACGCCATGCCGGCTAGAAAATCGGCAGCTTCAGAATGGCAGCGACCACTTGGGCCGGATCGTCGCATTCGATGGCGATGCGGTAATCGGCTTGAGCGTAGGAAGCGCGCCGTTGTTCGTAGAGCTCGGCAAGCTTTTCAGAATCGCGCGCGAGCGGACGATCGGAGGAGCCGTTGAGACGGTCACGAACGCGCTCGAATGGACAGTCCAGCCAGATGGGGACGCCGCTTTCGATCAGCAGGCCGCGGTTCAATTCCTGGACGAATGCTCCGCCGCCGAGCGCCAGAACCATGGGTTTGCCGCGCTCGATTTCCCGGATGTACTTGCGCACGTGCTCGTGCTCGATGCGCCGGAATTCCTCTTCGCCGCGCTGGTCGAAAATTTCGGCGATACTTGCGCCCTGGGTGGATTGGATCTCTTCGTCCAGGTCAGAAAAATGCCAGCCCAGCTCGTAGGCCAGCAGACGCCCGACTGTAGTCTTGCCGGCGGCCATGAATCCGACCAGATAAATTCCCGGGGTTCGCTTCAGCTTTAGGAGCATGGTGGAGGGTAGGACCGTTTGGTGAAGCGGCCCACCCAAATCTCGGCTCTCAAGAAGCCATAATAGTACACATGCAGGAAGAGCTGTTACCGCTTTTCCCACTTCAGGTAGTTCTGTTTCCGCGTACGGCGCTGCCGCTCCATATTTTCGAGGAGCGGTACAAGACCATGATCGGCGATGTGCTGCGCGGGAACTCGGAATTCGGGGTGGTGCAGGCGGGCGAGAAGGGCATTGTGAACACGGGTTGCACGGCAACCATCGAGAGAGTGCTGAAGACGTATCCCGACGGACGCATGGATTTGATTACCATCGGACGGCGGCGGTTCGAGATCATCATGCTCAACGATGAGCGCTCGTATCTGCGCGGCGCGGTGGAGTTCTTCGATGACGAGGCGGCGGATCCGATTCCGGTCGAGGTGCGCAAACGCGTGATGGACGCTTATAACGACATTCGCTCGCTGGAACAGCCCGAGGGTTTGCGCGAAGCCGAGATGAGCGATCCGCAGCTCAGTTTTCAACTGGCGCAACTGGTCCCGGATCTGGATTTTCGGCAGGTACTGCTGGCCACGCGCTCGGAAGCCGAGCGAATGCGGCGTCTGGCTGATTTTTTTCCGAACTACAGCGCGCGGCGGCGCGAGATCCAGCACATTCGAGCGGTGGCGCCGACGAACGGGCATTCCAAGCGGCCGCCGGGGATCTGAACATGCGCGAGCGCCAGCACCTCATCGTCGACGCCGACGACACGCTGTGGGAGAACAACATCTACTTCGAGCGTGCGTTCGATCGCTTCTGCGATTTTTTGGATCACTCCACCCTCTCGCCGGAAGACGTGCGCGGCGTGCTGGATGAGATCGAGACCGTGAACAGCAAGGTACACGGGTATGGCACGTTGAACTTTGCGCGCAATCTGACCGAGTGCTATCACAAGCTGGTAGAGCGCGATGTGTACGATGACGATCTCGCGCGGATCATGAGCTTCACCGAGCAGATTTTGCATCACCCCATCGAGGTGATTCCTGGCGTGGAGGAGACGCTGGACTATCTATCGCTGCGGCACGATCTGACGCTGTTTACCAAAGGCAATCCAGAGGAGCAGAAACTGAAGCTGGATCGTTCGGGGCTGGCAGTTTATTTCGGCCATACCGCGATAGTCAAGGAAAAAGACCCAGACTCCTATGCGGCATTGATCGCGTCGCGACGATTCGATTCACAGCGCACTTGGATGATCGGCAACTCGCCCAAGTCGGATATCAATCCGGCGCTGGAGATCGGGATCAACGCCGTGTTCGTGCCGCACGATCACACCTGGCGGCTGGAGCACGAGGAAGTGCGGGCCGGGAATGGACAGTTGTTGCGGCTGAAGAAGTTCAGCGAACTACGCGAGCATTTCTAACGCTGCTGGGGGAGTGCGCAGCAGGCTTGGGTGGAAACGAGCGCGATGGGCGCGCCGGTTTTCACCTTGGCGAAGTAGTTTTCGCGCGAGAGGTTCTTGTAAACGTTTCCGGCCACGCCGGAAGCAACCGGACCGCTGATCGGCCTTCCGCCGGTGAGAAGAACAACTACAACCAGCTTATTTTCGCCAGTCTCATTGTACGAACCGAACCATCCCAGGTGCGTAGGGGAGCGGCTGTCGGTGCAGGTGCCTGTTTTTCCGAAGATCGGTTCGGTCGGAACGAAGCCCGCGCGTCTTGCGGTGCCGTACTCCACCGCGCCCATCATGCCGGGCCTGATGTCGGGTAGCCACTGCGCGATGTTCAGCTCGCGCTTGACCTGCGGCGTGAAGTGCTCGATCTCTTCAGCAGAACGCGGATGCTGCAAGTAGTACAGCGTGCCGCCGTTGGCCACGGCGGAAACCAAGGCGGCCAGCTCGAGCGGGGTCATGTAGAAGCCTTCGCCAAAGCTGGTCATCATTCCCAGACCATCCTTGGGGGGTTCATTAGCCACCGACCCAGCTTGCTCGCCCTGGATATTCAATCCCGCCTTCTCGCCGAGACCGTAGAGCTGCGCATAATGCACGATGCGGTCGTATCCCAGTCTGACTCCCACCGTAGCGAAAAATGCATTGTTCGAATGCGCGAGCGCGTCCGTAAGATCCATGGAGCGGCGCGATGTCAGGCGAAAATGCAGCTGCTCGTTGAGAATGCCTTCATTGAGCCCGGCCAGCGCGGCGACGATCTTAATCGTCGAGCACGGCTCGAAGCCGCTCTGAAATGCGAGCTTCTGATTCACGATGCTGAGAATGCGGCCGGACTTGGGATCGGCAACCACGACGGTTCCGTTGTAAGGGCCGAGCGCTTCAACCGCCGCGCGTCGAACCACCAAATCCTCGCCATCTACTAAGTCGCCTTCGGTGGAATCGGCAAACGTCGGCACGTTCCAGGGACTGAATACGATCTTCTTTTTCGGAAGGCGCGACAGATGGCTCACCGCGGTGGGCCGAGCAACATAGGAGGCCTTCACCACGCGGGGAGCTGGCGTCGTAGCGGCTGCGACAGTCGCGTGCTTCTTGGTTTTCTTCTTATTCTTGGTCGGAGTAAGTCCGAAGCTGAGCCCCGAGAAAACGAGAAAAGGTACTAAAACAAATGAGAGGCGGCGTGTATTGAGAAGATGCATGTCCCAATGCTTCACTTTATGTTAGAATCGCAAGCCGTTCCTATATTATGGGTTAACGGCCAACCTCCGTCAAGCAGAAATCCACCTTGAAAGTCTGACGCTTCCGCTCCACAAATCTCATCGGGTCAATTTTCATTGTAGCCTACCGTACCGGGACTTCTTCTAGGAGCGGGTCACAGGACGGTCGATGGGCGTACGCCGGATCACTTTTGCTGCTCGGTAAGCAGGCCGATCCGCACGACACCAGCGCCCCGCGCGGAATCGATAACGCCGGCCACTTCGGCGAAATCGAGGTCATTGGCGGCGTCAACGAACAGGACGCCGTCGGGTTGGCCGGCGAACAGAGACTGTAGTCGCGCCTCCAGATTTATTTTCTCGACTGGCTGTGAATCGATTGCGAGCGAGCCGTCTTTCCGAATGTGGACCACGACATTTTGCGGATTCGGGCGAGCCGCGCCCGCCGGTGCGTCCTGCGGAAGATCGGATTCAAGTCCCCGCGAATGCGTCGGCAGCAGCATGAAAACGATGAGAAGCACAAGCAGCACATCGATGAGCGGCGTGACGTTGATGGTCGCCGCGATTTCCCGGGAACCGATTTGCATAGCCACGCCGAGTTAGACACCGGAGCGGTGACGGAGTTCCCGTTTGGGCGGCTTTGCTGTCTAGCGCTCGCGAATGGCGCCGGTGCGAAGGCCCGACCACACTTCGCAGATCAAGATCGAATTGGCGGGATTTTGCGGCGCGTATTTGAGGGACGCCGCGCGGCCAATGAGGCGTTCCACATCCGGCGGCATGCGGTCACGGAGCGCGGCAATGTCCTGAGAGGCAGTGTAGGAGACACCCGCCACCGAGTAAGAGTAAAAGAGCACGTCGCCCTGCAAGTCAGTGATGGTGGCATCGCCGATGCGGCCGTACTGGTTCACCGTGAGGCGCCGGCGCTGCTCTTTATCCTTGGGCTTTCGATGCCAGAGAATCAGCAGCGTTGCACCGGCCGCCAGCACAAGGATGGAGGCGCCAATGAGGATGAGATCAAGATTCGGCAACGACGGCATTTTCGAGAACACCGATGCCCGCGATCTCGATTCGAACAGTGCATCCGGGTTCGATGGGCCCGACGCCTGGCGGAGTTCCGGTAGCGATCAGATCGCCCGGCTCGAGCGTCATGACGGCGGTGACGTAAGCAATAATAGCACCCACCTTGAAGAGCATATCGGCGACAGATCCGTCCTGTTTGACTTCGCCGTTCACTAAGGTTCGGATGCGAAAAGCAGCGAAATCGGCCTCCTCTTTCGGTACGAGGCAGGGGCCCACTGCGCAAAAGGTGTCGAAACCTTTGCCGCGAGTGAACTGGCCGTCTTTGCGTTGCAGGTCGCGTGCGGTGATGTCGTTGACGATGGTGTAGCCGAGGATGTATTCGTCCGCGTGGGCCGCTTGCACTTTGCGGGCGCGTTTGCCGATCACGACCCCCAGTTCACCTTCGAAATCCACGCGCTGCGAAAGCTTCGGATACACGATAGCGTCGCCGGAAGCGATCAGGGATGACGGAGGTTTCAGAAACAGTAGCGGCTCTTGCGGAACTTCGTTGCCCAATTCCTTGGCGTGCTCAGCGTAATTGCGTCCCACACAGACAATCTTGGATGGCGCACAGGGAGGCAGCAGGCGCGCGCCTTGCGGCAAAGAATTCAGATCGCCTCGGCGAACGTCGGGATCCGAATCGGTCGCGGGGGGCGGCGTGTTTGGATTCAAGCTGTAACGAATGATTTTCATGGAAGCGTGATTTCGGTTGGAGCGCATGGCTGGCTCGCGTTGCCGAGCTGATCGACGGCGACGATTCGGTATTGATAGCGCTTGCCGCTTTGGACGGAGGTGTCGGAATAGAGCGGTGCATCCAGGCCAGCCGCGATTTGCGTGAACGGGCCGTCGCCTTCGGCGCGAAGCACTCGGTATTCCTTGAAATCCGGTTCCGTGTTGCGGTCCCAGGCCAATTCCACCGCTCCGACACCGGCCGACGCGTTCAGTCCAGTGGGGACGGCGGGCGGGAATATGTCCTTAGGCGTGATGGTCACGGGTCCGGCAACGTCGCTGACGGTTTTGTCGCGCGCAGCTTCGACGTAGTACGAATAAGTTTTGTCAAATTCCGCGCTGGTGTCGGTGTAGCTGGGCTGATCGCTGGTGGCGAGCTGGCTGGGAGTTTGCTCGTCGGGCGCTTTGCGGAAAATGCGGTATTGCGTCGCACCCGCGGGAGCGGTCCATGTGAGCGCGACGCCTCGCGTCGTGGCCTCAGGCTTGAAGTTTTCGGGCGTCGTGAGCGGCGGTCCGACGGTCAATGGGACGGCGTTCGACCAGTCCGAGTATCGGCCTTTTTCGTTGGCCGTGCGAACAGCGATCACTTCGTCCTTTCCGATGTACTCCTGGACCGGGATGCGTTTCAGGACCAGGCCGGGTGATGCGGGTGGCGGGACTTCGATAATCTGCGCGTCGCGCGCCCAAGCGCCGACGTTGAACGGGGAACCTGGACTGGGCCCGATGCGCAGTTCGATCTTGCTAAGGGTCTTGATCGCCAAGCCTTCGGTGGTTTGCGAAGGCGTGGTGAAGGTAACGTCGATTTGATCACCGCGCTCGACGGCGCCGACGTCGGTGACGCGCATCGGAATTTTGACCGCCGGATAAAGCGGTTCGCCGATGGAGCCACATCCAACCATGACGGCGTAGCACAGTACGCACGAGAGCATGACGGCGGCACGCATTTAGAGAATGTATCGGCTCAGATCTTGATCTTTGACGATGTCGGCGAGCTGTTTGCGTACATAGGCAGCATCGATGCGCACATTTTTTTTCTTGAGATCGGGGCCGGCGAAGGAAATGTCTTCGAGCAGCTTCTCCATGATGGTGTGGAGCCGGCGCGCGCCGATGTTTTCGGCGGATTGATTCACTTGGGCGGCGAAGCGGGAGATTTCCTCGATGGCGTCGTCGGTGAAGTTTAGCTTGATGCCTTCGGTGTCGAGGAGTGCCATGTATTGCTTGACCAGCGCGTTTTTCGGTTCGCGCAGAATACGGA
>Ga0335078_10016912_pt1 | contig 10833 bp, 10 predicted proteins | sample Lox_Sample_32_FD_206711 | JGI IMG/M metagenome (GOLD analysis project Ga0335078, IMG submission 206711) | Soil microbial communities from Loxahatchee National Wildlife Refuge, Florida, United States - Lox_Sample_3.2 | ecosystem: Environmental > Terrestrial > Soil > Wetlands | place: USA... | reverse complement strand
AATTCTGCACATGGCGGAAATCACCTGGGAACGGATCCAGATGCACTTGCAGCATCGGGAAAAAGAAGCGGCGCAGGTGAAGGAAGTGCTGGAATCGTGCATTGCGGCGCGGCAAGCGACGTTGGAACGAATTGACGATTGTAAGACCGCTCCCACGGAGTTTTCACCCGATTCAAACCCTGCGAACACCAAGCCTACAGGCGAGCCTGGGGGTGCCTTTCAATCGTCAATCGGCAATCGTCAATCGGCAATTCCGCAAGCGTCAATCCTGTTGTTAGCCGCGCTGGGGGTTTACAAGTGCCTGGGGGCGGTGCTGGAGGCGGGCAAGGACATCAAGGCGGCGTATTACCGGATGCTGGTGGCGCTCTACGGTGACCTTCCCCGCTTTGAGTTCTTCAAGCCCAAGGCGCCGACCCTCAACGACCGCGTGAATGATCTGGGTGACTTCGTGCTGAACCTCTTCGCCACCAAGAACGGACCGCTGCAACAGGAGAAGGATCAAAACATCAAGTGGCGCGGCCGGTCAGGACCACAGCCGCTGGGGGGGCCGTAGGGTTGAGGCACTGTTGCTGGCCTTTTGAGGCGGGGAAGAGAAAAGAAAATCAAAAGGCAAAAGGCAAATGGCAAATGGCAAAAGTGAAGACAGGTCCTTGGTCCGTAGTCACTGGTCCTTTGCCACTGGGTCCGTCGGTTCATTCGGCATCGACAAGTTTGGGCTCGCGCTCTGTCAAAGAAGGGCAATTCAGCAATCGGAGCAAAAAGAAGATGGTTTAACGGACAAGGGACCCAGGACAAGGGACGAGAGACTCGTGACAAAGCTAGGAAATCGGCCTGACTTCTGGTATACCTAGGCTCGGCCCGGGACCAGATTTGGCAATAGGATTTATGGAAGCGCCTCTCATCATTCGCAGGAAGCGCGACGGCTTGGCTTTGAGCCGTGACGACATCTTCTCGTTTGTCGAGCGCTACATGCGGGGCGAGATTCCGGATTACCAGTTCTCCGCCCTGCTCATGGCCATTTATTTTCGCGGCCTCGACGCACGGGAGACCGCCGACCTCACCGAGGCCATGATGCACTCGGGCCAGGTGCTGGACCTCTCCGGGTTCCCGCAAGCCAAGGTCGACAAGCACTCGACCGGCGGCGTGGGCGACAAGACCTCGCTGATTGTGGGGCCGGTGGCAGCGGCAGGCGGGCTGATGGTGCCGATGATCTCCGGCCGCGGCCTCGGCCACACCGGCGGGACGCTCGACAAACTGGAGTCGATCCCCGGCTTCAACACGCGCCTGACCCTCGACGAATTCCGCCGTGTGCTCGGCGCCGTCGGCATGGGGTTGATCGGCCAGACCGACGATCTGGCCCCCGCCGACCGCCGGCTCTACGCGCTGCGCGACGTGACGGCCACGGTGGAGTCGATCCCTCTGATCTGCGCCTCCATCCTGAGCAAAAAGATCGCCGAGGGCATCGATGGGCTGGTGCTCGACGTCAAAACCGGCTCGGGCGCGTTCATGAAAACTCTGGAGGATTCACGCGCCCTGGCCGAACGGATGGTAGCCATCGGCACGGCGTGCGGAAAGCGCGTCAAAGCCATCGTCACCGACATGAGCCAGCCGCTGGGGTGCGCGGTGGGGAACGCGCTCGAAGTAATCGAGTGCATCGAGGCACTGAAGGGGCGCGGTCCTCACGACCTGATGGACGTTTCGCGCGAGCTCACCGCCCATATGTTCGTGGTGGGTGGCGCCGAGACGTCGCTCGAGGTCGCCCGCACGCGGTTCGATTCCATTTTGGGCAGCGGCCTGGGGCTGGAGAAGTTCGCCCAGTCGATTCGAGAGCAGGGCGGCAACCCGCGTGTGCTGGACGATTATTCCCTGTTCGCCGCCGCCCAGTTCGAGGACGCCGTGGTGGCCCCGGAGGAGGGCTACCTGGCGGCGCTGGAGGCGGAGACCATGGGGCGAGCCTCCATGGTGCTGGGGGCGGGCCGGGAGCGGCTGGACTCGGTGATCGATCCGGCCGTAGGACTCGTGTTGGAAAAAAAGGTGGGCGACCCGGTGGCGGCGGGCGAACGGGTTTGCGCGATTTACTCCAACGATCGGTCACGTGTCGCGCGCGTGCGCGAAATGATCCGCGAAGCCATGCGAATCTCGCCCGAACCGGTGACGGCGCCAACGCTGCTTCTGGCTGAATTGGGTGAATCGTCCGTGGTCCGTGGTCCGTAGTCCGGTGCCGAAGGCACTTGTCATTCTGAGCGAAGCGAAGAATCTCTCTTGTTTCTTCTGGGGTGATAGAGAAGAAGAGAGATTCTTCGCTTCGCTCAGAATGACAAGTGCCTTCATAATGGACGACGGGCTTTGGCAACGGACCACCGACTAAGCACCACGGACGCCTTCTATGACCCGACTCACTCCCCTTCTCGGCATGATCGTCATCCTCGGCGTAGCCTACCTTCTTTCCAAGGACCGGCGGACCATCAAGTGGCGCATCGTCGGCTGGGGGCTGGGGCTTCAGTTGGTGGTGGCGCTCTTCGTTCTGCGCACCAATATCGGCTACACGCTTCTCGATAAGGCGTCGCAGGGCGCGGTCTGGCTGCTCAACTTCTCTTTCGAGGGCTCGAAGTTCGTCTTCGGGCCGACGCTGGGCGACCCCAAGGGCAGCATGGGCCTGATCTTCGCCTTCCAGGTCCTGCCCATGATCATCTTCATCGCCTGCTTCTTCTCGATTCTTTACTACCTCCGGGTTCTGCCAACCCTGGTGCTGCTGATGGGCAAGGCGATGCACTGGCTGATGCGCACCAGCGGCGCCGAGTCGCTGGAAGTGGCGGCCAGCATCCTGATGGGCCAGACGGAGGCGCCGCTGGTGATTCGTCCTTACCTGGAAGGCCTCACCGAATCCGAATTAATGACCGTCATGACGGCGGGGATGGCGCACATTTCCGGCTCGGTGCTGGGCGCTTACATCCTGTTCGGCGCCGAGCCGCGGCACCTCTTGACGGCGGTGGTGATGACCGCGCCCGGCACCATTCTGCTGTCGAAAATGCTGATCCCGGAAACGGGCCACCCCGTGACCGCGGGCGAAGTGAAGATGACTCTGGAGAAGCGCGACATCAACCTGCTGGACGCAGCTTCCCACGGTGTGGGCGATGGACTGTTTCTGGCCCTCAACGTAGGGGCGATGCTCATCGCCTTCTACGCGCTCATTTACCTGTGCAACGGAATCCTGGCGGTAGCCCACAGCCACGCCACCTTGCAGCAGATTCTCGGATACCTTCTGGCTCCCGTGGCTTGGCTTCTCGGCGTTCCCTGGCAGGACGCGATGAAGGTGGGCAGCCTGATGGGCACCAAAGTGGTGTTGAACGAGTTCGTCGCATTCACGCAGCTCGGCCCGCTCAAGGGGCAGATCGCGGCGCGATCCTTTACCATCGCCACGTATGCGCTCTGTGGCTTTTCTAATTTTTCGTCGATCGGAATCCAGATCGGCGGCATCGGGTCACTGGCTCCCGGGCGCAAGCAGGACCTGGCCCGGCTGGGTTTCCGCGCCTTGCTCGCGGGTACGCTGGCCAACTATCTTTCGGCGGCGATCGCGGGGCTCTTGCTGGCTTAGACGGGTAGATGGTAGATGGTAGATGGTAGATGGTAGACGGGGAAGAGGGTCTGACAGGTAGACTGTAGACAGTAGACGGTAGACCTGGAAGAGGGGCCCGAGAGGCAGATGGTAGACGGCCCTTTATTGTTGGCACACGCCGGTATGCCGTCTGCCGTCGCGTGGTGGTGCTAGAATGGAAGTGCCATAAGTCTACGAGCGGCTCGATGAGGTGATTTCCAATGGGCCTGATGGAGCTTACCATTCCGATTCCAGTGTGCCAGCAGGCGGTGCGACTGCCCGCCGGAACCGTGGACTGGAGCGAGGATGAATTTTTCCATTTCTGCCAGATCAATCGCGATCTGCGGATCGAACGTACCGCGAAAGGAGAAATCATCATCATATCGCCCGCCTCCGGCTACTCCGGTTTTCAAAGCGGACAGGCGTTTGCGCAGTTGAATGCTTGGGCGATAAAAGAAAAAAACGGAGCAGCTTTTGACTCCAGCACCGGGTTTCTGCTTCCGACCGGTGCTATGCGCGCGCCAGACGCTGCCTGGGTGCGGCTGTCGCGTCTGCGAAAATTGAGCCACCGGGAAAAACAGCAGTTCCTCCCCTTATGCCCTGATTTCGCGATCGAGGTGGCCTCTCCTTCGGATCGCGCCGCCGACCTTATCGAGAAGATGGAGGAGTACCGGACGGCAGGCTTGCCGCTCGGGTGGCTGATCCTGCCCGCCACGAAGCAGGTGGAGATCCATACCGCTACCGGCGTAGACGTTCTCGCTTCGCCCGAGAGGATGACCGCTGATCCGGTTCTTCCGGGCTTAACGCTGGAACTGGGGCCGATTTGGGATCCGCCGTTTTAGACGGTAGATAGTAGACGGTAGAAAGTAGACGGGGAAGAGGAGCCCGGAATGCTGACTGCCGTGCATCGTCAGGAGGCCCGTATACCGTATGCCGTCTCCTGTCTACCCCGAAATGCCTATGCCTGCGATATCTCATCGACTGCCGGGATACGCGGAAGCGCAAAAGTCTCTCCGTTACATCAAGAGCCGGACGTCGCTGCGCCCGCGCGTCGGCTTGATTCTCGGCTCGGGACTTGGCGACGTAGCCCGTTCGCTCGAAGGCGACACGGCGATTCCCTACCAGGCGATCCCTCACTTTCCCCGCTCCACCGTGGTGGGCCACGCGGGTGAATTGCATCTGGGCGACTGGAAAGGCGTGCCGGTGGCCATCCTCGCCGGACGGATGCACCTGTATGAAGGATACGCTCCGGCGGAAGTGGCCTTCCCCACGCGGGTGCTGGCGCTGGCGGGAATCGAGATCCTGGTGGTCACCTGCGCCGCCGGCGGAATCGCGTCCCGGGCCACGCCGGGAAGCTTCATGCTGCTTTCCGACCACCTGAACCTCCAAGGCCAGAATCCACTGGCGGGGGCTCACGACCCGCGCTGGGGCGAGCGTTTCATCGACATGAGCGCCCCCTACGATCCGGGCTTGCGGCGCCAGGCGAGAAAAGTAGCCTCGGCACTAAAACTGAAATGCAGCGAGGGAGTTTATGCCTCGCTGCTCGGCCCCAGCTTCGAAACCCCGGCGGAAATCAGGGCGCTCGAACAGTGGGGAGCGGCCGCGGTGGGAATGTCCACCGTGCCGGAGGTGATCGCCGCCCGGCAGATGAGTGTCCGCGTGCTGGGCGTCGCCACCATCACCAATCGCGCCGCCGGCTTGAGCGATCAAGCCCTGAGCCACCATGAAGTGCTGGAGATGGGAAGGACCACCTCGCAGAACCTCATCTGGTTCCTCGACGCCCTGTTGCCGCAAATAGGAAACAGGGAATAGGGAACAGGGAAGAGAAAGAGGAGCAGAAAAGAGGAACAGGGGAAGAGGAACAGAGAAAACCGCCAGCCTTCGCTGTTCCCTTTACCCTATTCCCTGTTCCCTCAGTGCCGTCTCTTGAGCAGCTTGGCGGCGACGTTGCGCAGTGCGGTGGCGACGTTCTTATCGAGCTCCATTTCCTTCAGATCTTTAGCGTTCAAGCGAATGATCAACGGCAGGGTGATATCGAGCGGGACGTGGGGGTTCCTCACCAGCGCCCGAACCACTCCGTAAGACTTTATGAAGTTCTGGTTCTTGGCAATAATGCGGAAAACGTCTTCCGCGAGGTCGGTCATGGAGGCGTAAACCTCAACCTCGGATTCGGTGACCTTGGGAGAGGAGGCGACGGCTCGGGCTATCGCCTTATTCTGGTCACGAATCAGCGTGAGCCGCTCTTCCCGCGAACCGAGCGTTGCCAGGTGCAACTTCTGGGCGACCGTCAGCTTGCCAATGCGCTGGAGAAGCGTCTGCCGTCGCGCTGCCTGCTCCGGTCCGGCAAGCGGCGACGAGGCATCCTCGATTGTTTCCGCAACGGCGGGCGAATCGACAGGAGAGTCCGCTGATTCCAGGCCGCCGAGCGGGGGTTCATCATCAACTTGCATGGCGATAAGATGGTCTCAGTTTGACGACGGATGCTTCAAGCTATCACGAGTGAGATGAACTGTCTTCACGTCGCCGTGCCGACCCAGGGGCCCGAGGGGCTCCAGCGTCTCACCGTCAAGGGTGAGGACGATTCCCTCCGCATTGCCCGTGGTCAGATCGAAATATTTCTTGGCTTTGAAGGTCTGGATTTCGCCCTGCTTCAACACGCGCTGAAGGACGGTCTTGCCGTCTGCCCCGAGATCCACCCACGAGCGCTCCGTGGCCGCCACCTGAAGGACCAGGTCGCTGCCGGGGGCGCCCGTGAACTCGGCCCCCTCCGGTGTGGCGGGAGGGCCGGCGGCATTCTGGTTGGCGGAGGCGGCGTGCGTTGGCGGGCCGGTTGCCGGAGGCGATGCGCTACCGATGGTGTTCGGCGCCGTAGTGCTCGGCGTAGCGGCCGCAGTGGGAGGATTCGCTTGGTTTTCCGGAGATGGGTTCGGCGGAGCGACTCCCTCGGAGCCAGTGACGGCTGGGGAGCCTGGCGGCGCGGCCGTCGGCGCGGGCGCGGGCTGCCTCTGCCCCGCGGCGGTGGCTGCCTGTGCTCCACTCTGGGGTACACCGGCGGTCCTCTGGGAGTAACGGAACAGCAGGTAACCGCCGGTAAGCATGGCTGCCGCCAGCAGCAAGCCAATCCAGGTGCCGGCTCGCGACTCGCGACTCGGCCGGGCCGAGCTCAAGCGGCTGAGGTCGAATTCGCCGCCGGCGTGGGCGAAGGAGTGATATTCGCTCATCACTTTTTCTTCGTCCAGTCCCAGGTAACGCGCGAAGGCGCGGATGAAGCTCCGGGTGAAAATGCCTCCCGGCAACTTTTTCAGATCGTCCGCTTCGATCGCTTGCAGGAAGTGGATGCTGATCTTGGTGTGGGCAGAGATTTCCTCCAGTGTGATGCCACGCATTTCTCTTTCGCGACGCAGACCCTCACCAAAGGACGCCATCGACGCCTTCCTCAGCCCCTGCCCTCAGGCCGTAACCCCTACGACATCATATGGACTCGCCGCTTCCAGTGTCAAACAGTTGTTGGCCAAACGCGAACGTTGGCGGCGGTCTGTCGGCCGTTAGCAGGCGAGGCCAGCATTCAGCTCGTGTCCGCGATCCGCCTCCGGCCATTACGCTTGCACAATCAATCTCCAGGTTGAATGACTGGTGTTGCTGACCGCTGAAAGCTGACAGGCGCGGCAGCACGGACGGCGCGGACGGCAGTTGCGCTTGCATCCGCCCTTCCAGTCGTGTTAGGTTGAAGCGCGTCGATTCTCCGGCTGTCACCGGCAGGTTACCGGCGCGGCCGTTTCTGATGGGAGGCAGCATGTCGCTTGAGGCGCTGGGAATGATCGAAACCAAGGGCTTGGTGGGATCAATTGAGGCCGCCGACGCCATGGTAAAGGCCGCCAACGTGGTTCTGGTGGGCAAGGAGTACATCGGCGCCGGATACGTGACGGTGATGGTACGGGGCGACGTGGGAGCCGTCAAAGCCGCCACCGACGCCGGAGCCGCTGCTGCCCGCCGCGTGGGCGAACTGGTGAGCGTACACGTGATCCCGCGCCCCCACAGCGAGGTGGAAAAGATCCTCCCCGGCGGATCGATGAGCGGCAAGAAAGGCAGTGGCTAGTGGTTAGTGGCTAGGGGCCAGCAAAGAGTCGCAGTCTGCTGGAAAATGGAGCAGCATGATTCTCTTGAAAAGCGTCCTTGGGGGTTTGCTGGCACTGATCTTCGCTGTAATCCTCCTGGTTGTTGGTGCAGCGGTGATCGGCATCATGCTGTCCAAGCGGCAGGGCGAAGCCGTGATTGGTTTCGATCCGATTTCGATGGCCAGGTCTTTTCCCCTTCTGTGGGTAATAGCCCTGTGCGCAGCCCTGGGCATCTTTGCTCTCGGGTTCTATTGGGAATACCGACGGGGGGGACTTCATCTCCCGAGATAGTCCCCAGGCCCGGAATGCCGTTTTCTGAGGGTGCTGCTCGTGGTGGGCACTTGCCTCTTCACCAGGCACCAGCCACTGGCCACTAGCCACTGTTTTATGGACCGCGACCTCGAATCCATTCAGGAAGCTCGCCGGCTGGTGGAAAAGGCCGCCGAGGCCCAGAAGGCCCTCGATCACTTTTCTCAGGAACAGACTGACCGGGTGGTGGCCGCGATGGCGGAGGCCGCGCGCCGCCACGCCGACGCGCTGGCGCGCCTGGCGGTGGAAGAAACCACTTACGGCGTGGTGGCGGACAAGATCGAGAAGACCCTCTTCAGCGCTCGCGACGTCTACGCGGCCATCAAGGATCTCAAAACGGCCGGCGTGATTCGCGAGGACGCGGAGAACGGCGTGGTGGAGATCGCCGTTCCCGTGGGCGTGGTGGCGGCGATCATTCCTTGCACCAATCCCACCTCGACCGCGGTTTTCAAGGCACTCATCGCCCTCAAGGCCCGCAACGCGGTGGTGATGAGTCCCCACCCCAGCGCGGTGAAATGCATTCTTGAAACGGCGCGGGTCTTGGCGGAGGCCGCGCTCGTTGCTGGAGCGCCTGAGGGCTGTATTTCCTGCATCAGCACGCCCACCATGGAGGCCACCGAAGAGTTGATGCGCCACCGCTCCACGGCCATCATCCTCGCCACCGGCGGCGCGGGCCTGGTGCGCGCCGCGTACAGTTCCGGCAAGCCGGCGCTGGGCGTGGGACCGGGCAACGTTCCCGCGTACATCCACAGTTCGGCCAAGATCCCCAAGGCGGTGGCCGACATCATCACCGGCAAGACCTTTGACAATGGCACGATCTGCTCCTCGGAGCAGCACATCGTCACTGACCAGGCGATCGCGGGCGAGGTCCGGGCCGAGGTCGAACGCCAGGGAGGGTACTTCCTGAACCCGGAGCAAGCCGCTGCCGTGGCCGGCGTCTTGATCACTTCCAGCTTTCGGGTTAACGCGAAGATGGTGGGCCAGTCGGTGGAGCGGATCGCCAGGGAAGCGGGCATTTCGGTTCCACCCGGCGCGCGCGTCCTGGTGGCCCCGCTCGACGGGGTGGGCCGCCAGCATCCGCTTTCCGCGGAAAAGCTATCGCCGGTGCTCTCTTTCTACGTCGTCAAGGACTGGCACCAAGGGCTGGACCTTTCGACGCGCCTGCTCCACTTTGGCGGTACCGGCCACACCATGGCCATACACGCCACCGACGATCGGGTGATCCACGAGTTAGCGCTGGCGTTGCCCGCGTTTCGATTGATAGTGAACTCGCCCGCCACCCTCGGGTCCATCGGCTACACGACGCGGCTGTTCCCGTCCATGTCGCTCGGCTGCGGTACGCCGGGCGGGAACATCACGTCCGACAACATTTCGCCCATGCACCTCGTCAATCTCAAGCGCCTGGCTTACGAGCGCCGCCCGGTGAATCGGGAGACGGGCGAAGCGCTGCCGCGGCCGCCGCGCGAGGCAACCGCCAGCGCTCCGATTGCAGCCACGAGCGGAGTGGTGAAGCCGATTTCCGCTTCGGGCTCGCTTCCTCTGGCAACGCTCACGCCGACTGTGACCCAGGGCATTCTCCCTGCCCCGGATCGCGAGGCGATCGGGCGCATTGTGGAGCGCTTCCTGGCTGCCAAGCAATCGCCGAGCGGAACCCGGCCGGAGCGAAGCGAAGCACCACTCGCGCCCAACCCAGCCCCCAATTGGGTACCCGCTTCCGTGATGGCCACAGCGCCCAGTCCGGTCGGCGCGGCCGATCCCCGTCCTGCGCCAAAGACCGAGCACGCCGTGGAGACTAAGAGCACCAATCCTTTCCCGGCAGCGGTGCAGGCCCGGCCCGTCGATTTTGTGAGCGAGGACGACGTCCGGCAGGCGATCAAGAAAGGCGAGAGAATCTACGTCGGGCCGCGCACCATCATCACGCCCTCGGCCCGCGATTTGGCAGATCCAAGAGAGGTTTTTGTGGTGGTGAAGTAGCTCTGGATCAAGGAAGGATGGATGAAAAGGCGTTGAAAATTCGAAGGTTGAGGAGCTCACCTTCGACTCTTCTTAAAACGAAGCCGTGACTCGCCCCACCACTTCTCGCAGCGCGACGATGCCAAGGAGGAAAAGCGTGACGATCAGCAGAACGTCCCACCCCGACGTCGAGGTCATTGCCACGACCAGGTAGCCCCTCATCACCAACTGTAAGCTGACCCGGTCGCCCCAGCCGCGCTTCACGTCCTTGTACACAGGCACGCCCTGCCTTCACTGAAACTAGTTCCGCTATGAGGCGGAGCACGGCATCTGCCAGATGTTCGGTGGGAACGAGCCGCTAAATGACGATGCATCAATGAGAAAGAGACATGATATAGAATGCGGTGTTGTCTGCGGGGATACCTGGCCGCAAACCGCTGCACACATTTACCGGAGATTTAGGCGGGTTCGGTAGCGGCAGGCCGCGGGCCGGCCTTGAGCGACCACAGGGGCCGTCCCTAAAGCAAACCCGAGGCCCGGTCTATTCTCGATCATACAGACCGAGGCTAGCACGTCGTCATAGAAAAATCGGATTTCTTTTCTGGTATCGGCGGTCCCATTGCTCCCTGGAGCAGACTGCATGTGGCGCGCCCGACGGCCCGAAATCCTGCTCTGGTCACCACCGGAAGCCGCAGTGTGCAGGGCGCACGGTCAAGGGTTGCTCGCCAGCACCCCTTTCGTCCCCGGGTCCTCCGGTCCTTGCTTTCGAATTTCCAGCTTTTCGGAATTTCCCGTTTCCCGTTTCGAGTTTCCAGGCTAGAATATCGGTACTATGGAAGAACGCGATTTCTTTGATGAGAG
>Ga0335078_10016911_pt1 | contig 10833 bp, 11 predicted proteins | sample Lox_Sample_32_FD_206711 | JGI IMG/M metagenome (GOLD analysis project Ga0335078, IMG submission 206711) | Soil microbial communities from Loxahatchee National Wildlife Refuge, Florida, United States - Lox_Sample_3.2 | ecosystem: Environmental > Terrestrial > Soil > Wetlands | place: USA... | reverse complement strand
GCGCCCGACCGATGCTCCGTTCGGCCCGCTGGTAACGGTAGTTGATCGCGGTGTCGACGACGTTGACGCGCCCCGAGGTGAGGCAGACCGTGACGGCCTGCTCCACCGCCAGATCGGTGGGAGCATCCGGTCGTCCGAGGTAGGTTCCGAGGCCGAGGGAAGTCAGAGTGAGTCCGTGGGGGAAGCTCCGGAAGTGTTCCGGCGGAAGCCCACGCGTCCGGATGCCGTGGTCCCGGAAACGGGCCGTCCCGTCCGGACTTGCTTCGCCGGCGCAGAGCGTCACACCCGCGGGGGAGCGAGTCCGCTCAAAACGTCACCCGGGGGCACCGGGGCGGGCTCGATCGCGCAACCCTGATGAATCGAAGTTGGATTCGACCACCCGCTGGGAACCATGCCCCGTCGCAAATACGGACGGTTGCGAAAGCCCATCCCTCCTCTTACCCCCGAGAAGTGCCGCCTCTGCCGACTCAAGCGACCGTGCCCGGTGCATCCGCGCGTCGCTCGTTGATCCCCGGAGGGACCGGTCCGTCAGAGGGAGTCCCGGGGGCGGCGCTTCACCGGCCGTCCTCCGGAGATGGCGCCCACCGGACAGTACGGAACACACCACCCGCAGTCGGTACAGTTCGAGTGGACGACGAGTCGTTTGGGCGTCAGCTCCATCGCGTCGGGAGGACACACGGCCGTGCAGAGGCCGCAAAGAACGCACGTGTCCTCGTCGATGGTGATCATTTCGTCCCGCTTCTCGGCCCTTCGGGGGAGTTCAGGGGGAGCGCGCGCGATCGGGCGGAATGCGGGTCGACTTCATCGCTCGTCTCAAGCGACCGGGGGCATCGACTCGGGGTGAAGAGCGCGGCCCAGCGCGGCGAAACCCGTGAGGGCGCATTTGACTCGCACCGGTGAGAGGGGGATTCCGAGCTGCTGCAAGATGTCGTCGCGAGTCAGTTGACCGGCCTGTTCGAGGGACATCCCTTCCACCTTCTCCGTCAACATCGAAGTGCTCGCCACGCTGATCGCACAACCGTCGCCCTGGAATCGGACCTGCGAGATCTTCTGGGTCGCGGGGTCGACCTTGAGACGCATCGTGATGTGGTCGCCGCAGAGCGGATTGGACTCCTCGCCGATCCGGTCGGCTTCGGGTAGGGGCCCGAAGTTCCTCGGGGCCCGGTAATGCTGGAGGATGACCTCCTGGTACATGTCGAACATCGGAGAACCTCCGCGTCAATCTTACCGCCCCGGACGTACTAAACGGCTTCCGAGAACCGGCTCGACGCCAGGAGCTGACCTCGAGGTTACCCGCCGTAGCGGTCGTCCGCGCATCCCGAGGACAAGCACGACGAGCAGCGCCGGTGCGTCAAGCTTCCACTGCGACAGGAAGTACGGACCGGCCGGTTTCAGTGGCCCTTTCCTTCCGGACCGCCGGCGCGTGCGGAGTCGACCCGCGGACCACGGCCACTTCGAGCCACCGCAGGTACTCCTCGTACTCCACTTCGTCCCAATCGCACATTCCATTTTCCCAACGCCTCCGGATAGAAAGTTCCTTGGGACACGATGGTTGGGTCGAGCGACGGCCCATGCGAGATGGCCCGGCGGCGCTCGTTCCGCGAGGAGATTCGGTGACCGGCGCGGTCGCTGGCCGCTCATGTTATAAACACACCCGAGTGTGTAAATCCGATGGCCTCATCGTCTACGAAGCCGGGCGATTGGCTTAGCTCGGAGCAGGTTGGCCGGCTCTCGAGCGGCCTCGGGGATCCCGACGAGTTCGCGCGCCAGCGAGCGGACACCTTCGAGCGCTTCCGCCACCTTCCGATCGAACCGAATCCTCTCTACCGCGGCTACGGATACTTCACCGGTGTTGACCTGACCGGCATCGACCCCGACGCGAGAGGGTCGGCCGTGGGTTTGCCCGCTCCGCTCGACGGCGCGGTGCGCATCGTCCACGACGTTTCCGGGACTCGGATCGACGTTCCGACCGAACTTCGGGATGCCGGCGTCCGGGCCCTCGCGATGTCCGAGGTCTGGAGCGCCGGAAAGCCGGAGGTCGACGCGTTCCTTCGGGGCACGGAGGCGCCCACGGACCGGCTTTCCGCGCTCGCCACGACCCTGTTGAACCGCGGGTACCGCCTCGAGATCCCGGACCGCATGTCCCGGCCCGTCCGCATCCAAGAACTTTGTCTTCTGTCCGTTCCCAAACAGGCCCTTTCGGTCCGACGCGCGATTCGGGTCGGGGCCGGCGCCCAGCTCCTCGCGACCGAGGAGGTCTATTCCACGAGCGCCGAGGCGGACGGCCAACGTCTCTTCGCGTCGAATACCGACCTCGACCTCGGGGACGATGCGAAGACGGTCTTCCTCACGGTCCACGCCCCGGACCTTCACACCGTCTCCGTCTATCGGCGCACCGTGACGACCGGGGCGAATTCTCGGATCGGTTGGATGTGGAACGGTCTCGGCGGCTTCCGCGCGAAGATGCGCAATCACACCCGACTCACGGGCACCGGGTCGATCGCTGAGGACCTGCAGACCTTCTACGGCGCCCGGGACCAGTCGTACGACAGTTCGTTCGACCTCACGCATACGGCGACCGACACGCACGGGACGTCCGTGACCCGCGGCGTGTTCACCGATCAGGCGCGGGGGATGAGCCGCGGACTCGTCCGGATCGAGCACGAAGCCCGCAAAACGGTCGCCCTGATCTCCGAGCACGCGATGCTCCTCTCGCGGGGGGCTCGGTCCGACACGATCCCGATCCTGGAGATCCTGTGCCGCGACGTGAAGGCGACCCACTCGACCTCGGTCGCCCCGGTCGACCCCGAGAAGGTCTTCTATCTCGAGTCCCGCGGCATGCCGCAGACGGAAGCGATCCGGATGATCGGGGAAGGGTTCCTCTCGAACGTCTACGACCGCGCCCCGGTCGCGGGGTTGCGCGAGCTGCTCTATCCGTCGCTCCAGGCCCGTTGGGATGGTCAGGAGATCCTCTGGAAGGAGCATCACTACCCGGCACTCCCTCACCTCGAGGTGACCGGCACCGAGGCGGCGCCGGACTGGCGATTCGACTCGAAGCTTCGCTGACGACCGGGCTCGGAGCGTTTCTCGAGGTTGACGGAAGGGGCCGTGCCGCTGCTCTTTGACGACTCCGCGCTCTCGCCCGAAGTCCTTCGGGCGCTGCATCGGTCGTTGCGCGAGGACCTCGAAGGGACGGTGGCGCTCACGCAAGCGCCTCCCGAGACCGTCCGGGATCCCGCGAGCATCGAAACCGCGTCCGAACTGCTGCGCACGACCCTCGCGCTGCTAAATCTCCCCGGTCCACGAACCGAGGCCGCGCTACGCGCGGAAGTCAACCTGGCCTACTCGACGCTCCTCGCGGTCATCGACCTCATCAAGAGCCACACGGACGTCCCGCGCGTCCCGAGGGCGCGCCCTAAGACGTAATCCGAGCGCACGCGCGCGGGCGACTCACGGCGCCGAGCCGGATGCCCCACCGCGGCGGGGCGGGGATGGAAGGGGTTTGTCCCCGGCACCGAATCCCTTCAGGCGGCCGGTGGCTGGGGGGCGGCCGTCTTCGGGGGTCGCATGGGCCCCCACAGCGGCGTGCCGAACTCGGAGATCCGGCTCCAGCTCGGGAACCGCCGCTCGATGTAGTAATCGAGACTGTAGCGGGCCGAGCCGTAGGTCGCACTGATGGCGATCAACCCCACGAAGGCGATCGCGTAGATGATCCCCGTTCCGATATCCGTGGCGGCCGAGCCCGAGACCGTGTACGGCCCTCCGAAACCCTCGGGGATCGCCCAGATGAGCAAGGTTAGGGCGATGCCTCCGACGTAGGCGATCTTGCGCATGAATCCGAAGATGAGGGCGAGACCGATCAGCAGCTCGAGCGTCCCGACCGTATACACGATCGCCGTCGAGTTGTTGGTCGCCTGCGTCGCCCAGAACGAGAACCAGCCGGAGAGCCAGCTGGGGTCGCTCGCCTGCTGGCTTTGAACGTCCGCGAGGAACTGCCCGTTGTTGTATCCGGAGGTGAACTTCAGATACCCGTCGATCGCGAGCGCAAATCCGAGCAGCAGACGGAAGAATGTCTTCACGCCGGTCGCGTGGTGGGTCCACCAGCTCGCGTAGGGATCGGTTGTTGCGTTGTCGACCATCTCACTCACTACCTTGACGCGAGCCGATGGCCCGCCCTATTAACCAGGGGTGGTGAAGACGACTCCACCCCGAGGGCCGCGTCGCCCGGGAGGTCGGGGAGGTCTATCCGACGGCCCCCGCCATCTCGAGCTGGATCAGCCGGTTCAGCTCGAGGGCGTAGTCGACGGGGAGTTCCTTCGCGAACTCCGCGAGGAAACCCATGAGGATGAGGTGGATCGCATCCGACTCGTTGAGCCCGCGGCTCATGAGGTAGAAGATCTGCTCTTCGCCGATCTTGCCGACCACCGCTTCGTGCGTGATCGTCGCGTCTTCCTCGTGGATCTCGTTGTACGGATACGTGTCCGAGCGTCCGGTCTCGTCGGGAAGCAGCGCGTCGCAGCGCACTGCGGCCTTGACCCCGGTCGCGCCGGGCGCGACGTGCAGCAGGCCCCGGTAGCTCGTCTGACCGCCGCGGATGGCGATCGACTTCGCGACGATCTTGCTCGAGGTGTCCGGCGCCGAGTGCACGGCCTTCGCTCCGGAGTCGATGATCTGGCCCTGGCTCGCGAACGCGACCGACAGAATGTCGGCACGCGCGCCGCGGCCGCGCAGGTAAACGGAAGGGTACTTCATCGTGATCTTCGAACCCATGTTGCCGTCGACCCATTCGACGAGCGAGCCCTCGTAGGCGACGGCGCGCTTCGTGACGAGGTTGTAGACGTTCTTCGACCAGTTCTGGACGGTCGTATAGCGGAGCTTCGCGTACGGCTCCGATACGACCTCGACGACCGCCGCGTGCAAGGAATCCGTCGAGTAGATCGGCGCCGTGCACCCCTCGATGTAGTGGACCTTCGCCCCCTTGTCGGCGATGATCAGCGTCCGCTCGAACTGGCCGACGTTCTTCGCATTGATACGGAAATAGGCCTGCAGCGGGATCCCGGCATCGACGCCCGGCGGGACGTAGACGAAACTTCCCCCGGACCAGACCGCGCTGTTGAGGGCCGCGAACTTGTTGTCATTGTACGGAACGACCTTGCCGAAGTACTTGCGCACGATGTCGGGATGTTCCTTCACGGCGGTGTCGGTGTCGCAGAAGATGACCCCCTTGGCCGCCAGGTCCTCCCGGATCTTGTGGTAGACCGTGCCGCTGTCGTACTGGGCGCCCACTCCCCCGAAGAACTCGCGTTCCGCCTTCGGGATCCCGAGCTTCTCGAACGTGTTCTTGATGTCCGCGGGCAGGTCCTCCCACTTTCGCTTCGTCTCCCCTTCGAGCAGGGGATTCGCGTAGTAGGTGTAGGCATCGAAGTCGATGTCCGACAGGCTCGGACCCCAATCCGGCATCGGGCGCTGGACGAAGTGCTCGTACGCCCGCAGGCGGTACTCGAGCATCCAGTCCGGCTCGTCCTTGAACTTGGAGATCTCTCGAACCACCGACCGGCTGAGGCCCTTCGGGATCCGGAGCCGGTACGTCTCCGGGTTCTTGAAATCGTACCGGGTGTAATCGAGAGGAGTGATCTCGGGAGTCGACTGTGCCATGAATGCCTCAGGTAATTCCATCACTCCGGCGTATTTAAATGAGAGGTCGTTCGAACGGCGACATTCGGCTTTCTGATAAAGAATCGCAGACAGAACGCGCGCCTGTCATTCAAATCGCTACAGTCGTTTTCGGCCCCGAGAACCGAAGGACGGACGGTCTACCATGAGGTGGCTTTCGGGCGGCTGGTACCCGCGAAGAGCCCCGCGATCTCCTCGAGACCGTCGAACATTTGCGTCAATTCGGACTCCGTGTTGTACAGGTACGGGCTTGCCCGCGTGAGCGCCGGCACGCCGTATCTCTCCATCAGCGGCTGCGCGCAATGGTGCCCGGCGCGCACGCACACGCCCCGCTCGTCGAGCAGGCTCGCGATGTCGTGCGGGTGGGCCCCCTGCAACGAGAACGAGACCACCGCTTGCCGCTCGTTCGCGTCCTTCGGCCCGAAGATCCGCATCCGTTCTCCAAAGCGGTCGGCCGCGAGCGCGAGCGCCCGGCGTTGCAGGCGCGCTTCGTGTTCGCGGATCCAATCCCAGCCGACCCCTTCGAGGTAGTCGAGCGCGGCGCTGAGCGCGATCGCGCCTCCGACGTTGGGCGTGCCGGCTTCGAACCGCGCCGGGCTCTCCCGGTAGCTGATCCGGTCGAGGTGGACGTCCCGGATCATCTCTCCTCCCCCCATGCACGGCGGCATCGAATCGAGGAGTTCCGTGCGTCCCCAAAGGACCCCGATGCCCATCGGGCCGAGGGTCTTGTGCCCCGAAAACGCGAGGAAATCCACCCCGAGCGCGCGAACGTCGAGCGGAATGTGGGGGGCCGACTGCGCCGCGTCGAGCACGACGAGGGCGCCCGCCGCGTGAGCCCGATCGGCGATCTCGCGAACCGGGTTCACGGTGCCGAGGACATTCGAAACGTGGGTCAAGGTGACGACCTTTGTCCGGCGGTCGCGAAGGAGACGGTCGAGGTCGTCGAGGCGCAGGCGCCCCTCGTCATCGACCCCGACGAACTCGAGCTCGATGCCCTGGTACTCGCGCAGCATGTGCCAGGGCACGATGTTCGAGTGGTGCTCCATCACGGTCGAGACGACCCGGTCGCCGCACGAGAGGACCTTCCGTCCGAGGCTGGTCGCGACGAGGTTGATCGCCTCCGTCGTCCCGCGAACGAAGACGACCCCGGACGGGTCGGGCGCGTGGAGGAAGCGCGCCACGCGTTCGCGCGCGGCTTCGTAGGCATCGGTCGCTTCCACGCTCAGCGCGTAGACGCCCCGGTGAACGTTCGCGTTCGTCTCGAAGTAGTAGCGTTCCTCGGTCGAGAGCACACTCCGTGGCTTCTGGGAGGTCGCCGCGGAGTCCAGGTAGACGAGCGGCCGGCCGTGCTCCTGGCGAGCCAGGATGGGGAAATCCTGACGAACCTGATCGACGTCCATCGGTGGACCGGTTACGACGTCCGCCCCGATTAGGCCGATGAGGTCGCGATCCCGAGTCGGACCCAGTCGTACCCTTCCGCCTCGAGCTTCTCGGCGAGGTCTCGCCCGCCCGACAAGGCGATCGCTCCGTCGACCATCACGTGGACTCGGTCCGGCTTCACGTACTTCAGGATCCGCTGGTAGTGGGTGATGACCAGGATGCCCGCATCCGGGCGGTGGAGCTTAGCCACCGTCTCCCCGACGGCCTTGACCGCGTCGATATCGAGGCCCGAGTCGGGCTCGTCCAGAATCGCGAACGTCGGCTGGAACGTCGCCATCTGGAGAACTTCGACGCGTTTCTTCTCGCCGCCCGAGAACCCTTCGTTGAGGGAACGCTTGAGGAGCGTCTCGTCCATCCCGAGGTACTCGAGATGGGTTTTGAGGTCCTTGTCGAACTGGGAGGTGTTGGCGGTCTGGGCCGTGTGCTTCTGCATGTATCCGGTCCAGAGGAACTTCGAGAGCGAGAGCCCCGAGACCTCCTGGGGATACTGGAAGCCGAGGAAGAGGCCCGCCCGGGCGCGTTGGTCGACCGTGAGCTTGAGCAGGTCCTGACCGTCGATGGTCGCGGTGCCCTTCGTGACCTTGTACTTCGGGTGGCCCATCAGCGCGTACGCGAGCGTGCTCTTGCCCGACCCGTTCGGGCCCATCAAGGCGGTGAGCTCGCCGGTCTTCATGGTCAGACTAACCCCCTTCAGGATCTCCTTGCCCGCGACCTCCGCGTGCAGGTTCTCCACCACCAGTGTGTGGGGGCCGGCCAGAGTCTGGTTCGACATCGTCGAGAACGAGCCGATACCGTTATTTAAGCATGGCGTGGTGTGTAAATCCTAGGGCGCCATTACGACGCACCAGAGCGATGTCGGAGGTCGAGCAGCTCGAAGGGACGCGAGGGCGGATCCTCGAAGAGCTCGCCGTGGCCCCGTGCACCGCGCACGACCTCGCCCTCAAGCTCGGTATCCAAGAAAGTGCCGCGCGCGGCCACCTCGGCCGGATGGAAGAGCGGGGCTTGGTCGTCCCTTCCTTCCGGAGGGAGGGGGTCGGGCGACCGCGCAAGCGCTACGTTCTCACGGGGGCGGCCCAAGAGCTCTTCCCGAAGAAATACGACCTGATCCTCGATACGGTCGTTGACGAGCTGCTCGCCCGCGAAGGGGAGGGATACGTCAACGCGCTCTTCGCGGACGCCGCCCAGCGGATGGCGCGGGAGGTCGCAAAGGAGGTGCCCCGATCCGGCTCGCCTCCCGAGCGCGCCGAGCATGTGGTCCGCGCCCTCAACCGGCTCGGGTTTCGCTGCACGACCGACCGGACTCCCGACGGTCGGATCCGGATCAACCGGACGAACTGCGTGTTCCGGCACAGCGCGCTCACCCACCCGTTCCTGCTCTGTGAGGTCTTCGATAAGCACCTCACCGAGGCGCTCCTCGGACAGTCCGGGGTAGACCTGGTCGACTCGATTGGGCACGGGGGTTCACGATGTACTCACCTCATCCAGCTCCAGTAGAACCTCGTCCGATCGAATCAATCGGAATCAGGTTCGGTCGGAAAAGCCCTCTCGAAGACCCCCTGGTCGCCGCGATCGGCCGCACGCCGCTCGTCCCGCTCGCCGGGATCGCCGCGGAGGCCGGCGGGGAGTTCGAACTTTGGGCGAAGGCGGAACATCTCAACCCGACCGGTTCGGTGAAGGACCGCACCGCCCGCGGCATCGTTCTGGACGCCCTCGCCTCCGGTCGCTTGACCCAAGGGCGGACGTTGATGGATGCCTCCAGCGGCAATACCGCGGTCGCCTACGCCATGCTCGGCGCCCGGCTCGGATTCCCGGTCGAGCTCATTCTCCCCGCGAACGCGCATCCCTCCCGCATCGAACGGATCCGCGCCTTCGGGGCAGAAGTCGTCCTTACGGACCCCACGGACGGCACCGACGGAGCGCAGCGGGAAGCCCGTCGGCGCGCCGCCCTCGCACCGGAGCGGTATTTCTATCCCGACCAGTACAACAATCCTTCCAACCCGCGGGCGCACTACTCGAGCACCGGGCCCGAGATCTGGCGTCAGTCCCAGGGACGGATCTCGCACTTCGTCGCAGGCGTGGGGACGGGCGGGACCATCTCCGGTGCGGGCCGTTATCTCAAGGAAATGAACCCGGCGGTGCCGGTCGTCGGCGTCGAACCGCCGGGGCCGATCCACGGTATCGAGGGATTGAAGCATCTTCCGACCGCTCTTCGACCGACCACGTACGACCCGCGGCTGATCGACGCAACTCGGCGCGTCGAGACCGAAGATGCGCTGGCGATGCAGCGACGCCTCGCCCGCATCGAGGGCCTTCGCGTCGGCGCCTCCGCGGGGGCCGCCGTCTGGGCCGCGGTCGAACTTGGGCGGGCCACGCCCGGCGCCATCGTGGTGACCGTCCTGCCGGACGGGGGGCACGAATCCTCCCCAGGGGACGCTCGATGAAGTCGGTACGGATCCCCGATTTTCTCCTCGATCAGATTCGGGATCACTCTCGGGAGGCGTACCCCGAAGAGTGCTGTGGGTTCCTCCTGGCTCCCGCCTTGGAGCGGAGTCCGTCGGAAGTTCGACAGGTCGACGCGATCGAACGGGCCCGCAATGACTTCGACGGAGCACGTCGGCGTCGGTTCGCGATTCGCCCCGAAGATCTCCGGGACCTCGAACGCCGAATGGACCTCGCCGGCCGGGCGGTCGTCGGGTTCTATCATTCCCATCCGGATCATCCGGCGAACCCCTCGGAATACGACCGGGACCACGCGTGGCCGTGGTACTCCTATCTCATCGCCTCCGTGACGGCGACCGCGACCGGCACGATCGCGGCGTTCGAGCTCGACGCCGAGACCTCCGTATTTCACGAAGTGCCCCTTTTGACCTCGGGCGCGACGGAGCGCGGCGTCCGGGTGGCCCACGGGTAAGCGAGAGCGTAAGAGCGGGGAAGGGAAGGAAGGTCGAACGATGCCGAAGGCGACGGTCAAGGTCCCCACGCCGCTGCGACCGTTCGCGGGCGGCGCCTCGGAGCTCGCGCTCGAAGGTTCGACGGTCGGAGGAGTGATCCGCAGCCTCGCGGACTCGAACCCGGGGCTCGCGCGTCACCTCTACACGCCCGAGGGCCGGCTTCGGAACTTCGTGACCGTTTACCTCAACGACGAGGACATCCGCTACCTCGAACGGGAGGCTACTCCCCTCAAGGACGGGGACGTGGTCTCGATCGTTCCGGCGGTCGCGGGAGGTGCGCCCGCGGCGTCGCGCCCGGCTCGCCGCGCCTCGAAGCGAACGGCGAACCTCCCGGCGGTGGACGAGCCGTTCTCCCGGGACGAATTGCGGCGCTACAGCCGTCATCTCCTGCTCTCGGAAGTCGGCATGGCGGGCCAACGGAAGCTGCGGCAGGCGAAGGTTCTCCTCGTTGGGGCGGGCGGCCTGGGCGCGCCGACCGCCCTCTACCTCACCGCCGCGGGGGTCGGAGAGATCGGGCTCATCGATTTCGATACGGTCGACCTTTCGAACCTGCAACGCCAGGTGCTCTATTCCACCTCGGACGTCGGCCGACCGAAGCTGGCCGCGGCGAAGGCTCGGTTGGAGGGGCTGAACCCCGGCACCCGCATCGTCCCCTACGAAGAGCGCTTGACCTCGGAGAACGCGCTCGACCTGATCGCACGGTACGATATCGTCGTGGACGGGACCGACAACTTCCCGACCCGCTACCTCGTCAACGATGCCGCGGTCC
>Ga0335078_10016910_pt1 | contig 10834 bp, 5 predicted proteins | sample Lox_Sample_32_FD_206711 | JGI IMG/M metagenome (GOLD analysis project Ga0335078, IMG submission 206711) | Soil microbial communities from Loxahatchee National Wildlife Refuge, Florida, United States - Lox_Sample_3.2 | ecosystem: Environmental > Terrestrial > Soil > Wetlands | place: USA: Florida... | reverse complement strand
CCCTTGGAGAGCAGCAGGCCGCCTTCCAGCAGCGTGCCCGCAGCCAGAACGATCGCCAACAAGCGCGAGCCGGCCAGCTCAACTGGCCGCAGCCGCGGCAGGGCGATTCCCAGCAGGCAGAAGCCGATGCTGATAGTCAGCCAAAGCAGCGCGCGCGGGCTGTAGTAGCCGTTGTCGAGATTAATGGCGTAGCCCGCGCAGAGCGCGAACAACGCCATGCCGAGGCAAGTCGTCCAGCTGTCGGCACGGCTAGCCTGCAAGTTGCGCCAGATCATTCCACCACCCAGGATTCTGGAGTCTAAATCAAGCCACGCGCATTTTGCATGCTGCGGCTCGCTGAGTGGTGTGTCGGATTGAAGCCTGGTCTGCCTGGACGCACATCGTCACCCAAATCCCCATCAGCGTGACGCACGAAGCTAACGCCATCGCCCAGCCAACGACCTGCGCCTGCCCGCTAACAATCAGTTGACAAGGTTGCGGACGGCACCCATAATTCCAACCCACACGGCCCCGGCTAACTTCGCTCCCACAATTTCCTTCCGCAAAGGAGCGATCGTCGTATGCGCCGAATCAGCACTGCTGTCTTATCTCTGACAATCTGCCTGCTGGCCTCCGCCAGCTATGCGCAACAAGCAGCCACCATCACCATCCCCAATCTCATCCGCTATGGCGGGACTCTGAGGGATGCCAATGGAGCGGCGATTTCCTCCACCACAGTTGGGGTCACCTTCGCAATCTACAAGCAGCAGGACGGCGGAGCCGCAGTCTGGATGGAGACGCAGAACGTGACCACCGATGCCGGCGGCAACTACAGCGCGTTGCTGGGAAGCACGACGGCCACGGGGCTGCCGGCCGATCTGTTTTCGCAGCAGGAACAGCGCTGGCTGGGTGTACAGCTGCAAGGCGAGGCGGAACAGTCGCGGGTGCTGCTGGTGAGTGTGCCCTATGCGTTTAAGGCGCACGAAGCGGAGACGCTCGGCGGTAGGAGCGTTTCTGATTTCGTGCTGGCAAAGCCGGGGACGGCGGCGGCGAGCAGTAATGCTGCTGCGATTTCTTCCACCACGAATAACCCGCCGGCAGCGGGCAAAGTCCGGAAGGGCGCAGCCATGGCTGGGCCGACCGACTTCATGGGATCGACACCGGATCAAATTGTGGGAGTCACGCAGAGCAGCACGGGCGTGGCCATCAATGCGACAGCCAGCGGCAAAGCCATCGTGGGAACCGCGACCGCACCCAGCGCGACGGCCTATGGCGTCCAAGGCGTGGCTACCGGTACGGCCGGCGTGGGACTGATCGGCACCGCGAGCTCCACGACTGGTTTTACTTATGGCTTGCGCGGTACTTCGAGCAGCACGTCGGGGACAGGGGTGCGCGGTCTCGACAACGCGACCAGCGGCAAAACCACCGGCGTCAGCGGCTCGGTCGACAGTGCGTCGGGCATCGCGGGTGTATTCAACAATACGGCCGGAGGCAAGATTCTCAGCGCGCAGAACAATGGCGCGGAGAAATTCTCGGTTGATGGCAGCGGCAATGTCACTACGAGCGGCACGATCAATACCAGCGGTTTGTCGGGAACCACAAGCGCTCCGGCCGGGGTTGGGCTAACCGGCAATGCAACCAACACGACCGGTGCGAACACCGGCGTGATGGGCTCCTCGGAAAGCGTGCAGGGAATCGGCGTTGCCGGATATGCGAACACCTCGACCGGACAGAATGCCGGAGTCTACGGCCAAAGCAATAGTAGTTCGGGATGGGGCGTGTATGGCGAAGCCAATGCAGCCACCGGCCAGGTGTACGGTGTCGAGGGATTTACGCAAAGCACGGGCCAGTACTCCGCAGGCGTCTACGGTAACGAATATTCGACGATGGGACAGGTGTTCGGTGTCAGCGGTAGCACTCGAAGCACCGGGCAGTATTCGGCTGGAGTCAGCGGATACGAGGGAGCTACCACCGGCCAGGTCTCTGGCGTGACTGGCAGTACAGCAAGCACTACGAACTATGCAGCGGGCGTTAGCGGTTCGGAGAACGCCACCACAGGAATCGTTTCAGGCGTCTCCGGTTACACCGCTAGCGCGACCGACGGCGCTACGGGAGTGAATGGATACGCAAGCGCCACGAGCGGTGTAGTGTATGGGGTCGGTGGCAATGTCCAGAGCAGCACCACCAATGCCGCCGGTGTTTTCGGCGTTAACAATGCGAGCACCGGCCAAGTGTATGGCGTAAGCGGGAACACGCAAAGCACGGGGCCCGGCGCGGCCGCCGTCGCCGGCTATGCGGCTGCAACCACGGGTCGGATTTACGGAGTAAACGGTGCCACCAACAGCACAACAGATAGCGCGGCCGGCGTAAGCGGCAATGAAGGCGCCACTACTGGCCAGGTTTACGGCGTTACTGGAAGCACGAACAGCAGCACCAGCGGCGCCTCTGGAGTGAATGGATTCGAAGGGGCCACCTCAGGCGGCCCGATCTATGGCGTCAGTGGGTACGCGGAGAGCACGGGGGGAATCGGCGTTTTTGGCAGTGCCCAGGCCACTTCTGGATATGCCGTTGGCGTCGAGGGCGCTACCAACAGCCCTGGTGGTACGGCAGGCGAGTTTGTCAACGTAAGTGGATCAGGATTGGTTCTGCAAGGCCAGTCCGGCTCGGGCTATACCACGGTCTTCACCGTGGACGCCAGTGGCAATGGACACTTCAACGGCAACTTAAGTGTAGGCGGCACGCTCAGCAAGGGCGGCGGCTCATTCAAGATCGACGATCCGCTCGATCCCGCCAACAAGACGCTCTCCCACTCCTTCGTTGAGTCGCCCGACATGCTGAACCTGTACAACGGCAGCGTCCGCCTCGACGCGCGCGGCGAAGCCTGGGTCACGATGCCGGCCTACTTCCAGGCGCTGAATCGCGACTTCCAGTACGTGCTGACCTCGGTGGGATCGTCGCAACCGCGGCTCTACATCGCGCGCGAGATCAAGGGCAATCGCTTCAAGATCGCCGGCGGCAGGCCGAACGGGAAGGTTTCCTGGATGGTCACCGGCATCCGGCAGGATGCCTGGGCCAATGCGCACCGCATTCCGACGGAGGAGGAAAAGCCGGTGGAGCAGCGCGGCACCTATCTGCATCCCGAACTCTTCGGCGCCAGCGCCGACCAACAAACCAACGCGAGGCTGCGGCCATAGACCGTTGGAGCTGGCAGGAAGGCCTCTTTCCGTCGCGATGATGGGGCGAGGCCTTCCCACTTTGGCACCAAAATCAATGAGACGTACTACTACTATCTCATCTGACTATGTATTTCTTACATGTCAATATGGAGAAACACAACAATAAGCCGTAATCGCATGTCTCGCTAGGAGATATAAAGTTCGCAAAACGCGCAAAATCCCCCTCCGATTATGCTATATTGAAATTAGAGTCAGAGAGGCGATGAGCCAATCTGACTCTTCTTGTTTTCGGCCTGCAGCGTCCTCACTCCCGCCTAACTCATACCAAACTCATTCATACAAAGGCGGTTGCTGACGCAGCGCAAGTCAGCTGCGCGGCACCGACGATCCAAGGGTCGGCTGCTGACTGCTGACTGCTGACTGCTAATTGCTGATTGCTGACTGCTGATTGCTGATTTACGGCCGCAGATGGCTCATTCGGAAGGGAATCTGCACCACCGCCTCGACGGCGACGGGCTCGCCGTTCTTGATCCCCGGCCGGAAGTGCCAGCGCGCCAGCGCCTGGATGGCATTCTGATCCAGCCGTTCGTCGAGGCTATCGAGCACGCGAATGTCGGCCACGCTGCCGTCGGTGCGGATGACGGCGTAGAGCGTCACCGTTCCTTCCACATGATCGCGCAGCACGTCGGGCGGATAAGCGGGATCAACCTTGGTCATCGCAACCGGCGCCGTCAGGTCGGTCTTATCATCGCTCTGCTTCAGCTCGGCAAAGCGGATGATCCAGCTGCCGGTTGCCGAGGTCAGGTTGGGCATGTTCATGATCGCCGAGTAATAGCGTCGCCGGCCGAAGACGCGTTGCTCGATGCTCTCATTGGGGTCCTCGGGAACGTTGTTCGCCGGCGGTGGCGTCACGCGATCACGATAGCTCGGCAGCGACGGCTTCATGGCCGCGGCCAGCAATCGCTTCTGCGCTTCCAGGTTGGGATTGGTCGCCGGCGTCGCGCCTTTGCCAACCGTCCCACTGCCATTCGGCGTTCCGGAGACGGCGGATGTCGTCGCGCCCGGCGGCGCCGCTCCTACCATGATGCCCGGCGGCACGTCATTGCCCTTACCGTTGCCTCCCCCGTTGTCAGCCGTGCCGCTGCCGACGACGTTCGGCGTGCCTGGCGCGTCCGCCTTGCCGCTCGGCGATGCGTGGAACTCGCCACTGCGATTCCCGTTCGGCATGCTGATCGGCCCATGCACGTCGACGGGATTCAATCCCAGCGCGATGATCTGGCCTCGCCCTTGCCCCGGAAGGTTCTGCACACTGGGCGATGGCGGAACGTCCTTCCCGGCGTTGTTGCCGGCTCCGCCGGCGTGCGGTGGGCCGGCGACCGTCGGCGTAAGCTCCGCCAGGTTGGTGGGGCCGTTCTTCAGCTTGAGCTGCTCGGCCGTGAGCTTCGGCTCAACCACGGTAGGCTGCGGCAGCGCGGGCAATTGATACTTGTCGTGCAACGTCGAGATGTCGGTCGTTGGCTCAACCACCGAGGGCTGCGGCAACGTGGGCAGCTGCAGCTTGTCGTGCAGCTTCGAGATGTCGGTGGTTGGCGCCACCACGTCCGGCTCAAACTGCGGCACCTTCAATTGCGACACCGATCGCGCCGAGGCCGCGACCGGCTGCGTCGAGGGAATCGGCGTCCACGCCACGATGTTCGGCAGCGGCACATCGTGGTCCAGCTTGATCTTCGGCGGCGTGACGATGGTCTGGTGATTGTTGTCCGCATTCGGTGGAACCGACAGGATCTCCTGCTTGGCCAGCTTGGGCGCGCCATGGCGAGTCTTCATCGCCGCTTTCTTCGCGGTGTTGATCGGCGGCAGATAATCGCTGACCGGGTAATACGAAATCTCGTTGTTCTCCACCGGAACCAGCTTCGGCTGGCGATTGAAGAACGGCAGTGTGCACGCCAGGTAAACCAGCACGACAAACGCGATGTGCCCGCCATACGATTCGGCGACGCGCCACAGGTCGACGCCCGTCTTAATGAAATAACCGCGGGGAACCGGGACGGGAACGGCGGTGGTAACAACCGGAGGCGGCTCGCGCCGCAGAAGGAGGTCGCCAAGATTGCGCAGGAAAACACGAGGCCACGGCTCGAGTTCGCGAAGCAGCAGCGGAGGCTCCACCCTTGCAGCTTCCGGCTTAACTGTCGCTGCTGCTACTTCCGACATCGACTCCTACCATGTGGCTGTTGTGTTCGGATTATATCGGAAATGTGCGCCCCCCGGCGCGCAGTTAGCGGTCCCGGCTACGCACTTGGCAACCGGTTTATGCAGAAGATTTCTTGATGCAGGAGATTTCTCTCCCGGGCCAGAGTAGCGCCGGCCTGCGGCCGGCTGTCATGTGGGCCTCCGGCCCACGTGTCCCGCGACAGGAACCTCCGAAACCGCCGATTTCGCGCCCGAAGCGCCCATCCCAACCCAAACTCGTTCCCAACAGCACAACTTTTCCAACCGCCCACCGGGACGCCACACTCCCGCTTTCCCCGCTATTCATCGCACTTTTCGCGCACGACACATGAACAACCTGTCATGCCCGGGAAATTGGTACTTTATCTGCTCTCGCTAGTCTAGCCCTTGTTGACATATCATCCTGATATGCCGCGAATTGCAGGGGTAGCTGGTGCATTTCCGCGAAACTACTACCGCCAGGAAGAAATCGTCGCCGCTCTCAGGCGGCACTGGTCGGACAAACTCAACAACCCGGACGTCCTCGACCGTCTCCATATGCGCGTTGGCGTCGACGGCCGTCACCTTACACTGCCCACCGAAGCGTACGACGACCTCAACACTTGGGGGAAGTGCAACAACGTCTGGATCGATACCGCCGAGGAACTCGCCGAGCAGTCCATCTGTCGCGCGCTGTCTCGCGCCGGAATGCATGAAGGCGATCTCGACGCGATCTTCTTCGTCTCCGTCACCGGCATCGCCAGTCCTTCGATCGATGCGCGTCTCATCAATCGCATGAACCTGCGGACCGACATCAAGCGCAATCCCATCTTCGGCCTCGGCTGTGTCGCCGGAGCCGCCGGAATCGCGCGCGCCGCAGATTACGTTCGCGCCTATCCCGACCAGGTTGCTGTCCTCGTCTCCGTTGAGCTGTGTTCGCTCACCTGGCAGCGAGGCGATGTGTCGGTGCCCAATCTCATCTCGTCAGGCTTGTTCGGCGATGGCTCGGCGGCGGTAATCGTTGCCGGAAGCGACCGTGCGGCGCCCGGGCCGGAGGTCATTGCCAACCGCTCCTCGTTCTATCGCAACACCGAGTACGTGATGGGCTGGGACATTTCCGAAGAAGGCTTCCGGATCGTCCTCTCTGCCGAAGTTCCCGACATGGTGCGCAAACATCTCGCGCGCGACGTCGATGGGTTCCTCGCGGATCACGGTCTGCAACGCAGCGACATCGGCAGCTGGATCATGCACACCGGCGGGCCCAAGGTTTTGGAGGCCACCCAGGACGCTCTGGAACTTCCCGAAGGCGCGCTCGAGAATTCCTGGGAGTCCTTGCGGCGGGTGGGAAATCTTTCTTCCACATCCGTCCTGCTGGTGCTGGACGAATTCATGAACCGGCAACGTCCGGCCCCCGGCAGCTACAGCATTCTCGCCGCCATGGGCCCGGGCTTCTGCGCCGAGCTGGTTCTCCTGCGCTGGTAACGTGGGGGCTTCAGAATGCTTGACTAACGGGAGGCGGAAAAGACTCGGCGTTCGGCGGCGGAAAGATTTTGGCTTTGAAAGGGCACAGCTTCAGCTGTGCCGCTGTTTTTGTTCTTGTCATCCCGAGCGGAGCGAAGCGGAGTCGAGGGACCTGCTTTTCGCGGGACCTGCTTTTCGCGGGACCTGCTTTTCGCGGGACCTGCAACAAAGCTCCGCGTTCGGAGGACATGAGTCAGGGCACGACTTCAGTCGTGCCGAGCTCGGCGTTTTCTTGTGTGTCATCCCGAGCGGAGTCGAGGGACCTGCTTTTCGCGGGACCTGCAACAAAGCTCCGCGTTCGGAGGACATGAGTCAGGGCACGACTTCAGTCGTGCCGAGCTCGGCGTTTTCTTGTGTGTCATCCCGAGCGGAGTCGAGGGACCTGCTTTTCGCGGGAGCCCGCAACAGAACTCCGCGTTCGGAGGACATGCGTCAGGGCACGACTTCAGTCGCGCCGATAAAGCCGTCTATTTCTTCGAGTCGGCTTTAAGCCGACGGCACATGAATTAGCCACGCAAGGTTGACAAAAGCTTTACAAACCGTTCTCCGTTTCCTGCCGTCCTATCCAACAGCAGCATTGCGTTGCCAAAGGTGATATCGAAATTCATGGGTGAATCGGAAATACTTGTCGCTGGCGGTGGCCCGGCCGGACTCGCGGCTGCAATCGCGGCGCGTCAGGCAGGTTTTGAAGTCACGGTTATCGATTGCGCCCAGCCGCCGATCGATAAGGCCTGCGGCGAAGGCATCCTGCCCGACGGTCTCGCCGCCCTTGCCCAGCTTGGCATCCAGGTGGATCGCGGGGCCTCGTTTCGCGGTATTCGCTTCCGCAGTGAGCGCGACGAGGTCGAAGCCGGCTTCTCCCACAATGTGGGATATGGCATTCGGCGCACGAACTTGCACCAGCTCATGCTGGACCGCGCCGCGGAACTGGGCGTGGTTCTGCACTGGCGCTCGCGTATCACAGGATTCTCTCCACGAGGCGTTTTTGTAAACGGACAGCTTGCGCCCTTCAAGTGGCTGATCTGCGCCGATGGCCAAAACTCCAGGCTTCGCCGCCTGGCCGGCCTCGATGCCGGACGGTGCTGGGGATCGCGCTTTGGTTTTCGCCGCCACTACAAGATCGCGCCCTGGTCCGATCACGTTGAAGTGCATTGGGCCGATTGCGGCCAGATGTACGTCACCCCGGTCTCGCACGACGAGCTTTGCATCGCGTTCGTAACCCGGCATCGGCAGCTCCGGTTTGACAGCGCGTTTCGCCAATTCCCGCTCCTGGCGGCGCGTTTAAGCGGTGTAAAGGCGGAGCACGATTACCTCGGCGCTCTCACCACCACTCGCAAGTTCGCTTTTGTCCAGCGCCACAATCTTGCGCTTGTCGGCGAGGCCTCAGCTTCGGTCGATGCCGTGACGGGGCAAGGACTATCGCTCGCCTTCCAGCAAGCGCTGGCTCTCGCTCAGGCCCTGCAAGCCGGCGACCTTCGCCGGTACGAAGCCGCGCATCGCCGCATCATGCGGCTCCCGCGGATTGCGTCCGCGCTGCTGTTGGCAATGGATAGGCACGCCGGGTTTCGGCAACACGTCATGCGTGCGCTCGCTCACGAGCCGCGCTGTTTCGGCCGCATGCTGGCAATTCACACCGGAGCGATGTCGCTTAGCGATTTTGGCGTGCGCAATGGCCTGGCGCTCGGATGGCGCCTGCTGACGGCTGACGCTGAGGAAGCGGCAGAGCCGTGCCACCTGCGCAAGTGGAGTCTCGCTAAGCGAGATGGAAGATGATCACCCGCCCTTCAGGGCGGGGAAGCGTAGGAATTAGAAATCGAGCGCCTTCAGGGGTGACAGGCACATGACAATCAACTCGCGAATCCGATGCTTGGCTGTCAGCTTGCTCTTATTGCTGCCGGCCTCGCTCGCCGCTCAACAACTCCAGCTCACCCTCGATCCCGCGCGCACCACCGTTGACTGGACGCTCGGCGCCACCCTTCACACCGTGCACGGAACCTTCAAGCTGAAGAGCGGCATAGTGCTCTTCGATCCCAAGACCGGCGATGCCGGCGGCGAGATCATCGTCGACGCCACCAGCGCTGCGACCGACAATCAATCTCGCGACAGCAAAATGCACAAGGATGTGCTGGAGAGCAAGCGCTATCCGGAGATTACGTTTGTTCCCAAACATGTCACCGGCAAGTTCGACGACAAAGGGGCTTCCAATCTCCAGGTCCAGGGCGCCTTCCACATCCACGGCGCCGACCACGACATGACGCTCACTATCCCCGTTCAAACCGATGGCGGCGTAGCCACCGCGACCTCCGACTTCACCATCCCCTATCAGGCCTGGGGAATGAAGAACCCCAGCACGCTGTTCCTGAAGGTCGACGATCACGTGCAGATGAAGATCACGGCTGCCGGCAAGCTGACGTCCACCGGACTCGCAGCCGGCAAATAGGACGAATTCGTGCGTCGTCCCGAGCTTTGCGTGTCATCCCGAGCGGAGCGAGTCGCTTTGTTCTCGTGTCATCCCGAGCGGAGCGAAGTCGCTTTGTTCTTGTGTCATCCCGAGCGGAGTCGTGGGACCTGATGTTTGCGGGAACTGGCGACAAACTCCGCATTCGGAGAACATGAGTCAGGCACGACTTTTAGTCGTGCCGAACACGGCGTTTTTTGTGTGTCATCCCGAGCGGAGTCGAGGGACCTGATGTTTGCGGGAACTGGCTGCAAACTCCGCGTTCGGAGGACATGAGTCAGGGCACGACTTGAGTCGTGCCGAGCATCGGCGCCTTGACAGGACCCCGAGCTTGCCGAGGGACCTGCTTCTTGATTCTTTGTGAAGGCGATCCTATTTCTAGACTCGCCCGCTGAGTACCTCCGCCAGCGGCAACCTCAGCACGATCCTGGCGCCCCCACTGGCGCCTTCAGCCACCTCGGCATAGCCGCCGTGAGCCTGAATCGCAGCCCCCACAAACGCCAATCCCAACCCGTGGCCGGTGGAGTTCTCGCCCTTCACAAATCGCTCGAAGGCACGCTCGCGCAATTCCGGAGGAAACCCTGGCCCGTTGTCGGCGACAACTAACTCCGCATCCCCTTCGATGGGCTGCACAGAAATACTAATCCTGCATCCCGGCGGAAGATGCGCGATTTCATTGTCCAGCAAGTTGGCGATGGTGCGATGTAAGAGTGCAGTGTCAACTTCAACAAAGCAAGTTTGCAAGTTGGTCACGACTTCGTGCCGATGCTCGGCCATCGCCGGCTGATACAGATCCACCAGCTGCCGTACCAGCTCCGACAAATCAATCCGCTCCTTGCGCAGCTGCAACGCTCCCGCATCCGCTTCGGCAACGTCCAGCGTGGTGTTCAGAAGCTGGGACAAGCGGTCCAGTCCCTCGATGGCCTCGGCGACGCGCTCACGCCAGGGGCCTTCCGCGCCGTCGAAGAGCGCCACTTCCAGGCTGCCGCGGATGGAAGTCACTGGGCTCTTCAGGTCGTGTGCCACCGAGTCCGTCAGCACGCGCATCTGGTGTACCGAAGACTGGATACGATCCAGCATGCGATTGAAGGTACTCGACAAGCGCGTAATCTCATCGTGGTAAGGCCCTTCCGGCAGCCGGCGGCTCAGATCGTCGCTGCCCATGCGCGCCACCGTATCGCTGATGCTCTCCACCCGCGTCAGCGTGCGGTAGGCCGCGAGCCAAGTAATCAGAAATCCCAGGACGACCGTTCCCGCCCATGCCAGCAGGCACAGTTCCGTCAGCCGGTCGAGCATTCGCGCCCCGCTCACATCGGCAAATCCCAGATACAGTCCGCCTCCGTCGCCGCGCTGCTTGTACACCACGCGGAAAGCCTTCTTCCAGCCTTCCACCTGCACGTCGCCCGGCGCTCCCGGACCGAGATGCGCCGCCTGTATCGAGGCAATAAACCGCTGCTTCGGATTAGGTCCTACCCAGATCGGTTCCTGTCCA
>Ga0335078_10016909_pt1 | contig 10834 bp, 12 predicted proteins | sample Lox_Sample_32_FD_206711 | JGI IMG/M metagenome (GOLD analysis project Ga0335078, IMG submission 206711) | Soil microbial communities from Loxahatchee National Wildlife Refuge, Florida, United States - Lox_Sample_3.2 | ecosystem: Environmental > Terrestrial > Soil > Wetlands | place: USA... | reverse complement strand
GGAAAGAACACCACGAGATTCTCTAGTGTCGGGACCGCTCCATCCGCAAGCAGTCTCTCGGCCTCAGGGTCCCCATACCAAGGCTCGGCGACGTGACGATTCGTTGCGACAAGTCCCGGACCCACCAGGAATCCGGTTCCGGAAACGCGCGCCCGAATCTCCGGATGGTGATTCGGAAATCCGATCTGGTAGACCCCGGAGATGTACCCGATAGAGTTGCGGTACCTGGAGAGGACAACTGCCGGCATGGCATGCTCTTGCTTTAGCCTCTCAACCTGCGCCGTAAGATCGTGCACTTGCTTTTGCAGATCGTCGGGAGGCATCCCCTGAACAGTAAGAGGCGCGTAGTAATGAACGAGCGCCAGCGCGCCAATCAGCATCAGCACGCCGAGGACGCCCTGGATCATCTGCTGCCAGCAATCGCAAACAATGTTTGATTCCGGGGACTCTTGGCGAGCAGGTTCAGGCTCGGTGTCAGGACGGTGCAGCGGATTCTCGGCCATGGCGTCGGTAAGTGCTTGATTTCTAAGTGTCTTCTACCGAGAAACCAGCGACTTGGAGGGATATCTTCGCCGCTTTTACCAATCTCCGCCACGGTACAGAAGGGGATGTACGGGGGTTACTGAAGGCAGCAGATACTGGCAGGTCGATGGAAATGATCAGCCCGAAACCAAGTCAGACGAGGCCAAATTGGTCGCCGACCCCGCTCTAAGGCCTCTCAAGGCCTAGCAGCTTCGCCATCTCTTCGTACAGAAACCCTTCTCCCGGCCGATACGGTTGGACCCACTGGCCGTTAATCACAAACTGGGGGATCGCGCGTTTCCCCGTGTTGCGGACGACCTGTTCGGCTGCTCCGGGGGTCCGTTCGATATCAATCTCGCGATAAGGAATGTTGTGTTTTTCGAGGAACCGCTTGGCAGTGCGGCAATCGGGACACCAGAATGCTGAGTAAACCGTGACTTCCATCTACACGATTTTACATAACAGACACAGGGGGCTTGTGATCGACAGCAAGCTTACACGCACAATGACAACCGTGAAGGTACCTTCCCCCCCAAGCTCCAATCTCTGTCTCTCAAACGCGCTCTAGCTCTCGGTGCGTCCTCTCACTAATCACATTCCCGGTATTCAAAGTGCCAGCCGGCTCGAACAACAGGAACCAGCATTCTTCCTCAGCAACAGGCTTGTGCTCCACCCCGCGAGGTACGACGATAAACTCGCCCTCTTCTATCCACTCATGCGGGCGATCCTTGAACTCTATCCGGAAGCGTCCTTTGACGACGAAGAACAACTCATCTTCATGGTCATGATGATGAAACACAAACTCGCCTTTGATCTTATCCAGCTTCACCATCTGGCCATTGAGTTCAGCCGCGACGTAGGGTTTCCACATTTCGGTGATCTTCGAAAACTTGTCGGCGATATTAACTTTCATGATTGATCAGACTCCGCGGGAAGGAAAAGGTCGCGAACAAAAATATGAATCCAAGAAAATCTGATAGGGGAAAGAGGTGGAGGGCCGACACGTCTCGCCGCATTTGCGAGAACGTGTCGGCACGAACAGAGTGTGTTAGAAGCGGCAGTATCGATGCCGCAAAGGTGTTCTCACTTCGGCGAGACGGATGACTGCGTCCGCCCCTACACGAACCTACATTCCCGGCGTCTCAGTGATTGCGTGTCCGCCGTGGAGCGTGACGCGTACGCCGCGCTTGTTGTTAACCTTCGTAGTCGTCGTCCAATCGATGTCATCGGCACTGATGACACCCGAGCCTCCGCCGACGAGCGAGTATGTGATACGGCTATCGGAATACCAATATCCGCTGACCGCAAGCACCGCTCCGCTATTCAGAACGAATACTGGCATTCCTGGAGCGCTCTGAACATCCTTTGCTAAAGGAGCGCCCGTTGTCACGTAATTCGCATAACGTGCCTGCGGCACGCTCGAATCACTTGCGGGACGAACCTTCAATTGCGGACGACCATAGCTCGCCTGCGTGTCGCCAAAGACCTGCTCCTTCATGCGATTGAAAAAATGCCAACCCGGCCCGTAGGTCTGCGCGACCTGTTGGGGAATCTGAATGTCATCCATCAGGCGCAGCCTCAGCACCGTCTCGCCCTTCAGCGCTGGACGCGGCCCGCGCGCCGGCAGCGTTATTACCTTCCACGGCCAAAGCGGCGGTATCATCCACTCGATCACGTCGCGCCGCGGATGTCCTTTGCCATCGATGTTTCCTTGCTTGTCGACTTTGTAGCCGCGAGTCGAAACAACTTTTGCCTCGAGCGGAAGATCGCCAGTCGGAACGCCGATTCGATCGAATTGCAGCTTCAGATATCCCTTGCCCCAGAAGTGGCCGGGATCTTTCGAGGCATCGAGATGGCCGACCAGATAGCTTCCGCGCGGGAACGCCTGCTGGCCAAAAACCGTCGTCCCGCGAAGGTGACAAAGAACGGGATCTCCTACATCGACAGTCTTAGAAGATAGGTTGGGCTCATCGAGTGTGCACTGCAGCAGAGTGCCGGCGGGAACGACAACATCGCGCGCGCTGGCGCTCACAGTGAAAGCAAAAAGGGATACTGCCAGAAGGGTCAACAGCAGCCTGGACTTCATACCTCACCTCGTCGCACGCCCCTTACGTTCGGTCGCTCTCCAGGGCTGAGTGGCGACTTTGTTCGCGCATCTTGTCACAGGTCGAAAGAGATTTTCAAATGGAATTCACACGGAAATCCGCGTCCAGAGCGGGCTTTGGGAAGATTTACATATGGTGGCTGAAATCCACCACTAGCGCAATTGGACCGCTTGGCACACCCATCGTTCTGAACCTAAACGGCTTGGGTTATATTGAGCCTGTGAAGAGAACGCGCAGTTCAATAACCAACTCCCAGATCAAACGAGCGAACGCGCGCGCTCGCAAAGGAAGTTGAATATAGATCGGAACCAACGCTGGATATGTTCATCTTGAAGCTGATGGATGGCAGCAGGCGCATGTTTCCTCGCGAAGACCTGCAGGGTCTCCAGATGGGAACGCCGTCGCAACTCAAGCAGATAGAGATTGTCGGCGGCGGGATAGGACTGCACTGGCCAGAACTGGATGCTGACCTGTATGTGCCGGCGCTGCTACAGGGAATCTATGGCACAAAGCTCTGGATGGCAAAGATCGGCAGTCGCGGAGGATCGGCTAAGAGCGCGACGAAGAAGAAGGCCGCGCGGGCGAACGGAAAGTTCGGTGAACGACCCAAAAGGTACTAACGGCGACGGCCATGAGTTGATCTGGGGGGATCCAAGTCGAAAGAGGGAAGACCGGCGGTCTTAGCCGTTCACTGACGTGGCCCGCACAATTAGTTCAGGAAAATTCAGTATCCTCGAGCGCTGGGTGCTACCTCTTACTCGAAACGCGATATTGCTATCGCAAGTCACGAAAAGCACTGAAGGATCTGCGAGGTAATACATCTGCTGTGAATCGATCCAGTCGGTATCATGCTGACTGAAATCGTAGTTGTGATTCTTCGCCATGTCATAGAGCGACTCGTCGTACTTGTGAGCGGCATCGAGAGCCTCTAGCAGCTTTGCTCGATTTGCATCGTTTGCAGGAACACCTATCAGCCCAAGAACAGCCGTACTCCAAGTAGTGGACGTCGATGACAATAGTTCGCCTTGGCGTAATTTCTCTAGCCGCTGTGCGTGACTCTCCTTTCCCTCAGCGATTTGTCGCACCAAGAGCTGGAGATCGATACCATAGCTTCGCCCAGAGTGTCCCGCTTTCCGCAGCACGACTTTGCCATTCTGGAGATCGGCTTTGGTTTTGGCCGCAAGGACGACCTCTGCCCAGATTTGGAGCCAACCCGACCGAAAGTCGGGTCTCCTGGCTGGGAAACCGAAGACCTTCCTACGAACAAAGTCTCCGACGAGGGGAAGAAACTCACGTCCCGCAGGTGCGCAGAGAAGTCTGATTCGGCCTTGATTGGTCAGGAAGTGACCCTCGTCTCCATTTGCAAGACTCGAAAGCAGTTCGTAGAGAGTGTTTACGGAGATTTGGTATCTACATTTCCGAGAGATGTACTTTGATACGTTGTCCCAATCGGTCGCGGATATTGCTCCCGAATTGGCGTTAGAGATGACCTGCGTATCAAATACGATTTTCGGACGCAACATAGCAGTACTCGATCAATGGTATAACGCCCTAAACAGACAAAAGCCGCCAGCTTTCACTGGCGGCTCGTAGCTTTTAGCTCACAGCTCGAAGCTAGTTCTCGTACAGCAGCACTCCCTCCGCCTTTTCCGAATCCACTGGACGGTAGAAGAGCTTATTGTCTTCGAGGAAGACCTCGATGAACGCGGGACGCGTTGTGATCGTGCCCTGAATCAACGCCTCCGACAGCGGGTCTTCAATGTACTTCTGTAGCGCTCTGCGCAGCGGACGCGCGCCGTAGCTACGGTCGGTCAGAGTCTGGTTGAGAATCCACTTCTTGGCTTCGTCCGCAACCGTAACCGTGATCGACTTCTGCGCCAGGTTCGCGTTGAGCTGCGTGACCATGAGCTCCAGAATCTGGATCAGGTCATTCTCGTTCAGAGCGTTGAAGATGATGATTTCGTCGATTCGGTTTAGGAACTCGGGATTGAAGGTGCGCTTCACCTCGTTCTTCACGAGCTCTTCGACCTTATCGGCGATGTCGTTTTCTTTGGTCGACGCGAAACCCAGGCCCTCGCGCTTCTGCAGGTGCCGGGCTCCAATGTTCGACGTCATGATGATGATCGTGTTCTTGAAATCCACCGTGTTGCCGAGTCCATCGGTCAACTGGCCATCTTCAAAAACCTGCAGCAGGATGTTGAACACATCCGGATGCGCCTTCTCGATTTCGTCGAGCAGGACGACGGAATAAGGTGCGCGCTTCACTCGCTCGGTAAGCTGTCCGCCCTCTTCGTAGCCAACGTATCCCGGAGGCGAACCGATCAGCTTCGAGACCGAGTGCTTCTCCATGAACTCCGACATATCGAAGCGCACGAGAGCCTTCTCGGTTCCGAACATGAACTGCGCCAGCGTACGCGCGACTTCCGTTTTGCCGACGCCAGTCGGTCCAAGGAACAGGAACGAGCCAATCGGCCGGTTCGGGTTCTTCAAGCCGGCACGCGAGCGGCGAATGGCGCGAGCCAAAGCGCTGATCGATTTGTCTTGCGAGATGATCCGCTTGTGCAGCTCTTCTTCAATGCGGAGGAGCTTCTGCGTCTCTTCTTCTTTGATCGAGGTAATGGGCACGCCGGTCCACCGCGAGACGACATCTTCGATGTCCTCGCGGTTGACCACGCCCGTCGAAGACTCGTCGAGATGATACTTCTCGCGCAGGGCGCGCAGGTTCTCGCGCTCCTTGCGTTCTTCGTCGGAGTAAAAACGTGCCTTCTCGAACTCGTGATTCGCGATGGCATTCTCCATGCGATGCACGATGAATTTGATGCGCTTTTGCACTTCGGTCAACTCTTCCGGCAGCGACGTCTGGCGCAGTTTCACGCGCGCGCCGGCTTCGTCGACCAAGTCGATCGCTTTGTCCGGAAGGAAACGGTCCGGGATATAGCGGTTCGAGTGCGAGACCGCAAAGTTGATCGCGTCGTCGGTGTAAGTGACGGCGTGAAACTTCTCGTAGCGGTCCTTGATCCCAAAGAGAATCTTGATTGCGTCCGACTCGTTCGGCGGCGGAACCTTCACGGCCTGGAAACGCCGCTCGAGCGAACGATCTTTCTCGATCGACTTGCGGTATTCACCCGGAGTCGTTGCGCCGATACATTGAATCTCGCCACGCGATAGCGCAGGCTTCAGTATGTTGGCAGCATCAAGTGAACCCTCCGCCGATCCGGCTCCGACGAGGGTATGAAGCTCGTCGATGAAGATGATGGAATTCTGCGACTCCATCAGTTCCTTCATAATGGTCTTCAACCGCTCTTCGAACTGGCCGCGATACTTCGTCCCGGCAACGATCAACGACAGATCGAGGGCCAAAATCCGTTTATCAGCCAGGAACGAAGGAACTTCACCGTCAGCAATCCGCTGGGCAAGTCCTTCGACGATGGCCGTCTTTCCAACGCCAGGCTCGCCGATTAGCACCGGATTGTTCTTCGTCCGGCGGCAGAGAATCTGAATAACGCGGTCGACTTCACCCTCGCGTCCAACCAGTGGATCGAGCTGGCTATCCATCGCGGCCTGAGTCAGATCGCGCGAAAACTCCGCCAGCAGAGAACTCTCTCTCTGACGCTGAGGCTGCGCTTTCTCCTGGGTCGTCCGCGCCAGTTCTTCCCGAATTGTCGAGAGTCGCAGGCCACGTTCATGCAAAATCTCAGCTGCGAAGCACTTTTCTTCTCTCAACAAACCCAACAGCAAGTGCTCAGTCCCAATATGCCGATGCGATAACCGCTCGGCTTCCTCGGCCGCATACGCTAGGACCCGCTTGCATTCATTGCTGAGCGGAAGATCAACCGAAGTGGAAACTTTCTCCCGAATGGTGGTGTGTCCCTCGATCTGCTTGCGGATCGATTCAACGGATGCATGAGAACGCAGGAAACGATTCGTCAGGGCTTTGTCTTCCCGCAGAAGTCCCAGGAGAAGATGTTCCGTCTCGATATAGGGAGACCCGAACTGGCTGGCCTCGTAGCGTGCGAAAAAGATGACGCGCCTGGCTTTCTCCGTATAACGTTCAAACATAATGCCCTGCCCTTTGACCTTCCTGGGTGGGGAACTGTGTCCCGACCCCGCTGAACACTGAACCTGAGACCCTCGACTCGGCCCCTACCTTAATTAACACATTATGCAATCAACAGGCCATGAAACCCAAGCTAAGAAACCCGGGTACATCCCTTGATCACGTTACTGAAGGAACCCCGTCCTCCTTTTCTATAGTGGCTCCCGAAATCATTTTGTTGCACTTTGTCTTACTTAATCTTGCCATGCGATAAAGCTGTTTCTCTCGCTTTTCTCGGCCTAACGGCCGCTTTCTCTTCACTGTGCCGGCAGCGACTCCGGCGATATCTCCTCCACCCGCCCGCGGCCGAGCCGCAGCACGCGCTGACAACGCCTGGCGAACGACAAATTATGCGTTGCAATGAGGGAGGTGAGTTGGTGCTCGCGATGAAGTCGCGCAATCAGTGCAAAAACGGCTTCGGCAGTCTGTCCGTCTAAGTCCCCGGTTGGCTCATCTGCCAGCAAGAGCTTTGGGCCGGTAATGAGCGCACGGGCTAGAGCGACTCGTTGCTGCTCCCCGCCCGAAAGCTCTCCAGAGCGGTGATGCGCCCGCTGCTCGAGTCCGACCTCACGCAACCAGCGCAAGGCTTCCGGTTCGGCTTGCTTCCAGGTTTGACCCCGAAGCAGCAGCGGCATGGCAACGTTTTCTACCGCCGTAAATTCCGGCAGCAGATAATGAAACTGCCATACAAAGCCAGTTTCGCGATTGCGAAAGTCCGCTGCTTCGTCGTGGGACAAAGAATTGATTCGCAAGTTGGCGCAGTATACGTCACCTGCGGAAGCACGATCAAGAGCGCTCAGGATGTGCAACAGGGTACTCTTCCCCGCTCCCGACTCGCCCACGATGGCGAGCATTTCTCCTCGCTTTACCTCAAACGACAGATTCTCAAAGAGCACGAGATCCGAAGCCCCGGATCGAAAAACCTTTTTCAAACCTTCTACCCGAAGCATTCGATCTTCACCCTTTAGATGCATACCGTTTGAGTTTCGTTCCAGTCGACGCCGCTTACCACGTTAACACTGTCAGATCTACAGTCCGGCCAGTACTGATCGTCAATCACTCTGGTTAAAACCATATGCCCGACGCTCCAGCCTTCATGTGATGCGAATCACTACACTTAGGTGCGGAAGCATTGATCCGCACCGAAGCCAAGCAAGGCGTCGGGAGCCATTTGGATTCCTGATTTGCTCGAAGCTCCCAGCTCGAGTCTCGGAGCTCTCTAGGGACCTCAGGAGTCGACTCACTCATACCGCAAGGCCTCCGCCGGCAGAATTCGCGAAGCCGACCACGATGGATACAACGTCGCGATAAACGAAATCAGCAGCGTAAACGCCGCGATCCAGGCTCCATCGATTAGACGCGGCGCAAACGGCACGTAGTCGATCGAATAGACCTCCGGTGACAAAGAAATGACGTGATAGTGACCACCTGCATACGCAATGGCATACCCAAGCACCAACCCGATCGCCGTTCCGACCACCCCAATCAGCACTCCCTGCGCCATGAACACGTTCCGCACCTGCGATTTACGTGTTCCCATCGACATGAGGACGGCGATGTCCTTCGTCTTCTCCATGACCATCATGATGAGGCTGATCAGGATGTTCAGAGCAGCCACGAAGACAATCAGGCCGATCGTAATGAACGTGACAAGGCGCTCCAGGCGAAGGGCGCGGAACAGCGCTTTGTTCTGTTCCATCCAGTTGACAGCCATGAAGCCCTTCCCGGCAGCCTCTTCCAGCTCGCGCGAGACTTCCGGCGCTTTGTAGATGTCGTCTATCTTGAACTCAAGGACTGAAATCAGATCGCCCAGACCGAAAAGCTGCTGAGCGTCCGACAACCGGACGAACGCCCAACTCGAGTCGTAATCGAAAAACCCAGAATTGAAGATTCCCACAACCTTGAACCGGCTGTACTTGGGCACCATTCCGAACGGAGTGAGTTCGCCTTGTGGACTAGTCACGAGCACAACCGAACCTACGGTCGCTCCCAAGCTGTCGGCCATGTCCCGTCCAAGGACGATCGGAGGCATGGCAGCAACGCGCTGCTGCACGCCCTCCAGCGAATCCGGAGATTCAGCAGATGGGTGCCCCATTTCTCGTTGATTTTGGGAGAAGTAGGGACTTTCGTCTCCCTGGGAATTTTTCTCGTCCGCATCCAGAGGCCCAGCCGATCCCTCGGTCACCGAATTCAGCAGGTCCCCAACCTGCCGCTCATACTTTGGAATCATCCCCTTCAGCACAGCCCCGCGAGCCCGAGGCCCGCGAGAAATCAAAACCTGCTCGAAGATCGCCGGTGCGGAGGCCACAACATGCGGCTCTTTCGACAACCGCTCCATCAGCGGAGGCCAATCCTTAATTCCATCATCGGCAACACGTTGCAGGCTGATGTGCGAGGTAGATCCAAGCAGCCGCTGCTGCAGATCCTGGCGGAATCCGTTATTAATGGCGAGCGCGACCACAAGAGATGCCACGCCAGCAGCAACACCGAGGATGGAGATACCAGTAATAATCCCGATGAACGCCTGCCGTCGCTTGGCACGGAGATAGCGGCTTGCTATGAAAAGTTCGAAGCGCATTGAGCTTTCAGCTGTCAGCCATCAGCTTTCAGCCAAAACGGATTATACGTGTGGGGCGGACGCGTTCGTCCGCCACGCGATGCGAAACGAGCGTCTCGCTCCCAAAGCCTACGCCGTTATCTTCGGGACTACTGCCGGCACCCTAGCCTGATACTTAAGATATTCTTCGCCAAAGCGACGCTTCAGCTCCGCATCTTCCATCCGAATCATCACCGCACCTGTCGCCATTGCAAACGCGGTCAGCGCCCAGCAGACCATCAATCCCGTTCCGACACTCCACGCCAACATCTCGCACAAATGCCCCAAGTACACCGGATGTCGCACTCGCGCCCGAATCCCTGTCGTGATCAGCCGATCGTCCCGATGACCATTGCGAACTTCGGGCAGGCCTCCCAGGTGTGCCCAGCTGAAGTGTGCTCCCGAACGCGAATAAAGGAAGACCCCGGCGGCGAAGAGCATCAGAGCCGGAATCCAGGTCCATGCCGTCGAGTAGAACTGAATTTTGCGCCAGTGACCCGTGATGGCCCCGATGCCTACCCACATCGTGAGCCAAGCTGGCACTAGCACGCGAAATGGCGAGCGCGGCTGCTCGCGCCATTTATCCGCCCGCGGGTGCACCATGAACCAAAACAGCGGCACAGTCGAGTAGATCACGCACGCCAGCCATCCCGCGGTCCAAACAATCAGCATAGATCGATTCTAGTGTAGGAGCGGACGTAGCCTGCTATGCACGAAGTTGAATGGCCGACCGGCCGATCTGAAGCGAGGCATGCGGAAGCATGCAATCTCCGTCGAGCTAGTACTTTTGCAAGCTGTCGGATTGAATTCTCTTTCCTTGAATCCGGTTGTAAGCCGTCATATGCTGACGAGACGTTCGTTACTCCGATGAACCCAGCACTCACCCGAAAGAACATCTGGACCGTCGCCATCCGCGATTACTGGTGGATGTCCGTATTCATCGGGGCATACTTCTTTGTGGGTTTTTTCATTTGGGGCGGCAGCAAAGGAGCTCTGGGCTCAAGCGCGCTCTTCCTTGTTGCGGCGATCTTTGGACTGGCCGTTCACTATGCCGTTCATTGGAACCGGCAACTACCGCAAGTCCTCATGATCACGGCGCACCTGGCGCTGGGAGAAGCCATCCTTGCGTGGCAGAAGGCTTATCTGCCTTTGACGGACTACAGCCGGTCCGGAATTCCCGAACCGCGAGACATCATCGTTTTTCTCGTGTCGTCACTCGTTGTAGGGGCAATGTGCATGTTCGGCGGGCTGTGGGGCGCACTCATCGGCCTCGCCATCCACTATGCATTCATCTTCGACGTACACGAAGAATTCTCGGTGAAATGGATTTTCCCCATATTGATGGTCTTAATTGGTGGAATTGTCGCGAGCGCGTTTCGTCGCCTGGATCAAGCGTATGAACAACTGGAAGTGCTCGCTAACCACGACAACCTGACCGGATTGTTCAATCGCCATTGTCTCGACGCTGAGTTCGATCGCTTGCAGAATATTGCGCGGGAGACCGGTAGACCACTG
>Ga0335078_10016908_pt1 | contig 10835 bp, 8 predicted proteins | sample Lox_Sample_32_FD_206711 | JGI IMG/M metagenome (GOLD analysis project Ga0335078, IMG submission 206711) | Soil microbial communities from Loxahatchee National Wildlife Refuge, Florida, United States - Lox_Sample_3.2 | ecosystem: Environmental > Terrestrial > Soil > Wetlands | place: USA: Florida... | reverse complement strand
TCCGACCGTCTCCGACTGCTGCGCCGGAATATTGCCGCAGATTCCTTCGGCCTTGGCCGAGTTCACCTTCGACACCACGCGCGCGATCCTGAGCTTCCTCATCAACGGCACGTTCGCGCGCTATCCCGACATCCGCTTCATCTTCTGCCACGGCGGCGGCACGATCGTGCCGATCGCACATCGCATCTCGGGCCTCGGCAACATGCCGAAGTTCAAGGAGATGATTCCGAACGGCGTGCTGCACGAGCTGAAGCGGCTCTTCTACGACACGGCGAGCGCCGTCAATCCGCCCAACATGGCGGGCCTCAAAACGCTCGTCGGCATCTCGCAGATCCTGTTCGGCAGCGACAATCCGTGGGTCCCGATCGTCGCGACCGCGGGCGCGGTCGACAAATTCGGCTTCACCGAGGACGAGCGCCGCGCCATCAACCGCGACAACGCGCTCCGCCTATTCCCGCACTTGCGCTAAATCCCCAGCCGCTTCAGCTGCGCCTCGGGATAGCGCGTGCCCGCCGCTGCGCCGAGCGGGAACGCCTGGTCGAGCGCCGCGAGCGTCTCGGGCGCGGGTGCGAGATCGGCTGCCTTCGCGTTCTCCTCGAGCCAGCGGCACCGGCTCGTCCCCGGCAGCGGCACGACGAAGGGCCGCCGCGCGAGGAGCCACGCGATCGCGAGCTGCGCCGGCGTGCAGCGCTCCCTTTGCGCCAGCTCCTTCAGCGTCGGGAGCAGGCGCTCGTTGCGGCTCATATTGTCCTGGAAGAAGCGCGGATGCTCGCGCCGCCGGTCCTTCGGCCCTAGCGTCGCGTCATTGACCGTGCCGGTCAGGAACCCGCGGCCCAAGGGCGCGTAGGCGACATAGCCGATGCCCAAAGAGGCGCAGGTGTCGAGCAGCCCGCCCTCGGCATCGCGCGTCCACAGCGAATACTCGGTCTGGAGCGCCGCGATGGGATGCGTCTTGTGCGCGCGCTTCAAGGTCTCGACCGAGCATTCCGAGATGCCGAGATGGCGGATCTTGCCTTCGCTCTTGAGGCGGGCCATCGCGCCCACCGTATCCTCGATCGGCACGTTCGCATCGACGCGGTGGATGTAGTAGAGGTCGATCGTCTCGACGTCGAGCCGCTTCAGGCTCGCCTCGCACGCGCTTTTCACATAGTCGGGCGTGCCGCACACGCCGCCGCCGTCGGGCGAGCGGATCTGGCCGAACTTCGTCGCCAGCACGATCTTGTCGCGGCAGCCCTTGAGGGCGCGGCCCACGAGCTCCTCGTTCTTGCCGTTGCCGTAGGCGTCCGAGCTGTCGACGAGATCGACGCCGAGCTCGGCCGCGCGATGGATCGTAGCGATCGCCTCGGGCTCGCTCGGCTCGCCATAGATCGGCGTCATGCTCATGCAGCCGAGCCCCACGGCCCCAACCTCGAGAGCGCCCAGTTTGCGCCGCTTCATCGCCACCTCCCTCAAAGCGGTGAAGCCTAGCGGCTGATCCATCGGAACGGAAACGGGTAACTGCCGCGGTGCCGGCTCACGTTCCGGGAGCCGCGGCAGCGCTTGGCTTCCACGCGTCGATGCGCTGTTGTGCCCGCGCGAGAATGTCCGGCGAGAGCTTGCCGGCAAGGGTGTTCTTGAGCTGCACCGCGCTCGGGCGGTGCGGTTCGTTCGGCGGATAGAATTTCAAGGCGAGGCTCACCCAGATATAGGCTTCGACAAGATCGGTCCCGACGCCTTTTCCCGTGACCTGTTTTCCCGTGGCATAAAGCGCGGCAAGATTATGCATCGCGTTCGCTTGGCCCTGATCGGCGGCGCGGCGATACCACGTGACCGCCTCGTCGAGATTCTGGGCCACGCCGATGCCGTGCTGGAGGTGGTAACCGAGGCCGGCCTCCGCGTCGCGCAATCCTTGTTGCGCGGCGAGGCGCCAGTACTTCGTCGCCTCGGCCACATCGACCGCGACGCCTCGTCCTTGCTCATAGGCAAGCCCGAGATCGAACTGGGCCGCCGCTGAACCTTTGTCGGCGGCGCGGCGGAACAGCCGAACCGCGTCCGCGAGATCGGTAGAGCCGCCCGCCCCGTTCTGCTCCATGATGGCGAGCTGGACCTCCGCGTCGACATTGTCCTGTTGCGCCGCCTGGGTGAAAAGCTGGCGCGCGTGGGCATCGTCCTTGGCGACGTCCGGGCCCTGGTAGTAGTCGAGCCCGAGCTCGTACTCGGCCTTGGCGTCGCCTTTGGCGGCGGCCTCCTCGAGCAGCGCCGCGCGGTTCGTGTTCGCTTCCTTATAGCCGTGCTCGAATGCGAGCTTGGACCATTTCGCGGCTTCGCCGGCGTCCTTGGGCACGCCGATGCCGTTTTGATAGTTCCAGGCGAGCGTCGCGTCCGCCTTGCCGTCGCCCTTGTCGGCTGCGCGATGCAGAATGGCGAGCGCACCAGGATAGTCTTGCTCCGTGCATTTGCCGTCGATTTTCAGATGCGCGAGCTGGTTCATCCCCGCGAGATCGTCATGCTCGCTGGCGGCAGTGGCCCATTTGACCGAAGCCGCACAGTCGCGCGCCGTGCCCAGTCCCTGCTCGTAGCGCACGCTGAGCGGGGCCATCGCAATGGCATCGCCGTTCTGCGCCGCCGCTTCGTAAAGTTTTGTTGCCTTCTCGTCGTCCCGAGCGACGCCTTTTGCCTCTGTGTACAAGTTGGCGAGATCGATCATTGCCCGCGTCAGGCCTTTCGTCGCGGCCAATTCGTACAAACGTCGCGCTGTGTCGTAGTTTACGGGCACGTCGCGACCGGCTTCATAGAATTCGCCGAGCTGGTCGATCGCGTCGGCATAGCCTTTCTGCGCGGCGCGCTGATACCAGCTCTTGGCCTCGGCGTAGTCCTGCGGGACGACTTGGCCCTGCTCATAGCGCCGTCCGATAGCGTACATCGCCGCCGCGAGTCCCAAATCGGCAGCCTTGCGATACCAGTCCAGTGCCGCCTTCGCGTCGACCGGCACACCCTTCCCCTCAGCATAGATGAACCCGAGATCGACCATCGCCGAGGCGTGGTTCATTGCCGCTGCGCGCTCGAATAAGCGCTTGGCTGCGGCGTAATCTTGCGTGACACCGGTGCCATCGAGAAGCATGACGCCGAGATTGGTCATGGCCGGCGGCCAATCCTTCGCGATCGCCTTCTCATAGAGCGCGCGCGCGGCCACCGGATCTTGCGTCAACCCGCCCTGGCCGTTCTGATAATAGAACCCAAGGCTGTTCATTCCGTCGGGATCGCCTTGATCGGCCGCTGCGCGATACCATTTGGCGGCCTCGACGCGGCTATCCGGTTTCCCGGCATTGGCGACGACGCGGCCCAAGGCCACTTGAGCGGCCGGATCGCCTGCTTCGGCCAATGGCCGAAGCGAGCCGATCTCATCCAGCGTCCGAAGCTCCGCAAGCGATTTGTCGGTGTCGCCGCCTTCCCACTCTTTCAGGGCCGCGGCGATGGTCGGCTTCGCGGCGCCTGCGTCGCTTGCACTTTGCGAGGCCTTGCCCGGTGGCGGCGGGCCAAGGCCCGGCGAGCATGCGGCCAGCGCCGCAGCGACCACCAGCAAGCCGTTCCGCATTTGGCGCCAAGCGACCACAAACCCCAGATTGCATCGGAGGCCGAAGCGGAACAACCCAAAAGAGAACGAGGCTCAGCTTCGCGCCGCGTGCGCCTCGACGAGCCGCTCGAACATCTGGATGAGGCGCGCGGCCGGGCCTTCGGGGCCGACGCATTGCAGGCTCACCTGCGCGCCCTCGGCCAGAAGGAACAGCTCATCGGCCAGAAGCTCGGGATCGCGCAGGCCCGCCTTGCGGCAAAGGTCGAGGCATTTCGCGTGATAGCGCGACTTGCGCTCCTCGATGACGCGGCGCGCAGGGTGCGCCTCGTCGCTCAGCTCGACCGCGGCGTTGGCGAAGGCACAGCCGCGCATCTTCCGCCCGAGCTTGATCTCGCCCATGAAGCGCAGCCAGCCCAGCAACTGCTCCTTGGGATCGCCGGGAAACTCGTGCTCGATCTCGGCCCAGGCGCGGTCGATGTTTTGCCCCACCTCGCGCAGACACTCGCAAACAAGCTCGTCCTTGGATTTGAAGTGCCGGTAGAGGGTCATCTTGTTGGTATCGGCCGCGGCGGCGATCGCGTCGACACCCACCGAATGGATGCCGTGCCGGTAAAAAAGCTCGCGCGCGGCCTTGAGGATGCGGGCGCGGGGCGGCAGCTCAGGCGCAGCCGGGGAGGGCTCGGGAATTTCCGGAGCCTCGGGCAAATCTAGTACTGGCGTTCCTCTTGACATGTTAGTGACCGGTCTGTATATCTCAGGCCTTGGGTGTGACCGTTCAGTACCATAGTAGATGGCGCCTGTCACCAAGAATTCCAGTCCCGGCGCCCGAGGAGACTAAAATGCAGTATCTCAACGAATCCGACCCTATCGCAGGGCTTGACCGGGCGGCAGAAGGCCTCGCGGACTCCGTCGTCGCCGGCCTCAGCCCGGCGGTCGCCGAAGCGCTGGCCGACCCGATCGTGCGCGCCATGATGGCCGCGGACCGCGTCGAGCGCACTGAGCTCGAAGATATGTTGCGCAGGGCATCCCAAAACGTCATCGCGTACAGCCCGGCGCCGAGCGAATGCCAGCGGCAGCATTTTTGCGGGGCGCACGGCGCTTGACCGCCGCGTCCGCCCGCCTCATTTTGCACGCGACAAGCGTATAAGGCCGCCCGGCCGTTTCGCGGAACGGAGCCAATTCCGCGAAGCGCGCCGGTCGGGTTTTTGCCGAACGAACCCAGTTCCAGCGTACGGCCCCCGGAGACGAGTGATAGCCGCGAAAAACCCGAGGGCTCGATCGATTCTGCCGAACGAACCCAATTCGACAGCTTGCTTACAGTAAGGGGGCTTATTATAGTCAGGCTTATGAGTTCCGTCTCCTACGATCCCGAGCGCAGCTTCGGCTACGTGCTGTTCGAAACGACGCGGCTCTTGAGCAAGCGCTTCGATCAGCGCGCCCGCGTGCTGGGCCTGACTCGCGCGCAATGCCATGTGCTGACGCGGCTCGCGTTGCACGAGGGCATCAACCAGGCCGGGCTCGCCGAGCTTCTGGAGCTTGAGCCGATCTCGCTCGCACGGTGCCTGGACCGGATGGAGCAGGCGGGCTGGGTCGAGCGCCGTGCCGATCCCGCGGACCGGCGCGCGCGGCTTCTGTACATGACGGCCAAGGCGCGCCCGCTCTTCGACCGCATCCTTGAGGTTGCCTACGAGGTGCGCATGGAGGCGCTTGTGGGACTCGACGAGGACGAGCGCGATCGGCTTCTCGAGATGCTGCAGCACGTCCGTACCAATCTGATCGATCGCGCACCCGCGCCGGCGTCCGCGCGCGCGCCTGTCGCGGCGGAGGCAAAGTGATGGTTAGCGCGACCGACGTCCTCAATTCCCGTCTGCGGCGCGGGCGGCTGCGCATCCTGCTGATGCTGTCGGTGCCGGTGCTGCTGCTCGCGATCGCCGGCTACTGGTACCTTGCATCCGGCCGCTATGCCGAGACCGACGACGCCTTCGTGCAATCCGACGTCGTGTCGGTGAGCGCCGATGTCGGCGGCCGCGTCACAGCCGTCGGCGTCACCGACAACCAGCCGGTGAAGCAGGGCCAGTTCCTGTTCCAGCTGTATCAAGTCAATTACAAGATCGCGCTCGACCACGCCCTGGCGCAGCTCGCCTCGGCCAAGCTACAGGTCGACGGGCTCCGCGCGACCTACCGCGAGAAGCTTGCCGCGCTCAAGCAGACACAGGACACGCTCGCGTATCAGCAGCGCGAGTTCGAGCGCCAGCAGCAGCTTCTGGCGGAGCACGTCGCCTCGCAGTCGGCATTCGATGCCGCGCGCCACAATCTCGACATGGCGCGCCAAGCGGTCGCCTCGACCGAGCAGGACATCGCCAATACGCTCGCGGCCTTGGGCGGCAATCCCGACATCCGCACCGACGATCACCCGCTCGTCGAGCAGGCGCAGGCACAGGTCGATCAGGCCCAGCTCGACCTCTACCACACCACGGTCTCTGCGCCGGTCGACGGCACCGTCACCAATGTCGCCAAATTGCCGATCGGGCAATATCTGAGCGCGTCCCAGCCGGCCTTCTCGCTTGTCTCGAACAAGAGCTGGATCGAGGCCGACTACAAGGAGACCGACCTCACCCATATGAAGCCAGGCCAGAAGGCCGACATCGACATCGACACCTATCCCGGCCACACCTTCACCGCCACGGTCGAGAGCATCGGCGCCGGCACGGGCGCGGAATTCTCGGTGCTGCCGGCGCAGAACTCGAGCGGCAACTGGGTCAAGGTGGTGCAGCGTATTCCGGTCCGGCTCACGATCGACAATCCCGATCCCGACCGGCCCCTGCGCGCCGGCATGAGCGCCTACGTCACCGTCGACACGCAGTTCCGCACGCCGCTCCTCGTCTCGATCAACAGCTTCCTCGGCCGTCTGGGGCTCTAGCCATGATGGCCGTGCCTGCCCGCGCCATGGCTGGCGGCAATCGCACGCTCGTCACCATCTGCGTGATGCTGGCGACGATCATGCAGGCGCTCGACACCTCGATTGCCAACGTCGCGCTCCCGCACATGCAGGGGAGCCTGCAGGCGACGCAGGACCAGATCGCCTGGGTGCTCACGTCCTACATCGTCGCGGCCGCGATCGCGACGCCGCTCACGGGGTGGCTTGCCGGGCGCTTCGGCCGGAAGCGCCTCTTCGTCGCCTGCGTCATCGGCTTCACCTTCGCCTCGCTCCTCTGCGGCATCGCCGAGACGCTGGCGCAGATGGTGGTTTACCGCCTGCTCCAGGGTCTCTTCGGCGCGGCGCTCATCCCGCTGTCGCAGGCGACGTTGCTCGACGTCTATCCGCGCGAGCGGCACGGCTCGGCAATGGCGATCTGGGGCTCCGGCATCGTGGTCGCGCCCATTCTCGGGCCGACGCTCGGCGGCTATCTGACCGACACCTACACCTGGCGCTGGGTCTTCTATATCAACCTGCCGGTCGGCATCCTCACCATCGCGGGGATCGCGCTCTTCGTGGCGGAGACCAAGCTCGATCGCGAACGGCCGTTCGACTTCTTCGGCTTCGCCACGTTGAGCCTGTGCATCGGCGCGTTGCAGATGATGCTCGACCGCGGCGAGACCAACGACTGGTTCGGCTCGACCGAGACCTGGATCGAGCTTGGCCTCTGCATCACCGGCCTCTGGGTGTTTCTCGTTCACGCCGCCACGGCCGAGCATCCGTTCGTGAGCCTCGCCCTCTTCAAGGACCGGAATTTCGTCGCCGGCTCGGTGCTGATGTTCCTCATTGGCATCCTGCTCTACGGCACGCTGGCGCTCCTGCCGCCGCTGTTGCAGCAGCTGATGAACTACCCCGTCGTGACGACAGGCCTCGTGCTCGGGCCGCGCGGGCTCGGCACGCTTGTGGCGATGGGCGTGGTGGGGCGCCTCACTGGCAAGATCGACGCGCGCCTCATTCTCGCGATCGGCTTCTCCGTCACCGCTTATTCGCTCTGGCGCATGACCGGCTATTCGCTCGACATGGACATGTGGCCGGTCATTACCATCACGATCCTGCAGGGGTTCGGGTTGGGTCTCGTGTGGGTCCCGCTCTCGGCGGCGTCGTTCTACACCCTGCCGGTCGAACTCAGGACCGAGGGCTCGGCCTTCAGCTCGCTCGTGCGCAACATCGGCGGCAGCATCGGCATAGCGGTCGGCGAGAACGTGCTTGTGCGCAACATTCAAATCAACCACGCCGCAATCGCTGCGCACGCCAATCCCTATAACCCGATGATGCAGATCCCGAGCGTCCATCACGCCTGGAACATGACGACGACGACGGGTCTTGCCGCGCTCAACGCCGAAGTGACGCGGCAGGCATCGATGATCGCCTATCTCGACGTGTTCAAGCTGCTGATGATCCTGACGATCGCGCTCATCCCGCTGCTGCTGCTGCTACGCGACACGCGCGGCGGCGGCGGCGGCCGCGGCCCCGCGCCCGCGCTCGACTAAGTCTCGCTCAGCGCCTCGCGGAACTGGCGCGGGTCGAAGTCGGCGGTGCCCTCCTCACCCTCGCGCGTGACGTTGAGGTCGAGGCGCGCCGCCGCGAGGAGCGCATCCTCCGTCAGCGTGCCGCCATTCTCGGGATCCTCGATCGCGCGCCGGGCCAGGGACGGGCTCGCCGCGAGCAGACGATAGAGCGCGGTCACGCGCATGTAGAGCGTCAAGGTGACCGGCACGCTCGTGCCAAGCTCCTCGGTGAAGAGATCGAGCACCACGGCGGTATCGATCTCCCGCCCTTCGTCCTCGTCCTCGTCCGAATCCTCGTCGCCGCCAGCCGGGTTCTCGGCGGCGAGTTGGGCCAGGTACTCGCCGAAGAGGAAGATCGCCGACGCCAAGAGCTCGGGCTCGACCGCGGGCACCCGCGGGGGGATGGCAAAGGGCCGGGTTTCGGACATCGCCCGGGAACTGTGACGGGCGGCGCTGAGGGATGCAACCCCTGGCGCCACTCATGGTTCCGCGCCGCGCGAGGAGCGCGAGCCGGGCCTGCTACCGGGCCGCGTGTGGCGGACCCCACGGCGGAACTTTGGGTATCGGTCGCCGTTTTTCTGGGTCACCGCGCAAGGCTTGGGGGCGAGGGCGCTCCTTTTGCGAGAGGCGCGCCCGGGCGCGGCCGGGCGTTTGCCCTGTGGCAGCCAAGGACGGACGAGATGGATTTACCGACCCCGGCCTCAGCCCCGAACGGCATCGCGCCGCGGCGCGCGACAGACACGAGCTTCCTCGCCGGCGCGCTTGACAACGCCAACCTGCGCAATTTCTGGGGCGCGGTGTGGCGCTGGCGCGGCGCCGTGTTCTGGACCACGGTGCTGCTGACCGCACTCTCCATCGTCGTCATCCGCACGCTCACGCCCGAATACACGGCCTCGGCGCAGGTTCTCGTTGGCGTCGATCACGTCAAGGTCGGCGATCTCCAGGACCTCATCACGGACCTGCGCAACGGCGGCGACGTCAGCGGACCGATGGCGACCGAGATCGGCGTCATCCGGTCGCGCAAGATCGCCGAGGAAACCATCACGAAACTCAACCTCCAGAACGATCCCGAGTTCAATGAGGCGCTGCGTCCGCAGACTGCATTCCAGCGGATCATGAGCGCCCAGCACATCATCCCGCAATCCTGGCTTTTCGGCGCAAGCGACACGAAGACCGAAGGCGCTGAGGGCTCCGGCGGGGACGAGATGACAAAGATCGTCACCGCGCTCGATGATCATCTGCGCGTGAGCAACGATGGCCACTCGCGCATCATCGTCATCTCCTTCGAATCGAAGAACCCGGACACCGCGGCGAAGGTCGCCAACACGATCGCCGACAACTATATCGTCGCCGGCCTCGACGCCAAATTCGAGGCGACGAAACGCGCCAACGTGTGGCTCGCCGACCGCCTCAACACGCTGCGCCAGGAAGTGCAGGTGTCGGACAACGCGGTCGAGAAGTTCCGTAATGAGAATGGACTGCTCCAGGCGCAGAACCCGACCGTGCCGGGCACCGAGGGCATGACGCTCGCGATGCAGCAGATGTCGCAGATCTCGGCCGATGCGATTACCGCCCACACGAAAGTGCTCGAGGCGCAGTCGCGCCTCGCCGAGCTGCAACGCTCCGGCGCCACAAAGGGCGGCAGCGCGACGGTCAACGCGGTCAACAACGACAGCATCATGGAGGTACTGCAGTCGCCGACGATCCAGAACCTGCGCGGGCAGGAGGCCGATGCCGAGCGCCGCGCCGCCGACCTCAGCGGCCAGTTCGGCGACAAGTATCCGCGCGTCATCAGCGCGCATGCCGAGGTTGCCGAGATCCGCTCCAGGATCCAGGCCGAGGTAGGCCGCGTCGTCGATGCACTGCGCAACGAAGTGGCAACACAGCAGGCGCGCGAGCAGCAGCTCAACAACCTGCTCGGCAAGATAAAGACGGATGCGGCACGGAACGATATCGCCGAGGTGCAGCTCCACGACCTCCAGCGCCAGGCCGATGCCGACAAGACGCTCTATCAAAATTTCCTCAATCAGTTCAAGCAGACGCAGAGCCAGGACAGCTTCCAGCAGCCCGACGCCGAAGTTCTGTCGCGCGCGTCGGTGCCGCTTCTGCCGAGCTTCCCGCAGACTCTCGTGCTGTCGCTGCTCTGCGCCGCCGCAAGCTTCATGCTGGGCGTCATCCTCGCGCTCGTGTTCCAGTATCTCGACGTCGGCGTGCGCAGCATGGAGCAGCTGAAGAGCCTCCTGCACGTCCATGCCTTGGGCATGGTACCGGCGCCGCAGGGCCTTGGCCGCGGCAAGCTCGCACGCGAGGTCATCGATCGCCCGATGTCGAGCTATTCCGAGGCGATCCGCACGATTCACACGAACCTGATGCTGACCGACGTCGATCAGCGGCCGCGCGTCGTGCTGGTGACGTCCTCGCTTCCGGGCGAGGGCAAATCGACACTGTCCGTCTCGCTTGCCGAGATCTCGGCGCGCTATGGACAGAAGGTGGTGGTGGTGGATGCCGACCTGCGCCGCCCGACGATCCATCGCCTGGCGACGGCGGCGGCGAAGCCGGGCCTTGTCGATTGGCTGCTCGACCGCGTGTCGTTCGACGAGATCCTGCAGCGCCACGCGCTCAGCGGCGTCGATGTGATCGCGGCCGGCGAGCTGCCGACCGTGCCGCCCAATCTGCTCTCCTCGGAGCGGTTCAAGCAGCTCCTGCGCGGCTTGGGCGAACAGTATGAGCTCGTCGTCATCGATTCGGCACCGGTCCTTGCTCTTCCCGACACGCGGGTCCTGTCGATGCTCGCCGA
>Ga0335078_10016906_pt1 | contig 10835 bp, 7 predicted proteins | sample Lox_Sample_32_FD_206711 | JGI IMG/M metagenome (GOLD analysis project Ga0335078, IMG submission 206711) | Soil microbial communities from Loxahatchee National Wildlife Refuge, Florida, United States - Lox_Sample_3.2 | ecosystem: Environmental > Terrestrial > Soil > Wetlands | place: USA: Florida... | reverse complement strand
GGTTGGCGTCCATGAAGCACGGATCGCACATCATGTTGCAGCGGTTGGTGAGGTCCACCGTGAGCACGGCGCCTCGCCCGTAGCGCACGGTGCTGGAGCCGTGCTTGTGCAAATCTTCGTCATTGTGCGCGGGAATGTCCCGTCCAGGGAAATTCTTCTCGATCCATTCCAGGAACTTTGAGTCGACGGCCATCAAGTCTTCGTACCGGCCGTGAATCGGGCATTCCTTGACCATCCAGATCTGGCCGTCGCGCTCGATGATCTGCGCCTTGATTTCGCCCACCTTCTCATGCATCAGGTCGCGCCAGTCCTTTTTGCCCTCCATAATGGCTTCGCGCGCCTCTTTGACGCATCCCGGGCAGAGCGAATCGGTTTGCCGCGGCCAGCCGAGCGTCGGCTTGGACTTTTCCCACGATTTTTGCAGCGGCTTATCCGACCACTTCGGCGTGAAATTGGGGTTGGGGTTGAATTTGTTGAAAAACTGGATGGTCTCAAAGGCCGCGCCAGCGGTCTTGCAAAGGACATAGTCCATTGCCTTCCATGCGCGTGTCCCCACAGATTGAGGCATTTTCACAGTCCTCCACGATTACGATTCGAAAACGAAACATTCAAAACCGAACGGGAGCCCTCAGTTGACGAAAAACGGCCTGGCACCTGACGCCAGATAAGCCTATCAAGTACGCCCAGCGGGCGTCCAGATAAACCTTTCCCGGAGTGTATGTTACACGTAAGCCTTTGGGAACGTCCATCGGGTTGTACCAAAAGGGGCAAAATCCCGCCTGAATGGTGATCTGGTGCAGCCAACGGGAACAGGCTCGGAAGCTCCATTTGGCACTTTCCCTCCTTTCGAACTTGCAGCCAATTTTTGGCACCCGGGTCACCCGTACGATTTTCAGTCACTGACGGCTTGCCCCGGGGCAAAGATCCCAGCGCTCTCCCGTCTTTGGGTTTGATGATCGGCTGGAACGGTTGTCTTCAGAAAAAGTGCCGAGCCGCTTTCGGGCAGAAATTTGGGTAGAAAACTCCCTAGTACTCGTGTACCGAAAGTTTGTGCCCGACTTCCTATCGCCAAAAAACCCGCCATTCCCCAGACTGTCTAAACACACCCACAAGAAATCGTTCTACGTGATTTGCTCTAGCGATGAAACTTGGGTGATGAATGGAATCTCAGGTAATGGTTGAACAGGGCGAAGAAAGTCGACATGCGATTCGTGGATTCAATGCCGCGGAAACGGTCTCCTCTCTTGGAGGCTTAAGCGATTTCTCTTCAGCGACATTGAATAGGCAGGAGCTATCGCAAGCCCGTGCCTTAGATGAATGGGAGCGCACGATCAAGATCTCGCAGTTCAGAGTTAGGAAGGAAAGGAGGCTAAAAGCAAAGCACGGCCCGGGGGGACGCTTCAAGGAACCGGGGAAGAGGAGAAGAAGACATGCAGACCAAGCTACGCGTCATAGGCTTTGTAGTCGTAGCGAGCCTGCTCTGGATAACCCCAACATTTGCGGGATCCCCAAGGGCGCAGGTGCAGGGCAACTCTAAACTGTTGAAGAATGGATACATAGGCACGGCTTCCTGGTATGGAGAGACACGGCAAGGGCGGATCATGGCGAACGGCCAGCGATTCGACCGGCACAAATTCACGGCCGCGAGTTGGTATTTCCCGCTCGGAACGACGATCCGAGTGGTGAACGTGAAAAACGGCGAATCCGTGGTTGTGAAAATCACGGACCGGGGACCGGCGCTTCACCTTCACCGCGTTGCTGATTTGTCCGAGGCGGCGGCGGAACGCTTGGGATACGTAGGACAAGGCCTTACACCCGTATTTGTTTACCCGGTAATGCAATTTGAGACGGAATCGGCAAGTTTCGATGCGGGCTTGGTTGGGGCGCCTGACAGCCAAGACCCCGGCGAGTTCGAGGCAAAAGCCATCACCAAGCCAATGTGATCCAAGGCGTCCTCCTGAATGCGCCAATCAATTCCTAGGCTCCTCGGCGCGGACGGCCTGATCCAAGCAAATCCCTTGGCCCCACGCCAGGGGTTTCCAAGGCCATTGGCTGGAGCGAATGAATCCTCCAGCCCCGTAGGGTCAAAATCCGCGCAAAAAACATCCCAACTTGCTTGCCGGGATTAGACCTTGGCCGCAAACGGCTCCGCAGAAGCTTTCCAGAAAATTTTGAGTTTCGCCCTTGCTTCCCTTGGATTCGATCCAGGGACGGCTGACACCGGCGCGTGCAACCCGTAAGGATCGTCGTATACTGGAGCAACTAAACTTTGGGGGCACGCCATGATCCGCCAGATCAAGACCGGGCAATCGGCCGAGGCCAAGGCTGAGAACAGCGCGCAGGTTCGCAAGACTGTCGAAGAGATCCTCGCGAATATTGCCGCGCGCAGAGAAGCCGCCGTGCGCGAGTATTCCGAGAAATTCGACAAGTGGTCGCCCGCGTCCTTCCGGCTTTCCGAAAACGAAATTGCCGAGTGCGTGCGCGCACTGCCGAAGCAGGTCATCGACGACATACGATTCGCGCAAGAACAGATCCGCAATTTTGCTTTGAAGCAGCGGGCCGCGCTGCGGGACGTCGAAGTGGAAACGATTCCTGGCGTGGTGCTCGGGCATAAAAATATTCCAGTGAATAGCGTGGGGTGTTACGTTCCGGGCGGCCGGTATCCGATGGTCGCTTCCGCGCACATGAGCGTGGTGACGGCCAAGGCCGCGGGAGTGAAACGCATCGTGGCGAGCGCGCCTCCCTTCGGAGGAAAACCGCATCCGGCCATTGTCGCAGCGATGCACTTTGGCGGCGCGGACGAAATTTATGCGTTCGGCGGCGTGCAGGCCGTTGCCGCCATGGCGCTGGGCACGGAGACGATTGCGCCCGTGGACATGCTCGTTGGGCCGGGCAACGCGTTTGTGGCGGAGGCAAAGCGGCAATTGTTCGGGCGCGTGGGCATCGATTTGCTCGCGGGGCCTACGGAGACGCTGATCCTCGCGGACGATAGCTGCGACGCGGAGATGGCGGCTGTCGATTTGATCGGGCAGGCGGAGCACGGGCCGGGAAGCCCCGCCGTGCTGGTCACCAATTCCGCAAAGCTTGCCGCGGAGGTTCCGGCGGAGATTGAAAAACTTTTCTCGTGGCTGCCGACCGCGGAAATCGCGCGGCAGGCGTGGCGAAATTGCGGGGAGATTATTCTGTGCGACACGCTGGATGAGATGGTGCAGGAGGCCGATCGAATCGCTTCTGAACACGTTCAGGTATTGACGCGCAATCCGGATTATTTCCTCGAGCGCATGACGAATTTCGGCGCGCTGTTCCTGGGGCCTCGCACGAATGTGGCTTTCGGCGACAAAGTGATCGGCACCAATCACACGCTGCCGACGATGAAGGCGGCGCGCTATACGGGCGGGCTGTGGGTCGGCAAATTCATCAAAACTTGCACGTACCAGCGCGTGCTGACCGATGAGGCGGCCGTGCTGGTGGGCGAATATTGCTCGCGCCTGTGCGCGCTCGAAGGCTTTTCCGCGCACAAGGAGCAGGCGGACCTGCGCGTGCGGCGCTACGGCATGAAAGTGGTGGCCTAGCCGATGGCTACACCGCGCAAAAAAATTCCAACCAAGCAGAATCGCCGCGAGCCGCCGAAAGCGAAGCCGCTTCCATCGGAACGCGCCAGCCGCGCGCAGAGCGAGAGCGAGCGGGGCGTGGCCGTCGTAACGGGCGGCGCGGGGAGCATGGGCACGGTGATCTGCGGGGCGCTGGCGCGCGAGGGTTTCCGCGTGGTGGTGGGTTACAACCGCTCCGGCGAGAAGGCGAAAACGCTGGCTGCGAGCTTGCCGGGCGGCGGGCACGCGGCGCTTGCCGCTCCGGTGACGGATAGCGCAGCGCTTGCCGGCCTCGCCGGGGAAATTGCCGGGCGATACGGATTTTGCGACGTGCTCGTGAATTGCGCGGGCGTGACGCGCTTTGTGCCGCATGGCGATTTGGAAGCGCTCGATGACGCCTTGATCGAAAATATTCTTTCCACGAACGTGCGCGGGCCGTTCGCCGCCGTGCGCGCGCTGCGCTCCTTGCTCGAAAAAAGCAAGCATCCCGGCGGCGCGGTGATCGTCAACATTTCCTCGATCGCCGGGCTGACCGCGATGGGCAGCAACGTGATTTATTGCGCGTCAAAAGCGGCGGTCGACAATATGACCAAGTCGCTGGCGCGGGCTCTTGCGCCGAAAATCCGCGTCGTGTCCGTCGCGCCTGGCGTGGTTGACAACGACTTCATTCGCTCGATGGACCCGCGCTGGCTGGAAGAGCAAGTGGGGCGCACGCCGCTGAAGCGGCTCGCCGCGCCGGAGGAAGTGGCCAGCGCCGTGGTTTCCGTGATTAAACACCTCACCTTTACGACCGGGGCAATCATTCCGCTGGATGGCGGGAGGCCGCTGAATTGAGTGTGGGACGGGCTTCAGCCTGTCTGTTCTTTTTTTTCGTGCTTCGCGCGTGCTTAGGAAAAACCGACAGGCTGAAGCCCGTCCTACTTGCGCTTCAAATCTATTCCTAATTGCTGGCATTTTTTGTAGAGGTGGCTGCGCTCGAGGCCCAGGGCGCGGGCGGTGTTGGTCATGTGGTGATTGTGGCGGCGCAGCTCGGCGAGGAGCACCTCGCGCTCGTAGGCTTCGAGGCGCTGCGTGAGCGTGCCGCTTCCCGCCGCGGATGCGGGTTCGCCATTGCGCGGAGCAGGGAGGGCGAGGTTCACTTCTTCCGCGGTGATTGCTTCCGCGCTGGAAAGCAAGAGGACTCGCTCGACCACGTTGCGCAACTCGCGCACGTTGCCGGGCCACGCGTAATGCCGCAGAAGTTCGAGCGATTCGGGCGAGAAATGCTTCGGCCGCCAGCCATTTTGCGATGCAACCTGCTGGGCGAAATATTCGGCGAGCGCGGGAATTTCGTCGGGGCGTTCGCGCAACGGCGGCAGTGCGATCGGAAAAACGTAAATGCGATGAAACAGGTCGGCGCGGAACAATCCTTGCTTGACCATTTCCTCGAGGTCGCGATGCGTGGCGACCACCACGCGCGCATCCACCGGGATGGGCTTGTCTCCGCCGACGCGCTCGATTTCTCCTTCTTCCAGGACACGCAGCAATTTGGATTGCATGGCCAGTGGCATATCGCCAATTTCGTCCAGGAAAAGTGTGCCGCCGGCGGCCTGCTCGAATTTTCCGATGTGGCGCGCGGCCGCGCCGGTGAAGGAGCCTTTTTCGTGCCCGAAAAGTTCCGATTCGATCAGCTCGGCGGGCACGGCGGCACAATTCAAGGTTACAAAAGGTCCGGCGTGACGCGCGCTTTTTTGATGGATCGTTCGCGCGACCAGCTCCTTGCCCGTGCCGGTCTCGCCTGTGATCGCGACGCGGGATTCACTGGCCGCGACGCGCTCCACCTGCGCCATGAGCCGCTCCATCACGGGGCCGGTCCAAATCATTTCGTGCTTGCCGAGGCGGCGGCGCAGATCGCGATTTTCGTCCTCGAGATGGCGCAGCCGCAGGACGTTTTCAATGGTGACGAGAAGCTTTTCCGTCGAGAGGGGCTTTTCCAGAAAATCCACGGCGCCGAGGCGCGTGGCGCGCACCGCCGTTTCCACACTCGCCTGGCCCGAAATCATCACCACGGGCGTGGTCACTCCGGCCGTTTTTAAATCCTCGAGCAGAGAAATTCCATCCTTGCCGGGCATCACCACGTCCGAAAAAATCACGTCGAACCGTTCGGAGCGAATCAGTTCGAGGGCGCGAGCCGCGCTGTCGCACACGGTGGCTTCATATCCCGCGAGGCGAAAGGCGCGGGAAAGCGAGGCGAGCGTGTTGGGGTCGTCGTCGATGAGCAGGAGGTGGGGTTTGGCGGAGTTCATGGGCGATTTACCGGATCAGGCCGCGGTGAAAATCGGCGGGTCCGCCGGACGGGGCTCGGCGGGATTCGCTCCGTCCTTCGTTCCATCGGGGGAAATTTTTTGTTCGATGGGCAGCTCGATGCGAAACGTCGCGCCCGCGCCCGGCGCGGATTCCACTTCAATTCTTCCGCCGTGATCGCTGATGACGGATTGCACGATGGCGAGGCCGAGGCCGGTGCCGTGCCGCTTGGTGGTGTAATACGGAGTGAAAAGGCGCGCGCATTCCTCGGGCGTCAAGCCTTCGCCGGTGTCCGTGACTTCGAGGCGCACGGCGCCGCTGCGCTGCGCGGTGCGCACCGTCAGCGTGCCGCCGGCGGGCATGGCGTCCAGTGAATTGAGGATGAGGTTTTCGAGCGCGCGGCGCAGCAGGATCGGGTCAGCCTGCGGATGCGGAAGATTTTCGTCGAGATACAGCTCCGGCGTGATGGGCGGACGTCCCACGGGGGCGAGCTGCGGCTCGACTAATTTCACGGCGCCGCGAACGAGTTCGTTCACATCCACAGGCTCGAATTCCGGCGGAGGCATTTTGGCGAAATCGCTGAAGCGGCTGACGATGGTTTTCAGATTTTCGAGCTCCTCGCGCAGGGTCGCCGTGGACTCGAAAAATACCTCGTCGAATTCGGCGGGAGTCTGGGCGCGGGCGCGCTCCAGATTTTCGACCGTCAATTGCAAGGGAAAGAGCGGATTCTTCAACTCGTGCGCGAGCCTGCGCGCCAATTCGCGCCAAGCCGCCACACGCTCGGTCTGCACCAGGCGCTCGCGCTGCTCGGCGAGCTGGCGCGTCATTTCATTAAACGCGTCCGCGAGCTGGCCGACTTCGTCGCGCGAATGGATTTCAACGCGCGCTTCCCAATGCCCCGCGGCGACTTCGCGCGCGCCGGCGGCCAGCTCCTCGATGGGACGCGTGACGCGCGCCGAAATCCACCAGCCCATAATCAAGCCCAACAGAATCACTCCGCCGCCGACGAGCAACGCCAGGGCGCGAATGAAATTCAGCATTTGGATGAGATTCTGCCGAGAACTGCCGACCAGGAGAACTCCGAGCAAGTCTCCCTCGCGTCCCACCAGGGGAATCGCGTCGAACGTTTCGGAATTAAACGTGCGATCTTTTTCCGATCCGGAATCGATCGTTCTTTGCAGTTCGTGGCGGGTTCGCTGCACCTCGGTAATCATCGATGAAAACTGTTCGGGCTGAGGGGCCGGGCCGCGCGGGTCGGTCAGCTCGGAGGGCACGAAGCCCTGCTCGAGATTTCGATACAGCAGCGTGCGCATGCCTTCGGGAAGGACGAGCGTGGCGAGAAAATGTTGATCGAGGCGCTGCCCGCCGATCAGGAAGAGCCGTTTTTCGCCGACGCGAACCGTGCGCACGGCGAGCAAACCCAAATCGACCGCATCGGGCATGTCCACGCGGCGAAGAAATGCGCCCTTCGAGTTCCAGTCCGGCTCCGCGCCCACCCAGTCATTTTTGTAGCCGAAGCGCGCGGGCCATTCGGAAGAAGAAATCAGCGCGCCGTCATCGGCCACGATGTCGACGAAATCGAGTTGCTCGGCTTGGGCGATGCCGCGCGCGTCATTGTAATACTGGGACGCGTCCGCCTGCGGGCGGTTGATGTCCATGGCCATGCGCAGCGTGGCTTCGGCATCGGCAATGCTCTGCACGCGGTGAGCGATTTCGTCGCCGCGCTGCGCGTACTCGCGGCGGAACTGCGCCACGAGGGCATCGCTGCGCTGGCGATCGAATTCCTCGAACGCCCGGCGCGTGTAGACCGACACGCCCCAGGCCACCAGCGTCACCGCCGCGACGATGCTGACCACAAAGAAACCGAGCAGCTTGGTGCGGAAGCTCATTGAGCGGGCCCTCCGCCTGGCGAGGGCGGCCCGAGCCAGACGTCTTCGAGGCGCCAGCCGCCCCAGCGCGGAGCCATCCAATCGCGCACTTGCGGGCCGAGGCCGTAGCTTTCGGTAACGTGGACGAGAGGGACCACGCGAAACGCATCGAGCGCCGCGCGTTCGGCCGCGTACATTTGCTCCGGCGCTTCCAGATCCGCTGCGGGTTCGCCCAGGGAGTTCAAAAGCTCGGACAGCGCAGCCGCGGGATCGGGCGCGGCAAGGCGATGGCGCACCAGCCGCAAATCCGCTGCGGGAGCCTTCGTTTTTCCATCCGGCGTTTGTCCCGACACTTGCACCATGATTCCTACTTCGCGCAAATTGACGGCCACTCGATCCGCGACCGCGCGAGCCTCAGCATCGCCCGAATCATAGAACAGCACAAGGGGCATGGGGCGGGAAAATTCGCGCCCGGAAGCTGCCAGCAAATCCTTTGCGCGCGGCAGGTCGGACGTGGGGGGAAACAGATGCGCATAACCCGAAATCCAGTTGGGCAAGAGGCCGCCGGCCGGCACGCCTTGCTTTTGCAAGATGACGTCCGCGATGGAAGCGCGATCGATGGAGAGCGAAATCGCCTGACGAAAGCGGGCATCCTGCACGGCGGGGCGGGACGGTTCGAAGAGCAGCGCAAATAATTCGACCGGATCGCTGGACGCGGTGCGCACGCCTCGTTGCGCTGCGCGGCGCACTTGCGATGCGGGCAGCTCCACGACATCGGCCTGGCCAAAAGAGATGGCGTTGGCCAGCTGCTGAGGATCGACGCCCATCATCAATTCAATCTTGTCCAAAAACGGGCGCCCTGCCCAGCAGGATTCGTTGGCAACGAATGTAGCTTTCGCGGAACCCTCCGCGGAGGGCCACTCGGCCACGCGAAACGGTCCTGTACCAGCGAGGGAATTATCCTCGAGCGAATGGAAAATGAAGTAGCGGCCGGTAGCGAGCTCTGCCAGCAAATCCGGCGTGGGATGTTCCGCTTGAATCACAACTGAGTCGGATGTCGCGCTCACATCGACGGAAACGCCCAGCAATTGCTGAAGGGCCATGGCGGCAATGGGCGGCGTGAGCGGGGAGCCGTCGCTGAATTTCACGCCGTCGCGCAAGCGAAATTGCCAGCGTTTGGAAAAGGCATCGTGCTGCCAGGAAATTGCCAGCGCGGGCTGAATGGTTCCGTGTTCATCTAGTCTGGCGAGGCGATCGAAAACGAGCGCGTCGATGCGCTGCGCCGCAGCCGCTTGCGCGGGAGCCGACGGCCATTGGCGCGGATCCGGCGCGGGAATGCGTTCGCTGATTTGCACGCGCAGCGTTCCGCCGGTTTGCGGCCGCGTCGATGCCGCCGCATTCGGGAGGGATGCGCTCGCTCCGAATGCGAGCAGCGCCGCCAACGCCGCCAGGCTATGGCCCGCAGGAAATGGACAAACGGTACGCTTCATAATTTCCAGTAGTGAGGTTTCGCACGACCGCTCTGGGCATGCCGGAGAGCGCGTGCAAGGCCATGATCGGCCCCGGGAAATCCAGTTCGGCGCTGATGGCGATGGGGCCGCTTGTCTCCTTCTTGAACACTTGCAGCGAATCGGTTTGCGTATAGTCGCGAGCGCCGGTGGCGAGGAACTGGTCCGCGCCGCCGCAAACGGAACTGATTTCGATTACCGTTCCCTTGCCGGGAGGCGGCGGGCCTGCCGGGGCGACATCAAACATCACCGGGAAGCCGTTGGGAACAGGCGGTCCAGCCGATCCCTCCGCCGAGGAGCAGACATCCAAACCGGCCGTTTCCAAATTCACGGTGCAGATGCGCGGAGAGAGAAAAAATCGCACGGTATTTCCCGTCGGTCCAAAGTCGAGATTTCCCCAGGGATCGCGATTCGCGCTTTGATTGGAGGCGACCTCGATTGTGCTTACGGACCCGGTTTGCTGGTTTTGAATTCGCAAGCCGTCCGGCAGGAGCAAGACCAGCCAGGATTTGCTCGCGCCGCCGGAAATGTCTCCCGCGTCCAAAATGCGCTCCGGCCCTTCCCAGAATTTCTCACTTTGAATCGTCACCGGCATGGCGCTTGGGGCGGCGCGATTTTCCAGAACGCGTTCCACGGCCATCAGGACGACGCGCGAGGCTTCGCCTTGGCGAATTTCTCCCGTCCAGATGAAATTCGTAAAGTTCTCCGAAAGTGTGACCAGTACGGCCACCGGCGCGCCGCTTGCCGCTATGCGGACGCCTTGCTCCTGTAATTGCGATTGGAACGCCTGTTCGATCCGCGCGGCCTCGCCGGGGCGCAGGGACGAGGCATTTCGGAATTCGCAGGACACATTGTCCCGAGCCGGCAGGGCCGCTGCAATTTTCCGCGCGAATTCCCTTGCCGAGTCTTCCAGAGACGCGGCGCGCGCGCTGCTTGGGATTCCCAGCAAAACGAGGAGAAAAAGCATCGCCTGCCGGGAACGTGTGGATCGATCGGAGACCATCATCGGATTGCTGCGCCTGGACGCGTGAGGCACGAAGGGGAAATCCGCGCGACGGCCAAGCCTGAGGAAAATCATAGCATAGGCGTTTGAGAGGGCCGCCGATTGCGGGCGGACGATTGCGCAAACGGTAGCGCGGGCTTTAGCCTGCGGCTCTTCGAAACCAACGCAAGCATGACAAACAAGCGGACACAGACTGAAGTCTGTGCCACAAGGAAGCGGCAAACGCGCGACCGCGTCCCTACACTGTCGGGACGCGGTGCGCGCACTGGCCACCGGCCGGGCGGCGTTCGCGTTGGAAAGGCCTTCGCAGGGGCGGCGGTCCCTGTCCCGGTTTCCGGCGAGCGGCCCGCAAGGGTTTTGGCCGATGGAACTCAATCTCATTTTGTTTTCATGACCTGCGCCTGCTTGCGGGCGGACGCGGCCGGATCTGGATCTGCGTCATCGGAAGAATTGCTCGAAGCTGCCCCGCCGGAGAACGCGGAGCGGAGAACGTCCGACGCGAAGAAATTTCTTCCGTCGGTCGGGACCATGATGATTTGCAGCTTGTCCGAGAGGCGCTCGGCGATGATTTTCTGGATGAGCA
>Ga0335078_10016904_pt1 | contig 10835 bp, 10 predicted proteins | sample Lox_Sample_32_FD_206711 | JGI IMG/M metagenome (GOLD analysis project Ga0335078, IMG submission 206711) | Soil microbial communities from Loxahatchee National Wildlife Refuge, Florida, United States - Lox_Sample_3.2 | ecosystem: Environmental > Terrestrial > Soil > Wetlands | place: USA... | reverse complement strand
TCGCGCGCGCATGGCATCGGCGGCATCATGGGCGGCGCGGACACCGAAATTTCTTTCTCCACAAAAAACGTTCTGATCGAATGCGCCTGGTTCGAGCCGGTCCCCGTGCGCAAGGCCGCGCGTTCGCTCAAGCTGCACACCGAAGCCTCGACGCGCTTCGGCCGCGGCGTTGATCCCGAAACCGCTGAACTCGCTTCGCGCCGCGCCGCCGAATTGATTCTGCAACTCGCCGGCGGCGAATTGCTTTCCGGCGTCGTGGACGTGTACCCCGGCAAGCGCGCACCCAAAAAAATCACTCTCACGCGCAAGGAATTTCTTCGCATCATGGGCGCCGACGTCCCCGACAAAGAGATCGAAGCGATCCTCAGTGCCCTTGGCTTCGCTCCCGTTCGCAGTGACGAAAATCGCGGCGCAGCCGGCTCGATTCTCGCGGCCTGGGAATGCACGCCACCTTCCTGGCGCGCCGAAGTCGAACGCGAAATCGACCTGATCGAAGAAGTTGCGCGCATCCACGGCCTTGCCAAGTTTCCGCCGCGCTTGCCGGCCGCTCGCCAGGGCGCGCAGCGTCTCCCCAAACACGAAGCCGAATCGTGCCTCCGCGAACGCCTCATCGGCCTCGGCTATCGCGAAATTCTGACCATTCCACATGTTGCGGAAGAACGCGATGCTTTGTTCCGCGACGACACCGTCGCGCCGGCGCGGCTCGCGAATCCGCTGTCCGAAGAGGCCGGCGTGCTGCGCTCCACCGGCGCCGTCACCATGGCCGCCGCGCTCGAATGGAATCTCAACCACGGTCAGCGCAACGTGCGCCTCTTCGAAATGGGCCGCCGCTATCGCCTCAACGGGGCGCAGTCCGTCGAAACGCCGATTCTCACGATCGGTGCCACCGGCGAAGCTCGCGAAAAAGGCATCGCCGCCGGCGAAAATGCTCGCGACTACGCCTTCGCCGATCTGAAAGGTGACCTCGACCAGCTGGGCGCGATGGCCGGCGGCTTCACCTGGCACCAAGGTGGCTCAGCGTGGCTCCATGCCGCTCAGCGCGGCTCCCTCGCTTTGTCCGCTGCTGACGCGACCGATTCGGCGGCTGGCGCGAACCGCTCTGGCGCTGTCATCCTGAGCGAAGCGAAGGATCGCGGCGTGGTTGCCGAATCCGCCGCCACGCCAAGAACAGGCACAATCGGCGAGGCTGGCCAGCTCGCGCGCCGTATCGCGGAAAAATTCAAGCTGCGCCAGGAAGTGTTCCTCGCGGAAATCGAACTCGAGCCGATTTACTCGGCCTATCGTGCCGCGAAGGACTCGCGACGCTATGTTCCTGTTCCACGCTTCCCCGCAGTCGAGCGCGACTTTTCGTTGCTCCTCGGCGACGGCACTGCTTTCTCCGAAGTTGTCGCCGCGATTCGCGCGCTCCAAATTCCTGAAAACGTCTCTGTTGAAGCCGCCGATCTGTTCCGGGGCAAAAACGTTCCCGCCGGAAAATATTCGCTGATGATTCGCGTGCTTTTCCAAAGTAACGAAGCCACGCTGACCGACGCGCAAACTAACGATTTTTCGTCGCGCATCGTCGCCGCCCTCGAAAAAAATCTCGGCGCGCAACTCCGCTCCAGCTAGTTGCGTTCCGGCGCATGGCATTTGGAGTTTCAAGCGTTGGCTACTTGCACCTCGCTTGGGTTTTGTGCGGGCTGCACCGCGGGCACTCCGCGGCATCTCCGGAACACAGTCGCCTGTGTAGGGGCGTCGCTTCCGCGCGTCCCGCCGTGTAAGCCGCGCCACGGCCAAGCCGTTCGCCATTCAACTTTACGACCTTTTAGTGGCGCAGCAAGCTGCGCCACTACAAGCAGGATGTGTGATATCTTCGCTTTTGTCGCATTCACTTCCATGAGCGAACCCGTCAAAGTACAAATCTTTGGCCAGACGTACGCGATTCGCGGCGAGCTGGACGAAAACTACGTTCACAAGCTGGCGCGCTACGTGGACGAAAAGATGCACGCCATCGCGGCCGGCGGCGCGACCGTGGACACGCAAAAAGTCGCGGTGCTCGCGGCGTTGGCCATCGCCGACGAACTGCACTCTATCCAAAAAGACCGCGGCGACCGCGAAGAATTGTTGCGCGAACAAGCCGAGCGCTGCCTCACCCTCGTCGAACGCGCGCTGAAACAAACTGCTTGATTTCGTTGGCTGGACCTCCAAAACGAAGAGAGATTCCTCGCTTCGCTCGGAATGACGGCTGTCCGTGTGTGCGGATTCATTTATTGGCTCCATTGGGTGGGGGTGCGGACCCAGCGGTGGTGGCGAAGGTCGGATTGCAACGCGGCGGGGAGGGGGCCTTTGTTGCTGGAGGCGACGTTGGCTTCGACGTTTTTGAGTTTGCGCATGCCGGGGATGATGGTGGCGACGTCTTGGTTGTGGAGGATGAAGCGCAGCGCCATTTCGGGCAGGGTCATGCCGTTCTTGAGGAGCGGCTTGAGGGCGTCGGCGTGCTCGACGCTGGCTTTCAGATTTTCGGGGACGAAATAGGTGCTGCGCCAGTCGCTGGCGGGCCATTTGCTGTCGAGAGTTAGAGCGCCGGTGAGGGAGCCTTCGTCGAAGGGAACGCGAGCGATTACGGCGACATTTTTTTCGCGGCAAGCGGGAAAGAGTTCGTCTTCCGGGTTCTGGTCGAAGATGTTGTAAATGACTTGCACGGCGTCGACGAGGCCGGAGCGGACGGCGCGAATGCCGTTCCACGGTTCCCAGCGATTGAGGCTGATGCCGACGGCGCGAACTTTGCCGGTTTTGCGGAGATCGTCGATGGCGCGCGGAAGGCGCGGATCGTCGAGCCACTTATCTTCCCAAGTGTGAAACTGGATGAGATCCAGCGTGTCCACGCCAATGTTGGCGAGGCTCTTGTCGACATACTCGAATATGTAGTCCGGCGGAAAGCAATCATCCAGGGAGAATTCCCGGCGACTGGGCCACTTACGGTTTTTCGGCGGCACTTTGGTCGCGACGTAAAGTTTCTTGTCAGGACTGCCGATCGCGGCGTTTCCGCCAGCTAATTTCGACTGATTGTCGCGCAGAATGCGGCTCAGGATTTTTTCGCTGCGACCGTCGCCGTAAGCCCACGCGGTGTCGAAAAAATTGCCGCCCAGCTCGACATAGCGCTGCAGGGAAGCGAGCGATTCGGCGTCGTTCGAGTCGCTCCAGCCAGCGAGACCCCACATGCCGTAGCCAATTTCACTGACGTTCCATCCGGTGCGGCCGAAGCGGCGGTAGTTCATAGTGAAGTGTCTCCTCGAATTGGGAGGCGCCAGTATACGAGAGGCGAGGTATAGAGGTAAGGAAGCAACGAAGCGGCGAGAACGCCTTGGGTCGAGTGGCAGAGATGTTCGGCCGATTTGGAAATCGGCTGGCACCCCCACCCCGTGGTGACGGAAAGTGTGCGCAAACGTATGAGCAGGCTGGAGTTGCAGACGGAGTTGAGTGGCAGAAAGGCGCTTTTGATGTTCGACGAGAAGGGGACAAACGGCGGGTTCGATGGTAGGCCACCCGGGTGTTTTGCAGAAAGAGTTTGGATTTGCTTGAAAAGGCAAGACTTAGGTTTTTGCGAGTGGGCAAAGAGTGCGGAACAGTGTGAAAGGAAAGAGGTTAGCGATAGAAGCTGAACCGGCGATCGTTGAAGACCGAGGGAGGAGAAACCGGGACGGCAGCGGACGAGATAGGGCAGAGGCTGGGGCGACGAAATCACGAGGAATGGTAGCACGGAAGTAACTAAATGTCAATACCTAATTTTTGTTTACCGCGAAGTGATTCGAACGGCGGCGCCGCGACGCACGGTACATCGTTCAGGATAGCGGACTGAACAACCCACGGTAGCTCGCAATTGGGAGCGCTGCCGATACGCGCGGCGCTGAGCAATGGATTGGGCGGGTGGTTGGGGCGCGATTAAGCTTTGATGCGTCGTTTTTGGGGCTGGCGGGTGTTGCGGCGGTTCGGGCTGTTGTGGGTGGCGATTCCGGAGATCTGAGGGCTCGTAGAACGGCGAAGGGCCTAGAGTGACTTAACCTCTTCAGTCGAGTAAATCCGAATACGCAGTTCGAAGTGGCCCCCACGCCGTCCGACAACCTCGGTGTCGAGTTGCGCCTTTCTTAGGAGTTCCAGCGCTTCGAATAACCCCATTTGTGTCGCTGGTGAAGGAGGTTCTTGCCGTTTTGGTCCAAATGCGCCGGCGCTAAATTCGACCCCTTTCCTGCTTATGGAGATACCCCATAGTTGACACGCTCTTTTCAGCACATCACCGCCCGGAGTGATTTTCTCGTTCAGGTAGAGATACATCGTTTGTCTTTTCACTTCGAGCAAGGCTGCCGCTTGGGCAACACTGAGTGCCCGTTTTTCGATCGCCTTCCGGAACCGCGAGGCGACTTCCGCCCTCCATTCGAGATCCGCGGATTTCTTGGCCATAGTGGGAAATTATCCTTGACACTACGGGCAGGTTGTCAATTAAACTTTATTGTCAAGTTTAAGCGACAGTCATATATTCGCTTTTTATTCGCCACTGCTGACTGGATTGCTTTACAATGCAGGACGCGATAAGTGGAGGGCCTGTGTACGAGAACTCAGATCAGTACCTAGCACTAGCTCTCGCTTCCCGGAAAGCGTTGCGCTCTCTAAACGACTACGTCAAACAGGGCGTTTTTGACGTTGAGCTGAGGAAAATCTTTCAAGAGGTGGTTAGCAGTCTAAAAGCGACAAAGGACAACCAAAATCTATTCGGTCCGATACCTACCGAATCACCTTTTACGAATTATGAGCAGGTCCAAACCCTGGAAGAAGTCGAAAACGAACACCAAGATATAGTTAACAAGCTATCCCGGCCACTCGAGCCCTATAGTGACGAAGACCGCAGACGCAGCGAGGCAGAGCCGGCCATTGAGTTCTTCTATATGCTGGAAAATCGGGCTCTCCATCGATACAGCAACCAGATCGGATCCGGCGAGCTGTAGTTCATGCCCGGCGTTGACGGGATAACGCATGAAGCTGCAGCTCTCTTTCGATTCGTAGAATCTATAAAAGCCTTCTGCAGTTCCCAGTCGGGTTTCGCCGCTTATTATCCCGAAGGCTCGCGGGACTTTTTGTGTTATGTCGAGCAGCTCGCGGACTGTACTAAGGCCTACCTCGAGGCATGTCCCAAGAATGTTCCTAGCAACCACACGGAGTATAGGGTGTACCGCCAAGGGCTACGAACGCTCCGCCTTGCATGGCACTATGTTCACCGCGTCGTCAAACCAGTTGCCGACGCGCATACTCTGCATCTCCCCGCGTCGCTTATAGACTCCCTGCAAACGCGGCTCCGGTCAATTCCCCATTTCGCAGGATCAAAGCTGGTTATTCTCCACATCCGTGAGCTGAATTATCTTCAGGTCTTTGCTGGCAATATTCAACGCAAGTTGACCGAAATAGCAGACTTAGTCGCCTTTTCGAAACCCTTTCCTCAAAAATTGGGACTGATTGGGATTCCTTATTCCCAGGCAAAGTCTGTGTTCACGAATTCCCTCGTCGCTCACGAGATCGGACATTTTGCTTTCGAGGCTATGAAGTATCGAGATGTTTTTGCTCCGAAAATTACCGTAGCGCTTGACACCGCGATTAAACCAGTCATCGACAAGTTTCAAACTGACGAAGCTCGTCGGATGGTTCCGGGAGCAATTACAAGTTGGTTTGAAGAGCTGTTTTGCGACCTCTTTGCCGTGGCACTCGTCGGGCCGTGCTATTCGTATGCATTTACAGAGATTTTTGATTTGTCAAGCCATTTGGATATAGATAGTAAGATCAATTTGAAATTCGCCGCGCCGCAATTGTTATTCAACCACTCCCATCCAGCTCACTTCTATCGCTTACAAAAGCAGGCGGAGATGCTTTCTAAGCTTGGCTGGTGGAGTCGCATAGAAACCTCGAAATGCGACAGCCAGACGATACTCGCTAGATGTAGGGAGTTGCCGTCCTCCTCTTTCTCATTTCCATTCTCCGGCGCACCGCAAAAGTGCTTCATTGAGGCATTGGATCTGCTGATGGCCGAGCTAATCTCCGCTGTTCAAGAGTGCACAAGTGGCTTGGATCATGGGCTCTCAGATTATGAATCTAAACTTAGTAACAAGGTACTCGAGTGCTTCGTTAGGGGTATAGTTCCGTCGGCGATAGTAAACCCGACTTCCGGCAAACCTGTTGGCCTTGTGACAGTCCTAAATGTTGCTTACAACATCTATCTCGAGCATTTACATGAATTGCTCGAGCGGATTGTGGGCCAGAACGCGATGTCCGCAAAGGATCGTACTTGGTGGACAGAGAAGCTAGAGCAATGGACACTGAAAGCCTTGGGGGACATCGCTTTGATTTCTGCTAAGGCAACTGGTGCCTGATGGCGATCGTAGCAAAATCAGAGATCGAGAGAAGGTTGGGACTGGACGTTGAGGACCAAGAGAGTCTGGTCATCACTCCGTTTCTGACGGAGGATGCCTTTTCGGTGGATTCTGTTGACCTTCGACTGGGATCCTACTTTCTTCTGCCTCAGGTTCCACCACAGCCATATGCTTCCTTGGATTCCGACCACCCGAGGATTGTCCACTCACAGGTTCACATACCTTGGGGCAAGTATTTGGTTGTACCGGCTCATCAAACTGTGTTAGGAGTTACGATGGAGTTTATCAAACTTCCGTACGATCTGTCGGGCGAGATTCTAACGAAGTCGACAATTGCGCGGACGTTTGTCGTGATTGAGACTGCTCCCTGGATACATCCCGAGTACCGAGGTTGTCTCACCCTGGAAATCGCGAACGTATCGAATGCGCCGTTGCTGCTGCATCCGGGCGTTCGCGTTGGCCAATTGGTGCTGCAAACAATCGAGCCCGTCACGAAGCCGACCGGCAAACTTAAAGGCAGCTATCTCGGACCGATTTATCCCGAGGCCCCGAAGTTCAGAAACTTGAAAGATGAGCTGGCGCCCCTTGGCATCCCCGATTCCGAGCTAAGCATCCCCGGCCTCTGCCCGAAATGTAAGGAATGATTCGGCAAGTTTAAAAGTAACCTTCCTGCAAATCACTCATTCTCAATACGTTTTTGCGAGACAAGGCAGTGGGGGTTGCAGCAAGACTGCCATTAAGATTCGTCTCTAAGTTGATTGACGAAATCGAGGGTGACGGGCTTCGCGTCCGGCTGAACCGGCAGAAGAGGCACGCCGTTTCGTGTGCGGCCGCTGGATTTTGCGGGGCGGAGAGCTTGGCGGGCCAGGTCGGACAAAACCTCACCGATGGTTTTGCCGTCTTTGGCGGCGAGCTCTTTTGCGGCCGAGAGAACGTCATCGTCGATGGACAGCGTGGTGCGCATAAAGTCTTTGGTTTGACGACAGGTCGATCCGCGCATCAAACATCACACATCAAGCATCATACACCATTGACCATGGTCAAATGGAAGGATTGCCCGGGGGAACGTCGCAAGCGTTACTGGCGTGCGGATTTTGGCGCAGAAACACGGCACGCGGGGTTCCTTGGTTGACTGCGATTCTCCTTCACCAAGGACAAGCTAGAGAAATCGCGAAAATCCAGCGCCCCTGCGTGCACCCGTTCCCAGCTTCGGTAGTGGCGAAGAGCGTGGCAATACACGAACCCCCCGAACCCCCAGACTAATAGCGCCAGGAGGTGGTGTCGGCGTTTTGGGGGGCGGTGGCTAGCATGTGGGCGGCGGAGTCTTTCAGGGTGCGTTGGGTGAAGGTCAGGCCGCCTTCGCGGGTGGTGGATCCAGGAGGGCCGGTGTAGCAGTGGGGCTGGTCGACGCCGTAGTCGAATGTGGCGTCCGAGTGCGGGTTCGAGGTGGTTTCGAGGAATTTTTGCATGAGGTGGACGGCGGAGTCGAGATAGTAGGTATCCGCAGTGCCGACCATGACGTGGAGTTTGCCTTGTAGCTTGGGGCCGAGCGTGGACCAATCGCGCTGAAGGATGGCGGTGAGGTCATAGTGGTCCCGCCAGTAGTTGGCAACGTCGTGGTTGATGACGCCGGTGCGCTGATCCCAAATTTCGGCGGGATAACCATCGGAGCCGGCGGGGCTGAAGACGGCTTGCCAGATGTCCCACTGCTCGCCGGAGCGGCCGTGCGTGCCGAGAACGAGTTCCCAGCGATTGGTGCCTTCGGTAGTGGCGAGGATTTGGCCGGGCGGCGTGCGCATTTCGGGTTGAAAGACGCGGCTGAAAGGGCCGCTGGTCCAGTAAGCGTTTTGGTCGTTGTAGATGTTGACCATCTGATAGGCGTGGAAGTCGACCGGGTCGGGACAAGCGCCGTAAGCGCCGTTAAATTCATCTGGATAGAAAATCTGGGTGGCGAGGGTTTCCCAGCCGCCAGTGCTGCCGCCGTAAATGGCACGGGCCCAGCCCTGGCCGATGCCGCGGAACTGCTTTTCGACGGCGGGGATCAGTTCGTGGTTGATGGCTTCGCCGTAGGGGCCAACGTTGGCGGAATCTACGGCGTAAGAGTCGTCGTAATAAGGATTGGGGTGCTGGACGAGAAGGATAAGCATGCGCGGGAGCTTGCCAGCGGTCCAGTCCTGATAAAACTGATACATGGTTTGCTGGCGCTGGAGCTGGAAGCCGGAAGCGCCGGGGTCGGGCGGAGTGGTGCGAAAGCCGTGGAAGTCGTCGGGGAAGTGGCCGTGGTCGAGGAGGAGGGGATAGTGCGCGCTGGGATGCGCGGCCCAACCTTCGGGAATGACGACGATCGCGCCGAGATACATCGGGTGGCCCCAGAATTTCGTGAGGACTTGGGACTGGATGCGAATGTGTTTGATCCATTCGGTGTCTTTGGGCGGCGCGATGGGCGGAACAATTTTGTTGAGATGAATCTGGATGGGCTGCGAGGCAGATGCGGCGGGATCGAGGTGGATTTTTTCGGGGACGCTGTAGAAGTTGCCGGGCTTGGAGTTCCAATGTTGACCTTCGCCTTCGTCCATGGGGAGCTTGACGGTGTGGCCATCGGCGCGGTGGAAGGTGGTGTATTTGCTGAGAACGCCCTGAACCCAATAGTCGCCAGCGGGGAGGTTGTGGAAGTTGGCGATGGGATAGCCGAGAGCGTCGTCGTGAATGTAAGCGGGTTGGCCGGGAGCGAGGGCGTTAACGTCCGAGCCGAAAATTTGCGCGGAACGGATTTCCACTTCGACGATTTGTTCGCGAGGTTCGGGGTCGTTGGTAGTGGAGATGACGACGTAGACGCGGCCATCGAGGGGAGTGGCACTGAGCCGGGAGTCGAAGGAAATCGCGAAGCGGGGCTGGGCCTTCGCGGAAGCAGACTGTTGCTGCCGAGGCGCGGCGGAGGTACTAAGAGCTAACATCGCGAGAACAGCGAGACACATGAGAGCGCCGCGGGCGCGCGAGAATACCGCGTGGCGCACACGGCGCCCGTATAGTGACGACAGAGAACGCATGAAGGTTCCTTCGCGTACTGGGAGTGAGGCTGCCAAGGCGGGCTATTGTAGCCGAGTACTTCCCTTACTGTCTTGCGGCGGATTTTTGGCGCAGACGGCGCGAGTTACAACGGGACGATGACGGTTTTCTTGCTGACGCGCTTGGGTTTAACAACCTTAGCGGCTGCGGCCGCCAGGACTTCGCGTTCGGCGCGGACCCAGTCTTCCATCGGATTGCCGGGGGCACCGTTGCGCTCGAGATAAATCTCGTAAGCGCGCAATTGGATTTGCTCCTGCGTGGAGAGTTTTTTGTTGCTGGACTTCGACTTGGTTCGCGGGGACGAACCACTTCCGTTCGTTCTTGCCATGAGCTCCTCGGTGGGCCGTAAATTCGGCCACGTACCTATTATCGGCGATGGGGAGGAGCAAAGGTAAATGAAATTTGAATTTTGAAAATCGGATTCGAAAATAGCAACGGCACACATCGGGTTGCGTTGAAACTGCGTATATAGAAGAAGTTCCAGGCGGAAACATAGCACTGTTCCGGCGAGAGACTCGCTGCCGCCGGCGGATGGTTGTGGCGAGAATGGGGACGCGAGTATGCTTCTGGCAGCTTGAACTGGAGCCGGCACACAGAATGTCAGGGTGAAGCGCGGCATACCGCGCAATAAGAGGAGACCTCAGGAGGAAATAATATGAAGAAGATTGGTTTCGTGATGGTGGCGGGGCTGCTCGCCGGAAGCATTTGTGCGGCACAAGAGGCGGCACCTTCGGGACCCGTGGCTAACCCGGTGAGCAGCACGGTAAAAACACAAATGACCCGCTACGCGAAGAACATGGTGGCGGCAGCCGACGCGATGCCGGCGGACAAATACAACTTCAAGCCCACAGCGGAAATGAACACCTTTGCGCATCTGACGATGCATATCGCGCAGTCCAACAATTTTCTCTGCTCGAAGATTTCCGGACAGCCCGCGCCAGATGCAAAGATTGCGGACACCGACGGAAAGGACAAACTGGTGGCGGCACTCAAAGCGTCGTTTGACTATTGCGCGACAGCGCTCGCCAATGTGGATGATTCGAAGCTGAGCGATCCATTTACGGTTTTTAATCGGCAGACCTCGCGCGCCGGATTGCTGATCACGTTGAGCGATGATTGGTATGACCATTACGGAGCGCAAGCGGTGTACCTGCGGCTGAACGGGATTCTGCCGCCAACGGCGCAGCCGGCGAAGCAGTAGGTAGGCCGTAGAAGCGAAACCTGTCATTCACAAAGACTCGGCAAGAGCTGGAGTCGGCGAGAGGCAAAGGCAAGGTGCCGCCGCAGCTCGGCACGCTAGACATTAGTGCATCGTGAGGCCCTGGCCAGGGACGAGGCGAACCAAAATGGCCAGTGAGGCGAGGACCCCGAGGACAT
>Ga0335078_10016903_pt1 | contig 10835 bp, 10 predicted proteins | sample Lox_Sample_32_FD_206711 | JGI IMG/M metagenome (GOLD analysis project Ga0335078, IMG submission 206711) | Soil microbial communities from Loxahatchee National Wildlife Refuge, Florida, United States - Lox_Sample_3.2 | ecosystem: Environmental > Terrestrial > Soil > Wetlands | place: USA... | reverse complement strand
GAAAGCAACAGGAGCCCGACGTCGGCCATCCCAATAGCCAACGGCTGCGAGCGGCGAATGCTTTCTGATTAAACAGTTTCCGGTGGCAGTTTCAGCGCTTCAATGTTAAATGTGGCTTATAAATAACCAGGTCAACGACTGAATTGTCAACAACGCGGTCAACGTTTGTCGGCAGTCGGAAGCTCCTTGAGCAAGGGAAGCACAGTCAATGGTTTGGCTCCAGTTATCGAGTCCAAACTGTGGCGAGAGGTCAATTTTGGACGCTTGATCGCCACCTCGTTTGGCATTCTGGGTACGCTGTCGTATGGGTCCTCCCCCGACAGGGGGTCTTATCTCAATGTGATATGGCGGAGCGCGCTTAGACTCTGACGATAGCTCTTCAGGGCTTGAAGAAGTGAAGCACCAAAGGCAACGACGATGACAACGATTCCAACTACGTAGCTACTTATGAGTTCCGACGGACGTGCCGCAGCAATCAGTATCACAAAGCTCGCGCCAAAGAAAGCTGCCAGACCGAACTGCAAAGGGAGAACGACGCCATGTATCCGGATGAAATTGTCAAGGAACACCTTGTCAACCGTGTATCCTCCTCCTGGAGTTTACTCCAAGCGAACCTGAGTCTGAAATCGTAACCCTGACTGATTGTTATCTATTGCTGATTTGGTGGAAGTAGTTATTCTCCATCGATTGTTTGGCTCCATTTGTGCTTGAACAATGGGATAGGGGATTCCTAGAAAAGAAAGCGTGGAACTCGTAAATACTGGAGGGACGTTTACGAAGTCGAGTGCTGGTTCTGAATGACGCGGGTTGGCCCCATCTTAGCGATGTCAATCGTATCATTGCTCGTGCTTGGCAATGCGGCGACGCTGAGCCCAGAAGCAAGCGCGGTTTCTCTCCCTTGGGAGCAGTACGTCAGCATCATGCAACATTCCGTGGTGCCTCACGGATGCTTCGAAAGTGACTACCCCAGCACTGCGTTGGTTCCGACTGCTTGTAGCCCTCCATCGAAGATCATACCCGCCGTTGGAGGGAGTTCTTATGATGAAGCGGCAAAGGCCCCGTCATCGACCTATATCGGGATTGAAAACGGCTCCTTCTCCTCTACCACGGGAATCACGTGGGAAACAGATGCGACATACGGCAAGAATTCGTACAGTCTTCAGATAAACTCCCAAGTTGGATTTTCGTGCAGTTGGTCGACTGACTGTTGGGAACAATTCGTGTATCAGAATTACGGAGATACACAAGGAAGTTATGGCGCCCTAGCAATCTGGTACATACTAGCAAATTACGGTTCTCCATGCCCATCAGGAGGACCGTCTGGAGGCATTCCCTGGTACTACTATCAGGGTTCTTGTTATTCAGAGGTCAGCCAGCCGACTAGCACTCCTTCTTATCCTCTATCAACTTACATCTCTAAGATCGAGTTCTCGGGCTCGTCAGACTTTGGCGGGAGTGGCAACGACCAAGCAACCCTCTGCATAAAGGGTGTAAAGTGCTATTTTAGTTCGAACACCGACACTGTCATGAATCTGCATAACGTCTGGTTCGTGGGGGAGTACAATGTCCTTGGTTTGGGAGACGGCTCGACAGCCGAGTTCACTCCTGCGGTGGCCATAACCCCCAACGACAACGAAAAAACGACCACAGGGACTGCCATAACTCCCACCTGCGATAGGATAGTGTATACTGCGGAGGCGAATAATATGACACTTTACTCGTGCAGTGTAGTAAGCAACACTTTGAGTTTCACCGAGGCCAACGCTTACTATCTTACGATGCAAACAAGTGGCTGTTGCGGCACTGTGAGCCCGTCGAGCGGCTGGTACCCCGCCAAGAGCTCAGTGACTATCACTGGCACTCCGAGTCCCGGATGTTACTCCTTCTACGAATGGACTGGGTCGGGATCAGGTTCGTACACAGGCTACAACAACCCTGCGACTGTCACCATGAAGGGAGCGATTACCGAGACTGGAGACTTCGTTCATCTCTGTGCGCCCTCTCATTAACGAAGTGATTTCGTGAATCGGGATATCAAATACCTTAGATTAGTTCGAACAAGCGGTTCGGAGCCACGTCTAAACACGCGGTATTTCTAGCAGGGACTTCACGCCTATGAAGATGGAACGTCCAACAAAGACCTTGGTCTTTGGCATCGCCTTCCTACTCCTGCTGGGGGTGGCCTTCGGCGTCTATTATCAAAGTGTCGCCGGCTCACTGTCGAATCAGAACCAATCAATCTCGAGTCTTTGGTCTCAAGTGAATTCACTCCAGAACCTCCCTCCAACCACGGTAACCTCGACGCTGACCGCCATTTCTACCCTCATCGAGACCACCTCGTCGGTCAGCACGACGACCAGATCTTTCACGACCTCGTTTACAACAACGGTGGCCACGACTTCGACCATACCCTGGAACAGCTCGTACTATCTAAGCGTCCCCGCAGGATGCCCTAATTCAGGAGGGAAGGCAGAGTGCTGGACACTCAACTACAGCCTTGCGATCGCGTTCGACTGCGCTGCTGTGGCAGCAACCACGCAGGGCTGCACCGAGACAGTAAACGGCTCAGGCCCAACGCACCCCAGCTACAACATAACCATCTGGTATCCATACGTCTACGTGAGCCAGCCGCCCAATCCGTTCAACTGTGCTTATAGTGTCCCCGTCGACAACATCGACCACAACCTGGCCTACTGTATTTCTCTGAACAGGGCTTCGTTCATCATCAGCCTACCCGGACCGATAGTTCCATGAATCGTTTTGAGGAATATGCAAGTCGCGCGGGCTTTCAGCCACTAGGCGTACAGTTCTGAATACCTAGCAAAATAGTTCTTCAATTTTCAAATACCTCGTGCCCTCATTCATCTCTCCTTCGGTCGCAGCGGCCTCGCTATGTGTCTGGGGTCCAACTCTTCAGCAAGCTTACGTCAAGGACTTCCAAGACTAACGCCTCGCCCGATCTCTTTGCTGTATGCTTTCTCACCAAGCAATATTATGTCGTTTGTATTTCAGCTTCCGTGATGGGCCGTAGAAGTCGGATTCCGCGTTGCCGCGGTCTCATTGTGATTATTGAATTATCTTTGTCGGCGTATTTGCAAGCAGTCACGTGATTTGCAATCTCTTTCTTCGGAGGATAAGGACTCCGAGGTAGACTGCGATTGCGGAAGGAACGACGGTTGCGATTGTAAGGTAAATCAGTAATTGAGTTCCATCGGTGCCCCGATGAACGCGTCTAACCCCTACCCTTACACCCATCAGAAGAGGCGTTTAGAAGACGCCTCCACCTCCCGGCGAGCCTTCAGTGGGGTTATTTCCAATTTAGTGCACCTAGTCTTTTCTCATCTGTAAGAAACATGGCAATTGGTAAATACATCGCATGAATTTCATCAAGAGGAATGATGAAAAGTCGAAAAATACTGATTGCAATGAGCATAGCTATCGTCCTGAGAATCGCCTTTGCTCCATCTCAGGTCTATGCAGATCAGCAACCTAATATCTGCGGATGGCTCAAAAGCGTTTCAACCACTGTTTGGACTCCTGTGATTCTTCTCAATCCTCCCTATGGCACAACTGCAACAGCAAGCGCACTTAGCACGGTGAGCTATCAGGGCCAATACTCGGTTGCAGGAATTGGTTCGAGCACTTCAACGACCTCTGGGCGAGGCATAAGCGGCTCAAATGGGCAGATGGTAGGGCTATTCGAGTTGGACACTTGGACCCACTACGTCTGGAGTTGCAACCCCAGCCAGTACAAGGACATAATAACTTCAACGAGTGGGGTGTACTACTCGACAACAATAGGAAGTTCCTCCACTTATTCCTATAGCTCTGGCAGTATGTGCGCGATATGGAACGGTGTCAACTACTGCTCGGTGACCTTTACTGGGAACAACTACCAAACCAACAACAACGGCGCCACCGATACTTGTGGAAACGTTGCCCAAGTCCTGCAGATCTCTACGTCATCGACCACGAATGAAGGCTTCTCGCTCACTTTCTCGCCGTCGGGGTATTATACGAGCGGTAGCCTGACAATTGCCGTGACATATGGCCAGGGCTATACCATAAGCTATACATACAATTTCCCTGCCAATGGCGGCATTTGGTATCAAGACTCACTGAACGGGCAGTCGGGGTCGGGCCAGGGAGCGGAAGCGTTCTCGTGGGTTCACTGCTAGCAAAGGTTGTCCACAAGGGGGTTGGAACCAGAGTGAAGCCGCAGATGAACAGGACATCTGCGGTCCTCCTTATTTTTCTCATTGGTAGTGGTATAGTCAATGTCTACTTCCTTGCAATTATGGCCCATCCCTCACAATCTTCCCCTACTTCGGGCACCGTGAACATGGGTACCGTCAGCCTGTCATCCGGACAGGGCTACTATCGTGAAATATCACTCAACGGCACAGCCCTCGTCACGGGAAGGGTGGTCGCTACCGCCCCAATCAATTTCGATATATCCTACAAGGGGGATATTGATGAATACGCCTTCAAAGCAGCTAGTGTGATGAATCTAGACGTTCGCGTCGTGTTAACCCAAGGCAAATGGTCCTTCGATTTCATTGGAATTGGTTCTGGTTCCAATGTCACCCAAGACACATTCTACATAAACTACACATATTTCTCCTAAAGGCCTCGAATGATGCGTCCCAGGCCGTTCATGGGTCTGAAGAGCTTAATACTGAGGGTGGCTTCGGACGTTCTAGATGGCCTCGAAGCTGACTGAACTCTACAGGGAGGTGAAAGTCCTCCGAAAGGATGTGGAGGAGATCAAGGAGATGCTCATACCTGAGGTCACACCTACCAAGGCTGACCGGCAAGCAATCGCAAAAGGGAGGAAGGAGCTCTCGCAGGGCAAGGCAAAGGAGTGGAGCGAAGTCAGGAAACAAGTCGCGGAACCCTAGTTGTACCGTGTTGTACTGACAAACAGGGCAAGCAAAGGGCTGAAGAAAGCTCCAGGGCACGCAAGGAAGCGCTTCATCGAGGCCCTCGACGCCCTACAGCAATCATTTGCGCCAGTCAAGCTCTTCGACGTCAAGAAGCTCAAAGGCTACGAAGATACCTTCAGGATCAGAATCGGCGAGTGGAGGATGCTCTACGAGTTCCGAAGGAAGGAGGATACGATAGTTGTCTTTGAAATCGGACCGAGAGGTAGAATCGATTACTAAAGGAATGAAAGGGTGACCAACCCAAAGACCGCCCGCGCCTAAGGCAGAGCGGACTCCCCTTGACTTGTGTCAGGGAGGACAAAAATCGTTCAAAAAATATATTGGGAGATCGGAGGGAAATATCCGCAACGAACTCATTGGCAACCCTGCCGGTAGAGGGCTGCAAAACTATCGCGGGGTGGTCCCTACTGGCCCAATGGCGTCCTGGGAGAATCGTCTACGGTCGCCCCTAGGCGCCATCATTCCTTTCATCACAGTTGTCCTTCAGTCCAGAGAGAGAAATTGAGTTAGACGCCTTGTTATGCGCCCAGGGTATTTAACGCGCCGGCGTAGGGTTGTCAAATCTATGGCAGGGTTGCCAACCGAAAGGTCATTTGATGCCCGATTTTGGCAACCCTAGGGTCGGAAATGGCAACCCTGCAGGTCAAGGTTGCCAACTAGGGGGCGAAGGTTGCCAACTTGGGCTCGAAGTTGTCCTCATTTGCCGGATGTCAGGCAGGAAAGCCGTACTCTCTTCGGCGATCATTCCCGAGAGATGGTGCGGATCCCCGACACCTCAGTCGTCAGAATAGGGTCCAGGCGCCGGACCTTCCATAAGTAAGGGTCGAACCCCGACCCTTAAACCCATCAAACTTAGGGTCGAACCCCGACCCTTAGTCCAACCAGAGTTAGGTCCGAACCCCGACCCTAACTCCAGGCAAGACCCGCCGAGCTAGAGATTGATATTGGGTAAAGCAGTAAGGACTAAATCTTGATTGAAGACCGTCCCATTGACAGTCTCCTGAACCACGACATCGGGATGTTCCCTCTTTGGCCAACGAAGCACTAAGGGACGACCCGTCCCCTCTACCTGCACCGTTGACTGTAGGCTCGAGCCCGAAACTCGTGCCTGAACTGGCATGGTCTCCGTAGAAGACCCGAACAACGTCGGTCTGATAGCGAAGAGCATCGAACATGATTACAACTACGGATAAACAATCGTCCGGCAAGTGAACTCGAACATAGCGGGCAACCCATCTCCTGCAGTATAGTACGAATCGCCTATTCCGAGAAGCAAGCATCCCAACGACCGATAAGCGACGATGGTTTGGTTTGAACCATTGAGAGGACCGTGCTGTGAGAACCAATAGGATATGGGTGCTAGGAAGAAGGCTAGCATTACCACCACTGCCAGGGAGGCCAGCGCCACCTTCGTCTTCCGGTGCAATTCTCTCACCCTCACAACTGAACTAGGGTCCTGAACATATCTGCTTACGCTCCTAGAAAGTTGTCCAAGCTGTTTAGACCCAAATCGAGAATTGAGTCGACGAGTAGGTTGCGCCTTTGGCAATCACGGTCCCGGTGGAAAGACCGTTAGACGTGATATAATACAATCCAGTGGTATACGAGCTGCCGAGATAGCCGCTTTGGTAAGTACACCCACACCACTTTCCAGTTTCCCACCAACCAGTCATCACATTCGGGTTTGGCGTCCACATGACCATCTGCTGCGGACCACCTGTGATTGCTTGTTCCATTATTCCTTCTGTTTGCTGGAAGTCAGTCTGCGGCACGTTAGGATCATTGTAGGACTGATAGTAATTCCAGGAACCAACAGTCCACTGAAAAGTGGGCTGGGTTTGACTGTTGACAAATGCGAAGACAAACTCATATGCAACACCATTTATGGTCGTAGGATTGGTGGGCGTGTAAAGGGGACCATTCGTCCCGCCAGGGCTTGCGACGTACTCGAACCATGCCTCCCAACTAAGCGCCCCGTTGTGACCATTGTGCCCGCTGTAGGAACAGAAGGCCAAGTCATTGACACAGACTGTTATGCCACTCTGGATAAGTGGAGGAGGTCCACTGTCGTGTGAACTCAGCCCAGTCCAGTATGAGGTGATACAACTGGACCCAGAATAACAAGAAGATTGCCATGTTAGGCTGCTGGAGTAGACTCCAGACGTACCCACAGTCCCTGCGCTGCCATTGCATACGAACCCGTCTTGACCAGAATCGACCGACATTGAAGTGCAATCGCCTCCTCCAGCGCCGGACCAATACTCACCGTAAACGATGGAATTCTGGCCGGCAGCTTGGTTTATTATCGTCGAAACCCTCACCATGCTCCCCAGATATTGCAGGGTGCCGTTTGGAGGCGTTGAGTAGGGATCTTTCAACAGTGCTTGATACGACGCCAAATTCATGAGATAAGATGTGCTACTTACATTATAGAACGCGTAGGTTCCCGACGGATCTACCAGGACTCCGGTGTTTGCGGGTGGAGTGATAGCCGGCTCCATTCGAGCTGGAGTCGGTACCTGCCCCACGGAGACCGGAGACATGATAGCTGCGAACGACATCACCGCAATGATTGCCAGTGCAGCTTCTCTCAGAAGTTCGTTCGAAGACCGCAGCCATTTCATGAACTCAAAATAGCCTTCATCTCATACATAAGGGGCATCCACGATTCTCATTCGCGAGAACGCCCTGCACTCCTGATATGTCAGACGCGCCTGACCAGAGACATGATGAAGAAAACAAAAGCAATCCTAATCGCGTCAATCCTAATTCTCGGCTTCACCACGACAATTTCGTCTGCGGCTTTGGCGAACCAGCTCACCTTGTCCCAGTGGCATCAGGCCATGAACGAGCTGCCGACTGGAGGCATGGGGTGCTTCACTGGAGCATACCCGAGCGTGGCTTGGCACACAACCCTCTGCGTAACCAACGCGCCGATCCAACTTTTCACAATCGGGAACGGATACTCGGATATCAAGCAGAGCCTACTTCCGGCTCGCTGACCAACGCTGAAGGGACCTTCACATCTGAGAGCGGATGTTCATCTAACGGTTGCGAGCACGCGACCCTCTTTGGCGTTCCTGAGGAGAACCTCTACACCGAGCAGCTCAACACGAACAGATATTCCACCACGCTCCAAGGCTACAATGTCTTCTACTGGCAACAGTTCATCTACGAGTCTGACCCGAGCGACCTCACTGCCAGCGTGCAGATGCAGTTCTGGATTATCGGGAACCCGACCGCGCCTTCGTGCAGTTCAATCACAGTTGGAGGAGTAAGCTGGTCTGGCTTGGGCGCGCCTGCAAACCAATGCTATCATAACTCACAAATCGTGACCGCCCCCTACTTGGAGACAAGCCAACTGACGCAGACTTCGTTGTTCGGCGGGGTCGCTACCGTTGGTGATACTCTCAAGTTCTACAACGGCGGCCATGTATATGCAGCGACAGACAAAGACGTATTCAGCTTCGCCTCCAACGGAGGGTGGAAGTGGGCCGAGTACAACATATTCGGCATTCCTGGCGCATCAGAGGCCGTCTTCGATTCCGGCGTGACCCTGAGCCTTCAGAACACGGCATACAACGGCGGTTTCACCCAATGCTACACTACAACATCTTTCACTGGGGAGTACAACAACATGAACCTCAGGTCGTGCGGTGGCAACGGTGAGTACATCGCCTACTCGCAGAACACCTGAGCACCAGAACGGAGCTTCAAGTAGCCTTCGCGCTTGGCGTTGCAGCCTCGATAGCCACATTACTCTTACCTCGCCTCCAAAGCGAAGGGGCCACTAAGCCCCTTTCCTTCATTTTTTTGCTGTGTTCTCTGACGACCCTGTTGTGTCGCTTGGGATGAGGTTTCTTTCTTTGTCCCATAAGGGAAAGGGGGACATCCAAGGGTATTTGCGCAAGGACTGCGGGAAGCGTTTCAGTCAGAGCCTCGGCTTCGGGCGAATGAGGGCGAGTCCCGAAGCGATAAGGGCGAGTAGGACGGGGACTCTGGAGGGAAGATTCCCTACTCCTGTGGGTTTATCGAATCTATCACAATTACATCCGACCGCATTCGGCTCTCGGAGGCCGAACACATACCGACACCTGTGGGATAAACCATCGAAAGAGAAAACAAGTGGCTAGCCCTGATTCAGAGCGCCAGTCACGCCACCCCTCCGACCGATGTAAGAACGTGCCAGAACCAAAGAATCCAGACAACCGCCAATACTACTATCAACCAGAAAACCGCCTTTCTACGGGTCAACTTCGAAGACTAGGAGCACGTGTCAGATAACCATTTTCCAGCTTCTGCAGGTGACATTGGGGCGAAACCATTCAGACCGCCTGGCAGGGCGCGCGCCAGATTTGATTCGTACGGTGGGACCGCGTACAAGCTCCAGGTCAACCCGCCTCGTCCCGGCCCTCCACTTCGCTCGTCTGTGACCGGTCACCATGGGCAGGGACTTCTCGAGGAGCCCCCTGAGCTCCGCCGCATCTTCAGGCTCTTTCCACAGGGTTGCGAAGTGTGAGTGCGCGCCTTAAATGCAGAAATATACCGTGATGGCGTGCCCAACCAAAGAGAGACTGCCGAATCAGGCGAATTCGTGTTAGTCAGCAGACATGAGTTGAATGCCCTGCTTGAGGAGGTCAGGGCCCTGAAGTCCGCCCTGACGCCATCCTCTCCAGCCTCTGCTCCAACGACACCACCCTCTTGAGCAGCGTCTGCTCCCTCTCCTCGTAGCTCTCCCTGATCTGCACCTCCCCCGGGTGCAGTGACACATAGGGCTCGATCTTCTGGTACTCTCTAGCGAAGTCCTCGGTGTGCACCTCCGCGCGGTGGTTGTAGACCCACTGGATCCCCCCGACGTGCCCCATGAAGTACTCCACGACCCCGGACTTGGCCTCCGCGTGCTCCGCCTCGGTCTTGAAGGAGTGCCGGAACGCGTGGGGGTGCCATGACGCCAGGTCCCCGTTCTTCAGCTGCCCCGCGCCCGAGAGCCGCCTCACCGTCACCCTCAGGTTGTCCGTCACCGCGTAGTAGCTCGGCATCCCCTTCCTGAGGGACCCGAGGTGCTCCCACGACTCCCTACCTATGAAGGTGAAGTACGGCTTCCTGTGGCGTTTCCTCCCCACAAGCTCGACCCTGGCCGGGGGCGCCTGCGCCAGGGCCGGGGACCAGTCCGTCTCCAGGACCCGGTTGATTTCGATGCCGCTCTGCCACTCGACCAGCAGGGGGGTCCTAAACCTGGCCGGCATCGCCATGAGCACCTTCCTGATGTCGTCTGCCTCCAGGGGCTTCGGCACGGGCTGCGGCCTCTGCTCCGCCTCCTTGAGGTGCCCGAAGAGCGGAGAGTCGTTCGCCTCGTAGAACAGCCGGACGGCAGCGGAGGCGAGCTTCCGCTTCGCCTCGGAGTACCCCCTGTCGATGAGGTAGACGTTGAGGTACCTCCTCAGCCGATCCATGTGGGTGCGCTTGGCGTCGACCTCCGTCGGCCCGCTCTCGAAGATGCGCCTGAGGTTGTCCCTGGGGAGCTCGTCCCAGCCCAGGTCCACGCCCTCCTTCGAGAGCCACCTCTTGTACTCCACGAGTTCGACGATGTACGCGGACCTCGTCCTCACCCTCCCGTAGCCTGAGAGGAACCTCTCGACGGCCCTGGACGGCCCCACCTCCTCCAGGAACCTCGCGACGTTCTTCTCTGCCCTCTGGTCGGCGGTCACGTTCACCTGGAACGGCCGGGCATTTAACGGAGGTCGGGAAATTTGGTTATCCACGCGTAGTATTGTTAAATAATGCCGTTGGGCGACCAGCCATTCACATGAACGTACGCGACTTGCGCGACGGTATGAGAAGGGTCGACGCGGAGGGGGAGATTGTCGATATGGCTGAGCCCCGCACGGT
>Ga0335078_10016902_pt1 | contig 10835 bp, 7 predicted proteins | sample Lox_Sample_32_FD_206711 | JGI IMG/M metagenome (GOLD analysis project Ga0335078, IMG submission 206711) | Soil microbial communities from Loxahatchee National Wildlife Refuge, Florida, United States - Lox_Sample_3.2 | ecosystem: Environmental > Terrestrial > Soil > Wetlands | place: USA: Florida... | reverse complement strand
CTGAAGCCGCTTGCCGACCGGATCCTGGCCGCGCCAGTATTGCGCCGCCATCGCCTCGTTGACCACCGCCACCGGAGGCGCCGTCTCGTTGTCGGCGCGCGTGAACTCGCGCCCTGCCACGAGCGGGATGCCCAGGGTGGCCAGGTATCCCGGGCCGACTTCGTTGTAATCCGCCGTGGGTTGCTCGTCGGGCGGACTGTCGTATCCCTCCACCGCAACCGGCGCGCTCGAATAACCGAGATAAGTGAACGGCCGGATGCGCGAGAATGCGACGGATTCGACACCGCTCACGCCGCGGAAGCGATCCGCCAGTTCATCCTCGAAATTCAGCGTGCGCGGCCTATCATAACCGGCGCTGACGAAATCGATGGAGCTGGCCACCAGGCTGCCTGCGGCAAATCCAGGGCTGGTGTTCCGCACCTCCCGCACGCTGCGCACCAGCAGCGCCGTGCCAGCCAGCAATACAAAGCTCAGCGCCACCTGTACCAGAACCAATCCGGAACGGACATACGTCTTGCCGCGCCCGCCGATCACTCCCGCCGATTCCGCCTTCAACCCGGCTGCCAGGTCGATTCGACCGGCCTGCAGGGCGGGAATCAATCCCATAAGCAGCGTCGAAAACAGGCACACGCCGGCGCACCACGCCATCACCCGCCAATCGATTTCGGCGGGCAGGTTCACGGTCACCCCTGGCGCCGTCGGCCGCAGCAGTACGATGAGGTTGCGGCACCAGTACTCGACCAGGAATCCGCCGGTCACCGCGATGGACGAGAGCACCAAGCCTTCGGTGAGGAGTTGTTTCAGCAGACGTCCCCACCCCGCCCCCACCGACAGCCGGATGGCCATCTCCTGCCGCCGCGCAAAGCTCCGCACCAGCAGCAGGTTGCCCACATTCGCACACGCGATCAACAGAACGAACGCGGCCACCACCATGGAGATGCGGAGCGTCGGCAGCAACGTGCCAGCGTTGTTGAACGGCGTCGCCCACAGCGGGTACAGCTTGATCTCCTGCCCGCGATTGGTCGTTGGATACTCGTTCGCCAGCCGCCCGGCCACCGCCGATACTTCGGCCTGGGCCTGTTCCATGGTGACACCGGGCTTGAGGCGCGCGAACCCCTCAACCCAGCGCGCGCCGCGGTTCTCCAACTTATAGCCGCCGCCGGTGAACAGCGATTCCATCGACGCCGGAACCCAAAACTGGAACGCGTAGCCCACAAACGTGCCGTGAAACCCTTCCGGCGCGACTCCGACGATGGTGTGCTTCACGCCGTTTAACATTTGCATCCTGCCAATGATGTTCGGGTCGCCGTGGTAGCGGTCCTGCCAGGTCTGGTACGCGACGACCACGACCGGATGCGCGTTCTGCCCGACCTCGTCAGCAGGCTCAAATCCGCGCCCCAAAGCCGGACGCACGCCGATGGCATCGAAATAGTTCGCCGAAACCACGCTCCCGACGGCGCCCTCGGCGTGATCGCCGACACTGAGAGTGGCGCCGAAGATGCGGTCGCCAATGAACGCGTCGATGAGCCTGCAATTCCTCTTGAGATCCTGGAAATCCGGCCACGAAACATCGGTCCGCGTCCCCCGATTCAATCCGCAGACGGCCACCAGCCGGTCCTGATTCCCGACGAGTGGAAAGGGCCGCAACAGAATCCCTTCGATCCAACTGAAGACCGAAGTGGTCGCGCCGATTCCCAGCGTGAGGCAGAGGATGGCGAGTATCGAAAAGCCCGGGCTGCGCCGTAACATCCGGAGTGCGATGCGAAGGTCGTGAAACATATCAGGATAAGACGTTCACACTGGGCGAATCGTCACGGGCGAGCGGAAACGCCGGGAGCGTTGGCGGCAACTGGCGGGCGCCGGCAACGGGCACTCAACCGGTAGTCCTCCTCCGGGAGAGCGTACGTCCGTGACGAAGAACACAAGCGCAATTTGGCGGACCGTGCGTCAAGTCTACTGCGGATTCGATGCGTCAAACGGTAAGCGGCTTTGTGCGAGGCGTGGTTCTCTCATAGGTCGCGCCGGAAATCATAAAAGACACGAATGAGGTTGCCATCCAGATCGGCGGCGATGAACTCGCGCAGCTTCCACGGTTTATCCTCGGGCTCGGAAACGATCTTCGCTTGCGCGGCCTTCCACTGTGCGAAGAGCGCGTCCACCTCAGCCTTGCTGTGGAGATTGAGCCAGAAAAGAATAGGGCCTGAGTTGCCGTAGGACTCGCGGAAGGAGCGATTGGTGATAAACAGCCTGCAGCTCCCTCTCGAGATGCCTGCAATGCCGCCCAGGTCGTCCCCCCAATCGAAGGTGAAGCCCAGCGTGTGGACATAATAGGCTGCGGCTTTGTCGACGTTGGCCGCGGGGATTTCCGGGACCGGAGCCGGGAAAATCATGGGGTTGTTGGGTTCATCGTAGCACGCGCACGCGCCGGGAACGGCCATTCGTGTGCCGAGGCGGATTACTCCCTGCAGTTGGCTTTGCTCCGGCGACCCGCCAACAAATGCAGACAACGGCCGCGCGGTTCCCGGCCCATTCGGATAATCACCGCACAGGAGGATGGATCATGGGGATCGCCTCCCGGCGGCCGCGGCGGTACACCCGGAAATCCGCCAGATCCGTCGTGATCACCGGGTACCGCGGATGCAATTCGCTGAGACGAATCAGGCAAAGGTCGGCCAGATCCGGTTTGCGATCCGCGTAGCGCGCCGCCAACTCCGCCAATCGTGAAATGTGCTCGTTCAACGGAAATGCGGACCGCACCAGCCCGTCGTGCAGAAACGCCAGGACCAGCGCGCTGCTGCCGAGATGAAATGCGGTTTCGGCCAGCACAGCTTCACACGTCAATAGCGGTTCAGTGACCCGTCCGGCAATCCCGACCGCCCAGGCATGATGGCAATCTCTCCGGTTCCCGAACGCGACAAGAAAACCGGTGTCCGCGATCGCCTTCATTTACGGGAAAAGCCTTTGCGCATCGAGAGGCCGCTTGGTCCAGCAATCGCACCGGCCCAGCGAAGGAACGGCCGTTGGGCAGAGCTTCGGGCCTTCTCGAGTTGCTCTCGAACGATGCGTCCCTTAGAAACACCCGACTCGCGCGCTGCCGTCTCCAGCCACTCCGCCAGATCCTCCGGCAGCCGAACGGCGATTGTATTACTCATCCGCTCAAAGTGTAACACATGCACGGATTCGTTCCGCTTGGAAGCCGCCTTCGCTCCGCGCCCCTACACCCCGTCCTTCAACATCTCCCGCGCGGCGTTATACCCCGGCGCGCCCATCACGCCCCCGCCCGGATGCGCGCCCGACCCGCACAGATACAGCCCGCGCACCGGCGTGCGGTAGCGCGCCCAGCCGGCCACCGGACGCATCACGAACATCTGGTCCAGGCTCATCTCGCCGTGGAAGATGTTGCCGCCCGTGATGCCGAAACGCCGCTCCAGGTCGAGCGGCGTCAACACCTGCTTATCGAGGATGATCGAGCGGATATTCGGAATGTACTCCTCCATCAGCTCCACCACGCGGTTGTAGAACGGCTCGCGCAAGTCGTCCCAAGTCCCCTCGCGCAAGGTGTAGGGCGCATACTGCAGGAAGATCCCCATGATGTGCCTGCCGGCGGGCGCGAGCGACGGGTCGTACATCGTTGGAATCGTCAGCTCCAGCATGGGGCGGTCGGAAGGCCGGCCGTACTTGGCGTCATCCCAGGCGCGCTCGATGTACTCGATGTCCGGGCAGATGTGCATAGTGGCGCGATGGTGCGGGCCGGGCGCGCCCGGTATTGCGCTGAATTCCGGTAGGCCCGAAAGCGCCAGGTTGATCTTGCAGGACGTCCCCTCGCTGCGAAACCGCCGGATGGCCGTCACGAACTCCGGCGGCAGCTCGCGCTCGTCGAGCAGGCGCAGAAAGGTGACGGGCGGATCCAGGTTGGACGCCACCACTGTGCCTTCGATCTCTTCGCCGCCATTGAGCACCACGCCGCGCGCGCGCCCGTCGCGCACCAGGATCTTCGCTACCGCCGCGCCCGTGCGAATCGCGACGCCGTGGCTGCGCGCCGAAGCGGCAATGGCCTCCGACACCGCGCCCATGCCGCCGCGCACGAAACCCCATAACCCGCGATGCCCGGCCACGCTGCCCATCACGTGGTGCATCAGGATGTAAGCCGTCCCCTGCGACCGCGGCCCGCCATTCGCGCCGATCACTCCGTCGGTCGCCAGCGTGACTTTCAGCTCCGGCGATTCGAACCATTCGTCGAGGAACTCGGCCGCGCTCTGCGTGAAGATCTTGACCAGCGCGACCATATCGGCAGGCGCCAGCTTGCGCATGCGCCCGGCCAGCTTCAGATGCTCGATCAGGTCGCCGACGCCGCGCGGAGGAAATTGCGGCGGCGTGGTCAGCAGCAGCGATTCCACCACCACCGACAGCCGCTCCAGTTGATCCTCGAACGCCGGATAGATTTCCGCGTCGCGCGGCGAGAATTTGGCGATCTCCTCGAGCGTCTTGCGCCGCTCCTGCCACATGAAGAAGCAGCGCCCGTCGGGAAAGGGCGAGAAGAACGCCGGGTCCTTGGCGTCCACGTGGTAGCCGAAGCGCTCCAGCTCCAGGTCGCGAATGATGCGCTCCTGCAGCAGGCTGGTCAGGTACGAAGCCGTTGAGACGCGAAACCCCGGCCAGATTTCTTCGGTGACGGCGCAGCCGCCCACCAGCTCGCGGCGCTCCAGCACCAGCACCTTGCGCCCCGCGCGCCCCAAATAAGCGGCGGTCACCAGGCCGTTGTGGCCGCCGCCAATGATCACTGCATCGTAGCGCTGCGCCATGTTCACCTTTTCCGGAAAGCCACTACCGCCAGCGGCGGCAGCGTGATGCTGATGCTGTGCTGCCGGTCGTGCAGCGGCACGGGCCGCGAAGCGATCCACCCCGGATTGCCCAGATTGCTGCCGCCAAACAGGTAGGAGTCCGTATCGAAAACCTCCTCGTAGATGCCTTCCTCCGGCACGCCGACGCCGTACTTTTCGTGGACCACGGGCGTGAAGTTGCAGCAGAAGAGAAGAAAGTTCCGGGGATCCTGCCCGCGCCGCACGAAGCAAATGATGGAGCTCTGCACGTCCTTGAAGTCCACCCACTCGAACCCGGTATGGTGGAAGTCCACTTCGTAAAGCGCCGGGTTGGCGCGATAGAAGCGGTTCAGCTCGGCCGCCAGCAATTGCAGCTTGCGGTGATAATCGAACGCCAGCAAATCCCAGCGGCGGCCTTCGTTGTGGTTCCACTCCTCGCGCTGGCCGATTTCCTGCCCCATGAATAGCAGCTTCTTGCCGGGATGCGCATACATATAAGCCAGGAACGCGCGCACGTTGGCGAACTGCTGCCATTCGTCGCCGGGCATTTTATTGATCAGCGAACCTTTGCCGTGCACCACCTCGTCGTGCGAAATCGGCAGCACGAAATTCTCCGTGAAGGCGTACAGCATGCTGAATGTGATGTTGTTGTGATGGTATTTGCGATGGATGGGGTCCTCGCTGAAGTAGTGCAGCATGTCGTGCATCCAGCCCATGTTCCACTTCATCGTGAACCCCAGCCCGTTCAAATACACCGGCTTCGATACGCCCGGAAACGCGGTGGACTCTTCCGCAATCGTGATGGCGCCGGGCACGCTGTGCGCCAGTTCGTTGAAGCGGCGTATGAAATCGATGGCTTCCAGGTTCTCGTTGCCGCCGTATTGGTTCGGCACCCATTCGCCGGCCTTACGCGAATAGTCCAGGTAGAGCATCGAAGCGACAGCGTCCACGCGGAGGCCGTCGATGTGATACTTCTTCAGCCAGAACATGGCGTTCGAAATCAGGAACGAGCGCACCTCGTTGCGGCCGTAGTTGAAGATCAGGGTGCCCCAGTCGCGCTGTTCGCCGCGGCGGGGATCGGCATGTTCGTAAAGCGCGGTGCCGTCGAAGAACACCAGGCCGTGCGCGTCCTTCGGAAAGTGCGCGGGCACCCAATCCACCAGTACGCCGATGCCCTCCTGATGGCATCGGTCGACCAGGTACATGAAATCTTCGGGTGTGCCGAAGCGCGAGGTCGGCGCGAAGTAGCCGATCACCTGGTAGCCCCACGAACCCGAAAATGGATGTTCCATGATGGGCAACAGCTCGATGTGCGTGTAGCCCATGCGCTTCACGTACTCCACCAGGTTGACGGCCAACTCCCGGTAGCTGAGGAACTGCCCCTGCGGCCCGCGCATCCACGATTCCAAGTGCACTTCGTAGATCGACACCGGGGATTTGAGCCAATCGGTGCGGCCGCGCGCCTCCATCCAAGCGGCATCCTGCCACTGATACTTTTCCAGATCCCACACGATGGACGCGGATTTGGGCGGCGTCTCGCACTCGAACGCGAAGGGGTCGGCCTTGAGCTGCTGGTAAGCGTTGAACCGCGAGCGCACGTTGTACTTGTAGTCCGTGCCCTCGCCCAATTCGGGGATGAAGATCTCCCAGACGCCGCCGTTGCGGTGGCGCATGGGATGGCGGCGCGTGTCCCACTGGTTGAACGCGCCGGCCACGGTGACGGTCTCGGCGTTCGGCGCCCAGACGGCGAAGCGCACGCCCTTCACGCCATCGACTTCGGCGAGGTGCGCGCCGAGCGTGCGATAAGCCTCGTAATGGGTGCCCTCCGTATGCAGGTGCAGCTCGAAGTCGGTGATGATCGGTCCGAACCGGTAAGCGTCCTCGAACTCGATGGTGGGGCCGTCCCACAGCTTGGCCTGTATCAGGTACTTCTCTGGCGCGCCTGCCATGGACGCGCAGAAGAAGCCGCCGTCGTGGCGCTTCTCCATCGGACATAACGTTTCGCCGATTCGCAGCGTGGCGGATTCGGCTTGCGGCAGGAACGCGCGCACCTCCCAGCGGGCCTGCGCGCCGCGTTTGCGCACGGCATGCGGGCCCAGGATGCGGAAGGGGTCGCCATGGTATCCGCCAACGATCGCTTCGATTTCTTCTGGAGTCATGGGAACCTATTCTTCATGGAACATGTAGCCGGCTATCGCGCCTGGCCTAAAGCGGAGTTGCACCTGCACCTGGAAGGCTCCGTGGACCCCGAGACCCTGCATTCGCTGGATCCCAGCCTCTCCTTGGATGCCATTCGCGCCATGTACCACTTTACCGATTTCCAGGGATTTCTTCACACATTCAAATCCGTGGTCGAGCGCCTGCGCCAGCCGGAAGACTACGCGCGTATCACGCGGGCCCTGCTCGCGCGCCTCGCGGCCGAAGGCGTGCGGTATGCCGAGATCACGCTTTCCGCCGGCGTGGTGCTTTGGAAAGGGCAGGAGTTTGCGCCCGTTTTCGATGCCGTGCGGCAGGCCGCGGCAGGCTCGCCCGTCGAAGTTTACTGGATTCTGGACGCCGTCCGTCACTTCGGCCCCGCGCACGCCATGCAGGTGGCGGAGTTGGCCGCCGCGCGCGTGAGCGATGGCGTAGTGGCATTCGGCATCGGCGGCGACGAGGAGCGCGGCCCGGCGGAATGGTTCGGCGAGGTCTATCGCCTCGCCAGAAGCGCCGGACTCCGGTTGACGGCTCACGCCGGCGAGACGGTCGGGCCTGCATCGGTGTGGGCGGCGCTGGATATCGGCGCCGAGCGCATCGGTCACGGCATTCGCGCGATCGAAGATCCGGCGCTGCTACATCGCCTCCGCGACCAGAACATTCCCCTGGAAATCTGTATTACCAGCAATGTGATGACCGGCGCCGTGGCGTCACTGGAAACGCATCCCGTGCGCAAGCTGTATGATGCCGGCGTCCCCATCACGCTGCATACCGACGATCCCGGAATCTTTGCCACGACGCTCTCCGGCGAATACGCGCTGGCCGCTCGCCAATTTGGATTTTCCGAGGCCGAGCTGCGCGGAATCGCGGAGAACGCGTTTCATTACGGTTTTCGGTCCGGCGCGGCCGCCTACAAGTGATGGCGGTTTGTGCGTATAATAACCACTTCTCAATCCGGGAGGCACTATGTTCTGCATCCAATGTGGCGCAACCATCGGCGAAGGCTCCGGCTACTGCTCTTCCTGCGGGGCTCCGGCGGGGACCGGCCGGGCGTCGCCCCCGCCGCTGCCCGGCGCGCCGCCCCTCCCCGCAGCCTACGGTCCCGGGCCCGTGGCCCGTGCGATGGATTACGCAACGTGGTCCAATCGCGTCTTCGCTTATCTGATCGATAGCCTGCTGGTGGGCGGGGCCATGATTGTGCTTTACCTGGTTGCCGGCAGCCTGTTCACCGGCATGGCCGCACTGGCCGGCGGCAGCAGTTCCGGCGCCGCCGGGGGCATGTGTTGTTTGCTCATCCTGATGTTTCCCGTGGCCACCCTGCTGGTGGGTTTCTACAACCGCGTCTACCTCGTGGCGCAGCGCGGGTACACCATCGGACAGGGCGTGATGCATTTGAAAGTCGTCAACCCCGCGGGCGGACTCCTGACCCAAGGCACCGCGTTTGTCCGGCTGCTGGCCCAGACGGCTCTATCGATGATTCCGCTGGTCGGGTTGCTGGACCTGCTTTGGCCGCTCTGGGACGACAGCCGGCAGACCCTCCACGACAAAGCCGTCAATTGCTTCGTGATCAATAACCCGGGGGCTGTTTGATTTCCTCCAGCCATACGAGGCCGGGATTCGCCGCGGCAGTCACCGCCTGCGCCATCCTGCTGCAACTCGGCGCGGCGCGCCTGGTGCTCCGCGCCGACGACATGCGCGCCTACTTCATGGGCCGCCCGATTAGCGTGCAGTGCGCCTTGCATACCCGCTTCGGTTTGCCATGTCCGACGTGCGGCCTCACCCGCGCGGTGGCTCTGACGCTGCACGGCCAACTCCACCGCGCGTGGCATTGGAACCCGGCCGGTCCGGTAGCGATCCTAGGATTACTGGCGTTCTCGGCCGCACTGCTTGGCCTCGCCTTCGCGGAGTGGCGGCGCGAGCACCGCAGCGCGGTATGGGCCCGATCGATCCGCCGGGCCAGCCTCGCCTATGCCGGCGCCGGGCTAGTCGTCTGGATTGCCGGATGGATCGCCGCCTTGAGCGCCGCTATCGCGCACCCACCAGCGGCAGTACCTGGCTATCCAACTCCGCGTCGGTCCAGTTCTTCAGCCGCACATTCTTGTGCAGGGTCCAAAGCTCCGTGTGTTCCAGCGATGCGCCGGGCTTCAGATGTTCCAGCGGACCTAGCGTCTCCAGTTCCAGGAAATCGGCATTTGTGAACGTCTCGAACGAGCAGCCGAAATCCGGATATCCCTTGGGCGAATCCGCCGCCGCATAGCGCTTGATGAACAGATCGGAGCCTAGAGAGTACGCGGCCCAGGTATTCTTATTGAAGCTGCCGAGCTTTTGCGGATCGGCGTTTTTGGGGTCCTGGTGCAGCATCAGATATTTGCGTGTGAACCGCCAGCGGTGATCGGAGAGGTTGGTAAAGGCCCACATCACCAGCGGATTGGTCGGGTAAAGGACCTGCGGATGCTTGCCGCGCGGGGGAAAGCCGTGGATGCCCACGCCGCCGGGAGCCATCATGGTGAGCGCCCACGCCGCCAGGTCCAGCGGATGCGCTCCCGCGTTCTTGATGCGGTGCAGCACTTCGACGCTCGTGCCACGCGGCGACATTTTCACCACAATCTGTTTTTGCAAGCCGGTGAGCGGCTCGGCGGGCTCGGTGGCTTCCAGCACGTCGCCCTTGATCTCGATGTGCACGGGTCCGTTGTCCGGCGCGTAGGTGCGCACGGCGTCTTCCGGAGCCGCCCAGACGCGATGCCCGCCGCGCGCCACCCAGGCCGGTTCGCCGGATTTCCCGAGGCTTTCGGCAAACTCCTTGAACAGGTTCTGGCCGCCCACGAAGCCGTAGCGCATGATGCGCGGGCCGATATCGCCGGTCACCACCAGCTCGACTTCTCCATTCGTAATCCGGTAACAGTCCGGCCAGCCCTTGTAGGTGGTCTTTTCGATTTTCACGGCGGCGGTGGCGCTCATCGTCAGAAACAGCAGGAATGCCGTTGCTCTCAGCATAGCCCGTATTATCGCGCGCTTCGGGCGCATGGGCGAGCAAAGCTTGCGTGCGCCGGCAAAAGTGCCCGGCCGGTTGACGAGCGCCCGCGCCTCCGGTTGACCAGTACTCACAGCCGCAACCCGCCGGCCACAAGCTGGGTTGATTCTATAATGGCTTTTAGCTGGCTGCCGCAAAATTGGGAATTCCGAGTGAAAGCCGCTCGATTCCGGAGGTAATTCCGATGGTCCGCCGCATTCTTCTGTCTTCGCTTGCCTGTGTCCTGGCGATATCCGCTCAACCCCTGAAGAAGTCGTCCGCCTCGGTACAGCTCCAACTCGATGGAGTCACGGTAAGCTCGGCAAGTATAGTCTTCTTCGACGGGCCGGGGGCCACCCAGACATATCCGGCTGCCATCAATAATAGCGGCACGATTACGGGATATTACGCCGATGCGAATGGAGGCCACGGGTTCCTGCGCGGCATTGGCGGCGGCTTTGCCACATTCAACGCTCCTGGGTCGGAGAACATTTTCCCCAGCAGCATCAACACCTCTGGCGCAGTGGCCGGCAATTACAGCGACACCAGCCAGCACGGCTTTTTGCGGACCCAGGACGGTGGTTGGGTCAGCTTCGACGTGCCCGGAACATTTCCGTCGTCCTCGGGAAATCCGATTATCATCAACGATTCGGGCACCATCGCCGGCCCCTATTTCGACGGGGCCAGATTTCATGGTTTTCTGCGGGCTCTCGACGGTACGCTGGTCACGATCGATTTTCCCGAATCGACCGAAACCTACGCGACCGGCATCAACCACGGCGGCACTGAAACCGGCACGTACGCCGATG
>Ga0335078_10016901_pt1 | contig 10836 bp, 8 predicted proteins | sample Lox_Sample_32_FD_206711 | JGI IMG/M metagenome (GOLD analysis project Ga0335078, IMG submission 206711) | Soil microbial communities from Loxahatchee National Wildlife Refuge, Florida, United States - Lox_Sample_3.2 | ecosystem: Environmental > Terrestrial > Soil > Wetlands | place: USA: Florida... | reverse complement strand
GGAGCGGCTGGGTCATCGCTCACGCTCCAGCAGCAGGCGCTCGACCGTCCCGGCGTAGGGCAGGACGGGGCCGTCCCGGCATAGGAGGAAGGGTCCCAGTTGGCAGTGGCCGCACCAGGCGCCGCCGCACTGCATGTTGCGCTCCAACGACACCTGGATCGACTCGGGGGGGACGCCGGCGTCGACGAGGGCGCGGGCGCTGAAGCGCATCATGATCTCGGGTCCGCACACCAGGGCGACGGCGCCGGCCGCGTCGAATCCGGCGTCGGCGACGAGCGTCGTCACCAGGCCCACGCGCCCAGACCACCCGGATGCCGCCACGTCGACGGTGACGGCCACGCTCGCCCCGGCCCGGGACCAGCGCTCCAGGTCCTCGTCGAACACGAGCTGGGACGGCTCCCGGGCGCCGATCGCCACGAAGACCCTGCGGTCCCCGGCGCAGTGCCGCTCCGCCAGGTCCGACACCGCACCCCGCAGCGGGGCGAGTCCGATGCCCCCGGCCACCACCACGACGTCCCCCGCCGCGGCGACGGGGGCGGCGGGCACCTCCCACCCGGATCCGAACGGCCCCCGCACGCCGATCACGTCGCCGGTCTGCGCCTCGCACAGGGCGTGGCTGACGGCGCCGACGTCCCGCACGGTGTGCTCGAGCGGGCCACCTCCCGCGGCCGCACTACTGATCGAGATGGCCACCTCGCCCACGCCGAAGGCGGTCAGCATGTTGAACTGCCCGTTGCGGAACGCCATCTGCGGGGCGTCCAGCGGGACCAGCGTCAGTGTGACGACGTCGGCGGTCTCGCGGCGACGGTCGGCGACCCGGTGGAGCACCGGCGCCATCGATCCGTGGCCCCGGGCCTCGCCGGCGACGCCGGGGACGACGGCGGTGGGCGTCTCACCCATGGCGCCCCGCCCCGTAGAGGTCCAGTACCCGCAGCCGGGTCATCTGCAACCGGTCGAGGAGCACCGCCGCCACGCGCTGCATGAGCTCGTAGCCGAGGGCGGGATCGGCGTCAGCCTTGCCCCGGAGGCACACGGCGTCGACGGCCACGACGCCCACCGGATCCAGTGCCCGGGCGTCGAAGTGCCAGCGGTAGGGCGGAAACAGCCAACTCCACCCGACCGCGGCCCCGGAGCCCAGCGTCTCGATGACGACCGCACCACCGGCGGGGGTGTGGACCTCGATGGCCACCTGGCCGCGGCGGACGAGGTACAAGGTGTCGGCGGGCTGCCCCTCTGCCAGGAGGAGCTCTCCGGGGGCGACGGCGACGTTGCGGGCGCAGGCCGCCACGGTGGCGGTGGCGTCACCCGGCAGGCCGGCCAGCAAGGGGTGCGAGGCCACCAGCTCGGCGATGGACGTGGTCACGCTCGCACCTCCGCGGTCCCGCCGGCTCCCCCGGCCCCGTCGAGCCGGGCGATCTCGGCCACTTCCTCTGTCAGGTCGATGCCCACGGGGCACCAGGTGATGCACCGGCCGCACCCCACGCAACCCGAGGTGCCGAATTGGTCCCACCAGGTGGAGAGCTTGTGGGTGAGCCACTGGCGGTAGCGGCTGGCGCCCGAGACCCGCACGGCCCCGCCGTGGAGGTAGGAGTGGCCGAGGTCGAAACACGACGCCCACGTACGGTGGCGGACGACCTCCCCGCTCACCGTGGTCACGTCCCGCACGTCGCTGCAGAAGCACGTCGGACAGACCAGGGTGCAGTTGCCACAGGCCAGGCAGCGCTCGGCCACGTCGTCCCACCGGGGATGCTCGAGATTGCGCTCCAGCAGCTCGGGCAGGCCATCGGCCGGAAGCCGACGGGTCATCGTCGCTGCTGCTCCCGTGAGGACCTCGTCGCGGGCGTCGAGGTCGGTGTCGGTGGCCGCCCTGCCGGGCAGACGGGCGAGCACCGCCGTCCCCGCCTCGGTCCCGGCCCGGACCACGAAGCGGTGCCCCCCGTCGTCGTCGATCTCGGTCAGTGCCAGGTCGTAGCCCGCCCCGGCTTCCGGGCCGGTCCCCATCGAGGTGCAGAAGCACGTCGACGCCGGGGTGCCACACTCCGCCACCACGAGGAACATCCCTCGCCGGCGCGCCTCGAAGCGAGGATCGCCGGCACCGGCGGCGCCGAGCACGCGCTCGAGGACCTCGAGCCCCGCCAGCTCGCAGGGCCGCGCCCCGACGACCGCCAGCGGGGCCGCCCCCCCCGGTACGGCGGCCACCTCGAGCTCAGGCGGGGTCCCGGGCGTGCCCGGGGTGAGCCGCCACAGCTCCTGACGGGGGGGGAAGAGCTCCGCCTTCCACGAGCCGGGGCCCACGGCCCATGCGAAGACCTGGCTCCCGCTCGTGCGCCGCCCCTGGTAGGAGCCCGGCGCCTGGATGTCGCGGAAGCCCACGGGGAGATCGGCCACCTGGCGCACGGGCCCCGGCATCACCGCACCGTCGCGCACCACCGGGCCCAGGGTTTCGTAGCCGAGCTCGGCGAGCGTGGCCAGCAGGACACCCAGGCCGTCCACGTCGATCACGACGGATGGCGTTGCGGTGTCGCTCATGGCATCCGCTCGGTATGCAGCCGCTGGTCGATGGCTTCGACGGCTCTGGCCCGCGGCGACGTCGAGGATGGCAACGGTGTGCCTCCGTGCTCGCACCCTTCCGCAGAGTCCGACGTCAAATCGGGCTCTCGTCGAGCATAGCGTCGGCGACCTTCACGAACCCGGCGATGTTGGCGCCGAGGGCGTAGTTGCCCGGAGCTCCGTAGTCCTCCGCAGTCTGGAGGGTGGAGTCGTGGATGTGCTTCATGATCGTCTGCAGCCGCCCGTCCACCTCCTCCCTGCTCCACTGCGAGAGTTGCATGTCCTGAGCCATCTCGAGACCCGAGACGGCCACGCCGCCGGCGTTGGCGGCCTTGCCCGGGGCGTAGAGGACGCCTGCGGCGCTGAGCAGGGCGATGGCTTCCGGGGCCGTGGGCATGTTGGCCCCCTCCACCACCAGGGCCACGCCGCCAGCGATGAGTGCCTCGGCGTCGCGCTCACGGATCTCGTTCTGGGTGGCGCAGGGAAAGGCGCAGTCGGCGGGAACGGCCCACAGGCCGTTGGGCGCGCCCGTGACCACAGGGACGTAGATGGCTCTGGTGAATCGCTCGACGTACTCGCTGATCCGGCCCCGTCGGATGTTCTTCAGCTCCTTCACCCATTCGAGCTTGTCGCGGTCGATGCCGTCGGGGTCATGGACGAAGCCGTCGGAGTCCGACAGCGTCAGCACCCGGCCGCCGAGGTGCAGGATCTTCTCGGCCGTGAACTGGGCGACGTTGCCGGCGCCCGACACGAGGCAAGCCTTGTTCTCGAGATCCTCCCCCCGGGTGGCGAGCATCTCCCGGGCGAAGTAGACGGCGCCGTACCCGGTGGCCTCCTGGCGGACCTGGGAGCCCCCCCAGTTGACCCCTTTGCCGGTGATGGCCCCCACGAAGCGCTTGGCGATGCGCTTGTACTGGCCGAAGAGGTAGCCGATCTCGCGGGTCCCCACGCCGATGTCGCCCGCCGGGACGTCGGTGAACTCCCCGATGTACGGATAGAGCTCGGTCATGAAGGACTGGCAGAACCTCCGGATCTCGGACTCGCTGCGGCCCTTGGGGTCGAAGTCGGATCCACCCTTGGCACCGCCCATGGGCAAGGTCGTGAGCGCGTTCTTGAGCGTCTGCTCGAAGGCCAGGAACTTGAGCAGCCCCGGGTAGACCGAGGGGTGGAAGCGCAGGCCACCTTTGTAGGGGCCGATGGAGCTGCTCATCTGGACCCGGTAGCCGCGGTTTACCTGGACCTCACCGGCGTCGTCGACCCAGTTGATGCCGAAGCTGATCACCCGGTCGGGCTCGACGAGGCGCTCGAGGATCTTGTCATCGAGGTAGCGCGGGGCCCGGTTGAGCACGGGGACGATGGATTGGACGACCTCGCGGACCGCCTGGTGGAACTCGGGCTCACCGGGGTTCTTGCGCTCCACCTTGGCGAGCACGTGCCCGACATGCTCGGCCACCCGGGGAGTCGCGACCGCCACCGGTGATGTGTCGAGCACCATGCCTCCATCGTTCCTCCCTGTGACCACGCTCTGTAGTGCCGAAGGTCCCGATCGCCGCCCCGGGGGCGCCGGCGGGGCGTGGAGGCACCACCCCGGGCACCGGCGGCTCGGCACGCAGAGCGCTCGGGGCGGCGATAATGGCGGCGCGCCGGTCCTGCTGCTCGAGCACCGGGACCCGGTGGAGACGGCCAGCCCGCCGAGGAGCCCCCATGTCGAGCCACGATCCCGATCATTCCCCCGTCCGCCGTGTGGCGACGGCCGTTCCCGGGCCTGCCTCCCAGCAGCTGGCAGCCCGCCGGGCTGCGGCCGTGCCGCGTGGCGTCGGGGTCACCCTGGGCACCTTCGTGACGCGTGCTGGTCCTGGGTTCGTCGAGGACGTCGACGGCAACCGCCTCATCGACTTCGGCTCGGGGATCTCGGTGACGAACGTGGGCAACAGCGCACCGGCCGTGGTGGCAGCGATCAAGGAGCAAGCCGAGCGCTTCACCCACACGTGCTTCCAGGTCACGCCGTACGAGAGCTACGTCGAGGTGTGCGAGCGCCTCAACGCGCTCACCCCGGGGGACCACGAGAAGCGGTCGTTCCTGGTGAACTCGGGGGCGGAGGCGGTGGAGAACGCCGTCAAAGTGGCGCGCTATGCCACGGGTCGCAGCGCCGTGGTCGCCTTCGACCACGGTTTTCACGGGCGGACCCTGTTGGCCATGACGCTCACGGGCAAGGCCATGCCCTACCGGCACGGCTTCGGGCCCTTCGCCCCCGAGGTCTACCGGGCGCCCTATTCCGATCCGTTCCGGGGAACGGGACACCTGGACGAGGTCGTCACGCTCATGGAGACGACCATCGGCGCCGATGCCGTGGCCGCGGTGGTGGTGGAACCGATCGCCGGCGAGGGGGGCTTCGTGGTGCCCGAGCCCGGCTGGCTCGGCGGACTGGCGCAGTGGTGCACCGACAACGGGGCCTTGCTCGTCGCCGACGAGGTCCAGTCGGGCATGGGCAGGACGGGGCGGTGGTTCGCCTGCGAGCACGAAGGCGTGGTGCCCGACCTCGTGACCACGGCCAAGAGTCTGGGCGGCGGGCTGCCCATCGGTGGGATCACGGGCCGGGCCGAGGTCATGGACGCGGTCCACCAGGGAGGACTCGGTGGGACCTTCGGCGGCAACCCCCTGGCATGTGCCGCCGCCCTGGCGGTGTTCGAGACCATGGAGGGCGAGGGCCTGCTGGAGCGGGCCCGCCGCATCGGAGAGGTGGCCCTGCCCCGGCTCCAGAAGCTCGTCGCGCCCACGGGCCCGGTCGGCCACGTGCGGGGCCGCGGCGCCATGATCGCCTTGGAATTCGTGGGGACCGACGGACTGCGACCTGACGCCGACACGGCGCGGCGCGTGGCCCGAGCCTGCCACGAGGAGGGTCTGCTCGTGCTCACCGCCGGGACCTACGGCAACGTGGTGCGGCTCCTGCCGCCGCTCGTGATGCCCGACGACCTGCTCGAGGAGGGTCTCGGCATCCTGGAGTCGGCCGTCGGGGGGTGAACGGTCCCGGGCGGTGCGCCCCCCGACGGCGTTCTGTGCCCGGCCGGTCGCTCCGCCGTCAGGCGGCGGTTCGATGTGCGTGCGGCGTGCGCTCGTCGAGACCCCACGGGGCGCCGCTGCGGTTCAGCAGCTCCAGGAAGGGCTCGGCCGGCAGCGCCTCGGGACCGAGCACGCCGGCGCCCGTCCAGGCGCCGGAGGCGACCAGCTCCAGGGCGATCACCGGGTTGATGGCCGTCTGCCAGACCACTGCCTGGGATCCGTATTCCTTCATGCACCAGGCGTTGTCGACGACGTGGTGCAGGTACACCTCTCGCGCCTTGCCGTCCTTGCCGGTCCCGGTCACCCAGGTGCCGGCGCAGGTCAGTCCGTGCATGTTGTCGCCCAGGTCGTAGGGGTCGGGCAGGCACGCCGCCACCACGTCACGTGGCGAGACGTGGCCGCCTGCCACGTCCACGGGCAGCGTGGAGTCCAGTCCGAGCATGTGGAGTGTCTTGAGGACGCCGATGAACTCGGCACCCAGGCCGTACTTGAAGGTCACTCGCTTGGGCTGCAGCCACCGCGGCACGAGCAGGACTTCCTCGTGCTCCACGTTGACGCACTCGATGGGTCCGATGCCCGCCGGGAACTCGAAGACCTCGAGCTCGCTGAAGGGCTCGGTGGTGTACCACCCACGCTCCCTCTCCCAGATGATCGGAGGGTTGAGGCACTCCTCGATCGTGGTCCAGATCGAGAAGGTCGGGGCGAATTCGTACCCGTCGACGACCAGGTTGGCGCCGTCGCGGACGCCGATCTCGTCGATCTCCGAGAACAACGTGTCCGAGGCGAAGCGGGCGAAGACGTCGGCCAGGCCCGGCTCGACGCCCATGCCCACCAGGGCGAGCTTCCCGCGCTTCTCCCATTCCCCGGCCATGGCGAATTGCTCGTCACCGAGCTTCACGCCCGTCTTGGCATAGGGGGCCACCGCGTCCGGGTGCGACAGCGACATGGCCATGTCGAGGTAGTGGACCCCTCCGGCCAGGGCCGCTCGGAACAGCGGCATCACGAAGCGGGGGTCCACGGCATTGAGCAGGACGTCGCAGTGCTCGGCCTCGAGCAACTGGCGCACGGCCTGCTGGTCCGAAGCGTCGAGCTCCACCGCGGTGAACCGCTCCCCGGCGGACTCGGCAGCCAGACGTGCACGCGTGATCGACCGATCAGCCACGACGACGCGCTCGAAGACATCCCGGTGGGCGGCGATGCGCGCGAACGCCGTGCCCACACCTCCTGCTCCTACCAGCAACACACGCATCTCGGCCTCCGATCGTGTGGGCACGCCGGGACCCCGCCGGACCCCATCGCGGCGGGAGGTGCCGGCTCCCCTGAGTGACTCGCAGATTCCATTGCCTTCAATTGCGATTCTCCGCCCATGGACCCTTGCGGGTAGGGCCGGAAGTCCCGAGTCCGCGGGAGGCCAAACGGCCGGAAGTCCCTGGTGGCGCGGGCCGCCTGCTGGCAGGGTGAGCCCTAGACTCCGTTCGTCGAATTGGGACGACGCAGGAGGAAACTCGTGGCAGCTGCCAAGCGTGTGCTGCGGAACTTCATCGACGGGCGATTCACCGAGCCCGAGGGGGCGGCGGCCGAGGTCATCGACCCGTCCTCGGAGGAGGCGATCGCCTCCATGCCGGTGTCGAGCGCGGCGGAGGTCGACAAAGCGATGACCGCGGCGCAGGCTGCCTTCGAACGCTGGCGAGAGACCACGCCATCGGAGCGAAGTCTGGCCATGTTCCGCATCGCCGATGCGATCGAGGCGCGTGCCGACGAGTTCGTGGAGCTCGAGTGCCGTGACACCGGCAAGCCCCGCGGGCTCACCAGGTCCGAGGAGATCCCCCCGATGGTGGACCAGATCCGCTTTTTCGGCAGTGCGTGCCGCCTCCTCGAGGGACGGTCGGCCGGGGAGTACATGCGCGGGTTCACCTCGTTCGTCCGGCGAGAGCCGGTGGGAGTGTGCGCCCAGGTCACACCGTGGAACTACCCCATGATGATGGCGGTATGGAAGTTCGCCCCCGCCGTGGCCGCCGGCAACACGGTGGTCCTGAAGCCGGCGCACACCACACCGATGAGTACCTTGCTCCTCGCCGAGGTGGCAGCCGAGTTCCTCCCGCCGGGCGTGCTCAACGTCGTCTGCGGAGACCACCGGGTCACGGGCCAGGCCCTCATCGCCCACCCGATCCCAGCCATGGTGTCGATCACCGGCAGCGTCCGGGCAGGGCGGGAGGTGGCCGTCGCCGCCGCCCAGGACCTCAAGCGGGTCCACCTCGAACTCGGGGGAAAGGCGCCGGTGGTGGTGTTCGACGACGCCGATCCCGCCGCCGCCGCCGAGGGCATCGCCCTGGCCGGGTACTTCAATGCCGGTCAGGACTGCACCGCCGCCACCCGCGTGCTGGCCGGACCCCGGATCCACGACGACTTCGTGGGCGCCCTCGTGGAGCAGGCCCGCGGGCAGACCGTTGCCGGGCCCGACGACGGCGAAGCCGACTTCGGCCCGCTCAACAGCGCCGATCAGCTCGGGCGCGTGACCGATTTCGTGGAGACCCTGCCCGCCCATGCCTCGGTGCTCACCGGCGGGCGCCGCCTCGACCGTCGAGGGTACTTCTACGAACCGACGGTGGTGGTCGATCTGCTCCAGGAGGACCGCATCATCCAGGAGGAGGTCTTCGGCCCGGTGATCACGGTGCAACGCTTCACCGACGAGGACCAGGCGGTCGCCTGGGCCAACGGGGTGGAGTACGCACTGGCCTCGTCGGTGTGGACGAAGGACCACGCTCGCGCCCTGCGCATGGCCAAGCGGCTCGACTACGGCTGCGTGTGGATCAACACCCACATCCCGCTGGTCGCCGAGATGCCCCACGGCGGCTTCAAGCACTCCGGCTATGGCAAGGACCTTTCCGTCTACGGATTCGAGGACTACACGAGGATCAAGCACGTCATGAGCGCCATCGAGACCTGAGCGCCGCCGGCGTCCGTGCCGGGCCCAGCTCCGGCACGGTGTCGACGCTCCCTCCAGGTCTCCGAGGCATCGACACTGGAAGGGATCGACATGAGCGCCCTCGACAAGGCATACCCGTTGCCCGGCGGGGAATCGGAGCGGCCGCGGACCCCGAGGCTCGCCGACGTGCAACTCTCACCCACGCAGGCGCCGGCCGAGAAGGGGCTCCGCCCCGGTGCCATCGGGCTCGTCTCGAGCATCGTCATCGGCGTGGCATCCACGGCCCCCGCGTACTCCCTGGCCGCCACGCTCGGACTCATCGCGGCCACGGTGGGATTGGTGTCGCCCTTGGTGGTCGTCCTCGCCTTCATTCCCATGCTCTTCGTGTCGATCGGCTATAGCGAGCTCAACAAGGCCGATCCCGACTGCGGCACCACCTTCACCTGGGGCACCCGGACGTTCGGGCCGTCGACGGGCTGGCTGGGGGGGTGGGGGATCATCGCTTCGGACGTGCTCGTCATGGCCAGCCTGGCCCAGGTCACCGGGCAGTACGTCTTCTTCCTCTTCAATGCCAACGGCATCGGACAGAACGCCACGAGCCCCTGGGTGCTGCTCGTCGGGGTGGGCTTCATCGCGGGCATGACCTGGATCTGCTACCAGGGCATCGAGCTCTCGGCCAGGATCCAGCGGGTGCTGTTGTCCACCGAGGTGCTGATCTTGGTGATCTTCGCGGCGGTGGCGCTCTCCAAGGTGCTGAGCGGCCACGCGCCGGCGTCGCACATCGATCCCCGGCTGTCGTGGTTCAATCCCTTCAGCATCTCGTTCTCATCACTGGTGAGCGGCTTGCTGCTCATGCTGTTCATCTACTGGGGCTGGGACACGTCTCTGTCGATCAACGAGGAGACTACGGACAAGTCCCGCCTCCCCGGGCTCGCCGGGATCGCCTCCACGGTCATCCTGCTGGCTGTGTACTTCGTTGTGAGCCTGTCGGCCCAGTCGTTCGCCGGTGTCGGTAGCAAGGGTCTCGGCTTGGCCAACCCCTCCAACGTGACCGACGTGTTCTCGGGCCTCGGCCATGCGGTGTTCGGCTCCACCGGTGTGGGCCCGACCTTCTACCACCTGCTCATCCTGATGATCCTCACCTCGGCAGCCGCTTCCACCCAGACCACGATCCTGCCCACGGCTCGCACCGTGCTGTCGATGGCGGTCTACAAGGCGATCCCCAGCAGCTTCGCCAAGATGCACAAGGAGAACAAGATCCCGACGGTGGCGACGGTCACCATGGGGGCGATCTCGGTCGTGATGTACGCGGCCATGAACTACATGTCCGGCGGCAACATCATCGCCGACTCGGTCACCGCCATCGGCGTCTTCATCGCCTTCTACTACGGTCTCACGGGTTTCACGTGCGCGTGGTACTACCGCTCGGTCCTCACCCGTAGCGCCCGGGACCTGTGGATGAAAGGCATCATCCCGTTGCTGGGTGGGGTGATGCTGTACGCCGCCATGGGCTACAGCCTCAAGGCGGACTGGGACTTCTCGAGCAACGTGAGCTACACCTCGTGGAAGCTCCCCTTCTCGCCCCACTGGGTCATCGGGGGCGTGTTCCTGGTGTTCTTCGTCAGCGCCCTGATCGGTGTCGTGCTCATGCTCGTCTGGCGCCTCTTCGGCCGTGACTTCTTCGCCGGAAGGTCGCTCAACCGTTCGACGCCGACGCTGGTTCCGGACCAGGATTGACCTGGCGACACTCCGTAGAGCTTCCTCGTGGCCGTCGGGTCGGGAGGCGCGGGACGAGCGGAGCGGAGGCAAGAGCAACGCGAAAGGGTCCTATCTCTCGGTGTGCCGGGTCGGAGACGACGTGCCGGCACCGAGCACTCGACGGTGGTCGTGACCGAGGACGGAATCCAGCACCGCTCCCGCCAACGGCGGGGACATCGTGTGGCCGATCCTTCTGCTCGTAGCAGGCGCGACCATGCAGTGGTGATTCGGCGACGCAGTCGGTCCGGTCCACCGAAAAGGCGTTAGACACTGCGTCAGCGTAGGGAGGGCCGGCGAACGTATGGGGTCAATGGGGCGCCCCTATCGTCACGTGGGGATCCCCCTATCATGGTGGCTGACGGCTGCACTCCCCACTGCTTCCGGCCTCCCGCTCTTTCGTGCGGCGGCGTGTCGCGGACGTAGGGAGACGCCACGACCTCGATGACCCTTGTGCTCAAGTCGCGTTCGAGACTCTGTCTCCTGAGAGGTGTCGTCCTCACAGCAACGACCACGGCCGTCGCTTTCATCGGCTGTGTACCTGC
>Ga0335078_10016900_pt1 | contig 10837 bp, 9 predicted proteins | sample Lox_Sample_32_FD_206711 | JGI IMG/M metagenome (GOLD analysis project Ga0335078, IMG submission 206711) | Soil microbial communities from Loxahatchee National Wildlife Refuge, Florida, United States - Lox_Sample_3.2 | ecosystem: Environmental > Terrestrial > Soil > Wetlands | place: USA: Florida... | reverse complement strand
CATTAAGCAAAAGTCTTTGACCTGCAGCCGAAGTGGTGTTGCCCTACCCCTGAAGTCCGTTACATTCCCCAATCTTCACGTTACCTGCTGGTAATATTCCACATTTCGAAATCGACGCACCCTCAAATTTCCACAATTTTGCCCTTCTTCTCTGGCACGCTGCTTGTTCATTAAGAAGTAACTATGAAAAAGATGATTTCAAAACGAGTTTTAGATCTTCAAGAAAAAAGTTTTCATAAAACATTTTTAACAATAAAACAAACCATTAGTAGGAGGTTTACAATGAAAAAGTTAATGTTAGTCGCGATGATGCTTCTTGGATTTGCGGCAATGTCATATGCGCAGAATAGCAACAATAGTACAGCCACAATCAACGCTTATATTGAGAAGGGCTTGACAATCTCTGTTTCGAACTCAACTCTTAACCTAGGAAACCTGGTTGCTGGCATCACTCCGGCTCCGGTGAGTCCGCTTACCAGCGGCGTTCCTGCATTTACCGTGACAGGCGATGGCGGGCACCAAGTTAACGTTACATTTGATGCGTCGGTTATGCTTTACAAATCTGCTCCAAATGCCGATTCGATATCATTCACCACGAACTTTGAAGGCAACTCCACGGGTACACAATCGGGCGCAGGCTCTATCAGTTCGCCAGTTACGCTTAGCGGCGTATCTCCCGCTGCCGGCAATTACTATATGTGGCTTGGCGGCCAATTAACTGACGGTGCTGGAATTCCGGCGGCCCAGACTCCGGGAAGTTACACGGGCACGTTTCACGTCTCAATAAGTTATTGATTTAAGTCGGCGGCACCATTCATGGTACGTCGCGTCTCAAACAAGATAGGGACGAAAGAAGGCTTAGCAGAACTGTTAAGCCTTCTTCTTTTGTCTTCGGCAAATGCTGCGAACGTGAGGGGCTCTCGCGGCGGCATTGCGATTTCTTTGCTTCGAGGATACGTGGTTTTAACCACATCTTCAGTTAATGTCGCATTTGCGTTGATGTATTGAATTTGAGGAGTCATTTATTTCAGCTTGTTGAAATTGGAAGATAATTTTATTGAAAAGGTTGTGTCGGCACATAGGTTTCATTTTTATTATGTTTATTGTTGTGGATCAAGCAAAGGCCCAAACTCCAACCATAAGTTTGATCCAAGGCATCTCATTTGGATCTAATGTAACAGGCGCTGCAACGATAGCTTATAATAACCCCAGCGCCGCGGCGTTCGCAGTACAGTTTCCTAACTATACTGGATCGCCTGCCGTGTCGTTCGCCTTCACCTTGCCAGCATACCTTACTGACGCTTACGGCGATCAATTGCCGATTTCCTTCGGGGCAAATTCAGCCGCGTACCATGCTAATCTGAACAGCACGAACGGAGCCACCACATTTAATCCTGGCAGTGGCGTGAACGGGCCGTTGGGCTCGAGTTCTCACATTGATTACTTCTGGCTTGGAGGAACTGTTACGCCGGGGACGAATTATACTGCGGCATCCTACTCAGGGGCAATAACCGTCGTAGTAACTGTTACCGCCGGAACGCAGCAATACACTGCCAGCGAAGTTGTTACGGTCACAGCAACAACAACCGGCACTATTTCACTCTCCGCTACTGGCGCGCTCAATTTCGGCCAGATCATCGCTGGAACAACACCGCCTTCGTTGAGCGCCCTGGCTTCTGGCGCACCAGAGTTCACGGTCACAGCACCGGCTCGCAGCACCATTACGGCTGAATACTCTTTGACATCGTCTTTGAATGATGGATATGGACATAAGTTGACGTTTACCCCAAGTTTGTATGGCAATGCTTCAAATACTCAAGCTGGCTCAGCGGCATTTCTTTCAGGCAACAGCGTAACGTTGGGCCGGCGCGCCACTCATTACTATTTTTGGCTTGGTGGGAATTTAGGTTCGGTTGTGTCAGGGCAGCCTGCCGGCACCTATTCCGGGATTTTTTCGATTAGGGTATCTTATTAAAGAATTGAGATGGAAACAATTATTGATTAAATTAAAAATATGAAAAAAATCACACTCTTCGCGATAGTTTTGCTGGTCTCTTCATTTGCTCAGGCACAAGTGATTGTTGCCCCGACGATTCTATTCATGAGTGACCAGTCCAGATTCGGAACGTTCGTAGTAATGAACCGTTCAAACACTCCGCAGGAAATCTCGATTTCATTCAGGTTTGGCTTCCCCGAGTCGGATTCTTCAGGAAACATTAGAATGCAATATGACGACAGCCTGATGGCTGAGCGTCATTCTTGTCAGTCATGGATTAGGGGATTTCCTCAGAAATTTATCGTCAATCCTGGTCAGCAGCAGGTGGTTCGACTGCTCATTACCCCGCCATCCGATATACCTGACGGTGAGTACTGGACGAGGCTGGTAACAAGTTCGACACCTCAGGCAAAAGTGATCGACACTGTAAGAACAGGAATAACGGCGAATATTACTTTTGTCCTCGAACAGGTCACAACTATCATTTACAGAAAGGGGAATGCTTCGACCGCTGTTGACCTGCCGACTATCGAGATGAAGCAGGACTCGGCTTCGATGAACCTATTGGCTCGCGTGACTCGTGGGGGAAATTCTCCATTCTTCGGAAATATCTCTGCAGCGGTTCAGGATAGAGCCGGAAATAAATTATACAGCGAAGAGGAAGTCATAGCAGTTTATCGAGACAATATGACTGTGAAGTTTTCTGTTCCGCTTTCCAAGCTGCACGAAGGTTCTTATACTGCAGAAATAAAATTAACTTCGGAGAGAACTGATATTCCCCAGGACGATCTATTGAAGACTGCCTCGGTGGAAAAGACGATAAATTTTTCCGTCCAGTAAAATTTTTTGATGCTGCAGGAATAATTAGCGCCAGTAATTTCTGAAGAGTTTCTGAGGAAGGCAAAAATCTGTATTCAAAAGTTTTTTTGTTCGGGATAGTCATAGTTGGTCTTTTCTCCGCAGCAAGGGTTGAAGGGCAAGCAACTTCCGAAGAATCCGAATCGCAGGAAATCTATCTTTCATTCAGCTACGGCGGTATTGTAAATACGGTGATCACGGCGCTGTATGAAGATGATTCAGTTTATATCCCCATCGGAACCCTTTTCAAGCAGCTTCATCTAAACGAGGCAATCAGTCTCAAAGATTCCACGATCAAGGGATTCTTCATCAATCCAAACCGTCAATATGAAATAAATTTTGCGAGACGTGTCGCACGGTTGGATAAAAGGGAAATAATCTTCGACAGCAGCAAGATAATAATTGGTCGGTTGGATTTTTATGTTTTGCCGTCTTTGCTCAATAAGATTTTCAATTTGAGCTTCTCGGTCGATTTCAACTCTTTAGCCTTATCGCTCGTAACGCAGGAGGACCTTCCGGTTGTCACCGAGTACCAGAGAGAATCACGGCGGAGTTACCTGGTATCCAGTCCTCAGGCCTCTTTACTACAGGCGCCGCTTGCTTTCCCGAGAAATCGTTCGCTTCTGAATGGCGGGGTGATTGACTATTCGCTGTCGGGTTTCAATGGAGCCGGTCAATCGACATACAATTACAACCTGACGGGCGGGGCAGAGCTCCTGGGAGGGGAAACCGAAGGTACGATCTTCGGAAATGTTTCCGGAAAAACCTCCAGCGTTTATTCAAGCAATTTAAGTTGGAAATATGCTTTCGATTCGACTGGCTACATAAGTTACGCGGGACTTGGAAACCTATCTTCGAACGGCTTGACTCAATACGGTTTCCGTGGGGTCCAGATTTCAAATGAGCCGATTACAGTGAGGACGGTATTCAGTAAGTACCTCATCGATGCGAAGACAAAGCCTAATTGGGATGTGGAGCTTTATCTCAACGGGCAACTTGTAGGTTATTCACAGGCCGACGCCGAAGGCAATGCACATTTTACGATCCCTCTGGTATACGGTACTTCGTTTATCCAACTGAAATATTATGGACCTAGCGGAGAAGTAATTGAATCCGACCGCAGGCTGCAAATACCCTTTACGTTCGTGCCGACCGGGCAATTTACTTACTCGCTTGGAGGCGGCAAGTTAAACAACACGAATTACAATTTTCTTTCCGGCGATGCCGTCGCGGGAATCACGGACTGGCTCACAGACAAGATCGGGATGGATTACGTAAACGATCCGTTGTTTTCAAAGCCTCTTTTCTACAATTCGCTTTCTTTGCGAATCAGCTCCGAATACACGGTGAATTTTGATGCTGCACCTTCTGCCTATTACCGGTCCACGTTCAACGCGCTTTATCCTTCGCAGTCATCTTTCGATTTAACGTATTCAAAGTTCGAAGCTAATTTGCTTTACAACCCGAGCGAGGAACTACAGAACGCCCAGGCGGATATTTCCATCCCGCTTACTTTTTCAACTAGCTCGTTCAATTTGAGAGGCTCCACCGTCTGGCAGGAATATGTAGGAGGGCAAACGTCATATAGTTACTCGGCCTTTTTCAACGCGAGCGTCGGACAATTCAATACTTCACTTGGGTATCTTGCGTCGATCCTTCAGTATGGATATGGCGCTAGTATAAGGAGCTATGGATTGACGGCCGATATTCTATATTCGTTTTCACTTCCGGAAGGGACATTCGATTTTCTGAACGGCTCCCTATTGAATACCACTATGAGATACGGCGTTCTCAAGAATTCGCTCGACGATATAAGATTCGAGATTTCGAAAAATATTCATCAGTATGTTCGAGTGCAGATTGCTGCGGAGAGAGATTTTGTCAATAAATTCTCCGTGTATAGTTTGCAGGTAATAGCGGACCTTCCCTTCACTCGCTTCACAGGTAATAGTCAGGTGCAGAATGGGAGCTCATGGTTCACGGAAAATCTTTCCGGTTCAATCGGCTACGATAGCGATTATGGCCGTTTTCTCTTCAACGATCTGGGATGGGTTGGGCATTCGGCAGCGTCGGTGAGGATGTTTGTCGACAACAATGGCGACGGACTTTATGACAAAGGCGATGAGATTATCAGCGGAGGTTCCGTAACGTTAAGGCAAGCTCTCTCGTCGGAAGTTTCCAGCGAGGGGATTGAAAGGGAATGGAATCTTTTGCCGTACACGCAGTACAGCGCAGATGTTGATCTTAGCTCGATCAAAAATCCGCTATTGATTCCGAAAATGAAATCATTTTCCTTCATCACCGATCCGAACTCTTACAAGCCTATTGATATTCCATTCTTTGCCGGAGGGATCGTAGATGGCACTGTGCTGAAGATCGAAGGGAAAACTACAGCCGCTATTCCTGGATTGACAATCGAGATCAACTCCGTTGGGTCAGATTTTCACAAGACAATTTCAGTTTTTAATGATGGAAGCTTCTATTATATGGGCCTGCCTCCTGGGAAATATGAAGCTTACGTGGATTCAAGTCAGCTTACCATGCTAGGAGTATATGCAGATCCCGCAGTCTTGGCCTTTGAAGTCAAGGCCACAAAGAATGGCGACTTTGTGGAAGGTTTAAGAATTCTCCTAAGAGATAAGAATACAAAGGATAGTACTACCACAGGCAGTCTTATCGAAATGCCATGGAGAAGTGAAGTCGAACCGCAATCGGATACACGAATAGATGATGCGCAAAATCTATTGCCCGTCGGCAATGATACCTTTTCGGTCTGGAACGAAGCGCTCTTCCGGAGAAGAACTTGAATTTGTGCTGTAATCGGACTGATCCATTCATGAAGAAGAATGATGAAGCAGGAAAGCCCGACATGCAGATCGACGACATTAGACGTGAGCATTCTTTAATGATTTGCATATCAGAGAAGACTCTCAAATATTTCCAGGCGATCCGGCCCGCGGAATTTCATTCAGCTATCCGGTGACTCATTCGCAGTTTTTTTAGAAACGCGAACTCCTGGGGTAATCAACAATTCTCCCGTAAACATTCAAGACAAGCAATCAGCGATTAGAACTTCTCGTTAAGTCATAAGCCGGATAGGCGTCGTTCGAGCTGTTGAGATCGACGGAAATTAAATGACATTCGGAATTTCAATTCGACTTGACGGACGACAAACTAGAGATCTGCTGTTGGATCAGTCCGGCTCCTGCAAGTTGGAATTACCCAAGCGCAGAGGCATCAATTATTATTTAACGAACGGCCCCCTTCCCTTACAGTCAAATCAATTCTCCGCAAGGAATCTTTTCTTTTTAAGAGGTAATTTTTACCGACCGCCCGAAGAGCCAATTGAGAAACGGCGGAGAGACTTTCTTCCTAACTAGCCATAAATATGGACGTTATAAGTCTGGCTTGTACTGTAGCGTGTCATAATATTCCCGGCATTGCCTTAGTAGAGTCATATGCAGAAGGCAATGAAAAGAAGATCAAACATATCACTCCTCCTCTCGATTCTCGGGTTGTTGATTTGTGCTTCCGTTTCAGAGGCGCAGGTGGCCACGGCGACTGCAAGAGTAACCCTTACCGTAATACCCGGCCCGGGAATCAGTTTCACTCCAGCAAGTCAAATAAAGAATCCTTCTTCGATAAATCAGGGAGTTGATGGCGGAATGACAATTCACGCTTCTAGCAATGTTGCAGTAATGTTGAACTCCTCTGCCGATCAGAAATTGCTAAATGATAATAAGCTTAGCGAAGGCGTAACGAAGACCCTCACATCTAAAGATCTCACCGGCGTATCGAAGGTTGAAGTAGTTTACTTGGGAAGTTAATCCTTTCAATTTCACCAGGCTGTAATTCAAGAATCGGGAAGTAATTGTAATCTGAGTTTACTATGTTGTAACGTGTATGCTGACCGACAAGATGGAGCGGTTTATTCCATTTTGTTTTTGGGCAATTTGACGGCATGATAGATGCACGCTATTCAAAGGTGGCGAACTTTACAATTACATCCGACTTCTATCGGCTCTTCGAGACGGTGAAAATTCCTTTTGTTATTACCGACTGTGATCTCAACTTGATTTATGCCAACCAATACGCGCAAGCATTACTCCCTTGGACTCTTGAGATCGGAAAACGGTTGAACGTGGATGAGTTTTTGCAGCCGGAGGATACTTCAGTCTTCGACGACGTAATCAATGAGTGTAAAGAACAGGGCGAAGGAATAGGCACTCTCAAACAAAAGGATATTGACAAATACTTTAGAGTCAAGGCGTATTACCTTAAAGGGGAAGACGGCGAGATAATATTTCATTTCGACGATGTCTCTCATGCAAGGGTACTTGAGACTCAGTTTTATGATCATCTCGTGGATCTGTACAATCAACTGGAAACCAAGGAACGTGAGATTGCCGTTCTTAAGTCGAGTGTGCTTCATTCCAAAGAGTTCAGTCGCGAGCTGTAGATCGCGTCGAAAAGATTCCTGTCGTGGACCAAAAGATACTTCTTCAGTCAAAGCCGAATTGCGGCCGGGTGCCTACAACATATTATAGATAACTTATCGTGGTTAATACATGGAACCATGACACGGCGGATTTGTATCTGCGTCTTACTCCCTTACTGTATAGTTCTCAACCAGGTAAATCAAGCCATCTCCCGCGGAGCCGTTTTCTCGCCAACTAAATTTTCGATATCCGGCGGCAACAGGGAAAACTAGTTCAGCCGTATTCTCCAATCGAGATTCGCAACCTTCCAGCCTGCCATGAAAATCAACTTTGCTCTTTTTTCAAGAAGGGGGAAGTCTATCTTTTCGCTCGTGTCCGTAGGTTTGTGGTAGTCGGGGATATTGCCGTCGAAGAAGAAAGCAACAGGGATACTCTTCTTTGCGAAGTTATAATGATCGCTGCGATAGTAAAATTGGTTCGGGTCATTGTCGGAATCGAACGAATAATCTAATTTGATTTTGACCGATTGGCTATCCGCAGAGACTAGCAAGGAATCGAGCTCTTCGCTTAACCGATTGCTTCCGATCACGAAGACATAATCGCTGTCGCGTCCTACATAAGATGTGTCGACTCTGCCGTCCATATCCGTGTTCAAATCGGTCACTATGCCTTTGATCGGAACAGTAGGGTGGGAAGTGAAATACTCTGAACCAAGGAGACCTTTTTCCTCTCCGGCAACCGTCAGGAAGATTATGCTTCGTTTCGGCTTCACTTTCGATTTCGAATAAGTCTCCGCAATACCAAGGACGGTGCTTGTGCCGGAAGCATTGTCATCCGCACCGTGATAGATGATGCCGTCCGGCGTTTTTCCTAGATGATCATAATGCGCCGAATAGACTATATACTCATTCTTCCGAGAGCTCCCTTCCAGCATTCCTATCACATTTTCAGATTCTCGAGTCTCGGACGCAAGTTTTACTTTAATTATTGTTTTTCCAAGCTCCATGGATGCCGGAGTTCCTGAGGAGTCTATTCTTCGGGCGAGGCCGTCGATGTCCGCTCCACGTGCTTTCAGAAATTCGTTGGCGACTTCAGCCTTGACATAAACCAGTTGCATCATCGCTCGGCTCTTATTCTCTTTTGCGCCGGCGTCCAGAGTCATCGTATTATTGCCGAACATTGACATGTAGCGCTTACGAATCTCCGTAAACTCATCCCTTCCGCTTCTCGTTACGAGGAGCACTGCCGCGGCGCCATGTTTTGCCGCGTTAGTCCTCTTGTATAATTCCGTTTCTGTCATGATGTCGTTAGTATCGGCAAAAGGGGGATTTCCCGCTAGAAGGACGACAATTTTTCCATTCACATCTATTCCTTTGTAGTCTGAATAGATGCTGTTCTCGAATCCGTACCCGGCAAACACAGCCGAACCTGCAACGGTAGTATCTCCTGCACCAAAAGGCGCGACGAAAAAGTCTTTGTTGTTTTGAAAATGTTTACCATCGACTTCGATGAACGACGAATCGCTGATATAGTGGACGTTGATACAAAAATGTTGAAGGAATGTGCCGCTATCGCCGAGCGGCTTCAGCCCGAACTCGTTAAATTGGCTGGCAATAAATTCTGCCGCCTTTTTCTGTCCGGGTTCAGAGGTTTCGCGTCCTTCAAGCGAATCCGACGCAAGATATGTCAGTGCATAACGCACATGCATAATGTTGAATTGTCGGATTGCCTCTTCGCCTGCTTTTTCGTAGTCTAAGTCCCCAGTAGATTGCGCGGGATGATTCTCGTTCCTGTGTGTACCACCAAATGCGAGAGAACTAAATACACACAGGACAAGGAAGATTCGAGAGGAAGTCATATAAGTGCCCTCACATTTTGAGCGAATCACGGGTGAAAATTCATCATCATTCACCGACTCTGAAGATTGAGTCTCTTTTTTTGTTCCTGTCCCATGATAGTTAGGCAGCCTTTCCTTTCTTCTTGTCGAGAGCTTCGACTGCGCAGACGGCGGCGATATTGACGATTGATTCTACATCGCATCCCTGTTGAAGGACATGGATCGGTTTTCGCATTCCCATCAAGATCGGTCCGAGCAGGGCGGCTCCACCAATCTTTCCCATGAGCTTGTAGGCGATATTCCCGGCATCAAGATTTGGGAAGATAAAAGTATTGGCCCCACCCTTCAGGCTCGAGAACGGATAAATTTCCTGAATGACGTCGGGAGAAAGTGCGATGTCTGACTGGATCTCGCCGTCGATGATGAGGCCAGGGTCCAACTTGTGTACCATCTCGGTTGCCCTCTGGACCTTGATCGATTGAGGGAGTCTTGTGCTCCCGAATGTGCTGAACGAAAGCATGGCGATCTTTGGCGTAATATTGAATCGTTTCACGACTTCGGCCGTCATTATTGCGATCTCGGCAAGTTCGTCCGCGGTCGGGTCTATGTTCACCGTTGTATCCGCGAAGAAATAAGCATCGCGTTTTGTCATTATGATGTAAAGTCCCGCGACTCGATTTCTTCCCTCTGCAATTCCGATGACTTGCAGGGCGGGCTTGATCGTGGTCGGATATGTCTGAGTCAAGCCCGACACGAGTCCATCTGCGTCCCCCAGGTGTACCATCATGGCGCCCAAATAGTTCGGCCTCTCGATGTACCTTGCCGCACGCGTGCGTGTGAAGCCTTTCCGTTGCCGCATCCTGAAAAGCTCCTCGATATACTGTTCCCTTTTTTCCAAATGCTCCGGGTCGATTATTTCTATTCCCTCCATATCCACTTTCAGCTCATGGGCTTTTATCTCGATATGAGATTTTCTTCCGAGGAGCACAGGCTTGGCTATTTCTTCGTCGAGAATTATCTGGGCAGCATGGAGTATTTTCGGCTCCTCGCCTTCGGGAAATACTATTCGCATCCCGCTATGCTGCGACTTGACGATCGCGGTTCGCACGACACTTCTTGTTATACCCATTCGCTCTTCAAGCTGAAAGACATACTTTTCCCAGTCATCTATTTTCAACCGGGCGACGCCGGTTTCGATCGCAGCCTTTGCAACTCCGGGAGCGACCCAGGTTATCACTCTCGGATCGAACGGCTTCGGGATGATGTACTCTCTGCCGAATTCAAGCTCTATTCCACCATAAGCTCGCTTCACTGAATCCGGCACAGGTTCCTTTGCAAGACTTGCAAGTGCCCTTACGGCGGCAATTTTCATGTCTTCATTGATGGTTCGGGCGCGAACGTCAAGTGCGCCTCTAAAAATGAATGGGAAACCGAGAACGTTATTTACTTGATTGGGGTAATCGCTTCGACCCGTTGCCATAATTACATCGGAACGGCATGAGGTAGCATCTTCATAAGCAATTTCGGGATCAGGATTTGCCATCGCAAACACTATCGGGTCCTTTGCCATCGAGCAAACCGTTTCTTTTGTCATCACATTCGCCACGGAGAGTCCGACAAAAACGTCTGCGCCGGCTACCGCTTGTGCAAGAGTACGCAGTTTTGTCTCTCGGGCGAACTGCTCCTTGTAGGGATTCATGTCGATAG
>Ga0335078_10016899_pt1 | contig 10837 bp, 10 predicted proteins | sample Lox_Sample_32_FD_206711 | JGI IMG/M metagenome (GOLD analysis project Ga0335078, IMG submission 206711) | Soil microbial communities from Loxahatchee National Wildlife Refuge, Florida, United States - Lox_Sample_3.2 | ecosystem: Environmental > Terrestrial > Soil > Wetlands | place: USA... | reverse complement strand
AAACTCAAGAAAAAACAGAGTCCCTGGTGGAACCTGCCTCAGGTGGCGCTCAAGGCTAAAGGGAACCAGATTGGAGCGATCACCGATCTGAAAACCTCCTGCGTCGCGGCAGGGCGCCCCGACCTGGCTGAGCAACTCGCGCTCGAGCTCCAAGCTGCTCTCGACCAACTGAAGCACGGAACGGAGCCGAACCGCGAAGTCATTCAGGGAATTCGGGCTCAGATCCCCAAAGCCCCGTGGCTGAGCTTGAAGGACAAGGAGAGAATCCGCGAACTCCCGGTCCACCTGGAAATCACTCCCACGGATGCCGTGGGCGAACTCTACAACTTCGTTCGGAAGGAGATCCATGAAATCTTCTCAGATGAGGCTGTGCGGCCAATCGAGGACTTTCGCGGTTTGATTGCCGCAGGGCACTACACTCGCGAAATGGATACGGAGGCAGCCCAGGTCAACCGGATCTATGCCGCGAACATCAGCATGATCTTGGCACGCGTGGAAACCTATCGGAAGGCGCTTGAACAGGCGCAGGCGGAGCTGGAGGCGGTGAAAGACGACCCGAAAGCTCGCAAGCAGGCGATCTTCAAACGTAACCAGGCGGCTTCCGCGCTTAGCTTCTACCAGCGAGAGCGGTCGCGCCAGGAAGTTAAGGCGTTGATCACTTTCGTCCAGAAATGGGCAAGCCAGAAGGCGGCGAATCGCGAAGGCTGGCTACAAGCACTGTACAACCGCACCACCAGCGGCAAGGGCAACGGTTCGATCGTCTTCTATGCTTTCCCGCAGGAAATCGTCGACCAAATCGTGGCGCGAACCGGGGGACGCGAAGTGCGCGTGCGTGTCCCGGAGGTGTGCGACGGCGAGGTGAGAATTGATTCGGAAGGCCGCGTCTTCCTCCTCAATCCCTGCCTCGGGCCTGACGGCCAAGTCCAGGAGCGCGAAGTCTTTCAGGTGCAAGTCGGCCCGAACGGCGATGTGTTTCGGGACTACGGTCACAAAGGTCAGCTGGTGGTCGTCGAAAAAGTCAGGCCTTTCCCCATTCAGCCCGGGCGAAGCGTGGTCCGCGACGGGACAGTGGTTTTTCCCGGAACGGTGCAGCGCCCCAAGGTCCTTGGGAGAAGGGCTATCAATTAACCATCCGTCTAGGAGGCCCTGTCGCCAGGGCTTCCTGGACCTAACCCATCAATGGGAAAGGAAGCAGCATGAACAAGTACACTGTATCCACATGTATGATTCTGGTCTTGGCAGGAACGCCTCTCCTGGGACAGAAAATTGACACCCAAGCGCCGGGCGCCGCAGCCATAACGCACGTCGAAACCGCGCTCAACCATCTCACCGTAATCGAGCTCTCGGAGCCCGTGATGTCGGTTGCTACGGGCAGTCAGGGCTTCAAAGTCGAATGGCGGGAAAACAAAGTGTTCATCGAACCATCCGAGCCCAACGTGTCGACAAACCTGTTCATCTGGACGAAATCCGGACGGCTCAACTACGAACTGGAGCCGGCAGGGGAAGTTACACAGATGGACTTTGCCATTGATCAACCCCCGGCGCCTAAGGCGGTCAGCAGGACTCCGGTCGTTAAAGCAGACCCGCCAAGCCCCCCGGTCGTGAGTGAGTCTGTCTTCCCGAAAGGGACGCCAGTGCGGACGAAGACTTATAAAGCAGGCAGGAATCGCGTCCAAGTGATGTTCAAGGATATCTTCAATCAGGACGGCCGGCTCTACATCCGTTACGTAGTGGATAATTCGACGAAGCACGTTTATGACCTCAGGCCCCCTCAGGTTTTCATGGTCGAGTCGCCCCGAGGCCCGAAGACTCTCCTCGAGCAACACAACTTGCAACTGACAGATTCAGAGGCCGGGAAGATTGTAGGCGCCAGGCAGGTTCCTCTTGAGCTTCTCCTTCAGGAATCGCAGTCCGCGCAAGTGCAACCGGGCGAGGAAACCGTGGGCGTCATTGAGGTAAGAGTGCCCTCGGCGGGTCAGCGCGCAACCGTTCTCCGGATAGCCCTGCCTTATAGCAGCCAGAGACCCATAGTGGCGACACTCCTCCTGTAGCCTGGAGCGTTTATTTCAATGAGCCACTCCGTTGATAACAATCCACGCACTCCAGCGCGCGAAGAGGCCGCACGTGAAGTTCACCAAGCTCTTGTCCAATATCTGTCACGGCGCCCCGACCTGGGACTCGAAAAGATGCTTTTGAACCTAGCGCTCGAGCCTGCGAGTCCGTTCGACCCTCAAGCACGGAGGAGTTTCAAGAAAGGTTTTGTGCTTGCCTTATTGATCGCATTGGGCCTGGTGGCGACGTTCTTCTACTTCAACTTTTTCGCCGGCGGTCAGTGATGGAATTATGACAAGCGATCGCTACCGCGAACACCCGCCATTGCTCCACGATGCTGGCTTCATCGTGGCCTTCGTTGTAATTGGCTTAGTCAGCTTGGCGTGGTACCTCGCCCATTCCCGATACCTGCTTACAAACGAACAGTGCGCAGAATTTCTGTGCTATTTCGCGATCCTCACTATTGGCATCGGCTGCGGCATCTGGCTCATCGTGACGGCCCGCTCGCGCCGGGAGCGGGAGTGGCCGCACCGCTACCTTGCCATCCCGCCGCGCAGGGACGCCCGACTCTGCCGTTCAGCTTGGGATCAAAATGCAGTAGTCCTGGGCTACGATGTACACGGCCAACCCTGGCACTGGCCAGACCGGACGCGTGTCATGCAAGGCATTGTGCTTGGCATGACCGGCATGGGGAAAACGACGCTGCTCAAGAACATCATCACCCAGGACTTGTCACGGATTGTGGGCACACCGGAGGAGCCACACCGGATTCCCATGGTCATCTTCGATGGCAAAGGAGATCTTGACTTCTTCCACGACCTGCTGCCTCAAATTCATCATGCTGGCAGGCTCAAGGATCTGCGGGTCCTCAACCCTGCCCGCCCCGACATCTCGGTCCGTTACAACCCCTTCCACTGCACCGACGAAGACTACATGTCGGTCGTGAACATGGTCTTCGGTTCGTTCAACTTGCACGACGAATTCTTCGCCAAACATCAGTTGAATTACCTGGCGGACATCGTGCGCGTGCTCGTCTATACGGGAGCCAAGTTCAACTTCTACGACGTCATTGTCATGGCCCTGGACGAGCAGGTGTTGCGCGAGCAGGTCGAGAAGGCGAGAAAGCGCCTGGGGCGGGAGCCTGAGATCACCATGCAACGCCGCCTCAACTTTGAGATGTCGGTCAAGAACCTATATCAGTCATTTCAAGATCGCGAGCGGGTACCCAAGATTCAAGGTCTGCTGAATGAGTGCATGACATTTCTTGACGACGAGCTTTCGGTCATCACCGGGCCGTACGAGGAGTTATTGTCAATCGACGAGGTCATTGAGCAGGAGCTTATTCTGTTTGTCAGCCTTAACGTGAACAAGAATACGGAGCCGGTTCGTGCCCTGGGCAAAATGCTGTTGCAAAACTTGCAGCTCGTTGTCGGGAAGCGCTACGAGAGCGAAGATCAACGGCGGCGGATCAACCGGCCGATCTTTAGTGTTGTGTTGGACGAGTTTGCCCCTTTCGGATATGCGAACTTTGCCCAGATCCTGCAAACCGCGCGTGGCACCAACACCGCTTTCCTGTTCTCCATGCAGTCGATCGCGCAACTGCTGCGTGTTGGCAGGGGATTTAGGGAAGACGTTACTTCCGCTCCCAACACAATCATGCTGCTCAAGACCCTTAACGAGGAAACGGCGCGTTACTTTCTGCAGGCATCGGCCGAAACTCGCGTCACGCGCCGCAGCCGCTCGGTTCAGCGGCTGAAGTTTTTTGGCTACGAGAAGTACGAGGAAACCGGACGGGGGACGGAACGTGAGGAACGCGAGACTCGCGCGCTCGATTACCACATCAAGAACCTCCCCAAAGGGCAAATGGAAATCCTTATGACGGACGAGGCGCGCGGGACCCTGCACACGCTTTTGCACGTGCGCCCTCCTGCCGATGTGACGGTACCCGGTTTCGAGCCGGAGCTTTTCCCTCGCCTGCGGCATTCCCGGGCAGAATCCGAAGGCGCCAATCTCCGCTTCAAGACCGAGGAATTGACCACCCGCTATCCGCGGCGTGCACTTGGGAGATGGGGGCGGGCATGAAGCCAAATCACTCAGCACCGTGTTTGCCTCTGGAAGTTGAAATCAGGAGTCTGGATTCGGGAATTCGTATGCAGAGGAAGTCACGCCAGGAAGCGGTTATCGCGCCTTTGGAATCCAGAATTCGCAACACAGAATCGAGGTACGCATGAGGGCTCAGGTCGGCATTATCGTGCTCATAACGTGTACTTCTCTAAGCGGGCAGACGCGCGCGCCAGCCGCCGCCCATGACACCACAAGTCACCCCAGCGCTAGGTCACAGGCAGCCACTAGGGTTCACGTTTACGGTGACACTTGGTACGATTTCTTTCTCCGCCAGTTTAATCCTGACAACCTAGACCGCGGCGCATGGATGGAGCAGCGCCGCCAGATTCTTCTCGATGCTACGGCGCGGAACCCGTTCTTTAAATACAGCCTCGTTGTCACGGCGCTGCTGCTTGTTGCGATGGTTTTCACCACCAAGTTTTGGTACGACTTGAGAACAATCCAGTGGATTCACGCCGCGCAAATGGCAGATGTCTCGAGCCACGACCGTCAGTCGCGCGAAGCAGCCCGCGAAGCTATCCGCCGCCACAACGATCACATCGAGAAATGTAACCGGGTCATCGAAGCACAGGAGGCTGGATTGTCGTTGTCTTCGGCGGCGGCCAATTCCGAAGTTGAGGCTCTGCGTGCTGAGCTTCAGCAGACTGGGGATGATCTATCTATTATAAAACGAGAAAGGGATCAGCTACGAGCTGAGCTCGACCAGACAAGGACGTCCGTGGCAGATCTTTCGTTGAGGGTGGAGTCGCTTGCAAAGAAAGGGAACGGTCACTCCAGCGAAGCGGAGGGCGCGGCCGGAGTGAACACAACCAATAGCGCCGACTTGGTTCGACACATTAATAACCTCCAACAGCAACTGCACGCCGAGCGGGAGAAAAACAAGCGGCTCAAAGGGGGATAACATGCTCGTGGGTGTGACCGGATTCGGAAGCGTGTGGCGCCGGCGCGTGCACCGTGACGCAACCGATCCCACGCGGTTTGCGCGTGCGGCGTACTTTAACACTACCGGAGTTATGGTGAACGGAAGAATCGTCCGTCATCGCAAGATCGCCGGCCATGTCCGGTTCAACGGCGCTGGGGGGTTCGACCCCAATTACCCGAATCGCATGGTCGGAAGAGTATTCGAGTGCGATGACCCGTGCGTTTGGAACGGACAGAATAAGGTGTTCTTCCGCCGCCTTGTGGCGTCGCCTCTGCAACCTGGCTCCTTCCTGGTTGTCGTCAAATCCTGGGAGTTTGGCCGCCTTCACGTCGGCGGCGAGGGTTGGAAGTCAGAGGAAACTCTCCTGATCTCGCTCAGCGAATGGCGCGACCAGCAGGAAGCAATGTTGCTCATGCCCTGCGGAAACTGGGTGCGAACAGACTTGGGGCCACTAGTCCTTGTCCGCGATGAACAGGTTCCGTGGCATGCGCACCTGAGGTTCGAGGTGACGGGCTGATGGCATACCCGGCCGGATACATCGAGCTCAACAATGAGCGCGACGTCCCCCTGATTAAGGAAGTGCTTCATGCCAGGTTCATTACACACGCCCAGTTGTTCGGGTTGATGCAATTCGCCGGCGTCGAGGCCTGCCGGGAGGCTTTCAATTGGCGAGTGAAACGGCTTGTCGACCACGGGCTTCTGCTGCGCCATGACGTGCCGAGCTTTGGCAGGAACTTTGTGTATTCCCTTGGTCCGAGCGGCGTCATGCACATGACAAGCCTGGGGGTGTCTTGCGTGGGCATGACGACCGGCTTTGTTCCAGTCCGCGACGCCTCTCGCGTTGCTCATTCAGTGGACGTGACGGACATCCGGCTCCACCTGCTGCGTGCCGGCCTGCTAAAGGAATGGCGCTCCGAGGTTGACGTCCGTGCCAGCAACGACCTGACCAGCTACAGGTACGCCAAAGACTATGACAGCATCATGACGCTCGCCGTGCGCGGCCGCGAGGTGAAAGTGGCGCTCGAATACGAGCGCCAGCCGAAGGCCAAGAAAAGGTACAAGGGGATTCAGGAAACCATCGAAAACGAGCAGCGAGTGGATCGGTTCCTTTACCTTTTTCCAGAGTTCAAGCTCCTTTGGTTTGTGCACGCTTTGTTCCGGAAGACGGCACGAAGAATGTACTTCGGCCTCACCTATGAGCTTGCCCGCGACCTCCTCGCAACGCGGGTGGTTGACCCGCAGATGCGCTTCGCGACCCTCGAAGTGGCCCTCCAATAACCCTACCCAGGCTTTTGCTCCCCTTTTGCGCCACTTTCTCGGCATTTTGAGGATACTCGTAAATCCGTGCCATCCAGCACCGTGCAATCTGACTACTATGCTCGCGTGTCGTTTTCGAAGCGAAAACGACACGCTCGCCGTCGCGCGCTGCGCGCGCCGTTGTGCGCAGCGTTGCGGACTTTTGGCGGAACAACCTGATGTCTTCGTGTGCGCACGTTTGCGCTGACTGACGGGATCGTAATGACGCGTTGCGCGCAGTTCGTGATGCACCGCGTGAATTCATAAACGCGTGCATTGGCGTACAGATGGCCGCGAGACGTGTGTTCACGGTGTACATGTCCGAGCGCAACGACCTCCCGGGTAAGTGTGACGTGTCCCCGAATCGCTGTGGCGACATAAGAACGAACATAACTGACAGAGAGTAGATGAATGAGCAACACCTGAAGTAACCATTGTAACTGACGGAAGTTGCATCTGGAATCCTGGCCCTGGCGGCTGGGCATGCATTCTCCGTTGCGGTGACCAGCAACGCGAACTGAGCGGCAGTAATCCGGACACGACGTCCAATCGCATGGAGTTGATGGCTGCTATCGAAGGTCTGCGTGCACTGAAGGCGCCATGCCGCGTTCAGTTGATCAGCGACTCCCAATATCTTAAGCAAGGCATTACGCAAGATCTTCCCAGGTGGAAGTCACACGGCTGGGTCAAGAGCAATGGCGAGCCTGTCTCGAACCAAGATCTCTGGGACCAGCTTGACCAACTCGCCCAGAAGCACGAGATCGAATGGCAATGGACAGCGGGACATCGCGATCACGCCGACCAGAACCGCGCAGACCAGTTGGCCCTTCAAGCGGCTCGCAATCAGGCCGCACAGATAAGAGAACAGTAGGCTCAACCTTAATTTATGGTCTGACACTGTGCCTGGCTTAGTGAGATTCGCCCCCGCGCTTTCAGGGAGCAAGAATCTTGAACGACTGGATTCTGTTATTCATACCGCAGGGCGACCATTGGGTCCACCTTCGTCGCGCGGCGTGCGGGAATATAGCAAGAAAGCAGTGCCACTCCCGCCAGAACGAGCGACACCGCCACAAACGTCAGCGGGTCAGTGGGTTTCACGCCGTAGAGCAAGCTCGAAAGCAGGCGGGTCAATCCAAGTGCGACAATGAGTCCGGCGGCGAGGCCCAGTAATGCTGGCTTCATGCCTTGGCCGATGACACGCCGGAGTACCTCAGACTTCTGTGCTCCCAGTGCCGTGCGAATTCCGATCTCGTGAGTGCGGCGGACGACGGAATAGGACACCACCCCATAAGTCCCAAGACATGCCAGCAGGAGGGCGGCAGCAGCGAAAAGCGAGGTCAAGAGCGTCCCAAACCTCCGAGGCCCGAGCGACTCCGAAACGATTTGGCCCATACTGCGTATGTCTGGAACGGCCACGGTCGGATCGGTCTGCCAGATTGTGCGGCGTAGTTCGCCAGCCGCGCCTGTTGCGGGCAAGCTGGTGCGCAGGATTAATGACCCTGTCAGACTCCCTTCATAGAGCTGGTACACCATCGGCGTCGGAGCTTCGGAAAGACTTACGCTGCGCGTGTCGCCCATGACGCCCACCACCTCAAACCCGCGAAATCCAGAAGAAGGGTCCACGTCAAATCTCTGTCCGATGGGATCAATGCCAGGCCAGACTGTTTTGGCCGTAGCCGCCGAAATCACTACGGCGCCAGTGCCAGCGTCCGCCCAAGTCAGCTCCCGGCCACTCAGCAAGGGAATGCCGAGTAGTTTGAAATATGCGGGACTGATGCGGCGGTAGCTCGCAAACGGTCGCTCAGCCACGGGCCGCGTGTCGCCGGGAAGGTTTACGGGATCATCGTTCATTTCGCCCCCGAGAGGGAGCCAATTCGTAACCGCGGAAGATTCGACGCCCGGAAGTGCGGATGTTGCAGCGAGTACTTTGCGCCAGAACTCGCTCCGTTCCTGTGTCTGCGTGTATTGTGCCGCGGGCAATTGCAGGTTCACCGTCAGAATATGCTCAACCGTGAAGCCCTTTGGCACAGTCTCGAGCTTCGCAAAACTCGCGAGCACTAGCCCGGCCGCCACCAGCAGCGTGGCGCTGAGCGCCATCTCGATACCGACCAGGAATTCACGCGCGCGCTGCCGCACGCCGCTCTCGGAGCTACGTGCTTCGCCCAAGCGCAAGGCATCTTGCGGATTGACTTGCGCCGTCCGCCATGCAGGCAGCAGGCCCGCGAGCACTCCTGCTAGAACTGAAATGGCCAGGGTGAACCCGAGAACCGAACCATCAAGGCGGACATTGTGCAGACGTGGCAAGCTGATTGGAGCGAGTGCGAGCAACATCGAAAGCGCCCAATGGGCCAACATCAGTCCCAGCGCTCCGCCCAGTAGCCCAAGCAGTAACGTCTCGGCCAATGACTGCCGTAACAGCCGGCCACGGCCCGCTCCAAGGGCACGACGGATCGCCGCTTCGTGCTCCCTGGCGGTGGCGCGTGTTAGGACGAGATTCGCTAGATTTACGCAGATGATAAGCACTACCGCAAGCACCGCTGCGAGCAGCAGCCAAAGCCCCTGCTTCGAGGACCGCACGATCATATCGCGCAGCGGGATCATCACGGTGCTTGGGTTGGGCATAAACGTTTGCGAGCCCAACCGCCGACTCAGAATCACGTTCAGCTCGGCTGTGGCCTCCGCCCGGCTCACGCCGGGCTTGAGTCTGGCGATAGCGCCAAGACCGAAGCCGGCATCGGCCGCAAGCGCCCATTTCTCGAAAACCTCCGGCACGAACAGCGCAGGCTTAGGCGTAGGACCGCTGGTCGGGATCAATTCATTCCCGTGGGGAAACTCAAATGACGGCGGCAGGATGCCGACGACAGTATACAGGCTGCCGTTTAGGGCGATTGCATGTCCGACGATGCTGGGATCGCCGCGAAAGCGACTTTGCCACAGGGTATTCGTCAGGATCACTTCGTAGTTATGGCCAGCTTGGTCGGCACCCGGCAGAAAATTCCGCCCAAGCTGCGGTTGAACTCCCAAAACGTCGAAAAGATTCGAGGTGACTGCGTCCGCACTCAATAGGGCGGGCTCCCCACCGCTCGTCAAGTTCATAGTGACGCCTTCATCCACGACCCCGATTCCAGCTATTGATTTTGCCTGATCCGACCAGGCCAGATATGCTGCCGGATTTATGGGGATCATCGGAAACTTGCGCGCCAGCTTGGGGACCAGCAGCTGAATAGCTACCAATTGGCCCGAGTCTGGGTAGTCGAGTGGCTGCAAGAGGACTCCATTGATAACGGAAAAAATCGCTGTGCTGGCAGCAAGTCCCAGGGCCAGCGTGAGGATGGCGACGCTTGCGAAGCCCGGGTTGCGGCGCAATTGCCGCAAGACGTAACGAATGTCCTGTGAAGGTTCGTTGATCAAGCGCACGCCCCAACTGTCGCGGCATTCTTCTTTCACCTGCTCGATACCGCCAAACGCGCGCAATGCCGCGTAACGGGCCTCTTCTGGAGTCATGCCTTTCCGCAGGTTTTCCTCGGTGAGCATCTCGAGGTGCGTGCGCACGTCTTCGTCCAGGTCCTGCTCCAGGCGCTGCTTGCGGAACAACCCGGCGAGGCGGGAAATGACAAGTCTCATCCACGTCATGTCAGGCTCCTTCGCTTTCAGACAGCATCCGGCCGATAACGCCGGAAATTCGCTCCCAGTTCTCTTCCTCGCGCTTCAACTGCTTGCGGCCCGCCGGTGTCAAGGAATAGAAGCGGGCGCGGCGATTGTTTTCGGAAGTTCCAAGCTTCGATGTAATCCAGCCCTTTTGTTGCAGACGGACCAGCGCCGGATATAGCGTGCCCTGGTTCAGTCGCAGCAGGTCTTCCGAAACTTGCTCAATGCGCCGGGCGATGCCGAACCCGTGCATTGGCCCCATCGTGTCGAGCGTTTTCAATACCATCAAATCCAATGTCCCTTGCATGACTTCGGCCTTGGCCTGGGTCATCAGTCACCTTCCTTTAGACGGCCAACAGGTCACAGTGTAACACGCGTTCATGTAGAAAATCAACAGGAAAGCCCGTATGGGCAGAAAGGAGTTATTAACAATGTTCGGACAAATGACGGCAACAGTCCTTACCAGGTGTGGCGCTGGTAAGGACCTAGAAATGGCAGTGGCTGAGTTGCTTGCCACTACCGATTACCCACAGATCGCGCGCTGGATCCAATTTCCCACTGGGGCGGCGCTGTTCCTGATAGTACCGAATGACCCGGAATCCGGAGCCATTTACGTCTATGACCGGCGTGATGGCGTATGGTACTGGGTCGATTTTGAAGATCAGAAGTATTCAGGCTACAACCTCACCGACCTCGACGTGCTGCTTGAGCAATGCCAATTCCTGCAGCTTGTCGAAAACCCCCGCCTGCTTTGCGAAAAGGAGTGGTTTGTCACGCCTGGCCACGCACCTCTCC
>Ga0335078_10016897_pt1 | contig 10839 bp, 10 predicted proteins | sample Lox_Sample_32_FD_206711 | JGI IMG/M metagenome (GOLD analysis project Ga0335078, IMG submission 206711) | Soil microbial communities from Loxahatchee National Wildlife Refuge, Florida, United States - Lox_Sample_3.2 | ecosystem: Environmental > Terrestrial > Soil > Wetlands | place: USA... | reverse complement strand
GCGCACAGGAACACTAGGGGCGCAAGCAGCCAGAGTGGGCGCACATTTCGCCTTTGGGAAGGCACATGTGTCATATCGGCATAAGTACGTCAAAGAGTTAGCGATAGTACTAAGGTGGGCGGCTGACTACGGCTTCGAGCGCCAATCAGGATAAACTCCCCTGCTCGGCCCGAACCTCTCCCGTTGTTTGGTGGCACAACGGGTGGAACGCGAAAATCACACGAATATTGAGGTAAGCCCTTGGCGGTGTGGGAGATAGCGTTACTGGGCGACCCGGAGGCGAGAGTCCGGTTGGGTCGTTGAAAAAACGAACCCATAAACTGCGGCTGGTGGGGGTGTGTGTGCGCGATTGGGTTCGTTTCTTCACTTTTTTTCTTCCCTTTTTGTCGCGAGGTTCCTGGCTCATTTCTCTTTGGACTGCCTCCAGCCAGTGGCATTCCGAGGTTACCGCTCACGTTCGAGTGTAGCGCGGCAGGTCAAGGTCCCGACGACGTCCGAGCTTCTGTTCAGCGGACTATTCTCCCCAAGTCGCCGCCACGAGGGCAGAGCGCAGCATGCTCCTGGCGAACCGCCGGATGCTTGAGGGAGTCCGACTGCTTGCCTCAACCGGCAGTGAAGCGCCCTGGTTATGCGAGACGGTATGGGACCCGATCTGATAACGCTGCTGGCCCAAAGGACACGCGGCGTAACCGGAAACTAGCTCACGTATTCGCGATCCGGCGCGCGCACGATGCGATCCAACTCGCCGTGATCGAGCCAATTGAGGGCGCAATTTTCACAATCGTCGATAATCACGTTGCCACCACCGCCATAAAGATGTGTGTCCATCACGCGCCGGCATTGAGGGCATTGGATGCGGCGATCTAAATCGCGGGGATCAAAAGGACGCGCAACGTAGGCAGCATTCTCGCGCCTGGATTTCAGATCCTCAACTACCTCCGGGAAAACGTCCATTGGGATCAGCATGCCGTGGCAGTGGTTGCAATACAACATGCGCTGGCCGGCTGCCGTAGCTTGAACCAGCGCAATCGCGCAAATCGGGCAGGCTAATTTCGCGGGTTCGTCAAATACGCGGATTCCTTCTTCGTTCACTTCCGGGACGTGGACACTGGCGCAATACTCGCAGGTGAAGCAGTCCTGGCCGGACTTAAGACGCATGGGCGCGCCGCAGTTGGGGCAAGTCACTACCCGTTTATCGGCAGCGCGCCGATTTTCTTAAGATCCGGAATGCTCGCCGAAATGATGCCATTTGCCATCGTCGGCGTAGGTGTTCGCATTACTCGAGTTGGCCGGCGGCGGAGCCGTTCTTGGATCTGCTTGCGGCCGATTGGCGTTGTATTGCGGAGCCCGATTATATTGCGGTGGCGGGTCCGATGGTGGATCGTTGTAGGCGTAGGGGTAATTCGGCGAATAATAAGGATAGCCGTACCCATATCCCGATCCGTAATAAGGATAAGGATAGCCGTAGCCATAAGCGTAAGGATAGTAACCCGGCCAACCCCATCCTGGCCAGCCAAAGCCTAGGCCGAATCCCCAGCCCCAGCCGCCCCAGCCGGGACCGTAAAATCCACGGCCATAGAATCCTCCGCCGCCGTAGAATCCACGACCACCATAATATCCACCGCCGCCGTAGAATCCTCGGCCACCGCCGGCGAAGCCGCGCCCGGCAAATCCGCCGCCGCCGAAACCTCTACCGCCGCCGCCCATTACGGCATGTCCACCGCCTCCTCCACCGCCGTGGCCACCGCCGCGCTGAGCGAATCCGGCGCCGGCCAAAAGAACCGATAGCAATACAATATGCAAACCGCGCATACGCAAATCTCCTTAATCACAAGGGTAGCGCGACTTGAAGAAAATGGGCGGACCGGGAGGGTCCGCCCCAGGTGTACCCGTTACAACGAGCGCAAGAAGTTCAGCAGGTTCTGTGCATCGGTGCTGTTGAGTGCATTGAAGGCGGAAATCACTCCGTTAGCCTCCGAGCCGCAAAACAACGAGGCAGACGACGGTGTGAAGAGGCCAGTCGCGTTACCCTGTAGCGGGAAGGTGACGGTGAAGGCTGCGGTTGCGGCTGCGGCAACGCAGGCGCGCGGATTGCTGGAATGCGCCTGAATCGCCTGTACGAGGTTGGTGGCGCGGCCGTCATGCATGAAGAAAAGCCGTTGGCCGAGGCCCCACAGAGGCGCAGTACGGAACTGGTCGGGTCCGGCTCCGCCTTGGGTTACGCCGTCTGCCAAATTCGAACCCATGTGATGCAGCGCGAAATCGGAAAACGGCTGGAACGTTCGATTGCTCAGGCCTGCCACCTCCGATGGCTGCGTGGTGAAGCTTTGGGTGTGGCAGACGTTGCATCCGATGTTGTTGAAGACGGTAAGCCCCGCTTGTGCCGAGGCGCTCAAGGGATTACACAGCGCGTTTCCGCTCCCATCCACGCCGGAAGCGAAATCGCATTGCGCCGGCGCGCCGTTGATGCGCATGAAGATGGCGAAATTCTCGATGTCGCTCGATACGAAAACGTCCGTATCGGCGGCTGTGTCGCCCGTGGGAAACGTGGTATGAACCGTATCCTCGGGAAGTGTGTTGCCGGTGCAACCCGATCCTGGGACTCTTTCGTTCTGGAAAATTTCGTTGGTGACGCCCATCTCCACGTTCGAGGCCTCGCCAGCGAATAGCAGCAACGATTTGTTCTGCGCCTTCCAGCCGAAACGAGTCACCGTACCGTCATTTCCGTTTCGGTTGAGAACTCCGTTTTGAACAGTCGAATTCAGGGTGTGTTCCTGAGCGGCATTATTGACCAAGTCGGAATCTTGGACATTTTCTACTAGCCCCAACCCGAAAGTGGGTGTGGGTATTCGGAAAATCACGTTCTTATTTGCGAATTGCGTGGTGAGATCCGGCTGAGCCAGCACGCAGCCGCCCGGAGCGTCGCTCCGCCCTTGGATGGAAAATAGGGGATGTACACCACCATCGAGCGTCAATCTACTGGGGTCGTTCTCGTTCAGAATATATCGTGCTTCTCTAATCGGACCGTTTGGCGTAATAAAAGCCGATAGATTTTCCGGATTGGCGGCTCCAAACGCGGTAGCCACGATAATTTCCGGATTTTGCGTGAAGCCCGGAGTGCCTACACCGGGACTGGTGCCACCGATGGCGGGCTGAGAGTGGCACATGAAACAACTATTTCCGTTGAAGCCAGGCCCCAAGCCCAGCAGCGTGGGGTTGTTGGAGCTGGGATCCACGGCGCCATTGACGCTGGCGAGTTGTCCGAACTTCGCGCCGGTTCTCGCCCAGAACGGTCCGAACCCGCCGGCGTTAGCGAGCACTCTTCCGGCGCCTTCGTTGCCGTTCGTATCGGGAGGCTGACGCGTGTCAACTACCGGCGTTGGCAACAAAGCCACGCCACCTGACGTCGGGCCCGCGAAGGTGGCGGACTGCGCGCCGACGGGCCGCGGACCGGGGTCAGTTTGGGCCCAAGCTGCGAACGTTGAGACAGCAAAACACAACGCGAATTTAACGAACTGCTTTTTGCTGAGTCTAGCCATTAATTTCCTCACTTTTTCGGTTTTGAGACTCCCCACGCACACCTCCGGCGCTTTCGCCTGGGCGGCGAGCTGAAGAGTCAGTTACGGTTCACCTTGGACGCCGCGGCCGAACACACCTCACCGCCCGCCAAAGTTTCTGGACAAATTCGCCAGAAAATTAGCCAATAACGTTGAAAAGGTTATTCAGGAAAGTGTGGGCAGACACCCGCTACGACGGCGACGTCCCCGGGACTACGGCGTACCCCTCCGCACATAATCCGTCAATCCCGTGATCTTTTCTACGCGCTTACCCGACCTCGCCGGTTCTTGCTGACGACAGGGTCAAACTGTTTCACCATAGAGGGCCGTTACGCTCGACCTATAATGCCTTCGATCGCCAAAGTTGTCAAGAAAATATTTTCCTTACTTATCAACAAAAGTTCTTGACGAGCGAGAAATGCGGCGATAACATGTTGCTACTTGGAAAGCAACGAATGGAAAACGACGCAATCGTTTATCGTTTACGTTAAATAGTGGTTTTATCTGAGTAACAGTGTAGGTGGAAAGGCGGATATCGATGTTCCTAATTCTTCTGGCGGTGGTTCTGGCAGGTTCAGCTTGTGCTCAAAGCGCCGATACTCGAGCGGCCTTCGCCGCTGATGCGGGTTCAACGGCGCCGGCGATCGTGCGCGCGGGAGATCCCGTTCTTACCATTCACGGTTTATGCTCGGCAGCGCGGAATATTAAGCCCGAAGGCGAGGAAAACTGCTCCACGGTGATGACACGTGAGGACTTTGACGAGCTGATGAAGGTGGCTGCATCGCGGGCGGCGTCGAATGCGGAAACACGGCAGAGCGTTGCAAAATCCTACATCGATTTGGTCGGCCTCGCCGAAGGCGCACGAAAACTGGGAATCGAGGAGTCGGCTCAATTTCGCCAGACCATGGAATTGCTGCGTCTCCGTACGCTGGCGGACATGTATCGTAAGACCCTGGAAGCTGAGGCGAAGATCGTCTCCGATGGAGCAGTCGACGCATATTACCAGGAGCATATTCCTCAGTTTGAAGAGGTCAAACTTCGACGCGTGGTAATTCCTAAAACAAATCTCGCAATGACAGACCGTGCGGAATACGAAAAGAAGGCGCTTCAGGTTGCAGGCGAAATGCGCGATCGGGCGGCCAAGGGCGAGGACCTGGACCAGTTGCAGAAGGATGCTTATACGGCCCTGGGCTTTTCTTCTATTCCGCCTTCCACCGATGTCGGCAATCGGCGCAGAGCAAGCCTTATTCCCGAGGTTGCCCAAGACGTCTTTTCGCTCGCGGCCGGCGCAGTGAGTAAAGTGGAGAACGAGACGTACAGTCTGGTGATTTACAAAGTGGAGACGAAAGTCACGTTGCCGAAGCAGCGTGTGAAAGACGATATTATTCGCGAAATTGCCAAACAAAAAGTGGAAGCCGGATTAAAAGCGGCGAGAGAAGGCATCCGGCCTGAGCTGAATGAAAAATATTTCGGAACTACCGCGCCCCCGCAGTAGGCCGGTATAACCGGCATTCGCACCACTGCTCGACACCCCGCTACACTGAATTCGGCATGCGAATTCTTGTCACCGGGAGCGCGGGACATCTGGGCGAGGCGCTGATGCGGATCCTGCCGCTCGAAGGCCATTATCCGGTTGGCCTCGATATCAAGCCGTCTCCGTTCACGCAACTTGTCGGTTCGATCGGGGAACGCGATTTCGCGCGAGAGTCGATGGCAGGGGTGGATGCGGTGGTCCACACGGCAACGTTGCACAAGCCGCACATGGGGACGCATGCCCGTCAGGATTTCGTCGACACCAATATCACCGGTACCCTGAATCTGCTCGAGGAGGCGGCCGAGGCGGGCGTTGGCGCGTTCCTTTTCACCAGCACGACCAGCGTCTTCGGCCGTGCATTGACGCCGTCTTCGGGATGCCCGGCAGCATGGATCACCGAGGATGTCGTGCCGGTCCCGAAGAACATTTACGGCATTACCAAGCTGGCTGCGGAGCAACTCTGCGAGTGGTTCCACCGGGAGCGGGGACTGGCGTGTTTGATCCTGAGGACGTCGCGTTTCTTCCCCGAAGCGGACGATCGCAAGGAAACGCGAGACGCGTACGCCGATGCGAATGCCAAAGTGAATGAGTTTCTTTACCGGCGCGCCGATATCGAAGACATCGCATCGGCCCATATTGTGGCGCTCCAAAAAGCACGCTCCATTGGATTCGGCCGCTACATCGTCAGCGCGACAACACCGTTTGCGGCAGGCGACCTCGCGGAGTTGCGAGTGAACGCGCCTTCGGTGGTCCGGCGGTACGTGCCGGAATACGAAGACGTGTACGCCAGGCTCGGCTGGAGGATGTTTCCTTCCATCGATCGAGTGTATGTGAACGAACGCGCCCGCAATGAGCTTGGTTGGCGCCCTCGATACGATTTCGCCGATGTCATCGACCGGATCGGCCGAGGCGAAGATTATCGCAGCGCGTTGGCGATCGCGGTGGGTTCAAAAGGCTACCACGATGTAGTTTTTGAGGACGGTCCCTATCCGGTTTGACCTTGAATTGCGACCGTAACCCGGTTCTGGCAAACTCAAAGTGGATGCCCGCAAGTTTTTTCCCCCGCCTCGCGGCCGCGTGCTCGTTGTTGTTGGCTAGCTCCCCTGCCTCATTGCCGCAATCTAAAGTGGACGGCACGCCTTTTCCCTCGCAGGAAACCATCTCTTACACCATCGAATGGCGCTTGATTTACGCCGGCAATGCGAAGCTCACCTTGGAGCCTAAACCGGCAGCGGATAAGACGGATTGGGAATCGAAGCTGCACCTGGAGTCCGCCGGTTTGGTCTCGAGGCTTTATAAACTCGAGGACAACTACACGGTCAAAATGGAGAACCAGTTTTGTGCCGATAGCTCGGATTTCAATTCCATGGAACGCAGCCGTCACCATGAGACCACGGTGAGCTATGACCACGCTCGAGGCAAGGCCAGTTATGTGGAGCGCGACCTTCTGAAGAACTCTGTTTATAAGACAGCCGAAACCGCGATTCCGGCCTGTGTCAGCGATATTATCGGCAGCCTGTACAAGCTGAGGGGCTTGAGCCTGGAACCCGGGCAGTCCACGCAGGTGTCGATCAGCGATGGTAAAAAGACCGTTTCGGCGCGAGTGGAAGCGCAGCAACGCGAGAAAATCCAAACCAAAGCCGGAACGTTCAACACCATCCGTTACGAGGCTTATGTGTTCAATGGCGTACTGTACGCCCGCAAGGCGCAACTCCTGATTTGGCTCAGCGACGATGCGCGGCGGCTGCCGGTCCAGATTCGCGCGCGCATGGGTTTTCCGATAGGCTCCATTACGTTTGAAATGGAGAAAGAAGAGCATCTCTAGGGCGGCGCGAGGCCGCTTGGTAACGGTATGCCCACCTGGCACGTCCTTCCGCCAGTGACGCGAACATTGGCAGCATTCGTTTTCGGCGTCGTGGTGCTCAACGCGCAACAGGCGCCTCCGGGGAAACCCGGTCAGGTGGAGGGGATTGTCACGAACTCCGTTACCGGCGGTCCAGTAAAGAAGGCCACCGTTCAGCTTCAGAACGGGCCATCTAATTACGAAGCGACTACCGATGGGGCCGGCCACTTTCATTTCGATAACGTCGCTCCGGGCTCTTACCTGGTCACGGGGAATCGAGATGGATTTATCCCCGTTCAAGATCGGCAGCCTTGGTCGAAGCCGATCACCGTTGCCGAGGAGCAGCAGGTTAAAGATGTTGCGGTGAAGTTGATGCCGCTCGCGGTGGTGAGCGGTCGCGTGCTGGACGAAGATGACGATCCTATCTCGGGCGCGGTAGTCCAAGCGCTGCAAAATGTCTATGGCCGCAACGGCAAACAGTTGAATGCCGCCGGGTCTACCAATACGAACGACCTTGGCGAATTCCAGATGATCGATCTTCAGCCCGGTCGCTACTATTTTCGAGTTATGGCGACTCAGCGCATGCGCAATTTTTCGATACGCACGCGCCGCCGCGGGCCGGAGACTGCCTATCCGGACACTTATTATCCGAACGCCAGTCTAGTTGCCCAAGCCACTGCGACACAGGTCGCTCCGGGAGCCCAATTGACCAACATCGATTTCCATTTGCGCAAGGCGCCGGCCTTTCATATTCGCGGGAAGGCGGTGGACGAGAACGGACAGCCGGTGCACGACACCATCGTCCAGCTTCTGCCGGGTAGTGAGACGGACTTTTTTGGATTCCATCCCGTGCAGCTTCGGCAGGACGGAACTTTCGATGCGCGTGGCATCGTGAGCGGGACTTATCACCTGATTGGAAACGAATCCTCTGGAAGAAACGAAGTCGCCTACGCGAGGGAATCGATCAACGTCGGTGATGGAGATGTGGACGGCATTATTGTGGCTTTCCACAAGCCCGTCGAGGTGTCCGGTACGATTCAATTCGATGGTCCGGCGCCGAAGGAGGCGGGCCAGATTCAAATAATGTTGGAATCTGTCGATAGCGGCCAATCCTACAACTACTCCTCGAACAGCGCTCAAGGTACCTTTTCTCAAAAGGTGACGCCCGGAAGCTATCGAATGAATGTGAGCCGTGCCCCGAAGACGTACGTGAAGTCGATGCGCTTCGGTGAGCAGGATGCATCCTCGGGAAGAATTGAAGTGACCAACGCGGGCGGCACTTTCAATGTCATGATGGGCACCGACGTCGGTGAGCTTCAGGGATTGGTCCAAAACGAAAACGGTGAACCGGCAGCGGGAGCGATCGTTATCGTTGCGCCCGCGAGCGAATTTCAGGATCGCATGGACCTGTTCCTTACGACGATGACGAGTGAAGATGGAAAATTCGACTACCAGGATTTCGCGCCGGGTGAGTACAAAGTGTTCGCGTGGGCAGCCGGCGGCGACCAGGACATCCTGCAATCCGTGGAGTTACGTAAGGCATTCGATAGCAAGGCCGCTTCCGTTAGCGTTGAACCGAGCGGGCATGCATCCGTTCAATTGAAGCTGATTTCGGCCGCGGAGATCGAAGCCGAAAAGAATAAGCTGCCATGATCAAGATCGCACTCAGCGCCGTCGTCTTCGCGGGCATTGTCTCGGCTCAGGCGCCCCCTCGGCCGCCATCGGTATCGGGTATCGTGACCAATTCGCGCACCGGCCAACCGGTTCGCAAGGTGAGCGTCACTCTCATAGCGAAAGACACCGAACACGACCTCAGCTATGAGGCCGACTCCGACGGCAACGGCCGGTTCCTATTTGAGGATGTCGCGCCAGGCGAATATTCCTTAGACGCGGACCGGCAGGGATTCATTCGCGATGACGAGGGTGCTCCCGGCGCCCCTCTGCCATCCTTCAAAGTGGAACCCGGGCAGGCGGTAACGAATGTGAAGGTGCGTCTGATCCCATTGGGCGTCATTACTGGTCGCGTGATCGACGCAGATGGCGACCCAGTGCGCGGGGCGAACGTTGCAGTGATGGCCTATTCCTATTTCAGTGGCGCGAAGAATCTCCGTCCCATGTCACAAGCCACCACCAATGACAAAGGCGAATACCGATTGTTCGATCTGCGAGCTGGGAAGGTTTATCTGCGTGCTTCTGGCCTCAACACCGGGATGCGCCGGACGTCGTTCTCAGACAGCAGAAGAGTAGTCAGCGGTGGGATGCAAGACGTTGCCTTTTTCCCGAGCGCAACCGACGTCGGCCACGCCACAGCCATCGAGCTTTCCGCCGGCGCTCAACTTGCCGGCTTCGATATTCGATTGCGGCAAGAAGCTCGCTACTCCATCCGCGGGAAGCTCCCAGGGCCCTTCCTTACTTCGGATGAGAAAGGCCAGCGGGCGAACTACATGCTTCAGTTGGTATCGCGCGGAAATTCGAATTCCGGCTATTCAATCGAAACGGACAACGAGAACTTCACGGTCACCGATGTCGCACCAGGGTCGTACTACGTGTTGTGCGTGCCCATGAACAACGAGCAACACCTTTTCGCGCGGCAAGCGGTTGAGGTTGTCAATTCCGATGTCGACGGTGTGGTACTGAATCTGGTTGCTCCCATCCAAGTATCCGGCGTGTTGCGCGTCGAGGGCGCCCTCCAAAAGCCGTTGGAGCATATCCGAGTGACGCTGCAAGGCGATGGATCCGTGCGAATGCCTCAATTCTATGGCCGCCGCAGGTTCGGAGGAGGCTCGGCTGAAGTGAAAGCCGATGGGACGTTCACGTTCGAAGAGATCGTTCCGGATGTTTATCGAGTCGCGCTCGGAGCTCACCCTGGCGCGTATCTGAAGTCGATCCGGTTCGGAGATGACGACGTTACGAATGGGACAGTCGACCTCAGCCGCGGCTCTGGCGCGCTCGCGATCGTGCTCGCTACGGATGGTGGGGAGTTGGAAGGAAGCGTGAAGAAGCCCAATGGTGACGCGGCCGCGCGCGTTCGCGTCACGCTGATCGCCTGCGGGAAGCTGCTAGGCCGCGTCGACCTTTCGCGCTCCGGCTTCACCGACGAGCAGGGCAAATTTCGTCTGAAGAACATCGCGCCGGGTGATTACGAAATCTTCGCGTGGGAAGACGTCCAGATGGGCGCACCCCAAGATCCAGACTTCCGGAAGCCGTTTGAAAAGCATGCCGTAGCGGTGAAAATGGAGTCCAACGGGCATCAGAGCGTGGAACTAACTTCGATCTCCGTCAAGGCCGGCCAGCGCGCCGACCAGTAGCGCGCGTCTGCGCAACCTGACACACTCCACCGTGGGTCAGCCCGCGCACACCAGAGTTGGTTTAGTCCAGCAAACTACTTGGCACCGGACCTCCAGCCCGGTCTAAAAGGACGCCGCCTTCCTGGAGATCCCGTAGATAAACTTCAACCATTTGGCCGTTCCACTCGGCCTCAACCAGTCCGATTCCAGCTAATAGTCGTACGACCGTCAAGACGCTTCCAGCGGGAATTGTGAGGAAACAATGCGCCGTAGCTTCCTCACGAACCGCAGTGACCGGTTGCACAAGCCGGAAAACATCGGTTGCCATAGAACTCGTGTGCTACGCGGCGGCCTTCATCGGCTTCTCGGCAGCTTTTGGTGCGGTTACTTCGAGGATGCCCTTGTCCAGGGATGCCGTCACGCGATCGACATCGATTTCGACGGGTAGCTCAAGGCGACGAAATAGGGTCTTTTCGGAAAACTCGCAGAAGCGTACATCGCCATCTCTGCCCTCATGTTCATGATTGGCTTCGGCTCGAACGATTAGCGCGCGCGGGGTAGCAGCGAGTTCCAAGTCATTGGCTTCAAATCCTGGAAGCGCGATGCGAGCCTGATACT